>JGI994J12354_10000094_pt1 | contig 79340 bp, 64 predicted proteins | sample IntmicLarv3ML3BL_FD_12354 | JGI IMG/M metagenome (IMG submission 12354) | reverse complement strand
AAAATGACGACCGAAGAACGCAAGATGGTGCCAAAGATCAATACATATCGTGCGGACATAATCGTCGGCGGAGGTGCTGCCGTTGAGTCGTTAATGGAACTGTTCGGCATCAGTAAGATCAAGGTGTGTAAACGTGGTCTGAAGGAAGGAATGCAGGTGGACCACCTGATGAAGAACGGGGAAATGAAATTCGACATCCGTGCGTCATCTGTGTCGTCGTTGGCGAACAGGTGCATGTACGACATTTCACACGCGGAAGAGGTCAGGAACAAATCCCTACAACTCTTCGATATGATGAAGGAGAACAAGATGCACTCGATGGGCAGCGGCTCCAGAAAACTGTTGGAATATGCTTGCACGCTCCACGATATCGGAGAGTTCATCAATTACACGAAGCACAACAACCATTCGTACACTATCATAAGCAACTCGGAAATGCTGGGATTCGACGGAGAAGAGGTGGAATCCATTGCGTTGATGACCAAATTCCATCACAAGAAGTTCCCCGACCTGAGGGATAAGGACCTCCGCGACATGAGGAAAAAACTTGCCAAAGAGACGTTGGAATGTGCTATGATGCTGAAGATGGCCGATATCATGGACAGGCACAGAACGCGTTCCGTGAAAGGCATAGATCTGAAGGTGAGCAAAGGCGTTGCCGAGTTGCTTCTGGTCTCGAATGATGATATAAGGATGGAAGTTTGGAGTCTCCGTTCCGTTGCGACGGATTTCAAAAAGGTGTTCGGACTCGATCTCAAGGTCGATTACAAAAATGTTTGAAAATCAGACCGGGTTTTCGGCGGAAGTTGGGCGATACATCCTGCGGAAATTCAACATTACGCATTATTTCACAAGAACAAGCCACTGTTTCATATTTTTTACTAATTTTAAGCAGTTGTTTCATTTTCGTCGTTTATTCAAATACTCTTCGATTTTTGATTTATTGCAAAATATGACAAAAAAATGAAGAATAGCAAACAAAATAAATACTGGTTAAATGCATTTGCGATTCAAGACAAGAGACGACCCCTTGCAATGATGACTCTCACGAGTCTGATCGTCTCTTGTTTCATTTTTTTTCATTATTCATCATTTAAAATCATATTTTCTTCCTGAAAGCGCTCCTTTTTCGATACAAAGAATAATTTATTTAGGAAATCCTAAATATTAGAAATGATAATCATCTTACAATTTAGGTAAACCTAAATAAAAGTGATAATATGAAAATCATAAAAGATAAAGGAGGGATGATGAGCACCAAGAATATCATCATCCTTTCGGCATTAGCGGTCGTACTTGTTGTTTTCGGAGTACTTGTTGCACTTTATGGGTTCGCAGAGGACCCTGAAATGTTCGACGATGAAACAATTCAGGGCGACAAAGCTGTTGGCAGTGAGTTCATCTACACGGTTGATGTGGATGGCGATGCGGTTGATGTAACGGTCAGCATCGTTGGAGAGAGCGGAAGTTACTATCTCCTTGATGTGACCGAACTCGTGGCATTGTTGGATGATGAAGATGGGTTACAGGCCTTCATTATGATTCACAAAGAAACCGGTGAATTGAGATTCGGAGAGGAAGGCGATGAACGCACGTTCGATTTCAAGGAAGAAGAACTCACTCTATTGGAATGGTCAGTACTCGGTGAGGAAGGTGCAGCATGGCTGATAGCATCCTGCGAGGATGATGGTATACCGTACATTCTTGAATTTTCATTCGGTAATGAAACGATTACCGCAGAGCTCACTGAGGTCAACATAGTGGAGCCGGAAGAGGAGTTCGAAAGATCGGAAGCACTTGATGAATACTACTTCTTCGACTTTGAGGGATCCATGGACGGCAGAGAGGGCTCAGGAATCGTATACTACCACGTAGTGGCAGACTGCGGTCCGCTGGGTTGGGCATTCGTGGAGATATCCGAAGGTACGTTCATCGATGACGATGGAAACGAATACGAAGAGATAACGGTCGGATACGTTGTGTACGATATGACGCTCTTGGAGTTCCTGACCAATGTCTTCACGGGAGGACTGCCGGCAGTGGGCACAGAGGAGATATCCACCATTGATGGCGATATCACATGTGATACATACACCCAGGTCCTCGGTCCATTCGAGATCAACACGTGGATAGGCGAAAACGGAGCTGTATACAAATCCGGTCTCGCGACGGGCGAATACACCATCATTCTGAATGAGTATTCGTTGCCTGCGGAATAAAACCATTCAACGGGGCTCACGCCCCGTTTTTATTTTCCTCATTCGTAGTAACCGCCCCTGTCGATTTCTGCAATGAATCCGAGTTTCGAGAATTCTGAGCATAGCTGACTTTCAGCATCATCGAGAAGTGTAATTTCATCGGGAGACGTAAGTATGCGCGCTCGACCCCCGTCGATTCTGACCCTGAGCTGTTTCACTCCCGTGATATCACGTACGAGGCATTCACATTTTTCCACCGATCGCAGTTCCTTTTCTGAAAAAGAAGTTCCTGTGGGAATTCTCGTGGCCATGCAGGTGTCCTTCACAAGAGTTTCCGCGAGATTCATTCCTTTGAGGTATGAAACCACGTCATGTCTAGATATTCCAAGATCACAGAAAGGGCTTCTCATTGAGAATTCCTCGGCAGCCTTGCGCCCCGGCCTCCCTGCGTGATCATCGCTGGCGTTCTCCCCATCAAGGCATACATCGATGTCAAAATCATCGGCAACATCCTGCACTGCGGAATATATCGCACGTTTGCAGTGATAACATCTTCTTTCATCATTTCTCATGACATCGGAAAGATCGTCCCAAGACAGTTTCACAATAATGACATTGGCGTCGATCTCTTTAGCAATTCTGAGTGCGGAATCCCTCTGTCTTCCTGACAGAAGAGGCGAGTCAACGAAAACACCGACATGTTTTTTCGGAAACAGTTTGGAAACGATGTTCAATAACACTGTGCTGTCAACACCGCCGGAGTATGCTACCGCAACTCCGTCAAGATCCTTCAAATACGTTCTGAGAAGCGATTCGATGTCCACGTTTCCCTATCTCGGTTAAACAATTTAAACAGAATCATCAGAAAGTTAAGATATGGTCGCGACCATGGGTGTAACGTGAACATCAGGGACATTCTGGAATCTTATGCGAACGGAACGATCACTGCAGAAGATGCGGAGAAGGCTTTGAGAATGGATTATCTGGAGAACATTGATGGACATACGGTGTTCGATCACGCACGTCACGTCAGAAAGAATGTTCCGGAAGTGATATACGCATCATCGAAGACGCCGGAAATGACTGCAGAGATTGCAGGGGCGTCAGCAAAGCGCGGAAATGTTCTGATATCGCGTGCATCCGAGGAACATTTTGATGCAGTCCGTAAAAAAGTGAAGAATGCCGAGTACGTCAAAGAATCAAGAATGATCACCATCGGAAAACCGCCAGCAGGGAAGAACGGTAAGGTCGGAATAATCACCGCGGGAAGTTCTGACATGCCCGTGGCCGAGGAAGCGCGCATAATGGCGGAATACATGGGCTGCAAGACCGTTTCCAGATATGACGTCGGCGTTGCGGGACTTCACAGAATACTTGAGCCGATGAAAGTAATGTTGGATGAGGATGTTGACTGCATCGTTGTCGCAGCGGGAATGGAAGGTGCGCTGCCGGCCGTGGTGGCATCGTTGACATCGGTGCCCGTGATAGGTGTTCCGACGTCAACGGGATATGGGATGGGCGGAAAGGGTGAAGCTGCATTATTGAGCATGCTTCAGACGTGTTCCCCTGGATTGACAGTGGTGAATATTGACAACGGCGTAGGTGCAGGTGCGGCAGCAGGTCTGATGGCAAGAAAGAAGAATATGAAGTAAGGACATGAGCGGAACATCGTTTTTTGATGAGATGGTGGAGGTGAACGACCCTCCGAAACAATCCGGACTTTGCATAATATGCAAGGGTTCGCGCAGACTCTGCGGGAAAGACCGTTGTCCGCTGATGATCAAATTCTATTCACAAAGTAAGACGTTACCGTTACTGAGCACGAAGGATCTGGAAGGATGCAGTCCTCCGGCAGTGTTTGTAGGAAGATTCGGATACCCGAAGGTGGACATTGGACCTTTGGTACCACCGGAGTTCGGCGACACATCGATCATGGATAAACCCGAACATTGGGTCGGAAAGTCCATAGACGAGATCGTGGACATGAGATTCAGACTTGTACGCGGTAAATACAGGATTGATGCGACCGATTTCAAATCAGCCGGTAGGATAGTGGATAACATTCAAGAGCTGGCACTTACCGAAAGGCCGTTGGAGGTGGAAGCGAATTTCACACAGAAGCCGAGAGGACGCGTCATCCTGGATGATGAGGTTCAGCCGTTCGGACCGTCCGCAAGGATGGAGAAGATGACCATCGGCAATCCTCATTTCGAAAGGAATTTGGAGAAATCATTTTACGACACTGATCTGCGTGCAGTCGAAGCAGTAGTGAACGCATACAACAACGGTACGTTGATCTCGGAGATCCAGAAAGCATTCTCGGTGGGAACGATGGGCGTGGACAAACGTCGCAGATTCGTACCGACTAGATGGAGTATTACGGCCGTTGACGACATGATCGGAAAGAATCTTCTGAAGACGACGAAGTTCAACAATACGATAGACGAGTTCAGGATATATCAGTGGGAACAGCTTGACAACCGCTGGTGTGTGATGTTCATGCCATGCACATGGAGATTCGAACTTATCGAAGCATGGTACCCCAATACTACATGGAATCCGACCGGAAGGGACATCGAGATAATATCATCACATGAATTCTACGACGGACGTTCCGAATATGCGGAGATCGGCGGCTGTTATTACGCTTCAAGAATGGCTGTCAATGAACTTCTGATCGATGAGGGCAGGACTGCAGGCGTCGTAATATTCAGAGAAGCCCATCCCGGTTACGTTATGCCGGTTGGTGTATGGAATGTACGTGAGAATGTACGAGCAGCATTGAAGACCCAGCCATTCAAATATGATAACCTTGACGCTGCGTTGAATCATGTCGATAACGTAATGGACATCGACAAGAAAACATGGATACACAACTCCGGTGTACTGAGGGACTTCATGACACAGAGGAGGATTGAGGACTATCTCTGATCTCTATGGATTCTCAGGCGAGGAGGTATGGAACAGTCCTCATGAGATTATCGAATGTAAGCGTGCCCTTTCGCCCTCATCACTTCCCGGAATAGATTACGCATTGAATCCCTACGGAGGATGTGAACACGGTTGCATCTACTGTTACGCACCAGAGGTGACGCATACTCCATGGAATACATGGCGTGTCGTCAAGGTGAAGACGAACATCGTTAGCAGATTGGGCAAAGAGTTACCTAATATCGAGGGAGTCATCGGCATCGGGACCGTTACAGACCCATATCAGGCCGCAGAATCAAGATTCGAGTTGACCAAGGCATGTTTGAAGAAGCTGAAGACAGATGGATTCAGAGTACATCTTCACACAAAGTCAGATCTCATACTCCGAGACCTCGATATCATAGAGGGGATGAAGGGTGATTTCGCCGTAACAATAACAACACTGGACGACCGCGTTTCTAAGCGGACGGAACCGGGAGCGCCGTTACCCGAGAAGAGGTTGAAGGCGTTGAAGGAACTGACCGAAATTGGTGCTGAAACGTACGCACTGATCGGCCCGATATTGAATACCTTGGATGAGAAAGAGGACGAATTTGTCGAAGCGATAGTTTCGACCGGCGTTCGCAGGATGTACATTGACAGGTTCAACGAACGTCCGATTCTCAAACAGCGCGTGGATTCCGCCAAACTCTCCGGTTCCACGGTAGCGTTGGAAAACATAAGGCGATCGGCGGAAAAGCGTGGTTTGAAAGTGTTTAACGTCTTTTAATTGGAAAGTTGGGTTGATTTTTCCATTGTATGTAGCAGGAAGATTGAAATAATTCGCAGTTCTCAAGATGGATGTATCATCCAACTAACGTAATTTGGATCCTACAGGTACTGCTATGAGAGATTCATCCAACGATGCCGATTTATCATCAGAGGTGGAATACGAACATTCCATTCATCAGCATGAGGTACAGGATGATAGGGAAATCGAGTCGGTCACGGTCGGTAATGGCAGGTCGAGAAGAGGCAACGAACAACGGGCTTGCGTGGTATGCTCTTATAAATGGGAGTCCCGAAAGGACTCGAAGCCTCAGAAATGCCCCAGATGCAGATCGACGAAATGGAATCAGGAATATGCAGTGAAGAACCAATGTGCGAAATGCAGTCACCAATGGAGGGCCAGAACACCATATGTGAAACGATGTCCCGCATGTCAGTCGGTGAAATGGAATTCTGGCAGAAAGGATCCGGAATGCATGAGGTGCGGTCACACCTGGGCCACAAAAAGCGAGAAGACTCCGAAAAGGTGTCCGAGCTGTAAATCACTGAGGTGGAACGAGGAGATCGTGACGTTCAAGTGCGTGAAATGCGGTCATGCGCGTATGATGAAATCGAACAGCCGTAACGGGGAACTGTGTCCTGTATGCGATGCGAAGGTGCAGGAATGTAGATGTGTTCAATGCGGCCATAAATGGAAATCATCACGTAGCAGGATTCCCAAGAAATGCAAATCCTGCGGTTCGCATAATTGGTCGGAGCAGGCTCAGGGCCTGTGAATCTGATATTAATAATTATCCGACACAGTTGAATTTATTATTGCATGGTAACTATCCAGATATTCTTTTTTTCTTCGGCACGGAATTAGGTAAGGTAGGCTACATTACCTAAGACACTTTGCAAAAATGTATATATCCGAACTTTTGGATTTCAACGCATTGGAGTATACATCCAATTGGTGTTTACCTATGAACAGTGATTCAAAGAAAGTTATGTTCGCCGTAATGAGTGTGTTTGTGATGGTCGTCGCAGCAGCCGCTCCCTTGGCATCGGTACTCTCGGAAAGAGGGTCAATGTACGATTATTCGAACGATTACGACACAGGATCCTCCGTGACCATTGACGGCCTGACCATTTCACAAGGGCGGGATAGGGTCGCTGATGCGGAATCCCCAATAAATCAGGAGGATTTCGTGTTCAACTGGGAATTTGCTGTTGATTACAATGCAGCCACAGATTGGACGAAGGTCCCCAGTACTGGAATCGTAGTGGGAGACAGTTACTTCGTGCGCGCATACGATGCGATTTACAAGATTGACATAAAAACAGGTTCTATTCTGAAATCTGCACCATCAAACATTGCAAATTATCTATATGGCCATTGGACCGATCATGCAGACATTGATGGCGGTTTGATCATAGACAATCCGAATAAAACAGTCTACGATCTCAACTTGAAGCCACTTTACAAATTACAGTATGCCTGGAAGACCGTTCTTCATGAAGGATATCTGTATTCACTTACAAGCACAGGACTTTACAAATACGATCCCGCTGTCGGAGACCTCAGATCATCAGATGTCAAAACTCCGATATGGTCATCACCTATATCCTCAGAGAGGCAGTTGTATCCGATATTCATAGGCAACTATGCGTATGCAGCAGTTGGTACATCATCAACAGGAGTAAGTATAGTGGCCTTTGATCTCACGAACGGAAGTATCAAAGAGACAAGACTCGCCACGGCAGGAGTGGGACTCAACAATGAGATCACTTATGACAATGGAAAGATTTATTTTACAACATATGGAAAGGGAATTTTTGATATTGACGGTGAGAATGGAACCATAGTGTCGGTTCCGGTGAACACTGCGACCGGCGAGATGGATGTTAACGGGACGAGTACGCTTCCATTGACAGGTGCGGGGAACAACACATCCCTTGTGTTACATAACGGATATGGTTATGTGTACACCGACGGTGGATTCCACGTCATAGATCTGGCGACATTCACTGAAGTGGCGTACATCGATGGCGGAACAAGACTGAGCAGAGGCAACATGGCCCTCTCATATCACTATGCTACACCAGAGAACGGGAACAAGGTGTACCTTTACATTGTCGATTATGTAGATAACCAGAGATTCATAATCTACTCCCATGCATACATCGGAGGAGAACACATCGTCGAGAAGAACTACATTACCGATTTGGGAAGAAAGGAGTTCTGCACGGAGACGATCAATTTCGGACCCAATGGAGAGATAATCTGGCACAACGATTCTGCCGTGCTGTTCTGCTATGTGAACGGAGCCGCCTTGGGTGAATCACTCTCCGGTGATGTGAATATGGACGGTTCGGTTAATCTGGAGGATGCGGTGAACATAGCGAAGTATGTTCTCGGATCAGTTTCACTTTCCAACATTCAACTTGGCATCGCCGATCACAACGGTGACGGAACGGTCGATATGAGGGATGCCATCAGCATCATACGTTACGTTAACAAATCGTTCCCCGTGATGTTCAATATCCTCGACGAGGATGGGTATGAGGTCATCGGTGTCGATGTCAAAGTGTATTCTAACGTGGACATGACATTCGAAGTGAGGGAGAGGATCCTTCCGGCTGGAACATACTACTACGTAATGGAATGTTTTGGATATAACATCGAAACAGGGTCATTCGAGATTGTCGATGAGGCTGTTACAGTCAATGTTGTCATGGCAGGTTCGAACTCGGATTCGATGTTCGTTGTAGAGAATGGAAAGATTGTGGATTATACTGGACCGAATGGTTCAGTGATAATTCCGAGCGAGATCAACGGTGTAACGATAACAGGTATCGGGGCCAACGCGTTTGCGAACGCAGAGATAAGGTCCGTGATCATACCTGATTCGGTGATATCAATCGAGGCATCCGCGTTCTTTGCATCTACCGTCCAATCCGTCTCGATCGGAAAGGGCGTAACCTCAATAGCCGCGAATGCATTCGGAAACACTAACAAGCTCATTGCGATCACCGTGGACAAGGACAACAGATTCTATTCTTCGTTGAGTGGTGTGTTGTACAACAAGGCAAAGACCGCAACGGTCGTCATACCGACGAACGTCGTCAATGTAATAATTCCGGGAACGATGAAGACCGTCGGAGGATTCTCGAATCTTCCGGTGCTTGAGACAGTCATGCTTGAATATGGTGTCACAACCATAAGCGCCAATGCATTCAGCGGTTGTCCGAATCTCAGAGATGTGTCGATTCCGGCATCGGTCACGAGCATAGGGGCGAACTTCATCAACGGGTCCGCGGTAACGCGTATCGTCGTACCTCATGGCATAACGACAATAGCGGCGAACGTTTTCAACAACTGTGCGTCGCTTGAGACAGTGATCCTTCCGGAATCCGTGACGACCATAAGCTCTAACGCATTCCTCGGATGCACGTCTCTCAAATACATGCAGTTGCCGAGCAACCTGAGATCCATGTCCGGCAGCTCCGGATTGTCGGTCTCAGTGATTGAAACACTGGTCCTGCATGCGGACATGTCGACGTTCACGAACGCGTCTGTCAACAGTGCTGCGATCAAATATCTGGCATTCGGCAAATTGCCTACTGCGGTTACAATACTCGGCGGTGCGAACCTCGAGCAGGTGACAATCCTCAACGGTGCGACACTTGTCAACATCCAGAATTTCTCAAAGAACTGGACAAACCTCAAGGTGTACAGTGTATCATCAGATAGTCCACTGTTCTCGGTGGTCGACGGAGTACTATTCTCCAAAGATGGGAAGACGCTGATATCATTCCCTGCAGGCAAAGATGTGGAAACGTATGTTGTTCCGGAAGGTGTGACACACGTATCTAAATCAGCGTTCATAAACAACAAGCACCTCAAAACAGTGGTCATGCCGTCCACACTGGCGGAAGTCGGGGATGAGGCGTTCTTCGGCTCCCAGTCCCTCGGTTCGATAGTGTTCACCGGGACATCAGTAAAACTTGGAACCAACTCGGTTCATACGAGTGCGGGTAACCAGATAGATGTGTTCGCCGATTCAGGATTCACCTGGACCGGAAGCACACCGTCCATGGATAGGGACACATACGAAGTGGCATTCATAGCTGACGGCATCGTTCTGGAATATGCGATCTCTGATGGAACAATATACTTGGACGCATACTCGATCAGGAACGGAAGTCATGTATGGGCGGGAAGTGACGGTAACACATACCTGAGCACCGATGTGGTGACTCTCACCGGAGACATGACCTTCAGTGTCGGTGTCGTCGGTGTGGACCTCCAGGGAAATGTGATGAAGTACCTTTCATCAAAGAAGGACGTAGTCATCCCAAGCAGTCTTGGTACGATGGCGATCACAGGAATTCTGGACACAGCGTTCAAGGGTAACACGAGCATAACCTCTGTTGAGATTCCAGGCAGCATCACGACAATGTCCAGCGGAGTATTCCAAAATTGCAGCGGATTGTTGACCGTAACATTCGGATCCGGTTTCAAGACGATAGGAGTGTCAATGTTCGAAGGTTGTACGAATCTCACTGCAGTGGACATCCCAGACAGTGTGACATCCATAGGGAACAGGGCATTTTACAACAACAATAAGGTGACGACGCTGTCTATAGGAAGCGGTCTGAGTTCGATCGGAACCAGCGCATTCTATCAATTCACTTCGTTGGAATCGATCATCGTATCTGCTGAGAATTCCAATTTCAAGGTATTGAATGAAGCGCTCATGAGTAGCAACCTGTCAACACTGTACCTGTATCCATCCAAAGGCGTATCCACATCATGGACTTCTCCGGCGGAATTACGTACGATACAGGCCAGTGCATTCCGTAACAACACGGTCTTGAAGGAGATCACACTCGCGCCTGGAATCACCGCAATAGGTGGAGATGCGTTCATGTATGCGACAGCATTGGAGTCGGTAATCATATCTGACACAGTCAGGTCGATAGGGTCATACGCATTCGCCAACTGTACCTCATTGACATCCGTGGTCATACCGAACACGGTCACATCGATAGGGGCAAATGCGTTCGATTATTGTACGTCACTGACGTCCATCGTCATACCCGGTTCGGTTCTTTCGATCGGCAACAATGCGTTCAGCAACTGTGCTTTGATAGAAGTCCATCTGAACGAAGGTACGGCGACGATCGGCAACAACGCGTTCAGGTTCAACCCGACGCTGACCTACATCAACATACCCTCATCTGTAGTAAGTATCGGAACTGGTGCATTTTTGCACAATACTTTCGATACCAATCTGCACATGTTCTTCGAAGGCAGTACGATCCCGACTTTGCCGGGCTCAGGCAACACATTGGGTGCGCTGAAGGTGTATTACCACGGTTCATACAATGTTGATGATTTCAACTGGGGAATCGCAGGAACGATCACCAAGGGAACATTCTGGTATGTGATGTTCGATGTCGACGGTGTCGAGACGAAGATGATCGTTCCGGCAGGTGCGACCGATCTTACGCCTTATGTGTTCACAGATGCAAATGATGACCCTGTGACAGAGTGGATCATCCAAGGAAGCGAGACCGAAATAGCAGCTAACGGTACATTGACGGTCAATGCCGATATGGTATTGGTGGCAAAAGGAGCGTAACGTCGATGGCTAACAGAAAAACGATCGCAGTGGCAGTATTGGCCGCACTCATGATGGTGTTGCCAGTACTGTCATTCGACACCTCTGCCGATGATACGCCGACGCTTTCGGCATCCAATATCTCCGGATACAAAGGGGAAACGGTGGATGTAAGATTCACAGTATCCGGAACGGAACTGTCGACAGCACGCATCGCAGTATCGTATGATACGAACGCGTTGACTCTGGTATCAGTAAACAAGTCCTCACTGGGCATCATTGTCTCTGACGAATACAGCAATGGATTCACAGCAGTCTGGATGAACGTGGACGATGCCACAGGAGTTCTGGATGGAGCTACGATAATGATAGCGACGTTCCTTATAAAAGAGGACACATCCGCATCATCTGTTCAGTTGTCGATGCAGGTGGACCAGACATTCTACGGGGAATCCGGAGAGGTGACGCTGGCGGTCACAGGCGGATTGATCTCCATAATAGGGGATGCAAGCAGCGCACCGAGGGTCTCTGTAAGTGGTGGCAAGATCATGCAGAATGAGACAATAACAGTAAGTGTGAGGATAACCAACGCCACACTGTGCGGTTTCAAGATAACCTTGTCCTACAATTCTGATATACTCGAGGTCATCGATGGAACGATACAGAAATCAGAGACATTGCCAGCAGTGATTTTCGACCACACGGATGTGGACGGGGTCATATCGGCAGTATGGCTGAACGAAGACGATGTAATAATGGGCGGTGAAGTGTTTTCAGTGACGTTCAGAGTAATATCTGATTCTAAAATCACGGTATCGGTTCCGTTAACGGTCCAATCCGATTATGATAACACGATAGATTCCAACGGTACGTCCGTATCACTCATATCATCGAACGGTACGATGATCGTGCTCGGAGACGGAATACTTCCGTCTATTCCATCAGGCAATGAGATTATTGCAGACCTGGGGGTAAAGAACGTCGTAGAGTATACCGTAGACCAGACCGGAGGCGCACCGATGGTGATAAGCAAAGATGTATTCGATTCACTCACAGAGGGGAAGACACTCAGGGTGAACGTCATGGAAGGAGAGAAGGCGGTTGCCACGTGGACATTCAAGGGAACTGCGGGCGGATCTTCATCAGGTACTGACGTCAGAGATGTGAAATTGAATCATACAAGGTCGACAGTGCCGTCAACGGCCATGAAAAATGCCTTGGACCGTATGTCATATGATGAGGACGCCTGTTTCCTTGTATTCGACATGTCCGGAACTCCGCCGTATCCGGCTGAGCTGAAGGTTTACGTAGGAGATATATTCCCCAGCGGGACTGAAGTGAGCCTGTATTACCTCGATTCGGAAACACTCGTATCAGAGGAGCAGAAAGTGATCGTGGGTGATGATGGTTGCGTGACATTCGTGATGAAACATTTCTCCGAATTTGCGATACTTGACGCATCCGCACTCTCCGGACCTTCGTCGGATTTTGATATGACGATAGTGATCATTGCAGTCGTCATAATCGCGGCATTGGCATTGGTTGGCTTCGTATTCATGACGAGGAAGAAGAGTATGGCCTGATTTCCGTTCTCATTCGGAACTGTAAACATTTTCCAATTATTTTCCTTTCTGAGAGAATCAAAAAATACGTGTTTTGAACGACACAGACAATTAAAAAAATGCGTTCAGAACAACAGAGCCAGAATGGGATTGTTGGACTTATTTTAATATGATATATGGCAAAAATCTTAAAAGACGAAGGTGGGCATTGGATGAATACTCCAACTGTTTAAAATAAATGACAGAGGTATTGATTTGAAAACGATTACGATAGCAATTGTCGCAGTGTTGTTGGTCGCGGGCGCGGCCGGAGGAATACTGCTTTTACAGAATGATAAAGAGACGCCACCCGGAGATGACCCGGATTTCATAAAGGGAGTCGTATATTTTGACGACGGAAATGAAATCAAGGAATTGTCCGGAAAGGGGAACACCACGGAAGAGATAGTCTCTTCTGCACTGACCTCCGATGATCATACGATCACATATGATGCAAGCAAGAGAATAGACAAGGTCGACGGAAAATCCGCAGGTACGGATAAGGCATGGGTTCTTTGGAAGTGGAGCGGCCCGTTGAAGTGGAAAGTCTTATCCACAGTAACAACTGAGACCGATCTGTTCGACGGAGTATGTTTCTCCGTCACACTCTCCGATGTATCAAACGTAGGCGGGAATGTGGAATATTCCAATAATATCGTGCCAGAATTCACAGTATATTTCTTCATACAGTTCAAAGAGGACTATAACGCCAACGAGTGGACGAATGCAGTGAAGACCGAGTCTGAGAGACGTACCGGATTCTGGATCTCAGGAAAAGGAGCAGATCTTGTGAAGGCGTTCGATGACGCAGTGTACAAGTACATGTTCAAAGGAACATACACCGCAGAGCAGAAAAGAAGCATCCTCGTAATGGGTGATGGTACAGGCACTACGATATACGGTTGGATCGGAATGTTCTGCGGACTTCAGGATGTAACCATTCCGACAGATAACGAGGGCATATTCAATTACAGATACTGGGCACAGTACTGTTGGAACAGCGAACTGGAGGATTGGACGTACAACCAGACGGCATTAGGCGGGTTCGACATATCCGTGGACAAGTACTTCTCGCTCGTACGCCACACCACGAACATGGACGATCACGATTCGGGTCTGACCGTCACTCCTGAGGACTGTGGACTCGCTTAACGGTGTGTTCCATGAATTCGAGGGAGATCAAACTGATAGCTTCGGCAACAGTTGCCATGCTAATCGTATTGATCATCCCTCTTGTCGGATTGACAACAATCGCTCAGGATAATCGCGAAGGTCTGATGATAGACTTCGGTTACTGGGATGTCGTATGGACAGACGTGACGTTCAATGACGACATGGACGGCGTAGAGATACTGGAAGTGGTATGTGACATCAACGGATATCCGGAACCGGTGTTCACAGACCCCGGGAAGACGATACTGTTCTCAGTGAACGGACAACAGTCCCTGGTCGGGGCCACATGGAACTTCTACATATTGGATGAAGGCAAGTGGAAACTTGTGGAAGATCCTCATTCAGTGAAGGTCAGCGAACAGTCATTGGTCTGTTGGTCCAGAACTGCTGACGGAAACAACGTGATCAAAGGAACCGACGCGTCAGATTTCACATACTATAGCTATGCCAAGGATGGCGTTTCGCTGAAGACAGGTGAGAAACTGAGGGTGGTGACATTGGCACCATCCCTCACGGAGATGGTGGCCTCGGTCGGAGGAACGGGCAACATAGTTGGGACCGACAGTTATTCGGATTATCCGCAGGCGGTGGTGGATGGACAGAGAAATGGAACAATATCATATATCGGAGGATATGCGGACCCGAATTATGAATGGATAATGAGATTGTCTCCGGATATAGTGTTCTGTGACGGAGGTACCGGTGAACATGTGACAATGGCGAACAAACTTCGAAAATCCGGTATCAACTGTGTGGTGACATATAACAGCACCGACATCGAAACGCTGTATGACAACATGTGGATCGTGGCTGCTGCAATAGGGCTGGAAGAGAATGCGAACAAGGCGATATATTCGATACGTTCGTCAATGGACTCTGTTGCCGGGATAATAGGAGTGCAACAGGCGAAGAAAGTATTCGTATCACTGTCAGCACAACCGTCGCCATGGACGGCTGGTTCGGACACGTTCATCAACGACGTGATATCAAAAGCAAGCGGTAGGAACATCTTCGCCGCGCAGCAGTCATCATGGTTCATGGTAGCCAAGGAATCAATCCATTTCAGTCAACCGCAGGTGATCATAATCATCTACGAGGGCAGGGAGATCACAACGGAAGAGCAGTACAACGATGTACTGAAGAGTTTGGATCCGTTGTGGAAGGAAACGCCGGCGTTCAGAAACGGAAATATCGTTCTGTTCACGGGAGATTCCGCAGATATACTTTCGAGACCTGGACCCAGACTTGCTGAGGCATATGAACTGATATCAAAGATATTGTTCCCACAGCAGTTCACATCCAAGGATCCATTGGATGTCGTCCCGAAATACTTCGGCAATGATTATGAAAGATATTTGAAATATCAGAAGGGGGGATTGTTCTGAAAAAGACTGCGATGGTCGCAGCATTGGTCATTGCAATGATGATCATCCCCGTATCTAACATTTCTGCGGAAGATCCAGACATATCATTCTTATTCGATATGGGTAACGGTCAGACGTATTGGTATGATGTTACGAATCAGGCCACAGTGAAAGAGGTCATAGAGGATGCCGCATCAGAGTTAGGATTGGATGTGACGTTCGAAAGCGGTAAACTAATATCAATGGGCGGAGTCACCGACTGTATAATCGGGACAACGGAGACCACATGGAAATTTTATTCATGGAATGGAACGAAATGGGTGTACAATGAGACGTACGATCTTTTAGAAGCGCCTTCAAAGACGTCCGCATGGGCGTTCTATCCGGATTCGGATGATATGGTCATGCCGGTGGCGACACCCGTTTCAAAACATGTCTGGACGACGTTCCAAGGATCATCGGCCGCGAACGGAGTATCCAATTCATACGGACCAGATAAACCTCTGTTGCCCGTGGAATGGTCAACAACGTACACCACAGGTTACGTCAATTCCGGAATTCTTGCCGCAGGGGATTACATCTACCATACGACAGGCGGAGATTTCTTCAACAATGATTCGAACGATCCTTGGGTATATTGCATTGATAGGTTCACAGGGAAAGAAGTATGGAAGTTCAGATATCCCTCCGGCGCAGGATATGAAACGACGACACCGGTCATAGTCGGAGACATGATAATCATATCCGCAACATCAGGAAACCTGTTCTGTTTGGACAGATTCACGGGAGAGGAGTTGTGGAACGAGGTGATGCCGTACGAACCTCCTGTCACCGATGGGAAGTTTGATTGGAAAGGACGTACGTTCGTCACAGGTCCGACCACTCCGGTCTACGATTCCGGTGCACTGTTCTTCGGAACTGCTGACGGAAGGATATACTGTTATGCCGTGGATCGTGAACAGGCGACAAAGGTATGGATGGTCGAACCGACCCTGGATGAGGGGAGGGGGTGTTTCTACTACAATGCACCTGTGATAACGTCCGTCAACGGCGAGAGGGTGCTGTTCATCGGGAATTATGACGGATACATAATGGCCATGAGGATATCTGATGGAAGCAGGATCTGGTCAAGCCTTGGTAAATCACTGATAGATATGTCAGATGATAATGTTGCAGAACCCGGAAAACCCGGATCTGTGGGATCCATCGTCGCTCTGCCGAACGGAAAGATACTGGTGATGTGCAGCGACAGTGCAATGATATCACTGACGGGATTCACATTGATGATCGATGCGGCCACAGGAGATGTGGAGACGAAGTTGGAAGTACTCATGTCGTCGCCGGTGGCATTGGATGACGGTTTCATAGCATACGTATCGCCGGCAGCGAACGGAATCGATAAACTGACGTTCGAGGACGGTTCTTCGAAGGATGTGGGATACGCAGTCTACAAATTCAACTATGACGGAAAGGCTGTATGGGAGAGCAAAGAATACCAATTGATCAAAGCGCCGTTGACATACGCAGACGGAGTGATCTACGGAATGGATTACTCAACTGGATACTACTACCCCACGGGAGGATGCATAACCGCAATAAATGCGGATACAGGGGAAGAGTTATGGAGGTTGCTCTTGGAACCGTTCTCGCAAGGCTCATATTCAATGTGCCAGCCTACAATTATCGAAGGAAGGATATACGTCGGGAATGATTATGGTGCGGTATATTGCCTGTCGAATGTACAAGGTGAGTTTGAAACATTCGATGAGGACATATCATTGAATTCTGATGGTTTCAGGCATTGGTCGTGGTATGCGCTCGCAGTGTTCATTGCTGTGCTGCTCGTGGTTTTTGTAAGATTCTATTGAGGGATATGATGAGTGAAGGCGAAGGAAGCGGACTGAGAAAGAGGATGAGGTTCAACCTGCAGAGGATGAAGGACCGCATGACCGATGATGATGCAAGCGAGATCACATTGAAGAAGAAACGGTTCGTGTTGATAGCGACGGTCGGAATCCTTCTGACGATCGTGGCATTCCTGATATCCATATCCGTGTCATCTGGCGGCATCATATCAATATCCGACGCGATATCATCCCTTTTCTCGGCCATCGGAAAGGGCGGACAGAATCTGAATGTCGTTGAACTGTACATTTACAATTCAAGGGTGCCGCGTGCATTGGCGGCCATAGCAGTGGGAATGGGATTATCGGTCGCAGGCTGCATGTATCAAGCCATAATCAGAAATCCTCTGGTCGACCCGTATATCACCGGAGTATCGTCAGGAGCGGGATGTCTCGCGGTAGCGGTGATCGCGGCCGGTGTCACAATACCGTTCGTTGATGCGAATTCGTTGTATCTCGTACCTCTTGCGGCGATAGTGGGAGGGCTTGTAGCATTCGCAATAACGATGACACTCGCGGAAGGTTCAGGAGGTTCCGCATCGAACTATATCCTTGCCGGTGTGGTCGTAGGTTTTGCATTCGCATCCATCCAGACGATATTCATGAGCATGGGTCGTGATGCCCTTTCTGACACTATGGGGTGGTTATACGGATCCTTCGCACAGGTGACATGGGAGAATGCATGGATAATATTCGTTCCGGCAGTCGGTATATCCATTATATCGATATTCTGGGCCAGGGAATTCAATCTCTTCATGATGGGGGAGGATCAGGCGAAACAGATGGGCCTGAATGTGAAGGTGTTCAAACGTTCCATGATGATCATCGCATCGGTGTTGACCGCAGTATGTGTCGCATTCGTCGGAATAATAGGTTTCGTCGGGCTGGTGGTGCCGCATGCATGCCGTATGGCGTTGGGATCGGATCACCGTCTGATAATGCCGGCAAGTATGATAATCGGTGCCATGCTGATGATGTTCGCCGACCTGGCGGCAAGGATGGTCATGATGCCCATGGAACTACCAGTCGGTGCGATAACTGCCATAATCGGAACTCCTGTGTTCGCGTACATGTTGTTGAGAAAAGGGAGGTCATACGATGGGTGACGATAATGGACAGTTGTCGTATCAAAATAATGATAACATACCCATTTTGAACGATCTTCTCTCGATAAGGAAACTGAATATGGAGTTCGGAGATCGTCATGTGCTTAAGAACATAGACCTCGATCTGAAAAGTGGATTGATGGTGGGATTGATAGGACCGAACGGTTGCGGAAAAAGTACAATGATGAAATGCATTTCAAAGATTTATTCGATGACGTCAGGTTCGATATTCGTTAACGGTTCAGATATCCATAAGATGAAGGCCGCAGAAGTAGCCAAACTCGTATCCAATGTACCAGCAGAATCAGGACAGACGTACGGAATGAATGTGATGGACATGGTCATGCTCGGACGTTATCCGTTCGTGGACAAGATATGGTGGGAGACGCCCGAGGATGAGAAGATTGTCAGGACAGCATTGAAGACATTCGGAATAGACCATCTGAGGAAGAAACAACTGTCCACGCTATCATCAGGGGAGCGTCAGAGGGCCCTGATAGCCAAGGCATACGTGCAGCAACCGAAACTTATGCTGGTAGATGAGCCGACATCTCATCTCGATATAAAGTACAAGCTGGAGGTGATGGAATACCTTCAGTCAATGGCGAGGTCGAACATGACAGTCATAGTCGCAGAACACGATATATCGTTAATGGCGAGATATTGCGACATATGTGTGATAATGAAGGCCGGTGAGATAAAGACGATCGGTGATCCGAAGACGGTGATCACGGAAGAACTGATGGAGGAAGTCTACGAAGTCAGTGCGCGCGTAGGTCTGGATCCGGATGGCGAGATATATGTTCTGCCGAAACGTTACGTCATGCGCGCGGAGGACCAATGAGGAAACTGGTGGTATTGTTACTCGCAGCAGTGATGATAATGATTCCGTTAAGTGTGGATGATGCGGATGCAGCATCGGGAAAATCATCTATATATTGGGATGAGAGCGTTTACACATACACCACGAACGGTGTCGGAAGCGAGACGGATTCGTATAGGTCTGCTATCATAGGATACGAACAAGGCAATCGCGGAAGCATAAAGATCACATCGGCACTGGAAGGATATCCATTGACAGAAATAGCGGACAACTCATTCTCGGGAACATTCACATCTGCAATAGTGCCAGCAACTGTGAAATCGATAGGAAATAATGCGTTCTTTGCATGCGTTGATCTGGAAGATGTCTATTTCCTAGGAGACCTTCCGACGTTGGGAACAAACGCATTTCCAGCAGGTGTTGAATTCCATTATCTTGACGACAGTGTGAAATGGACATCATATATGGGGGCCAAGAGCCTGATGCTCTCTGGAACAGAGAACGGATTGAGATATTATGTCGTTGACGGCGAGGCTGTGGTGCATTCATACATCAGCGGTTCTATGGTAACCGTGCCGTCAGAGGTGAATCTTGACGGTTCTGACTATCCAGTCACGAGAATTGGCGCGTACTCATTCTATGGCGTATCGGCAGGGGGGATATCCATTTCCGGCGGAGACAACATAAACGTGATAGAAGAACGTGCATTTTACAAATGTTCAGCACTCCGTTCTTTCGATATCGATGTGATGTACATTAACGACGAAGCGTTCAGGGAATGCAGGAACTTTACAGGCAATAACGGAAAGCTGATAATCGCCAATCCTGTGGTGTACTTAGGATTCGAATCATTCAGAATGTGCAATTCTATAACATACGTGAGCGTGACAGGCCCTTTGAAGCATTTCGGAGACGGAGTGTTCCGTGCATCCAACTCAATGGAGGAACTCCATACATTGAATATAGAGATATTCGGAGAATGGTCACTGGATAACTGTACTAAATTGAAGAAGGTGGTTTTCGGTGACGGTCTGATATCAATCGGTGACAACTCATTCGTCAACAATCCGGCGTTGGAGATGGTGGAGTTTCCGGATACATTTCGATCAATCGGAAATAATGTATTCAGGGGTTGCGCCGCACTGAAATCAGTATCGCTCGGTAACGTGGAGATAATAGGGAATCAGGCATTCTACGGTTGCACCTCTCTCAAATCCGTAACAATGCCGTCGTCACTCGAGAAAATAGGCGAAAGGGCGTTCGCTTTATGTAGCAATCTGTCTGAGGTCATGTTTGAGGGAGATTTGCCAGGAATGGGTAATCAGGCATTCACAGGATGTTCGAAGGACCTGGTGATGAGGTATACTCAGGATCATGCGGATTCATGGAGGAACTACACAGACTACCCAAACGAGGTTGTGACCGACGGTTCTGATGATTCAGGCGATGTTCTGATGTATGTCATCATAGCACTTATGGTGGCAGCAGTCGCAGTAATGTCAGTTCTCGTGATAATGAGAATGAGGAAGTAAATTCGGAACAATTCTACAAGGTGTGCCCAGAGCATCCATGGTTCGAATTATTCAGTGACTCTATGATGTTGTGTAATAAGATACATTAATATAGAAGCACAAAATTACTGTGACCTAGAAATAGGAGAGTACATTAGATGTATGGTTCCGGAAATCAACCGATTATAGTCCTCAAAGAGGGCACAGAGAGAAGCAAGGACAAAGAGGCACAGTTTAACAACATCGCAGCCGCGAAAGCAGTTGCGGACACAGTGCGCTCAACACTCGGTCCTAAGGGAATGGACAAAATGCTCGTAGACACGATCGGTGACGTCATCGTCACAAACGATGGTGTTACGATCTTGAAAGAAGTTGATGTGCAGCACCCGGCAGCCAAGATGGTCGTCGAAGTTGCAAAGACCCAGGACACCGAGTGCGGTGACGGAACGACATCAGCAGTTGTTCTCGCCGGCGAACTTTTGAAACAGTCTGAAGCACTCATTGACGCAAACGTTCATCCGACCGTTATCACAAACGGTTTCAAACTCGCAGCAGGAAAGGCTGTCGAGGTTCTCAAAGCAATCGCAGTCGAAGTAAAGACCGACGAGATGCTCAGAAAAGTCTCCGCAACCGCAATGACCGGTAAATCCGTCGGCGGGCAGGGCGACTTCCTCTCCGAGATCGCAGTCAGGGCAGTCCGTGCAGTCGAAGAGAACGGCAAAGTCGACATCACCAACATCAAGATGGAGAAGAAGGTCGGCGGAGTCATCAAAGAGACATACATGGTAGAGGGCATCGTTCTGGACAAGCAGAGGGTGCACCCCCGTATGCCTAAGAAAGTCGAGAACGCGAAGATCGCTCTCCTCTCCGTTCCGATGGAGATCAAGAAGACCGAGTTCGACGCACAGATCAATATCAGCAACCCGTCCTCAATGGCAGCATTCCTCGATGAAGAGTCTGCAACATTGAAGAAGATGGTAGACAAACTCCAGGAAGTTGGAGCGAACGTAGTCTTCTGCCAGAAAGGTGTTGACGATCTCGTACAGCACCACCTTGCAAAACAGGGAATCTTCTGTGCAAGGCGCTTGAAGCAGAGTGATGTTGAAGCACTCGCAAAGGCAACCGGCGGAAAGATTGTTGGTAACATCCAGGAAATGACCGCGAAAGACCTCGGTAAGGCAAAACTCGTTGAAGAGAAAGAAGTCGGAACCGAAGACATGACGTTCGTCACTGGATGCTCCAACCCGAAGGCAATCTCAATCGTCATACGTGGCGGAACAGAACACCTGATGGCAGAGGTCGAAAGATCACTCGTCGACGCACTCCGTGTCGTCGGTGTCGCAATTGAAGATGGTAAAGTGGTTGCAGGTGCAGGCGCACCTGAAATCGAGCTCCAGCTGAGATTGTCCGAATACGCATCATCCGTAGGCGGAAGAGAACAGCTCGCCATCGAAGCATTCTCGAAAGCAATGGAGATCATCCCATGGACGATCGCCGAGAACGCAGGTATCGATTCAATTGACGCAATAATAAAACTCAAGAACGCTCACCAGAAAGAGAAGAACGGCAAGTACTTCGGTCTCAACCTCGCAACAGGAGAGGCAGACGACATGCTGAAACTCAACGTCATCGAGCCTTTGAGAGTCAAAGTCCAGGCGATCAACTCCGCTGCAGAAGTAGCGAACATGATCCTCAGGATCGACGACGTCATCGCATCCCGCAGAGCACCGCCGATGAACCCGATGGGCGACCCGAACATGGGCGGCCCCGGCATGAGCGGTATCGGCGGAATGATGTAATCGTAAAATAACGATAACCAAACTTTTTCCCTTTCATATTCTTTTTATCTTTTCCTTGCGTTCACGTTCTATGAACGAAGTTCTCGAGACAATTTACAACAGACGCTCCGTAAGGTCGTACAAGGACGAACAGATTTCTGACGATGTTATCAAAGAGATCCTCAAAGCAGGATTCCACGCTGCGAATGGAGTGAACATGCAGGCGTTGAGGTTTGCAGTCGTTTCCGATAAGGATAAACTGAAATCATACTCCGACAAGGGAAAGAAACTGTACCTTGAGCATATGGCAGCATCGGGATACAGGAACGAGTATCTGGAAAACAAGCTCAAGAGCGATATGAGCATCTTTTTCAATGCACCGACGGTCATATTCGTATTTGCCGACAAAACTGCCGTAACGGCCTTGGAAGACGCATCCCTGGCGATGGGAAACATGATGCTCGCCGCTAAGTCCATGGGTCTGGGAACATGTTGGATCGGATTTGCCGCAATGTTAGGAAACGACAAGGATTTCGTCAAAGATACAAGATCAGAAGGAACCAAACATCTGGCAACACTGATTATAGGTCATCCGACGAAGGAATCCGGCCCGTCAGAAAGAGGCGAGGTCCAGATATTGAGTTGGGTAAAGTAAAATCCCCTCCTCCTGCGTCTGAGCGGGGGCTGCAGGAAGAGGGATCCGTGACAATGTCACGGTAATCAGTTCGTAGGTCTTCCAAGGGAGATCATCAAGATCGACACTATCACGATGAGAAAGATGAACATCCATGCACGTCTGTCATCATCGACAGGATCTTTCGGAGGAATACATTCCTCATCAGATACATCTCCTTCTGGTGTTTGTTCCGGCGTTTCATCCGGTATTTCTTCTGGAGGAATCACTTCTTCAGGCACATCTTCGGCCGTTAGGCTAGGAAATCCTTGATTGAATCTTTCGGTCGGATCTGTATCTGAGTCTTCGTCAATGTACCATATATTTTCGAAATCCCACCCCTCAAATTCAATGTCTGGGTCTATTGCAGTTACCGAGGCATGATATGAGTTGCTGTCACGGAGTTGTTCCGTCATGAGGGCTCCCGATCCTCCAGTTGTCCGAAACTCATTGCCATCGATGACCAGAGTTCCGTTGCCGTTGAGTCCGAACCCATCCTGTGCAAGGAAGTAACAGTTTGTTACATATCCGACTCCGCGAAGGTCTCCAACGACCGCTCCTTTGAGGATCGTGGTCCCACTGGCAGCTATGGTGATCAGAGTGTAACAGTTCGTCGCGGTCATGTTGCTGTATACAGTACCTATCAAGCCTCCTGAGTACAACTGTGTCCTCTTTGCTGTTGCAGTGATGACGCCCGTAGTGTAACAGTTCGTTACATCCGAAGTGTTGACGAAACCTGCCAGACCTCCTGAGTACAGGTATGCAGAGGATGATGTTGTGTCTCCAGTGGTGTAGCTGTTTGATATTGAGGCGTTGCCGTTGGCACGACCTACAAGACCTCCCGTGTACGTAATCCCATAATTCGTTGTTGACAGTGAGGCTATATCTCCTGTGGAATAACAATTCTCTGCGACCACATCACCGCCGACACGACCTACAAGCCCGCCTGTGAACAGGGCACCGTACAACGATGAGATGTTGCCTTCGGCGTAACAGTCTGTCATGATGACGTTTCCATTGAGGGATTCGCCGACGAGACCGCCTGTGAATGCATTCTGCTGTGTGGTTGAGTATACATCCCCTATAGTGTAGCAGTTCGTCAGAACAACATCATCCGTCGCATGACCGATGAGACTGCCGGCATGTACATTGGTGCCGTATGTTGCAATCGAGGAGTTGTCCTCGAGTGAGACATTCTTCAACACTGTCGAGACCACACTGCCGAACATTCCGGAGAACGCATCCGAGGTGGAGATGACCGCAGTCTTCAATCCTATTATCTTGTATCCGTTGCCGTCATATGTTCCGCTGAAATCTCCGTTCGGGGACAGTGGGTCCATATTGCCGTTGCTGTTGGCGATCACACTCTTCACTTCGTCTCCGGTGAATCGGAACGTTGAAGCAATCGCAAAATCAGGATTTTCTTCATCGAGTTCTTCGTGAACTCCCACTGCTGTGCCTCCTGCTGTGATGATCAATGGTACAGTAATATCGTTGATCGTGAAGATTGCAGGGTTGGTCAATATGCGTGTTCCATTGACATTTATTGAACAGATGGATGTTTCAATAATTACCCCGTCTGCGTATTCCACCGTCACAGTTACTTCGTTACCGCTGAGTGATACTTTGAGAACTACATCGAAACCTCCGTTCAGGTCTCTATCAAAGATTATGTCATTCATCTGAACATATTTTCCGTTGCTGGCAAATATGATACCTCCGACGTTTTTGTCAGAACCTATATTGGAAAAATCTTCCAATGTGGAGATTCTGATCCATGTTTCGTCGTACTCTGTTCCGTTCTCCGCAGATGCGGGGTTCGTCGGGAATGCGACGAAGACTACAGAGGTCATCATAAACAACGCAACAAGCATTGTGAATATTCTGCGGGTCATAATTGGATATTAACTATTGTGAATATATACTTCACTTAACGCCGCTAATTTTGGTAATAAACGATTGTTATATATACAATAAAATGAAAAATCCATCTTAGTAATTTATAAGGATCAAATGATCGGTCGCAGGGGTTTACGATAAAAAATTGTCAGACATTTGTCTGCCGTATGTCGGACGTATTAAATACGAATAAAGCTTACACCTTTACGGGATGGAGGTACATGCGTGCCGCGCTCTATACTAGAGTATCAACTGATGACCAGGCAAAGGAAGGCTTTTCCCTGGATGCACAGTTAAAGCGCCTTACTGCGTATTGCAAATCACGCGGGTGGGAACCTGCGGGAATATACGTAGACGATGGTCATTCAGGACGCACCGTGAACCGCCCTGCCTACTCGGATATGATGGATTCGATGGATAGTTGGGATATTCTTCTGGTAATGAAGATGGACCGTATCCACCGTAACAGCGTCAATTTCGCAATGATGATGGACAAGTTGAACAAGAACGACAAGAAGTTCGTCTCCATGCAGGAGAAGTTCGACGGGACCACGGCGATGGGACGTTTCGTTATGGATGTGATGCAAAGGATCGCTCAACTGGAAAGCGAACAGATCGGCGAAAGGGTGAGGATTGGGATGATGCAGAAAGCAAAGATGGGAACGGGTCACCTGGGTTCCGGGCACCCCTATGGATATGTTTACAGGAACGGTCAGTTGGAAATCGAAGTCGATGAGGCTTTGACGGTCAGAGCGATATACAAGATGTACGGTAAAGGCAACTCAATGAATCAGATAGCAGATTCATTGAATGATGCTGAGATACCTGCCAAAAAGGGCGGATTCTGGAACAAGCAGTCTGTGTTCAACATCTTGCACAACCCTCTGTACGCAGGCTACATGAGGTGGGATGAGGTACTTCGTCCCGGAGAACATGCTGCGATCGTTGAATCGGATATCTACGAGAGCATCAACGGCGAGATCGTAGCTACGTCGTGAGATTAGAATGAGCACTAGGGTATCCGAAGGCCCGGGGGAAAAGTCTCCGCTTAGGGCAGCAATATATACAAGAGTGTCCACCGAAGACCAGGCCCGTGAAGGTTATTCGTTGGAAGCACAATTGGAAATGCTGAGTGCATACTGCGAGGCCGAGGATCTAATTGTCGGTAAAATTTACGTTGACGACGGATACAGCGGTAGGGACATCAAGCGTCCCGGATACCGCATGATGATGTCAGAATTAGATGTCTGGGACATTGTACTTGTTATAAAAATGGACCGTATCCACCGTAACAGCAGGAACTTCATGAACATGATGGATTTCCTTGACAAGAATGGTAAAGGTTTTGTTTCTTCCACAGAGTCTCTTGACACAGAAAGTGCCGTCGGACGTTTCGTTGTCGATATGATACAGAGGATCGCGCAGCTCGAATCCGAGCAGATCGGCGAACGTACTTACATGGGGATGAAGGAGAAAGCGGAAACATCGGACGGAATAATGGGATTCACTGCTCCGTTCGGCTATAAGATAGACGACGGCAACCTCATCGTTGATGAAAATGAGTTCGATACCGCTGTGAGGATATTCGACATGTATTTGGACGGAATGACAATCAATGATATTTCGTACACATTGAACAATGAAAGGATTACCACACGTAAGGGTAACTTATGGAATAAATATAATTTAAGGAACATTTTACATAATCCCGTATACGCGGGATATATGAGATGGGATGGTATTTTGATACCTCATAATTCAGAAACAGCATTGGATCCGGGAGCTTTCAACATCATACAGGAGATGATGGCTTTGCGCACAAAAGGATCTGCAAAATTCCAGGACAATTCCATCCCTGAAGATTTATATGCCCTGGCGATAACTGCCAGCGTATAACTTTGTTAAGTTGAATTTAAAAAAGTACCTGTTTTTCTAAAAAATAGGTACTTTTCGATAGCCAGCACATGAAAATTGGTCAAATCATACTATCGATTTTATATAGTTAGGACTCAATATCTTGACTCAAGGGTATAAAGTACCCCCACAGAATGGAGGAAATAAAAATGTCTGACACACGTGCTGACGTGACCTCGATGGGACTGTTCTTAGTCAGTTTCATTATGCTGGTCTTTGGATTAGTAGGTATATATGGATACACAGAAGTTGGTGGCGTAGAATTCAACACGCTCTTCGGAGCATCAGTTGAGATTCTTGCGCTCGTAGGAGTATTCTTCGTACTCCTTGCAATAGGCGCCTGGTGGGGCGGCAACAAATTCCTGATGGTTCTCTTCGGATTCCTCGGATTGTTCACAATGCTCTACTCCGGACTCTCAGTCTTTGTAGGCGACGCTGGATTGAACTTCATATTCATCATAATGGCGATATTCTTCATAATATTCGCACTCTGGACCTTCATATTGAAGGCAGGAATGCTGCTTGTCGTTCTCCTGATCGCAGCAGCAATCGTATTCCTGATGTACGGATTCGTCCTCAGCGCAATGGCTGACGGTAACGACCCGAAAACATTCCTGCTGATCCTCGGAGTCTTCTCACTCATTGCATTCGCAATTGCGACCTACCTCGCACTCGCAGACTGCACGGACGGAAAACTCCCGACGTTCTAAGAACCTCGGAGTTGCAGAAAAAAATCAAACCCTTTTCTTTTTCAATTTTTATTTGTTTTGATTTTTCATCGACAGTCTATTAATATGTGCGCGCACAATTGGGGTTTAGTTCGCATCTACATTAATATGAAGTGACGGACATATACAACGGAGAGTTCCTATGAAGATAATAGTCGTCGGTGCCGGAAGCGTTGGTTACACTGTAGCCGAGACCCTATCGTCCGTTCATAACGTATTGGTCATAGAAGGGGACGGTTCCAGGGCTGACAATATCAAGGATCTTCTCAACGTATCCGTTTTGCATGAGGATGGAACCAATCCGCACGTGTTGAGGGACTCTATAATCAAACACGGCGCAGACATGGTGATATCATCGCTTCCTAACGATGATACGAATCTCTTTGTCTGCATGACGGCGAAGATGATGTTCCCTGATATCAAGACGGTTGCAAGGGTAAGACATCCTGATTTCATTCAATATGCGAACGACGGCACTTTCAAGGGTGCTGATCAGATACTTTCACCCGAATACCTTTCAGCAAGAAAACTTGCGTTGATTTCACAGATGGAGAACGCCATTGATTACGAAGACCTCGGAAAAGTGAATCTCGTGGTCGTTACGTTCCTTGTTACAAAGGCTCACACTAACATCATTGGAAAGATCGTCATCAATCTCCCGATTCCGGAAGGATGTAAGATCGTCACCGTGAACAGGGGTGACGAGGTTATCATCAACAACGAAACGACGGAATTGCACGCAGGTGACGGAATATGTGTCATCGGCGATCCGGAATCCGTAAAGAAATTCAACAAGATGCTGGGATACGAGAGAGAGGCCAAGGAAGTGGCAATCCTCGGAGGCGGTGCAATTGGATCTCAGGCCGCGAAGATGCTTGAGGACAAGATGTACGTTAAGATTATTGAAACTGATTACGAAAAGAGCAGAAAACTCGCCAGAGACTTTTCCAGCGCATTGGTCATCAATGCAAGTGCGGTGGATCCGCACACACTCAGGGCAGAGAACGTCGGGCGTGCGGATGTGGTCATAAGCGCCACCGACAGCGACGAAATGAATCTTCTGGCGTCATTGATGGCCATGGAGATGGGTGCCCGCAAGGTTGTTTCAAGATACACCAAGAAGGAATACAAGGATGTGTTCAGATTCACGGGAATACAGGTTGCCATCGGATATCACCTGGAGATCGCCAACGAGATCACCAAGACCATGATATCCGACGAGAACTCAATACTCAAGATAAGGCATAATGGAGAAGCCTTCTTCAGCGCGCAGGTCAGTGACATCATTGCCGGAAAGAGAATGGGCGATATACGCCTCCCGGATGGTGCAAAGGTGTTGTGCATACTGCGCGGCGAGGAGAAGATCTACCCTAGGCTCGATACGAAACTGGCTAACGGCGATACTGTGCTGATATTCGCATTCCGTTCAAATATATCCAAACTCAAAAAGATGTTCGAGATAAATGTCTCGCCGTCCACTTAAGGAACATATCATGAAGATAGTTGTGAGCAAATATGCAAGGTGGGATGCACCTTTACTGAATGTCCTAGGTTATGTGTTCCTGGCCTTCGGTATAATCGCTGTACTTCAGGCGACCGTCGCCGCATATTATGATGAACCGCTTGCACCGTTCCTGTATCCTGCATTTGGTTCGATGCTCATATCGTTGCCTTTGATCACTCTTTTCAAGAGGGTCAAGAACATGAGGGTTTCGGAAGGATTGCTTCTGATCATGCTCTCATGGTTGGTCGTCATTATCATGGGTTCGATCCCGTTCATAATGTCGGGGATGTCCATTGTCAATGCGATATTCGAAACAACGAGCGGTTTCACGACCACTGGTGCTTCGATAATAGATCCGTCAGCGCTGGGGGCATGGCCGCACAGTATAATCATGTGGAGGGCGGCGACACACTGGATCGGAGGTATGGCGGTCATCTTGATTTTCATGATGCTGCTGCCGTTGCTCGGTTCTGGTGCCAGTTCAGTATCAATCAATGAAACACAGGGTGCAGGTCCGAGAAAATTCTCCGCGAGAACAAGAGACACCGTACGCCAGTTCATGCTCATATACATCGGATTCTCAGTGATTCTGGCACTTGTCTGTAAGGGGCTCGGAGTACCTCTTTTCGATGCCATCTGCATTGCGATGTCCACGATCTCAACTGGAGGATTCCTGCCCGTTGCAAGTTTGGGAGAATATTCCGTATGGGTGCAGATGACCGTGATGATGTTCATGTTCCTGGGAGGAACGAGTTTCTATCTGCACTATCGTGCAATATATGGACGGAAAATAAGCGAGTACTTCAAGAACACTGAATTCAAGGCAATGCTCGCGTGGTTCATATTCGCAATATCACTGATATTCGTCATTCTGACGATACAGACTCACATTGTGGATATGACGCTGAACACGTTCAAGGATGTTGTCTTCACAGTAATCTCGTTGGGAACGACCACGGGTTTCACTACCACTGACATAACCACATGGGAGGCTGCGGTGTTCGTGCTGTTGTTGGTGATGTTCCTCGGAGGTTCGTCAGGATCAACTGCAGGAGGTGCCAAGGTTTACCGTTTCGTGCTTCTTGCGAAGTACATCAAGGCGGCAGTTCTGAAAACAATCCATCCGCGTGCGATATTCGACATAAAGATGGATGGGGAAAGCACGAGCGCGGACTCAATTTCTTCTGCGATATCCATCATGATGCTGTTCTTCATAACCGCAATGGCCGGCGCGTTGTTGGCAATGCTGTTCGGTTATTCCATAATCGATTCCATATCCATGTCAATAGCCTCAATATCCAACACAGGTCTCGCGTTGGGCTCATCGGGAGATTTCACTGCAATTCCAGATGCTTTGAAAATGATCATGGCGGGATTGATGTGGATAGGTCGTATGGAAATCCTGATGGCAATGGCATTGTTCCTGCCATCCTTCTGGAAGGAGATATCCATATCCGTGAAGACGAAGAAGAAAATCAGAACAAGATGATCACATGCACGCATCCAGAATGCGTATCACTGCGGGATGACCGGGGTTTTTATTGTTTATGACTCCGGCGAATGCTTTTGCTTCAACGAACTTCTTTTTCTCGATGAGGCACATGGCCATCGTCTCCAGCGCACCGATGTGTTCCTGATCTATCACCAGGGCATGATGTGCATAGTTTGCCGCAGCGGCTGTTTTCCCATTGATCCTCATGACATATGCGCTGAGTGCGAGCGAGTCAACGTTCTTCTTGTCGTCTTTGACCAGGGACTTGACAAATTTCACTGTGTCCTTCTCCCTGCCCATGAGCATCATTATAGAACATAGATTCACAAGCGAATCGTAAGAATTGCTCTCATCTTCGGCAAGCTTTTTTGCTATGGCGTACGCATCATCATATTTCCCGGATGCTCCGAGGATCTCCGTAAGCAGTATGCGGTCTGCAGCAGTCATTTCAACGATACTCTGTACAGAGGTGAGTGCATCGGCATTCTTTCTCAGTGAATAGTATGCTTTCGCAGTCTCCCTGTAGACCTTATCGGACCTCTCCGCACCTTCCAGAATCATCAAGGCATCTTCCGCATTCCCAAGGCCTCTGAGAGCCATCGCGATAGTGAATCTGGCACTATCCTCTTCGGGAAGAATTTCCATAATTCTCTCGAAGATGTTCATGACTCTTTTTTCATCACCCATCACTTTCAGCAGTGATGCGCATTTGACCAGAACGAAAGCATCTTCAGAAGACTCTGTGACGATGGAATCTATCTCGGCAATGGCTTTTCCGAGCTCATTGTTCTTGATGTAAAGATTGATCCTCCCGAATGCCGCATCTACGTCCATTATCCAACCCTAAAGACTCAAGAGAAATAAAACTGACGTATGTTCGCGCGAGTGTACGGAAAGGTTGATTATCATCGAGCCCATATCGGAACAAGGGATCCAAATGAAGTTCGCAGGTACCGTAGTTGCAGTTTCCGATATCAAAAAATCGAAGGATTTTTACATAAATGTTATGGGATTGAAGGTTGAGATGGACCTTGGAGTATATGTGGCATTCGAGGGCGGATTCTCAATGCATGAGAATTATTCGGAACTTGTCGGTGTCAACCTCAAAGTGATGAAGGAATCGAACAACTTCGAGACATATTTCGAAGTAATCGACATTGACGAACTGAGGGTAAAGATGGATGAAGCCGGGTGGAACGATTTCGTACATGACATAAGGGAAGAGCCATGGAAGCAGAAGGTCATGAGAGTCTATGATCCAGACAGACATATTGTCGAAATTGCGGAGAATATGGGCGTTACGGCAAAAAGACTGCTCAGTCAGGGTCTGACGATGGATGAGGTTTCGGAACAGACAATGTTCCCCAAGGAAGTTCTCGAGTACATGATCAATACTCTCGGATGATTTTCTGTGCTTATCTTGGTAGAATTTATATCATCTGAACGCTTGGTCATATCATGAAGTTAAAGGCTGTATCCGTCACAGGACTCTTCGGTATGTTCGACCATTCGGTCGATGTGATGCCGGAAGGACTCACATTCATTCATTCGCCTAACGGATACGGTAAAAGCACATTCGCCAGGATGATATTCCTGATTCTGAAAGGGGATGTCAACGAACTGCGCGACATCCCGTTTGCCAGGATGGACCTTACGTTTGATGACGAAACGTCGATAATCATAGAGAAGAACGAAGACGATCTTTACGTTCAGTCACAGAGACACGAGATCATATCGGAAATGACGGAAGACGATATGAGATCGATAATGGAGGTCACATACATTCCGTCGGAACGTCTCATCGTGAGGAAGATGGATGGTCGTCTGGTTCCTGCAATGGAATCGTATATCAGCGAGCTCTCCGACCGCATTCAGAATGCCCAGGAGGACAACCAGCTGGATGTCAGGCACATCGATAGCGAGGACATAAGGAATGACGAGCTGGTCTTCTGGTCAAAGGATCTGAAGGCAAAGCTGGATTTCATCAGAGAAGCCGGTTTCACAACAGAAATTCCAGCAGGGCTGAGGTTCCCGCCATCGAGGCATGACGTAAATCAATCCGCACAGGATTATCTCGACCTCGCCTATGCAATATCAGAGTACATAGAACGCAATTACTATCTCGCGGAGTCGGTGGTTGTTTTCAAAGACATCGTCAATGGTCTGTTTTTAAACAAGAATATATCGATCAACGACAGCGGAATGGTCGGAATAGAATTCGATGACGGAACTTCATTGCCACTGAACAAACTCTCATCGGGAGAGAAACAGATCATCGTGATGTTCTACAAGATCATATTCCAGACAGCCCCCGGTTCATTGGTTATAATAGATGAACCGGAGATATCGCTGCATGTCTCGTGGCAGCAGAGAATGGGTGCGATATTCATGGATATCGCAAGACTAAGACACCTGCAGATCGTCGTGGCCACGCATTCTCCGCAGATTGTTCACGACAAATGGGATCTCGCGAACGAACTGAGGGCTGAACGTGCGTGAATATCTCCATTCATCGGACATATCAAATCAGATTTCGATGCTCAGGACGATATTCAGCGGAACGATCCTCGTTGTTGAAGGAATCACTGACTTACGATTGTATGGTAAACTGACCGACGAATCGGATTGCGAGATAATTCCCGCACACTCCAAGGACAATGTCAGAGCATCCGTCAGGGAGATGAACCTAAGACGCAACGACAAGAAGGTCATAGGCATAATGGATGCTGACACGGATCTTCTGGAAGGAAAGGTATCGAACCCTCCGTTATTCATCACCGATGCGCGTGACGCAGAGATGATGCTCATCAAGGGCAACGCGCTGAATGATGTGATACACGAATACGGGGAGAAGGATGCAATCGGTCTCTTTGAAGAGAAGAATGGTGCGATCCGCGATGTCATATTGAACGCATGTTACCCCCTCGGTCTGCTGATGTATCTATCAAAAATAAGGGATCTGGGTCTTTCATTCAAGGACCTCGATTTCTCAAGATTCATCAACACTTCCAATTTAAGACCGGACATACGTGCGATGGCCGAGGAGATAATATACAATTCACAGGACCCGGGGCTCAGTGCGAAGCGTATTCGTGAGATATTGGAAGCGGAATTGGAGAATGAACTGAATCCGTGGATTGTCTGTAGAGGTCACGATGCAGTTGAAGTTTTGGTGATAGGGCTGAGAAAGATATTCGGCAGCTACAATGCCCGCGGACTGAGGTGCGGGGAGCTAGCTGGTGCGTTACGTTTGGCGTACGACATGTCCGATTTCGTTGAAACCCGTTTGTACAAAGAAACGAAGGACTGGTGTGAATCCAAAGGTATGAAGATATGGATCACTGGTCGCAGTTCTCTTTGATAATGCCGTCGGATGTTTCCATTATCTTCTGGACGCGGCGTTCGCTTTCGTCCAGGAATTTTCTGCATTTGTCTCTGAGAACTATCGCTTTCTCATAGATTTCCAGACTCTTATCCAGATCCAGATTGCCGTTCTCCAGTTCTTTCACCAGTTCTTCCAATGCTTTCAGATTCTCTTCGAATGTTGCCTCATTGCTCATTTTTCTTCACCTCTTTGATCTCTGCGGATGCGGTACCGTCCTTCATTCTTACCTTGACATCCATCCCTTTGCTCAGCCCTGATACCGATGTCAATGTCTTTCCGTCTTTTGTGTGTATGAACGAATAACCACGCCCCAGGACAGATGTGGGGTTGAGTCCGTTAAGTCTCATGGTCAGTGTTCCGACATCTCTGCTTTTGTCCGAGAGCAGTCTTACGACAGAACTGTCGACGGTGTCGGAAAGATCGTCCAGCCTCATTATCAACTGGTTAACGGAGTCTTTCGCGCGTTTCGGTGACAGTTTCGCATCGACGACGGCGAAGGCGTTCATTTTCTTACTGAGGGTTGACTGTAATGCGGAATCCATTTTCGCTGATACTTTGTCTAAATTCGAGAATGCGCGTTCTACCGTCTCACCGGCTCTTTTCGGTGACAGTTTCGCATCCAGTATCCTGAAATCGTTTCTCATGGAATCCACTGATGATTTCAGTGATTTTGTCAATTGGAGTGAAAGTGAATCTATGTGCCTTATTTCGTTGATCTTATCGGGTAATGCGATTTCCGCAGCGGCGGAAGGTGTTGGAGCGCGTCTGTCTGCGACAAGATCGGCTATTGTGAAATCGGTTTCATGACCGACTGCGGATATGATCGGAACCTTTGACGAGAATATCGCTCTTGCAACAATCTCCTCGTTGAATGCCCAAAGGTCTTCTATGGAACCCCCGCCTCTGCCCACTATCATCACGTCGACGCCCATTTTGTTCAGTACTTCAATTCCTTTCACGATGGATGCTGCGGCACCATCTCCCTGCACCAGTGCCGGGAACAGGAGAATGTCTGCAGGAAATCTTCTTTTGCTGACGTTCAGTATGTCGTGGAACACGGCTCCGGTGGGTGATGTGACGACCCCTATCGTTCGGGGGTATTTCGGCAACGGTTTCTTATGGGATTCGTCGAACAGACCCTCATTGCCGAGTTTCTTCTTCAGTTCCTCGTACGCTATGTAAAGATCTCCGACACCGGATGCGCGCATGGTATCGATGTTGAACTGATATTTGCCGCCCTGCACATACAGGTCTATTTTTCCGAAAGCGACGACCTTCATGTTCTCCTTGGGTTCGAAATTCATTCTCGCCCTTGAGTACTTGAACAGTGTGCAACGGATCTCGCTGCCGCTGTCCTTCAGTGTGAAATAATAGTGTCCGGAACTGTGCCGCGTGAGATTGGATATCTCTCCTGCGACCCACACATCCCTTATCCCGGGTGATGCGCTCAGAAGTGAACGCACACGTTCGTTGAGTTGAAGGACAGTGAGGGTTTCCGTCATCAACGGGAGATAGTATTTCTGATTAAATCAGTTGTCCCCCGACATCGAACATTTCATATTCTTATCAAGCATCCATGTGCGTGATAGGATGGCAGACAGAAAGTGTCCGGACTGTGGTTCGGCTGTACCCGATAACAGCATAACATGCCCGAATTGTTTTAAATCCGTTTCCAGAGACAACATCAAACAGGATGTGCCAGAGTATACTCATACCGTGGAAGTGCGTAAAAGAAAAAGTGGCACACTCGCAGTGATTCTGGCGATCTTCCCGGGATTATTGGGAATAATGGGAGTGGGCCTGATGTACCTCGGTCACTACATCAAAGGGCTGATATTCATGTTGGTGAGCTTTCCGCTCATGCTTGCGCTGTTGCTCCTTTATTGGACACACGATGTGGGACATGTATGGCCGTTCCTGGCATTACTTTTGATGATCACATGCCTGATAATTCTGATACCGCTGTTCTTCATCCAGCTGTTGGGAACCGTCGCCGCAGCGGCAATGCGCCGTCAGTAACGGCCATTCTTCTTCAGCCGGAGGAGTATTGCCGAGGTCATCAGCGCATGGTCGAGGGCGCTCGTACGCGTTCCGACATCCATAGGATCATCCTCAAAGAGGCGGCTATACGCTTTTCTTATGCATGCGTTCTCCTCCGATGGGATCTTGCATCCGAGTGAGGGCGGTAAACGTGACGCGACGGACGGCATTATGGTGACCTCTTTGGTGAAATCCCATGGGTCGTTGATCATATATTTCGTGAAGACGTTGCGCACATCGAATGATGCCACAGGTATGCCGTGGATCTTCTCCTTTATCTTCGCACGGACCTCTTCGGATGGAATACCACTGGAGATGTCAGAAAGGGACATTCCCTGAGATGTCACGGCATTGTTCTTGGCATCGCCCCATTCAGAGATGTCGTGATATACAGTTGCGGAGTAAACGCTGTCGATCCTTGACGATTCGAAGTCGATACCGCATATGCCCACATCGACCACAGAATCCTCAGGATATCCTTCAGAACCGTTCGAAATGATTTCCAGGACAAGTATGTCGTAATCCACGGTCGGTCATGCACATCATAGGATAAACAGACTTTCATCGGAGGAAGTGAAAAAGTAGATATGGTCAGATAACATACCCTCCTCGGGTGGTTTGCATGAGGTCCGTGAAGAGTATCGATGAACTTTACCAGGAGGTAAAGGATCATGACATCGTTCTGTGCAACGATGCCCCGCTGGCCACCGCATTGAACAACAGGATCGACATTCCAAGGGTGGGCGGGTTTGCAACGACACCGCGTCATCTCGCGGTCGCTATGGCGATCGAGACGCTCGGCGAAAGCCCATGGAACGATCTGAAGATAATCTCGTACATTTCCAAACTCACCGGATACGACATAAAATTCGTTCACGGCGAGGTCGAGAACATCCGCACCATAAGAAAATATACGAAAGAGGTGAGGAGACATCTTCACAGCCCAACCTCAAGGAGGATACACGATGAATTCGTTCAGCTTCCGACGGTAGAGAAGGTGATGGACTCATTCGATCTGGAAAAGACGAAACTCTTCGCAGGCAAGAAGGTCGCGGTGATCGGACTCGATCTGTTTGACGATCTCGACAAGCATTTCGTTCCGCACGATTTTGACGATGTTGAGATATTCAGTTATGATAATTATGAAATAAAAACGATTTACGAAATAGGAAATGACAGACAGATCGCAGATAACGCAGTTGATTTCATCACTGCTGAAAACGCGACAGATGTTGCGATAGTGATGGATGTTGCCGGATCTATCGCCGATGCTGTGCGATCAGCCCTTTATAGAAAAGGCATACCGTTCAAGAACACACTATCAGTTAAGGATCTGGCACAGATACGGGACTACCTGGAATTCGTAACACTCGGTTTATCTTACGACACGATAAAGATGAAGCATGTCAGAGAACTGTTCTCGCTTTACGGAGGAAGTGTCTCACAGAATTATGATGAATATTTCCTGAATGTCAATTACAAAAGCATGAATGACGGAACAAGGTCCAAGGACCTTGCAACAATAATGAAAAATATCCGTCAGATGTCATTCGGTGATGTTTGTGACAATGTCGCCAAAAAGGAACATGTTCCGCAGGTCCGCATGCTTCTGGAAGATCTTGGTTTTACAGATTTGGAAGTCACCGACGAACGCGTCAGCTCGATGACATATGCCGTGAACAATATCTCAGACCTGAGGCATAATGAGCAGATTCCCGAGGAAGAGAAGGGCGGAGTGATCCTGATAGACTGTTCCCGTTCAGTCTATGTTGACAGACCGGTCGTCATGTTCCTGGGAATGGGGCAGAATTGGGTGAAATCATCCGTAGGAAGAGAATATGTGGACTGGGAGCAGGAAAGAGAGATCGGAGGAATGAAGTTCGAAGCCCTTTTGCAACAAGGCACCGTTCGCATATATATGGTAAATTCCACGAAAGATGGGAAGGCCAGCAGACCGTGCATATTCTTTGACGATGTCTTCGGCAAAACGACGAAAAGATTTGCAGATGTTTGTGGGGAACTGAAAAGAGGAACATGGATCGGAGACAGGGAAGAAGTTGTCAAGAAGCATGTTCGGGAGCTGGTTAAAGTTGAACCGAGGAGATTCTCACAATCAAAATTCAACACCTACCTGAAATGCCCCAAGCGATACATGTTCGAGGAAATGATGCCCGGTTCCGACAACGAACATCTGGCGTTCGGTAATGCCATCCATGCGTTTGCGGAATTCTGCATATGTTACCCTGAGATCGTCGATGAAAACGGTTTGGACCTTTATTCTGAAATGGTCGCCGAAAAGTGTGTGGGGTTATTTTGTCCGGAACATAAGAACATAGACAAATGCAGGATCGACGTTGCCTTGAGGAATGTGAGGACATTCCTTTCAAAGATGCCGAAGGCGAAATTGGACATGAGTATCGAGGATAAACGTAACAGGAACATGTTCATGGAATATCATTCGCTGACAAAGACATCATCAGAAGTGGAGTCGAAAATAAGTTCCGATGTTCTCCCGCTGATGGGCATTTTCGACCTTATCCACAAGGGAACGATATATGATTACAAGACAGGAAATGCGAAGGATTTCATCAAGATCAAAGAGAGATTGGACGAAGATGAAAAGTACGTGGATATGCAATCATTAGCATATCTGGCACTTGTTGCTGAAGAATTGAAATACGACGCTGCGATAAAATTCTTCTTCGTTTCGGACAACGCAATGACGACGTTCAAGAATGCGAACCCGAACATCAATGACAATATGAGGGAAGTCCGTCTGTTGAATATGACGAGGGAGGAGTTCATAAGGAATGACCTCAGGGACATCATCGCCGAGAAATATCCCGATGTGGTGAGCATATGGCCCTCTCTGTCAGAAGGAATCCTGTCATCGGGAATAGCCGATCCTTACGAATGGAAGAACGACGAAAACATAAAATCGCTGCTGAAAAAGAGTCCGTACCGCACTGTTGAGTACATGGGTAAGGTAATGGGCGGCAGAGCGATACTCGCCCCCGACATGTTGCTCGTCACAAGGGACATGTTGGACGATTTCTGTGATTTCGTCAGAAAAACGAATGAGAAGATGATAATGGAAAGGGCGTCCGAGTTTTCCGTGAGAACGGACGATTGCAAGGATTGCGGATGTCTCAGTTTATGCATGACGACCACGGAGGTGGAAGATGACGCTGAATGAGATGCAGGCAAAGATCGCAACCACCTTGGAGGGAATGGTGCTTGTGGATGCCGGCCCGGGTACCGGAAAGACGCACACCATGGTCGAACGATACGCAAACATATTCAACAAACCAGAAGTGGATCCGCATGACATACTGCTGATGACGTTCACCAATAATGCCGCTGCGGAGATGAAGGAACGCCTCGAGGAGAGAATGGCAGGGAACGAGGAGAAGGCGTTCATCCAGGCATCAACATTCGATTCATTCTGCCTGCAGGTGGTCTTGGACTCGCCTGAAGCGGTCACGGGGTTCTTCGGCATGAAAGAGAAACTCACACGCAGTGCCGGGCTTTCAGAGAATGAAACGATGAACGCCCAGCATTTTTACGATTTTTATGCGAAGTTCGTAAAGAACAAAGGACATCTCTACAAGAACGCTCCAGCTCTCACAAGCAAATATGTTCCGAACCTTTACAAATTGATCAAAAAACTGATGTCCAGAGGAATAATGCCTCTCGACAATTATGAATGGTTCGGTGCCCGTGGGGACATCTTGAAAGGAGACGCCGCAGCCTTTTTCAAGGAACTCAAGAGAAAGAACGGCGCTAAAATGCTGAAGAAGGTGCTTGATAAAATGGAAGATGACGAACTTCCGACAAGAGGGCTTGACGCGACCATGGAGTTCATTCCAGAGGATATCCTGAAGAACGTGGCGGACGAACCGAGAACGGAACTGATATGGCTGGTTCACGATATTTATTACGAATACATACGATATTCGATATCCCATAACCGCCTGACATTCGGATTGACGGCACTGTTCGCACTGGCGGTGCTGTACAGCGACCAATCTGCAAGAAAACGTTTCTCGTACAGGTATGTGATGATAGACGAATTCCAGGATACCAACGAACTTCAGTTGAAGATCGCAATGCTGATAATGAAGGAATCGAACCTATGTGTCGTCGGGGACTGGAAGCAGGGAATATACGGATTCAGAAATGCATCAATAGAGAACATTACCGATTTCGACAGAAGGATAAGGGCGATAAAGGAAACCCTCAACAGAGAGAAGAGGTGCATTACGATAGGTATCCCAGAAGTGATATCATATTCTCTCGTTGAAAACTACAGAAGTTCGCAGCTGGTGATAGACCATGCGTTCCACACACTGACAATCAAAGGGACGGCCAACGAAGAGGGATTCGACAAAGAGGCCATATTATCCAAAGTGACGAAGATCAGACAGGCCCGTATAGACATCGGAGAACACACCGATGTGGAGTTCCTTAGAACTGAAAGTAGGGAAGAAGAGGTAAAATCAGTATTGTGCCAGATCCAGAAATATGTCACGGACCCGAGATATGTGATATGCGACAGGAACGGAGAGCGCAGGCCGACATACAGGGACATCGCAGTCCTCTGCGACAAAGGAAAGTTGTGCAGAGAGATAAACGTTGCAGCAGCGAAAGCGGGCATTCCGGCATACCTACAGGGTGACGTGGAGATAATGTCCACCCGCGAAGGGAAGATAGCATTGGCGTGGTTGAGATTTGTCAACAACAAGAACGATCCCGCGGGGCCGGTGGCGATAATGACCGACCAAGGGTATTCATTGGCCGAGATGGAGCCGATGTTCAGGAAGAAGGAAGGTTCGGAGGCGAAACCTCTTCCGGAAGACCTCCTTGTACAGCGCAAGAACCTCTACCGCAAGAAAAGGAGGTTGAATGACCTTCTGACATCGATATTCGACCATCACGGACTGAACAATGACGTAACGCAGGCGATAATCTCCATACTATCGTCGGTGCACAGAAGTTCTTTGATGACGATCCCCGATCTTATACGACTGATGGAAGAGGACATAAAACAGTCTACGAGTTATTATGTGGACCCATCGCTGGATACCGAGGCCGTTACGATACAGACCATGCACAAGTCAAAGGGATTGGAATATCCGATAGTGATAATCGCAGGACTGAATTCCAAGTCGTTCCCCAACCTGAAGGATGATGGTTCGGTACTCAGGTTTGACGACATCTATGGATTGCGTTCGACCGAGGAGTACATCGAGGACAACGGATATCACACAATAATCCCGTCATGGAACTGGGCGGTGATCAACAGCATCAGGATCAAGGATTACAGCGAACTGAGACGCCTCTTCTTCGTTGCTATTTCCCGAGCTAAGCAGTATGTGACGATGACCACACACAGACCTTCCACCTTCATCAAGGCATTCGGAGAAAACAACATTGTGCCAGGCGATACGAATGTTGTGAAAGTGGCCGTCGATAAAACAAGGATCTCCGCCAACCGTCCGGACATATCCGGTTATGAAAAGAGAAGGATAAACATCTCCGTACACGACGTGATGAACATGACGGAAGCGTCGGGAAGAGGGGATGAGAGTTCCGGAAAGGGAATGGAGTACGGAACCAAGGTGCACGAAGCGGCGCAGATAATGGCTGCGGGAAAGAAGCCCAAGGACGATTATCCGGAATTGGAAATGATCGGAAGAATTCTGGATTCGGTGAAGGATTCCGATGTTCTTGCGGAAATAGAGTGCACATTACCTGTGGACAAGATCATGATCCGCGGAATAATAGACCTTCTCGCGGTCTATCCGGACAGGGTCGAAATACATGATTACAAAACGGATGTGGACAAAAAATACCTGGACAACTACAGGACGCAGTTGAGCATCTATTATCATGCGGTCTCGAAGTACTTCGGCAAACCAACGGAATGCTTTATTGATTTCGTCTCTCTCGGAGAAACGGTCAAGGTCGATCCGATGGAACTGGAAAGGATTCAGGAGTTGGCCAGAATGGCCATCCGAACATGATTATATAATATGCAAAGGATACAGGTATGATGGATGCAACCGGCCTTACCAGTGATGAGGTAAAGGATAGGGTCTCGAGGGGAGAAGTCAATTCTACGGAGACCGTGGTCAGTAGGACCTACGGACAGATTATTGTAAAGAACCTCTGTACCGCCTTGAACCTATTGTTGCTGACACTCGGCGTAGTGTTCGTGGCGATGGATGAGTTCGTCAATGCACTCGCCACAACCGGGATCATCATTCTGAATATAATCATTGCAACAATTCAGGAGATGAAGGCCAAAAGAAGGTTGGATAAGATTTCGCTTTTGCTCAGACCGAAAGTCAAGATCATAAGGAATGGAGTAGAAGCGGAATACGATCAAAAGAGTATTGTGAAGGATGACATAATCCACCTGGAGTCAGGTGACCAGGCGCTTGTTGATGGCGTAATCGTTGAAATGCGTTCCATGGAAATGGACGAATCACTTCTGACGGGCGAGTCAAGCACGGTCAGAAAGAAAGTTGACGAAATGATCTATTCCGGTTCATTCTGTGTCACCGGCGAAGGATACTACAAAGTCACAGCGTTTGGTGATGAATCGTATGCGTCGCAGATGATGGCATCCGCGAAGAAATTCGAAAACAAGATCACACCTCTTCAGAAGGAAACCGTATCGTTGACGAAAGTGCTGATGGTCATATCATTCTCATATCTTCTGATATTGATGGCAACAACCATATTGACCAATCATAACGGAGACATAATCGAAGTCATACGAAGTGCACCGATATACGTTGCAGTGATTCTTGAGATCGTTCCGATCGCATTGTTCTTGCTGATCGTCATTGCGTACATGGTGGCTGCCGTAAGAATGGCCGATTCAGGTGTACTTCTTCAACAGTCCAACGCGGTGGAATCCATGAGTCATGTGAACACTGTATGCATGGACAAGACCGGCACCATAACGACAAACAAACTCGTGCTTGAGGAAATAGTACCTCTGGATGGAACCGATGATGCAAAGAAATATGCGACCATGTATGCATCCGCAACAGGCAGCAAAAACCGCACCATAGAAGCGGTCATGAACGTCTACGGAGACAGCGGTACCGAAGCGATAGATGAGATTCTCTTCTCCTCAGAGAGGAAATACAGTGGAGTAAGAGTGTGGGACGATGACAAGGAAGTAACGATGTTCCTAGGCGCTTATCCTGTTTTCAAAGACAAATTATCATTCGATGGCGGAATATCGGAGAAAATCCAGGAAAATTCTGCTAAAGGGCTCAGAACAGTCCTCCTTGTGAAGGGAGAGAACGGACCCTTCTTCGACAGTGACGATGAACCTGTGCTTCCATCGTTGGACCCCTTGGCCCTGTTGGTCATAAGGGATGAGATAAGGCCGGACTGCAGGGAAACAATAGAGGAATTCCTGATCAATGATATGGATCTCAAGGTTATTTCCGGTGACGACCCTGCAACAGTGGATGCGATATTCAGTCTTGCAGGGATTCCAGGTGAAAGGAAGATCATATCCGGAGATGAGTTTGCCGCACTGGAAGGAGATGAGCGTACAAAGGCGATCTTGGAGACGAACATATTCGGACGCATGAAGCCTGACGACAAAGAAGAGATCGTCACTACGCTGAAGGATAACGGACGTTACGTTGCAATGGTAGGCGACGGCGTCAATGACGTCAAGGCGTTGAAGAAAGCACACGTAGGTGTTGCGTTGGAAAGTGGTTCAGGTGTTGCACGCGGCGTTTCAGACATAGTGCTGATGGAAGACCGTTTCTCCGCATTGCCGAAGGCACTCACCGAAGGAAAAAGAACAGTCTCTGGAATGAGGGACATTTTAAAGTTGTATTTGACAAGAAATTTCGTTCTTGCATTGATAGTACCGATAGTCATGATTTGTTTCCAGACAACGCCTCTTACACCAATGACATCACTCATCTACGCGTTCGTTGCCGTGTCGGTGGCAGCGTTCCTGATGGTCATATGGGCGAAACCGCGCGAGACCAAAGGACGGATACTCCCGGGCGTCTTCAAATTCGCTATTCCTTCGGCAATAATCATCGCCACATTCGCTCTGGCGGTCTATTTCGTATTCTACTATGGAACCACGGACCTTCTGGACAATTTCATTAATATTACGTTCACACCCGACGAGCTTACAAAATTAGGGGAAACAGGGTTAAATAACGATCTTAAGGAAACACTCGCCAGGGGAGGAATCCTTCTGTTCCTGTCTGTATCTGGAATATTGCAGTTGTTCCTGATCACGCCCGTATGCAGGTTCTTCTCGGTTGACGGATACGTTGCAAGGGACTTCAAGCCCGTAGTGCTGTCACTGCTTCTTCTTGGATTGATCATACTGGCGTTCAACCTTGACCAGATAGGCTTCGTTGAGCTGCAGATGATGTTGAAGATACCGGCCCTGGGAATGTATCAGTTCCTGGTGTACATCTTCGTGGCGGCATGGTTCTTCATTGAATTGGCCATCATGCGCAAATGCAGCTTTGTGGGAATCGAGCGTGCAACCGAGAAGATGTACGGAAGAAAGGCCCGTAAAGCGGCCAGGAAGGCCGCCAAGGAAGGAATTCAGTAGTTGCCGTTCCTGTGTAACGCTATGAGGATGTGTGACGCCATCACGGCATCAGACAGCGCACGGTGTGTCTGTTCACCGCGTATATCCGCAGGATCGCCCTCGGTGAGCATTGTGTACGCTTCCTCAAGCTTCGGCCATTTGTATTCTTCGTAAAAGCCCGGAATCTTGCAGACATCCCTGGAAGCTAACATGATGCATCTGCTCTCCCTGATGACGCCTCTGAGTGACCACGGTTCCCTGTAAAGGAATTTGATGAGGTCGAATCCTGTGTTGAACGTACTGACGTTCCTGTCCCTAAGAATGTTCCTGACCTCGGCTGCGACCGTTTCCACCCTTGGGGCAGCTGCGACCGCCTCCAGCGTGAGGTCGGTGTTCTGGAATATCCATGCGTTTCTCCTTCTGTCATCCCATTTGCTGACCTCATAACCGACTATGGAGGAATACGTCTCCTCGACGGTTCCTTTCCTCAGGTCTGTTTTGCATATTGCGATATCGACGACCACATCATTTGGATATCCATCCAATCCCGTGGTCTCGGTGTCAATGACATATATGCTTTGGTCCAGGAAATCATCGAGTTTACTCATTTTCTTTCTCCCATGTGCGTTTTTTACGAAGGGTCAGCAACAGATACGTCAATACCATAGCGGACGCAACGATCGGAATCAGCAAGAACAAAAACATTCCGGAAAGATCCATCAGACCATGCACCCCATCATTGTTTTCGGATATGTCCCCATTCCATGATAAGGGTTACGATTAACTGTAATATACCAAAAAGTGTTAACGCAGGATATGGCAGCGGTGATAGTCTTCGGAAAGGAACGCATATCGGTCGATTCAGGCGTTACCATCGAGAAGGCAATATCTTCATTGGGTAAATTCCCGGACACGTTCCTGTACATATTCAGCGGCAATCCTGTGCCAATGACGACGGTCATAGAAGATGGTGCTGAGATCGAAGCGGTAAGGATAGCATCAGGCGGATGAGTTCATAATATCCACAATAGAATCCATATCAAGATTCTTCTCCGCGATCATGACCAGTTTATCCAGTTCTTTCGAATAATCGCTGATGTTGCGTTTCTTCGGACCTCTGATCGAAAGAGCATCTTCTTCAGGAAGATGTACGTCGATCAACGGCATGATGCCCAGGAACCTCATTCCCGTGAGTTCTGTTATCTTGTCGGTACCTTTTTTCAATATCTCCGGGTCGCCGCGGAATCTGTTGATCATGAATCCTTTCAGAAGATGCCTGTCCTTTTCATCAATGAGTTTCCACGTTCCGTAGAGTCCGGCGAACACACCGCCTCGTTCGATATCCCCGATCAGTACTGCCGGAACGTTCCGTTCCCTGGCGAAACCGATGTTTGCCACATCATTCTTCGACAGATTGATCTCTGCAGGAGATCCGGAACCTTCCGCTACGACTACTTCGTATCTGTCCCGAAGTTTGTCGTAGGATTCCAGTGCAGCCTTCAACAGACAGTTTCTGTCCTTTCCGGAAACAGATTCTCCGCGTATCAGTGTTTCTACTCCGCTTTCAGAGTATTTCAGCAGGATCGGATTCATATCAACCGTCGGTTCGAGACCGCAAGCTATGGATTGGAGGGCCTGCCCCATACCTATCTCGCCGTCATTTGTAACGTGTGACGAGGAAGAAAGATTCAGAGCCTTGAACGGAACGACATTGACGTTACGGTTTTTGAGATATCTGCAGAACATTGCAGCCATTGCGGTCTTTCCGACACCGGACGATGTTCCAAGGAATATGATCTTCAAGTTACAACCCCATGAATACTTTTTTGAACAATTCCATGTCGATCGATGATTTGAACGCATCCGCAAGCTTCTGTATGTTCCTTTCCAGCTTTTCGGAATAATCCTCATCGCCTTCGGACACGTTTCCGGCAAACGACAGGAAGAATTTCCTGAACACCGGTTTTTCAAAGATTCCGTGGGCGTACGTTCCGAACAGCATTTCCGATTCAATGAACGAACCGTCAGTCTTGTCTGAGAAGTCGAATTTCAAAAGAGGCGGAGCATTCATGTTGCTTTCCGCGGCGTGAATCTCGTATCCGACAATCGGTCCGTCTGTCGGTATTAGCTTTGCGAACACCTGCTTTACGATCTTACCCTCATTCTTCCATTCCGTAGTGCCGTCAAATAATCCCAATCCGTCAATCTCAGATGCCGACGGGTCTTCGTAACCGTTCCTGTCTATCAGTTTGGACCCCATGATCTGGTATCCGCCGCATATTCCCAATATCGGGATGCGGCCTTTGAATGATAATATGGCGTCAGCCATTCCGGACGACCTCAGCCAGTTCATATCGGCAATGGTGTTCTTCGTTCCAGGGATGATTATTGCGTCGCTGCCATCGAGTTCCTCAGGTTTGGTAACGAAGTTGACAGTCACGTTTTCAACCAGTAATGGATCAAGGTCGGTGAAGTTGGATATCCTCGGAAGCCTGATGACCGAGACGACCGTTTTTCCTTCTCCGATCCTGCACGATTCCCTGAAGAACTCCGAATCCTCTTTCGGCAATGTGACGTCAACATGGGGAACTATTCCAAGAACTGGCACTTTGGATATCTTCTCTAATTCCTTCACTCCGTTCTTGAAATCCGAAGGTGATCCGTGTACGTTGTTGAACAGTATCCCCTTGACCCTTTTACGGTCATTTTCCTCAAGCAGGTCCATTGTTCCCAATGCATAGGCGAAGGATCCGCCCCATGATACGTTGACCACCAACATACATTCCGCATTCGCTATTTCCGCAGCTTTCATGTTTGCGATGTCACTGTCGTAAATGTTGATCTCTGCGGGTGAACCGGCACCCTCCATCACAACGTAATCATATCTGTATTTCAGGAATTCAACAGCTTTTTCCACGGCCCTGATGCCCTGTCCCGGGACGAATTCCGAATAATATCTCTGAACATCATAATCGCCGAACGGTTTTCCGTTGACCATTACCTGTGAAACGCTGTCCCCCTTTGGCTTCAGGAGAATGGGGTTGATGTGACGGTCCGGCCTCTTTATCCCCGCAGCCCTGGCCTGAAGTGCTTGGATCATCGCGATCTCGCATCCGTCGTGTGTCACCACGGAATTCAGACTCATGTTCTGAGTCTTCAGCGGAGTGACCGAGAATCCCATGTCGGAAATGATGCGGCATATCGCCAGTGCCGTCAGTGACTTTCCTGCGTCTGAAGTAGCTCCGAGGACCATTATTGCTTTTCCTTTTCTGAAATACCGTTTTTTGGATTCCTCGAACAGGCCCTTCAGCCTAACATCCTCTGGGCCCTTTATTCCGAGGCGTTTCACTTCGGATGAAACGTATTCGCAGACATTCTTCTGATGTATGAACAGGCAGTCGGAGCAATCCCAGATGTTCTTGCCATCGGGATCGATGGCCTTTCCCAACGATGCATCATTACACGGATAAAACGGGCAATAACAGTATGTGCAGTCCTGACCTTTGTGATGACATGGATGGTACTCGCATTCGAGGTTGGAACCTATCCACCCCTGCTTGAATTCCTCCAATACCTTCTTTCTGATGCATTTCATCTTATCAGGACCTGGATGTAACATCCATCTCATCGTTAATGAAGTTCACGGTATTTCTACCGCATGTTACCATATATGGATAAACCAGGGATAGTTTTTTCTCTCTGTCCGTTGTTGTACCGAACATGGATACGGCCTCGTTGTTCCCGGAAATCAATAAAGATTGGTTAGCGAAGGCCAAGAGACGTTATTCAGCGACGTTCATGGGTGGCGAGTACGATCGAATTCCGGTGGATCCGATGATGCTGTCCCATTCGACGGTGTCGTGCGGATATACCATTCGTGATTTTTATGAGAAGCCGGAGTTGGGGGCGCACTGCTTGGCGTATGCTCAGGAGATGTACGATCTCCTTCCCGTGACGAAGTATTATTTCGCACATCCATGGCTTCCAGAATTGGGTGTGAACCTGACATATATGGATTACACCGCACCCGTTCCGACGAACATTGTCGTGAACACCGCGGAGGATGTGGATAAATTACACATCCCTGATCTGGCAGAGGTCCAAAGGGGATACACATACAACCGCCTTGTCGGAGCTTCAAATTACATCAAAACGAAACTGCCGGAGATGTTTGTTCCTTTGGCCTACTGTCCGGAACCGGTCGGTTCCGCGGCGGAACTGTGTGGCATCGAAGAATTTCTGATGTGGACAGAAACGGAAATGGATCTGGTGAAGAAACTCATCGACGTTTACGTTGAGACCGCGATAACTGGTGCGGAAGCATTAGCCAAAGCGTACGGAATGGCGCTGATAAGCACTGGCGCGGTTCTGGAGAACAGCGACACTATGTCACCGAAGACCATAGCCGAAATATCACCGCCCGCATTGGAAAAGTTGGTCAAAGGCTGTCTGATGAGGGGTGCAGGTCCGCAGATATTCTATCACTTCTGCGGAAATCGTGAGAGTGATTACAATCTGTATCCGCACAAGATCATCACGACGCCGTTCACGATAATGCAGATCGGTTATTCCGGAAGGGAACCGTTCCCCGCATCCGTAATGAAGGAAACATACGGAAGACTGTGCGCTATCATGCCGTCCGTTGACACCAAACTGTTTGTCATGCCGAATCAGGTCGCAATATACGAACAGGCGAAGAAGCAACTCCTGGAGGGAAGGGACAGCAAACAAGGCTTTATCTTAGGGACAGCATGCGAAGTTCCGCCCAATTCCCACCCTGCCAACATACACGCTTTGGTCAAGGCGGCAGAGGACCACGGAAAGTACGGCACATGGTAATTATATCCAAACTGCCATACGGGTATGATGGGTAATCAGTTCAAGTTCATCCACTGCGCCGACCTTCACTTGGACACACCGTTCAAGAATGTGGCATTCGACGATAAAGCGTTAAGTGCCAGAATGGTAAAATCGAGTTTCGATGTACTCGACAGGATCATGGAAAAGGCCATTTCGGAAAATGTGGATTTCATCATTTTCTCGGGCGATATATTCGATGCCGATTCGGGAACGCCCGGTTCAAGGTTCAAGTTCGCGGAAGCACTCAGAAAGTCCGGAAAAAGATGTTATGTAGCGTATGGAAACCATGACTACAGAAGGCAGTGGGAGGACAGCATCCCGTTCCCGGAAAATGTCATCGTTTTCCCGGATACGGCGACCAACGTCCCGTTCCCCTCGGAGGAAAACAAACTGACCGACGTGATCGGGATAAGCCATTCCATGAAAGAGGAACCAAGGGACCTGACCAAGGATATACGCGGTTCGAACACATTTTCGATAGCAGTGGTACACTGCGACGTCGATTCCGTTTCGGAAGGAAGACGGTATGCGCCATGCAGATTGGACGATCTTCTGAACAGGAACATTGATTACTGGGCGTTAGGACATATCCACAAGCGCATCACGTTGAACGAATATCCGCATGTGATCTATCCGGGCAATACACAGGGCAGAAGTCCGAAGGAGACGGGTGAGAAAGGCGCATACATCGTCACCGTCACGGATAATCGTATCTCGGAGATGAAATTCTTCCGTACCGGACCAATCCTGTGGCAGGAGGTCGAAGCTGACATCACTGGAAAACAGAATGTGACGGACCTCGTATCAGAAATAGCAAGAGTTGTCGAGAAAGGATCGATGATCCGCCTCAGGATCATGGGTTCCGGAGAGCTTGACGGATTCGTCAGATTGCAGAAGCAGGCGTTCATCAAAGTGGTCGAGGAATGGACGTCATCCAAAGTCGAATCTTTGCAACTCTCATGCGTTCCCAACATCAACATAGAGGAACGCAAGAAAACCGGGGATTTTTCATCAGTGATGATAATCGAATCGGAAAGAATCATGGCAATGTCCAGAAAGGACATGATCGATACGATATGCTCATCCAATGCATCGAAAAAAATACGCAACGTATTTGAAGGGATGACGGACGCTGAGTTGAAGGAGATAGTGAACGACGCACGCATGGCGTTGCTGGAGAAACTCACGGAGGGCGTGAGATGAGAATAAGGTCGTTACACATCGGTTCGTTCGGAAGACTCCGCGATGTACACGTCAATGATATTCCGGAAGGATTGACTGTTATAACCGGCGAAAACGAGTCCGGAAAAACAACAACGATGGAGTTCATGCGCAGAACCATGTTCCCCGTTTCCAGAAGGAGGGATTTGTATCCGACACCATCGGACGCTGACAACGGCTCACTGGAACTGGAGTCGGACGGACAGTCCAGGATGTTCCTCATACTCAACGGAAAGAAAGTTTCCGAAAAATCCAATAAACCGTTACCGTCGGAGATGTTCTCCATGGACGCCGACGCGTACAGGTCGATGTTCGCGATGGACCTCAAGGACCTTGTTGAAAAAGACGAGATAAACAAAGTGCGCCAGAAATTGCTGACGATACCGGGCGGAGATGTCATTCCTGCGATAATGGATGCCCTCAAGAATCCGAAGAACGCGCTGATGAGCGAAGAACGTATGGGTTCCGCCAACACGATCAAAGTGGTGATAGACAGGATCGAGGCCATAAAAGGTGAAATCGCCAATGCAAAGAGGGCCAATGAACAGTACGACGTGTACGCAAAGGAATTGGAATCGCTGTTGGCCGTACGTAAAAAGTTGACTAACGAATCCGGGGCGATAGCCGAACGGAACGAGAGGCACAAGGTTCTCACATCGCAGGTTCCGAATATGGAATATTACGATAAACTGAATGAAAGAAGGGTGCAGTTGGATTACGCATCGTCAATAACGGATGACATGAAGTTCAGATTCAATGAAGCGATGACCAAAAAGACTCAACTCGAAGGTCTGAAGAATGATGAATCTGAACCAATGCCTGAAGAGAAGATCAACAAAATACGCAATCTCAACAAGAGTGTGAATGCAGTTCTCAACGACACCGCAAAGGCAGATATGATAACGGCAAAGAAGGAGGAGATATCACTGCTCAAAGGGCGGATGACCGCATTGGGGAACGTTCCGCCGACGCAGACCCAAGTCGTCCGTAGGAAGAATGAGTCGATAATGTTCCACTTTGCCATGATAATGGCAGGAGTCGGTCTGGCAGCGGCAGGATTTGTAATGAGCCAGATGATCATAGTCGGAGTGGGTGCGGCACTGGCAGTGGCCGGTATAGCGCTCTACGCGATGAAGTCAGGGGGCGGCAGTTCCAAACAGATGGTGATTCAACCGAAGGATAATTCCGCGGAAATATCAAGGATCGGAAAAGACATCGACGTCAAGACGAAAGAGCTGGAGGAATTGGAGTACGGAACGATATCGGTACAGCGTGAACTCAGGGAGTTCCTGACGAATGAAGGATTGGAATACAAAGGTCTGTCGTTGGGAATGCTGACGCTCACGGGCATGATCGCAACCGCCGATTCGGCCAAGGCACGTTCCGAACTTGTTGCGAAAAACAAGAACGATATTGCAGGATTGGATGCACAGATGGACATCATCGCGGAACCCTATGGTGGAAGGAGCAGGTTTGCAGAGGCGTGCAGGGACCGTTCCGAATTGGAAAACACGGTTGCAAGGATGAACGCAACAAGGACAAGTGTCGAAGCCGCAGTGGGAGTATCGATGGAATCCGCAAGGTTGGAATTGGTAAATTCCGCACCAGTCGAGATAAGTGATGCGAATGCACACAGCGAGAGCGAGGATATCGGAAGATTGTCGAAACAGATGGCCGACATCCGTTCGAATAACGATGTGGGAATGAAAGAGAATGAATTGAACGCTGAAAGAAAGAAACTCATTGACAAGGCGAAGGAATGGGCCGTTCTTGCGATGCAGGGAACACTGATAGACAATTCGTGCACGGAATTATACAGTAAAATGCAACCGTCCGTGATCAAGACCGCAAATCAGTATCTGAGCATAATGACCAACAACCGTTACGAGATAATTTCCGACCCTCGTATGTCCGAGATAATGATCCGCGACAGATTCGGTCTCAAGAAGGACGGCGAATGGAGCAGCGGCCTTCGTGATCAAGTATATCTTTCACTGAAGATGGCGATCGCCAAAGAAATGGGATCGGAACGTTTACCGATGATATTGGATGACATACTCGTAAGATTCGATGAAAGAAGACGCAAGGGTGCATGTGCGGCCATACTTGAATTCGCAAAGGACCAGCAGGTGTTCCTGTTCTCATGCGATTCCTCACTGCCTGAGGATTTCCCCATTGGTTCAGAGTTCGGAAGATGGAAACTGGATGCGGGTGTTGTGACTAAATTGTAAACGTCCAACGGGAACGTTGGATGCGTTTACTAAGTACAATTGATGAGCAAAGGTTTAATAACGCAACCGTAATTCAGCCTTTAAGGAAAGATAATCTCCTTACTCACATATCACAATCACAACCGACCCCTTTCTGCGTGAATGAGGGTTGATGACAGAAGACCTTTAACCCGTCAATATGGGTAGAAAACAGGAAGCTTCGTAACACAGGGATGGTGTTTGCGACAGTAGTGGCGCAAAGAACGGCGAGTATCTGCGAGAATCTTTTCTAAATCACAATAGAGGCAATCACATGAATATTGATCCTAACACAACAAAATACTTGATCAAAGCAAGGCTCACCGCCGACGGAATTGTCGAAAAGCCAGACGTCGTCGGAGCAATTTTCGGACAGACAGAAGGTCTGCTGGGCGAGGAACTCGACCTCAGAGACCTCCAGAAATCCGGAAGGATCGGACGCATTGAAGTTGACGTAACATCAAAATCGGGAAAATCTGACGGTATTGTTTACATCTCGTCAAGCCTTGATCAGGTTGAGACGGCAATTTTGGCATCCGCGCTTGAGACGATCGACCGCGTTGGTCCGTGCAAAGCAGGAATAAAGGTACTCGGTCTTGAAGATGTTCGTATCTCCAAGAGAGAGAAGGTCATCGAGAGAGCGAAAGAATTACTGAACGACCTGATCAAACAGTCCAAGGGCACGTCAGTGGACATCACCGACAACGTCAGACAGTCGATCCAGGTTGAGGAAATAACCTCATTCGGAAAGGACAAATGCCCGGCAGGACCGAATGTAAAGGATTCTGAGGCAATTATCATCGTCGAAGGACGCTCAGATGTTCTCAACCTCCTGAAATCAGGAATAAAGAATGCAATAGCAGTCGAAGGAACAAACATTCCCGAGACAGTTCAGGACCTTTCCAGAGAGAAGGTATGTACAGCATTCGTTGACGGAGACAGAGGAGGAGAACTCATTCTCCGCGAGCTTTTCCAGGTTGCAGAGGTTGACTTCGTTGCAAGGGCGCCCCGCGCTCACGAAGTCGAAGAACTGACAACAAAACAGATAATCAAATGCTTGAGGAACAAGGTTCCCAGCGACCAGTACATGGAAATGAACGGTATCGCAGGCGAGAACGGTGGTGAAGACGTTCCTGCAAAGCAGAACAACGGTCACGAGAGGAACGACAGGGACCGCAACAACGGCAGAGAAAACGGCAGGGAACGCAGAGAAAACGGCAACAGGGAGAACGGCAACCACTTCGGCGACAGGCCGAGGAACGGTGGCAGGTTCGATTCTGAAGCTGCTGAGAAGTTCAAGAAGAAAGACCGTGACGAACCCAAAGAGGACGCTAAGGAAGAGAGGGAACTGAGACCTAAGCGTGGCAGGGACCGCGACTCCGACGAACCGAAGGAGAAGGAAGAGAGGCCCAAACGCGGCAGGGACCGCGATGAGGAGAAACCGAAGAGGGGTCGCAAAGAGGCTGCACCGAAGGCACCGAAGGTACTGTCACCTGAACAGGAGAAGTACAGAGACCTGCTTTTGGAGATGTCTTCAACACACAACGCTAAAACGCTTAACGCGGAAGGCGGGATCGTGACCGAGATCGCTGTGAAGGAACTCGTCGATTCACTGAAGGAGAATGCTGACGGCGTGACCGCAATAGTATTCGATGGTGTGATCTCACAGAGAATACTTGACGTATCATCCGAGAAGGGAATCGCAACGGTCGTCGGAACAAGAAAGGGCAACATATCCAAACTGCCCGCAGGAATATCAATCTGGGTGAAGGAAGACCTCTACTGATGAAATCCAAAACGAAGATAACATGGAATGACATCAAAGATGTCAAAAGCACTGCGGAAATAGTCATACCGTCCGATCCATTGGACAGGGTCCTCGGTCAGGAAGAAGCCATCGAACTGGCGAAAGTGGCAGCTCAGCAGAGACGCCACCTGCTACTCGTGGGACCTCCCGGAACTGGTAAGTCGATGATCGCCAGAGCTCTTTCCATGCATCTTCAGAAACCCACTCAGGAGATCCGTGTTGTCAACAACCCGGACAACCCCGAACGTCCTCTTTTACAGATAGTCGATGAAAAATACCTGAAAAAGGAGTCGACCTCGAAGAAAGGGGCGCTAGGGGAACTTTTGGACCCGAAGGACGTGCCTCCACCGATAGCGGAACGTTTGGGATACCTCTGCAAAGGTTGTCAGAAATATTCCACGCCGATAGAGAAGACATGTCCGCACTGTTTCAAATCCAAATCCGACGGTGGCGTCGGGAACATAGGAGATCTTATGACCCAGGCGCTGGAAGCGGCGATGCCGCAGATGGCCATCGGTAAAGAGAAAGTGACGGCGACAAGACGTAACACCAAGGATGGAACCGAAGAGACGGTAGTATTCGAGCGTGCTGGAGACAAGATCCGTGTACTTGACCAGAAAGCGATGGAGAAACGTCGCGATCTGGATAAATCATCGAATCAGAAAGTTCTCGTGAAACTGGACCGCGATCCGTTTGTTCTCGCAACAGGTGCGTCAGAGACCGAACTGCTTGGCGATGTACGTCATGATCCCTACGGCGGACATCCGAACCTCGGTGTCGCACCGTACGAGAGGGTCGTTCCAGGTTCCATACACGAAGCGCACGAAGGTGTGCTGTTCGTTGACGAGGTATCGCACTTGGGAAACCTTCAGAGATATATCCTGACGGCAATGCAGGAGAAACGCTTCCCTATTCTCGGTCGTAACCCGCAGAGTGCCGGAGCAAGCGTCAAGGTCGAAAATGTGCCGTGTGACTTCATTCTCGTAGGCGCATGCAACATCCAGGACCTTGAGAACATACTCTCACCGCTGAGATCAAGGATCATTGGCGGCGGTTACGAAGTGTTGATCGACACATCCATGCCGGACACACCGGAAAACCGTGCAAAGTACGCACAGTTCGTTGCTCAGGAGATCCAGATGGATGGGCGCATACCGCATGCGACCATGGAGGCCGTGGAACTCATTATCACGGAAGGACGAGCAAGGGCGAAACTCGACAACCAACCTAATTCGTTAACGTTAAGACTGAGGGAACTTGGCGGTCTGATAAGGGCCGCAGGGGACATTGCAGTGTTGGAAGGTGCGGAACTCATCACGAAAGAGCACATCAAGCGTGCTCAGAAGAGGGCGAAGCCTGCGGAAGAGCAGATCAAAGAGAAGTATGGTTCATACATGAAAGGTCTTTCAAAGGATGTTTCAGAGTCTCAGAAGGAGAAATCGCCGTACTACTTGCAGAACGACCACATCGGCGACCAGATGTTCAACTAGAAGTTGCATATCATCTTGATGGCCGGACCACCGTCGTTATAGAAGTTATCCAGTATACCTGCGGGTACGAATCCGCGGTGTCTGTAGAACGAAACGGCACGCATGTTCGTCGGCCTCACTTCAAGGATTATCGTACGGATTCCTTCCATTCTTGCCTTCATCTTCAAGGCATCCAATAATTTGGACCCGGCACCTGATCCACGGTACGTGTGATCCACGGCGAACAGCATGATCTTGGCAGTGGACATGTCCATTTTGGATGATGAGATGAATCCCACAACACGTCCNTCCGGGAGGCACATCACAAGCTGCCCCGCAGGCCACTGCAGACGGAAGTAGTCGAATATTTCTGGTGCATACTCCTCGTCCAACGAAAGCGATGCTATACGGTACAGGTCGTTGAGGTCACTCTGACGAAAGTCGCGTACGATCATCACTTCTTGAGGATGAATCTTAACGCTATAACGATTACGCATATCGCCACAAGCGGCAGATACTTCAGATATGGCGACGGTGGATCATCACCACCTCCGTCACCGTTGTCGTTGTTATCAGATGATGCAGGTACGTTTACTTCGAATTCGTATATGTGAACCTCTCCTAGGTCATCAGTGACAATGAGTGTGCACATATTCGTTCCGACAGGAAGTGACACAATGATCTTTCTCCCCGTCCTGTCTACATTTCCATCGGAATCAAGGTCCCATTCATACAATGACCCAGGCGCTACAATCGATACAGCTGCGTCGAGTACTGTGTCTCCGCTGAGGAATGCTACGGAAACGTTCAATTCTGTGATTCCGGTATATGTTCCCCAGTCCGCAATGAATGTGGATGCATAGAAATCTGCAATCGTTTCCGAGACGATCATGACCCCGACCTCCCTGTTGTTTCCGAACGAGGACGGATTCCAATTCATCGATCCGACCCATGCTATGTTGTCGACAATCACTCCTTTGTTATGGATCAGTTTGTTGTAATTCGATTCTTTACCGGTCATGACATTCAGACCGTAGCTCCTCATCGCGTCCTTCACTCCGTAACCGTCCTTTATGTCGCTGTCGTTCGGATTGTCAAACGTAACATCGATCATCAGTCTCGCATCCACTCCGCCGTCTGCGAGCGAGGCCATGAGTATTACAGGAGATGTTCCGGAGGTCCATCCGTAATCCACACCCAGCTGTTGTGAGTAAACACGTTTTTCAGCAGTGCTCATGAGATCATAAAGGCTGTCGTAAGCGAAATCGGGTGTTACCATAGGATACACGGTCGCGGGATATTTTGGATAGTCGATATCAGAATGCGTATATGTCGAAAGGGTTACTTGTTTGGTGTCAGGATAGGCGACCGAGAACGTCTGTATGTCCCCTTCCGCATTGTCGATATCACCAAGGAACACGTTCCTCATGTAATTCGCGTAGTCATCGTCGTAGATTATGGCACCCCAACCTCTATTGTCCTTGAATGACGAGTTCCTCCAGTTCTCGGATGTTATTATGACGGTATCAGAATCAATCACGGCGTATTTGTTGTGAAGATAAGAATATCTTTTGAAACCGTCCACATTCTTTATGAAATTCACATCCGCACCGTTCGCAACGAGTGTCGCCATGAATCCAAGCTCATTTCCCATTCCTCCGACAGGGGAACCTTCAAGCAGGATCCGGACGGTCACGTTTTTTCCCAATAATGTGTAAAGAATCGAGACTATCTCCTCGTGATCCAGCAGATATATGGAAATAAGGACCTCTTCGTCAGCTTCCATGAGCGCATCGATGACCTCCACGCCTTTCGAATCAGGAAGGACGAATGGTACGACATCCGCTTGGAATTCTTCCGTTTGGAGGGATGTACGTCCGCGGACTATGAGCGTCCAATCCTTGGCAGAATCCGTATCTATCGCCGACGTACGTCTCGCAAGGTTGTTTTTATTGATCTTCTGGAAATTATCGCCGTTCCACCCTCCATCTGGCGTTCCGTTTCCGTATACGAACGCATCCACTATCGCACCGCTGCTGTTCTTCAGGATAACGCGGTCTCCGGTATCGTTGAGTGCGAAACTCTTCTGTGTGACGCCATTGGTACCTATGATCACGACATTATCTGGCTTGTACCACGATTCTGGCGTATTTTTGAGTATTGTGATGACACTGCCGGACTGTAGTTTAAGGGATGACGTGAACGTGACGGTACCGACATTATCACTAACGGTGTATCCTTTCAGATCAATCTCTTCCGTGGAATAATTCAGGAGTGCGAAACCTTCGGAAGAGCCTATGGGGAATACCTCGTAGAGGCATATCGGGTCGTCGACGGACCCTTCGGTCTCTGATACAGGAAATGTGAATATGAGTGCGATGACGACAAGAGCCGCAACAACCCGGATCCCCTTCATGGAGAAGATATCGTGTTGTGTTGTTTATAAACACTACAGTTACATGTAAATGAAACTAAAATTGAAAGATTAAAGGTGTTTGATTAAGTCTCTGAGTGCAGCTTCCGGTTCTTTCGCCTTGACGACGCCTGATGCCAGAAGCACACCGTCCGCACCGAGTTCCAATGCCATACTGACATCTTTGCCGGTTTTCACACCTGCGCCGCAGAGGACGGAGATGTGTTTGTTCACCGCTTTAACGGAATCAACAGTCTTTTCGACTATTCCCGGATTGGCCGTGGTTACAGAGATGTCTCCGCCGATAAGTTCCGGCGGCTCCACTGCAATGAAGTCGGGATTGAACGCCGCGATCTTGACTGAAGTTGCTGTCGTATCGGCGCAGACCATCGTCAGAAGTTCTGCACTCTTACAGAGTTCGACAGTTTCACCGATCACACGCATTTCCAACTTGTGTTCGGAATGGTTCAGCAGTGTTCCGACCGCACCGGTGGATTTGACCATTGTAGGCGTGATCCATCCTGTTGACGAACCGGGTGCATGCGCATCAGTGTTCTGTGCCAGCACAGGAATGTTCACGCCTTTGGAAACTGTTCCCAGTTCCGTCATGGGCGGACATACCGCTATTCTTATTCCGGACTCTTTGGAGACCTTTTCGCACAGTCTCGCCATCTCGAGTGCATTGGCACCTTCTACCTCACGGTAGACTTTGAAGTTGATGACGATGACAGGGCGTGCAAGTCTATTCAACTTCAGCCCTCTTGCTTGACAGCTTCGATGTTGATTTCTCATCATCGAGCTTTTCGAACCTTGAGGTCAGCTGCTTCAGGACTTCCGGACGGGATGTGTATTCCATCTCTTCCGGGCCGAGGACAGCAGGCATGAACGGACCGTGTCCGCGGATCATTTTGCTTGCGCGTATCGCGTTTCCGCGTACGTAATCCCATTCTGCACCCTCGAAGAAGTCTATCGGGGTGTGCGTTCCAGCCTTGGATCCGAGGGGTTCGATTCCCTGGAATTTTCCATCGTTGAGCTGGAAACCGATGCAGCATATTCTCGGAGGTCCGTCAAAGTATGTCGGATCAGATTTGTCAACTGCGCAGGGGTAGAATGCACCGTAGTGGGAGCCTCTCATCCATCCTGCGACGAGCATCGTGTTCATGAACGGCTGCAGGTATTCACCCATTGAGGGAAGACCCGACTGTGCACGGCATATGCATACCGGGTCATCTTTTCCTACGTATTTGCCGGCGGTCATGTTCAACTTGTCCGTTGAGACGACAGCGGCGGTGCCTATGCCCTTTACGCGGCTGAACACTCTCTTGATTGCGTAACGGCTGGTGTCTCCGAGAAGGGACAGTATGCTGAGCGTTTCCTCGGGTGAGGACATGATGACTTTCTTGGAATCAAGAACGTCGTGTATCTCCACATCGAATCCGAGTTTTGCCCTTGCGTCTATGACCAGTCCGGTCGTCGTAAACGGGTCAAGGAATATCCTTGACAACGGAAGTGAATATGCTGACGGCTCGGTCTTGTCGGCCATGAAGAAGAGCATGGGTTCTGAGCTTCTCTCTTCGAATTCCATTTCAGCGGATCCGGGTCCTGCACCGCGTATGTTTCCGCTGAATGCATCTGTCAGAAGGTCCTGGCCTGCGGCGTAGAGCTTCATCTTCTTTGCGATCTTGGTCGCTTCCATGAACGCATTCCATGCAAGTCCGTGGATGTCCTTTGATCCTTCGCCCTTGTAGTGGGACATAAGGAGGTTTATGTCGTCTCCGACACGTGTAACGTAAAAGTCCTCGAGCAGACCCTGCTTGACGCCGTCCGCGAGTACCTCGTGGCATTTCTCCATCATCGCCGGGTGCGGTCTTGAGTGACCTACGACCGAACCGACATCTGCTTTGATAACTGAAACTGTGATTTTTTCTGCCATGTTCATTCACTACTCAAATGATTTTTTGGTCCTATTGGTAAGCCTCATATAATAACCTATTGCGCACACATGAATATGACAAGGGCGCCTGCACGCAAAAATCAAGGCATATTTTCAATTAACGCAGTAAAGAAAGGGATTATGTTTTTATCTCGGATTCAGATAAGCGTCCATGAATGCTCCGCAGAAGGATTCGGGGACGATAAAAGCAGACGACGGTATCGTGACAGTGAAAGGCTGGATTCAGGACACCAGGAATCTGGGAGGAATATCGTTCGTTGTGCTCAGGGACAGATACGGGACGATTCAACTGACGTTACCAAAGAAGAAGATCGAACCGGAACTGTTCGACAAACTGACGACGTTGCCGCGTGAAACTGTCGTTGCAGTAACCGGAGAGGTCAAGGCGAGCAATCAGACCGAATTGGGATTGGAATTGATTCCGTCAGGTTGCGAAGTTTATTCCGAAGCAGGAGTCCCGTTGCCGATGGGAGTCATCGATAAAGTCAACGTGGAAATGGACACACGTCTCAACAACAGGTTCATGGACCTCAGAAAACCCGAGATTAGGGCGATTTTTGAACTGAAGTCGATCATGGTGAATCTGATTAGCGAGGCGATGCAGGAGAACGGTTTCATCAACGTCAACACACCAAAGATCGTGGCATCGGGAGCAGAGGGCGGAGCAACCCTTTTCAAATTAGACTACTTTGGTAAAGATGCATATCTGGCACAATCACCGCAACTGTACAAACAGATGCTCATGTCCACCGGTTTGGACCGCATTTATGAGATCGGTCCTGCATTCCGTGCGGAACACTCGAACACCAACCGTCACGTCACGGAATTCATGTCGTTCGACGGTGAGATGTCATGGATAGACAACATGGGTGATGTGATGAGAATGATCGAGAAGATCATCAACCATGTACTCGAAGGATTAAAAGAGAAGGGAGCAAAACAGCTGGCCCTCCTTGGCAAAGAAGTAATCGTTCAGAAAGCGCCGTATCCCACACTTACGTATGCGGATTGCATATCAATGCTTAAGAAAACAGGATTTGAGATCAAAGATGGTGACGATCTTGGAACCGAGGGTGAAAAGGCGATAGGAGACATAATGTCGGAGAAAGGTCAGGATCTCTATTGGATAGCGGAATATCCGGAAGCGGAGAAACCGTTCTACATCATGGAAAAGGACGGAACTCCATACTCATTCTCGTTCGACCTTGATTACAAAGGACAGGAGATATCCTCCGGCGGTCAGAGGGAACACAGATATGATGTTCTCGTGGAAAGGATCAGGAAGAAAGGACTTGACCCGGAGAGTTTTACGTTCTACACTGATGCGTTCAAATACGGAATGCCTCCGCACGGCGGATGGGGCATCGGTATCGAGAGGCTTCTGGTGAAGATGCTGGACCTTCCGAACATACGTGAATCCATCCTCTTCCCGAGGGATCTCAGCAGACTTTCCCCATAAACTCACTTTCGGTTACTTTCGGGGACCTCCCCTACTTTTACTTATATATCGATTACACAATTTTTCATCTGATAAGATGGCAACCCAGACCGGCAGCATCTACGAGAGGGAGTTGAAACACCTCCTCGAAGGAGAAGAAAAGGCAATTGTCAAAATGGTCAAGACCTGTGACGATATCGAACGATCAGCATTCACCTCCATTCCTATGAATCCGTTCATCGTCATCAGGGCCGCTGGATCCCTGGGGGTCGATCTTGTTGCACTCAGGTGGGATTTCTCATTTCCGATAGAAGTGAAAAGTTCCGCCGAGGAAGTAATGCATTTCAGCCGTAACATCAGATTGACCGAGCAAGCGGACAAGATGATGGATGAATGTGCACGTTCTTCGGTGATCCCCATATACGCATTCAGACTCAAGGGTAAGAAAGGCGATCCCTGGAGAATATTCATCCTGCCGATGGAAATAGAACTCAAGGGAAAGATGGGGCTACTTCAGAGACGTGTGCCAAAGATCGAGGTCAACGGCAACGGCAACTACGTAATGAGATGGAAGGATGGCATGAAATTGAGCAAATTCGTGGATTACATGAACCGTTCGTCAGAATGTGTGATGTGAGGCGGCCGTCAGCACTCATAGGGCTCATCACCGTTCAGCATGAAAATTATCTTCATCCGGCGCTTTCCTCATTTCCGTAATGCGGATGCGGTTATTTTATCCCTATCATTCTCTGCAATGGAATTGAAGCTTTCTCGATGATCTCTTTGGACAGGACGATCTCATGGTCCATGTTCTCCAATGACCTCAGAACTGATCTCAATGTGGTCATCTTCATCATCGGACATATCGCGCCGTATGGGAAGTGGAATTTCTTCTCGGAATTCTCCTTCTCGAGACGGTATCTCATACCCTCTTCAGTGAAGACAATGAACTCTTTCGCCGAGGATTCACGAACCATCGTGAACATGCCTTCTGTGGATCCGACATAGTCCGCCATCTCAAGTACGGGCGGTCTGCATTCAGGATGTGCCAGCACCACTGATTTCGGATATTTTTCCTTAAGGTCTGAGACCATCTGCGGTGTCATTGCGTGATGTGTCGGGCAGTATCCGTCCCACAGTATGATGTCCTTCTCAGGAAGTTTGGATGACGTGTATGAACCTAGGTTCTGATCAGGAACGAACAATACCCTTTCCTCTTTCAGGGACGCTACTGCTTTCACAGCATTCGATGATGTGCAACACAAATCCATTTCACATTTTGTGTCTGCGGTACTGTTGACGTAACCTACGATTGCGGTTCCGGGGTGTGTCGCTCTGTATTTCGCCAATGCACGGAGATCGCACATGGATGCCATCGGACACAATGCCTCTTTTTCAGGCATCAGTACCGTTTTCTCGGGATTGAGAATCTTTGCACTCTCGCCCATGAACGATACGCCGCAGAATACGATAACGTCATTGTCAGCCTTGGAAGCTAGAATAGATAAACCTAATGAATCACCTATATGGTCGGCGATCTCCTGAACTTCGGGAAGACAGTAATTGTGCACCAATATCAGTGCATTCCTCTCTTTCTTGAGTTTTGCGATGCGTTTTCTCAGGTCATCCATCATCTGGATTATTGTCAGTTACGATAAAAACGTTGCTCTTTGCGTCCGCGGTTTTTCAGTGGATTTTGGATGTAATATTAACTGTAATAATGCTGCTATTCACACAGTGAAAAAAATAGACTGGATGCTGTGGTATTGGGAAGTCTGAACCGGTCGCGACTAACCCTCACAGCCGGTTCGGAACCATGCCCCGTAGGAGGTGTATAAATGCACAACCGATTCGGCTGGATCCGAATTAGGATTGTCGTCATCCTTGAGATGTCGTGGTCATTATCGACCTAGACGTTCACTAAACGAACGATCGCGCTGGTGCCGCGTTAACAGCACCCGGTCCCTTCGGGGACCGTTAACACTTCCTACAGATTATCATTATCCGTCGTACTTATAAAACTATGCGCTGAATGTAATAAGTAATTGTCATTTGTAACAATCCGTACCGTCTGATTTAATTATCAAATTCATCATCATGGAATCATGGAGAACAGGGAAGAGAAGGCAGCATCCATGTTCGAATGCAGTGTGAAAGAACGTGCAATGTTCGAAGCAGGCATCAAGATGGGAACGATATACCACCAGTTTGTGGGCGTTCCCGTGGATCTCTCAAGCATAGACATCCTAGAGAGGTCGATAGAACAGGGAGTTCTCGTCCAACCTTATGTGGATAGCGTAAAGGTCACGATAGACAGAAGCGTCTTCCGTCCCAAGACCGACGAATACGGTTACATGTCTCTGACAGGCAATATGCTTGACGTCAAACTGTCGATAAAGATCGAGAATGTACGTGTAACGGCGGAAATGCGTTACATGAAGGATCTGAACTATCCGCTGATGTACATATCCGACGTCGAAGAACTGTAATTACGAACTGCTCTTGGAAAGTCCGTGTTCCGTTGGTACTTTGATCGTCTCATCTATCATGACCATGTTGGTCATGAGGTTCTTGAGACCCCATCTGGACATTTCCACAAGTATCGGTCCGAGACTGCGTCCTTTGGCCGTTATGGAGTATTCCACCTTCGGCGGTACTTCAGGGTATTCGCGTCTTTCGATCAGTCCGTCGCGTTCCATCTCCCTGAGCTGTTTCGTCAGAATTCTAGGTGAAACGCCATCCATGTCCTTCAGGAGCTGGTTGAAACGTAACGTTCCTTTCATAACGAGTTTGCAGAGAATGGTTGATTTCCATCTTCCCTCGATGACGGCCATCGTCGCATCGATGGCACAGTCGAACCTGGTTTTTTCCACGACTTTCTTCATATAACTAACATTATGATACTAGATATAAAAATGTTACTAACAAAGATTAATATCCTCATCTGACGATTCAGTTCACGGTATAACTATGGCAGTAATCGCAGTAATAGGAAGTCCGAGATCCGGCGGGAACTCGGAGACGATAGTGGATGCAGTGCTCGCAGGTGCGAAAGAGAACGGCAAGGCTGTGAAAAAATACAATCTGAACAAGATGAAGATCGTTGGCTGTCAGGCCTGCATGGGATGTAAGAAATCCGGAAAATGCGTTCAGAAGGATGAGATGGTTGCCCTTCTGGAAGACATAAAGACTGCGGAAGCGGTTGTAGTGAGTTCGCCGATATACTTCGGTCAGCCGTCCGCGCAGTTCAGAATGTTCCAGGACCGTACATACTCCTTGTTCGGCATGGACTTTTCCTCATTCATTGACGGCGGGAAGAAGATCGTTTCCGTGGTAACATGCGGTTCCGGTGTGGACGCGGCGGAAAAGGTCGCGACAGCAATGGAAGGCGCATTCGTCAATCTTATGAAGATGACACTTGTGGACAGGCTCGTCCTTGCAGGCGGAGGACCTCCGAATGTTGCTGCGGGAGACAAAGATCTCATAACAAAGGCCAAGGCCGTCGGAAAGAAACTCTGAGGAATTTCCATGAAAACAGCAGTGATCTACGCTTCCAAAACGGGAACTGTAAAGAAAATGGCAGGATACATTGCCGATAAGATATCGGCAGACCTGTACAGCGTCAAAGACGGCGTAACCGACATCGGACAGTACGACAGGCTCGTACTCGGCAGTGGCGTATACGCAGGAAAACTCTCCAAGCACATGGTCAGATTCATTGAATCCAACGATCTGTCGTCAATGAAGGTAGAGCTTTTCGTCTGTTGCAAATTCACGGGCGAGAAGGCAGAGGAACAGCTGAAAAAGATCACTGCGAAATTTCCGACGGTGTCGTCAGCCACATATTTCGGCGGAAAGGAAAGAGAGCCGACGGATGCTGACGCATACATAGGAAAACTTTCTGAATAAATTTCTTTCATTTCCCTTTTATTTTATTCCGTACAACTTCATAACGTCAGTCTCGGTACCGGGTTTTCCCAACAATGCGACACGGCTGTCCGGTTTCTGTTTTAATATTTCCATTCCCACGATGTCGCCGAGTTTCTCAGAGAAGTCCAGTATCTCCTCGTGCTTCGGCATGTTGCTCATGGACAATCGTTGTCGAGAACCTCCGACGAATACGTATCCTTTCGGTTCTATCAGATCAGGATCACCGCGTTTATCGAGTTTTCCGTATTCATCCACCCAACCGAAGTTCATGTCCTTCACGAGCGTGTGACGTATCACCGTCCTCGTGTCAAGTGACGGAAGAAGGTCCAATGTCTTCATTATCCTCCCCCATCCGTCGGTTATCTTTGGTCTGCATGTTTTTTTGTATATCGTCTCGTCAGGTGCCGCGACCGTTACGTACAATTGTCTCGGAAGTACGTCCAATGATTCCAGTTCCTTCGGATATGTGCCGTTGGTGACCATGAACGTCATCATGTTCCTGTTGTGACATTCCTTGATGAAGTCTGAAAGATACGGATAACGTATTGGTTCACCGGCAAGTGATATCGCGACCATGTTCGGTTCCTTGGATTCGTTGTACTTCTCAACACTGCATCGATCGTCACCGTTGAATCCCGTTATCAGTTTCCGCTGGTGTGCGATCAGTGCGTCCAACATCTCCTTGGGTTCCGACCATTCCTTCACCTCGAAGTCGTGTTCCTGTATTCTCCAACAGAACTGGCACATATGATCGCATTCGTTGATGGCAGGCGTCATCTGCAGACAGCGGTGACTGCTTATCCCGTAGAAGTCCTGTTTGTAGCAGCTGCGTCCGTATATCAGGCTCTGTCTCATCCAATGACACAGTTTGACGGCAGCATGGTCGTTGTGAAGACGGTATTGCTGCTTCGTCAATAGTTCCCGATATCTCTGGTCCATTGGATCACCTAGAATTGGAAGAGGCTCTTCTGTGCCTTCGACGGCTCCGGTTTCACAACCTTCTTTTCCACCTGTTCCACCACGGCCGGAGGTTCCACAACGCCTTTGACGGCATCCTTGACGATACGTGAGTCGATCTTCTCGTTCAATATGAATGCCAGTTCCTCCGCTTCAAGGTCAGCGTTATTCACTACCCATATCCTGAATTCCGCATCATTCCTCAGCATCTCCTTCAATGCCGGAAGAACATCCTGCGAGATACGTTTCGTGGATGTATGCATCATCACCGCGAGCTTCATGCACACCGAATCCTTGGTTGCACGGACTCCTTTGCTGCGGGACATCTTCATCAGATACATCGGGAAACGGAATCTTTCCACATTTTTTATTTTACTGAATTTCGCCGTCGCAAGACCGGCGGACATCATGTCCCCGGCGTAAGACCACATTCCGTAATACTGACGGCGATGCACACGTCCGAGGAAGATATCGGCTTTGGACAGTTTTTCGTAACCGCGTACAAGATCCCCCGGATCCTTGTACTCATGCGGAAGATTCTCATCCATCCACAGCATTATGTGATCAGGGGTTTCATCAACATCCCTCATCAGCCTTCTTGCTTCCAGAGCCTCATTCTTCCTGAACGTTGCGTTCATAAGATCGTATATGTTCTTCTTCACCAGACGGTCCGAGAGATTGTTCGTGTCCGATTCAGTGATCGTACTCCTTCCCAAGGCCAGTGATTCCAGATTCCTTACAGCTGCTCTGAGGTCTCCGTTAGAGTTTTCGGCCATTACTCTCAGTGAACTATCCTCCACTTCCACATTTTCTGCAGTCGCGATCTTTCTGAGAACTTTGATTATAGTCTCCGTCTTGGGGCGCATGAATGATATCTGTAACGTTTCCGTCTTGATCGCAGCGCTCTTCTTGCTCAATGCATAGAAATCGTTCACGATCAATATGACAGGTTGTTTTGTCTCACGTATCAGTTCGTTTATTGCAGGCAATGCACCTCTATCCTCCCGACCGAACAGGTTGTCTGCTTCATCAAGTACAACGAGTTTTCTTCCGCCGTCCTTGGCTGAAAGATATCCGCCGTCTGCGGAGAATGTGTTGAAGTATGCTCCTTTCAGAGCGATTGAACGAATGGCGTCACCGCTCCTCTGGTCGGATGCGTTCATCTCCACAAGACCCCACTCCATCTCTTTGGCCAATGCAATCGCCGCCGATGTTTTTCCGATACCGGGGTCGCCCATCAGAATTACAGCTTTTTTTGAGGGTTTGGAGTTGTTCCATGCTGTCGCCCAGGCTCTCAGATCGCTTACAGCTTTCGGATTTCCGACCACTTCGTTAAGATTCGTCGGTCTGTATTTCTCGGTCCAGTCCTGAGACATCGTGTTAACTATATCAGGCCGTCCTTTAAATCTTTGTCAGTCACTTTACAGGTTTCTATCGGAAGTGAGCATGAACACGTCCACTGACTGAATGACAAACAGTGACATGATGGCTATAGTGAAAGCCGTCTGCCAACTATCGTCCAGATAGAAACTGGCAACATACATAATGATCGTCAGTGTGATGAATATCCCAGCTCGGATATAGCGTTTGAGATAAAGTTGTCCCAGGCCGAATACGTTCACCAACCCCGGAAGGATCGCAAGCATTATTGCGATCATACGGTCGTTCTTCTTCGGTCGTACATACGAATCTGAGAAATTCAACATTATTCCATCATATCCGCAACGACGACAGAATGTTTCGTCATCAAATACTTCCGTTCCGCATCGTTCGCAAATTTTCATTTCAGGTCACCGTACATATGATACGATCCATTACGGCATTCGACGTTCACCGGCATGTCGTACAGTTTACTGACGGTTTCTGATGTAAGAATCTCCTCCTTCGGACCGTCCGCGAATATGCGTCCGTCCTTGATCATAACGACTCTGGATACGCCTGACGGGATGTCCTCGAGCTCGTGCGTGATCATGACCATCCTCATACCGTTGTCCATGAGCGTATCGAACATATTCCGGAACTTGACTTTCATGCTGATATCGAGTCCGGTCATCGGTTCGTCGAGAACCAGCATCTCCGGCCCGGAGACAAGGGCTCTGGAGATGAGGGCACGCCTCATCTCCCCGAGTGAGATCTTTCCTATCTCCCTGTCCATCTTATCAGAGAGTCCCATGATTTTCCCTATAGTTTCTGTCGTTTCCCTCATCTCATCGGTGACGGAATGATTTCTGTAAACGTCCATGCTGCTGAAGAATCCCGAGAGGATCACGTCTCGAATTACGGCCGTCTCGGAAAAGGCGGACTGAAGGTCCATGGAGACGATACCGAGCCTGCTTCTGAGTTCGAACAGATTCCAACGATCCATTCCGAACAGTTTGAATTCTGTTCGAACGTTCTCGTCATAATACGGAAGGATGTCGCTTCTCAGCAGTTTGATCAACGTCGTTTTTCCGGAACCGTTGGGGCCGATCACTGCAACGTTTTCATCGCCGTTGATCTCAAGATCTATTGAATCAAGGATCCTCGAACCGTCACGTACGACGGAGACGTTGCACATCCTTATCACGGAATCCATATGTGATTGCGATATCGTTGAAAGTATAAAAAATGACCAAGAAAGAAAATTCAGGGACGGACGTCACCGTCCGCCCCTCTTTTGTGTGTTGATGTTTACGGCTTCCTGATGAACATGAAGTAAACAACGCCGATCACAGCGACCGCGGCCACTGCGGCGATGCCGATGTACAACATCATGTTGTCGTCACCGTCGTCTCCGCCGTTACCATTGCCATCCTCGTCACCGGGACCGTCTGTGCCCGGATCATCCGTTCCAGGGTCATCGATGCTTGCTTTTAGCAGGAATGCTGATCCGGAAAGGAAAATCGTCCCATCCTGGAGTTTTATCTTGCAACGGAATTCATCTCCGAATTCATTCTGTGCATTGGTCGTAAACGTTGTATTCGTCTCTCCTTGTATGTTATTCCAATCATTGTTTACCTTCTTCTGCCATTGAAGGTCCGCAAATCCCGAATCAAAACTCAATCTGATTGAGAACACATTATTGGCTACGTTAGCAGAGACAACATCTTTGGGTTGTACGCTGATAACCAATGATCTGAGAAGTGGGAATCCATCGTTTGAATTCCCGTTGCCGACCATGTGCCAAATATTTGCAAAGTCCCATCCCTTCACGGTTCCAATTGTTCCATCATTGTATGACGTCTTGTTCTGCAAAGCCATTTTGCTCAAAGAACCAGAAGGGTTGGCTGTTACAGTATTGTCATCAATTTTTGTATTTGTGGAACTGCCTATGAGCTTTAATTCTGTGCCGTCATCGAGGAAATAACAGTTAAATATTTGAATTAAGTCTGATAATCCTGCGATACCTCCAGATAAGGTTGTAGATCCTGACACAGTTCCTATGTTGTAACAGTTTGTTATCGTTCCATCGGCTGCTATGCCAGCAAGTCCGCCCGCGTATGATGATGTTGTAGTTGCCGTTGATGTTACGTCACCCCTGTTGTAACAGTTTGTCATCTCTAATGTACCGTCAAAACCGACAAGTCCGCCTGCGTATGATGTTGTAGTTGCCGTTGATGTTACGTCGCCTGTGTTGTAACAGTTCGTCAACGTTGAATAACCCCGACCGAGAAGTCCGCCTGCGGATGAATTATATGATAATGATGTTGTCGATGATGATATGTTGCCTGTGTTGTAACAGTTCGTCATCATTATATTATGACTAAAGCCAACAAGTCCGCCTACGGATGATTCTGATGCTGTTGATGACGATACATTACCTGTGTTGTAACAGTTCGTTGCCGTTATCGTTGAACTACTACTACTACCAATACTGCTGATAAGTCCGCCTGCGGTTGATGATGACGATACATTACCTGTGTTGTAACAGTTCGTTACCGTTATCGTTGAACTAATACCACCAGCAATAGTGTCGAGAAGTCCGCCTGCGCTTAGAGCTGACATGTTACCTGTGTTGTAACAGTCCGTCATCGTTATCGTTGAACCACTACCCGTATAGCTGATAAGTCCACCTGTGCTTAGAGCTGACATGTTACCTGTGTTGTAACAGTCCGTCATCGTTATCGTTGGACCATTACCAGCACAGCCAACAAGTCCGCCTACGTATGATGATGATGTTTTTGTTGCCGATATGGAACCTGTGTTGTAACAGTCCGTCATCGTTATCGTTAAGTCAGAATCAATATAACCGACAAGTCCGCCCGCGGATGATGTTATATCCGATGTTGCCGTTACATCGCCTGTGTTGTAACAATTTGTTATTATCGTTGTATCACTGCCAATTGCAGGAAAATTGTTACCAATGAATCCGCCTGCGCATGATCGCGATGATGAAGCTGCCACGGAAGATCCACCTATCAATCCAATGCCGTCGAATGTTGCCCCGTTCACTCGGCCGAAGAGCGCCGAATATGCACTTCCGCTACTGACGAACACTGCAGTCTCCAATCCAATGATCTTGTGTCCGTTGCCGTGGAACTTTCCTGTGAATGGTGTTGTTGAGCACAGAGGATCCATGTTGCCGTTGCTGTGTGCTATGTACTCTGCATGATCATTATCATCGAGTGAAATTTCGGTAGCGACTGCAAAATTCATTTTCGTACCTGGATTCGAGGGAACGTTGTCACATACACCATTGACGACAACCTTCATATTCTCAGAAGGGACAATGTTAAATGTTATCGCATTTCCATTAAGAGTTCCGGCCGTTCCGTTAACAAAGATCATTGTGTTAGAGGTCGACAAGGGCCTTGGGGTTTCTCCTTTTTTGAATGGGTGAAAGAGTCTGAGATCAAGTTCTATCTGGTTGTCACGATAATCCACCATTATCACAAAGTCGAATCCGCCGTTGAGGTCTTTTCCGGTGAAATTTATGTTATCCGTCAGAACATATTTTCCATCAAGCGGATAGTCCCCCTCCCCTATTTGAGAGAGCTGTTCCGGAGTAGATATCTTAATCCAGTCGCTGTAATCGACGGAGTCTCCGGAAACATTATCCGAATTGTTATAATCAATAACGATCGCCAGTGATGATGAGATCATCAGAAACGCTGCGATCATCGTAATAAACAGTCTTTTGTTCTGCATGACGACGTATGGTTGTTGACCATTAATAAGTTTTGATGCGTTCTTATTAATCGTATGTATTTCATTTAACTGTATTTTTACGATGATTTTAAAGAATATACGTAAACGGTATTTTCATACGAATGGAGAAGAAAGTGGACGCGGCGAGATTTGAACTCGCGACCTCTACCTTGCGAAGGTAGCGATCTACCAGCTGATCTACACGCCCGGTGAATGACTGCAAACCGAGGAAAGGATATAAACTTTCACATTTGCGATGCAATGTCTGAAATAGGAACATGTTGTTTTCATTCTCATGGTTAAATTAAACGCAGCCGTTAAGGAAGTAGTACTGAAAACGAAAACATTCCCCTTTGCAACATCATCGGCGAAAGGCGAACCGAATGTGGTTCCGGTGGGAGCATTCATTCTTCAGGCTGATGACGAAACGATCTGGATCGTGGACAACTTCATGAACAAGTCATTGAAGAATGTCAAAGAGAATCCCAAGGTTGCGTTATACGCATGGAACCACGAGTGCAAGAACTCATACCAGATCAAAGGTGACGTTACGATTGAAACATCCGGTGCAGATTACGAAAAGGCGAAAGAGATTATGGCCGGTCTGAAGCTCGGACTTCCTGCAAAGGGACTTCTGAAGATGAAGATCACCGCAGCATACTGCGTAAGTCCCGGACCTAACGCCGGAAAGAAGGTACTCTGAAATCCTTAAATTCCTGATCCGTATTCAAGGAATTCATGGAAGAGGCTGAACTACGTTCAGTTATGTCGGATGACATACAGGATCTTTACGACACAGTGAAGAAGTTCGATGATGCACCGTTCGCGAAGGCCAACGGCATCAGGATAACTTCGGTAACAAAGGACGAAGTCAGATTGAGCATGGACATGCTCCCCGGACACTACAATACGAACGGTGTCGCACACGGCGGAGCAGTGTACGCAATAATCGACCAGACGTTCGGTCTGGCCTCCAATCTTTTCGAACCCGCTGTTGGCCAGAATACCTTTGTTATATTCCACCGCCCTGCGGTTGGAAAAAATCTGGAAACCGTTTCGGAAAGAGTGAGCAACACACGCTCACTTTCAGTATTCGACATAAAGGTCTACTCCGGTGGCAAACATATAGCCACCGGAATGTGCACCGCGTTCAAGACGGATGCTCATTCAGGCATTAAGTAGGCCTGTCCGGCACCCAATGCGCCGCCGAAGAACGTGAACATGAAGTATGCCGGTTCATTGGCGACAACGAAGTACAGCACAGCTGACAACAATGCGCCGGAGATCAGTCCGACTATTCCCCAGTTGATCACTTTGCGTTTTTTGTACGGTGACATGCTCATATTTTCACACCCGTTGCCTTTTCAGCGGCTTTGACCATTTCGTCAACGATCTGTTTCGAACCACCTGTGTAATTCGCCGGATTCATGGCATCACGCAACTCTTTCTCGGACATTGCCTTCATGACGGTCTTGTCTTTCAAGAGAACGTCCAGAAGCTGAATATCCTTTTCGACTGCGATCATGGACGCTTCTCTGATTATTTCGTGAGCGTCCTGTCTTCCGATGCCCTTCTCGGTCATCTTCATCATGACCGGTTCAGCCATTATCAGTCCCTTGGCGGATTCGATGTTCTTCATCATTCTGTCCTTGTTTACGGACAGGTTGGTGAAAACATCGTCCATTTTGAATATCATGTCATCGAGCAGCGCAAACACATGCGGTAACACGAAACGTTCCGTGCTTGAATTCGTAAGATCGCGCTCGTGCCAGAGAACCTGACTTTCGAACGTCGGCGTGACGAAACCGCGGACGACACGTGCAAGTCCGCATACGTTCTCCGACGTGATGGGATTCTTCTTCTGCGCCATCGTTGAACTACCGACCTGTTTGGCAGCGTCGAATGCCTCCGAAGCCTCAGAGAGTTCAGACCTCTGAAGATTCCTCACTTCCGTTCCGTATCTCTCCAATGATGTTGCAATCGTAGCGAGAAGACATACTAACTCGGTGTATCTGTCACGACCAACGACCTGTGTTGCTGCCGGTTCGTATGTTATTTTCAGATCGTCCATTACTGCCTTCTGAATTTTGAAGAAGTTCTTTCCCAGAGCTGCACCGGTTCCGACGGCCCCTGCCATCTTTCCTGCACACGCCCTTGTTTTCACTTCCGCAAGTCTTTCGCGGTGTCTGAGCATTTCTGCGACGTAACCGGCGATCTTGAATCCGAATGTTATCGGTATTGCAAACTGAGCGTGCGTCCTTCCCACTTCGAGGGTGTCCTTCTCCCTCTTGGCCAGTTTCGCAAGTGTCACTATGAATTTATCCACATCAGATTGAATGACCGTCATCGCATCACGTATCTGCAATGCCGTCGCGGTGTCGACGATGTCGTTGGACGTTGCTCCCAAGTGTACGTAGCGTCCTGCGTCACCTTTACACTGTTCCGTCATCGCCCTTACCAGCGCCATGACGTCATGTTTCGTGTCCTTCTCTATCTCCTTGACACGGTCCACTTTCACAAAATCGAGTTTTGCGATACGGGTGATCTCGTCCGCCGATGCTTTCGAGATGGTCCCGAGTGAAGCGTGAGCTCTGGCCAGTGCGGCCTCGACATCCATCTGATATTGTATCCTGCTCTCTTCGTAGAAGATGCGTTTCATCGCATCTCTGCCGTAGCGGTAATCCAAAGGACATAGATTGTTCATATTGTATCGTTTTTGTGAACGTTGGACTTGATTAAATATGTTCGTATACCACGAAAACATTGAAAAATGAAGGGCTCTATGAAGCCAGCCGAACTCATTATAGGTAATAATGGGAGAAAGCCTTATAAATAGGGTTATATTATGGCGATTTGCTAGAATACCGTGTTTTTTAACGGTTAGTTGAACGATTGAGTGTGGAACGTATGGAAGAAGTATTTGTGGAGGAGAACAATTCATCAGAGAACCTGGAAGAGCTGGAGCAGAAACGCAGCGCAATAAATGTGGACGCGGAGAAGCACAGACGCTTGAGAGATGACCTGAATAAACAGACGAAAGAATGGGCGGCGAAGAGAGATGGTCTCAACACGCAGGTTCGCGGATTCGTCGAAGATGCAGGCAAACAGAGAGAGGAGCGCGATTCCTTCAACCAGAAGGTCAGGGAATCAAAGGAACTCAGGGACGAGTGGAACCAGAAGGTTATGAAGCTCCATGAGGAATTCTCCGTTCTCAGAAAAGAGATCCCCGACGACAAACAGGGACCTCCGCTCAAGCAGTTGAAGAAACAGCTCAACGAATTGGAATACAGACAGCAGACACAATTACTCAAGAAAAACGAAGAAGCAGCAATTGTCAAACAGATCTCGACACTCGCAAGAGAGATCGAGGAAAGAGAGAAAGCAGTGGAGACAAGCGGGGACATCAGCAAAGTATCCACGCAGCTCCGTGAGGCCAAAGCTCAGGCTGAGGTTTACCACAAGGCAGTTTCAGAATATGCGGAAAAGGCTCAGGCAGCTCACGATGCGATGATAAAATTCTACGAACAGGCGGACATGCTCAGGAAAGAAGCCGACGCATCACAGGAGAAATTCATCGAGTGCAAGACACAGGCTGACGACGAGCACAAGAAGCACATCGAGCAGATCAAGTCCATCCACGAAATGGACAAAGACTTCAGCGACGCACGCGGAAAGGCGAAAGCGGCAAAGAAGAAGAAGGTCGACACTGAATCCAAGAAAGAGGCGAAAGAGATATTCGAGCGCTTCAAGAACGGTGAGAAACTCAGTACCGATGATCTGATGGCGCTTCAGAAATCCGGTTACTTATAATCGGACTGAATGTGTAAAACAATCAAAACCACTTTCTTTTAAATCTTTATTTTTCATTTTCTTCGCTGTTGTCTTCAATTCCATACAGAAAATCACATATGGTTTTTTAACACAGATTGCGATTCGCCCATCATGGCAAAGAAGAACGCACTCATGGTAGCGATTGCGGCATTCCTGATGATCTCATCATCACTGGCGATCGTTATTGATTATAACAATTCGAATGATGTTTCCGGAGACTCCGTCGATTACAGCGACTGGATAAAGATATCAGATCCGGAACAACTCTCCAAGATCGGTTCGGGGGAATGGACCGAGATCGTCGGTGGAGAAGAAATTAAGCACAACTATCCCGTCGACGGAAAATATGTTCTGATGAATGACATCATATTCACCGATAAAGACACAGGTATTGATGTGGATCTCAACGGCGGATTCGACATCGAGATCGAAATTGTAAATAACGCGAGCACTCTTGAACTATTTCTTCTCTATGCAGGGACCAGCAGCGCTCTGTATTCTGATGATAATATGATTATTTCGGTCAATGGATTGGTGTTGGAAGAGACGGACGCTGCGGATCTATGGTTTATATTTGATTCCGGTGTTGATGTCAGCAACATCCCGTTGAACATCATCGCCTACGGGACTGTGAATTATCTCCCTGCGGCGCTGGGTGCGACCAATCCAAACTTCTACATTGCAGCTACATTGGAATTCGGCGAAGATACTGATCCGACGGATTATGTAGCACCCGGAATCAGCAGCAACGGTAACATGGACCCTCTGTGCGCAGAAGATCCGTTCACGGGAACGTTCCACGGCAACGGCAAGAAGATCATAGGACTTGAGACCGTAGTGTACAGTGACGGTGATTCATATTCAGGCCTCTTCGCTAAGGCTGAAGGAGCAACATTCGACGGCATCGAATTGATAGATGGATATTCAGTGGCAATTTCATCATCATCAACATCATCAGCGAATTCATACGCAGGCGGACTTGTCGGTAATGGTGGTGGAATAATGACGAACTGTTACAACACAGGTGATGTATCATCATCCGGCACAATTTCGTCCGCAGGCGGACTTGTCGGTTATGGTAATACTTCCTCAACGATAACGATGACGGACTGTTACAACACAGGTGATGTAGCGGCATCCGGCACAGTTTCGTACGCAGGCGGACTTGTCGGTCGCAGTAGTGACGCAATAACGATGACGATGACGAACTGTTACAACACAGGTGATGTGACGACAATATCAACATCAAGATCCTCAAATGCAGGCGGACTTGTCGGTTACGGAAACACAACGATGACAGACTGTCACAACACAGGTAATGTAACGGCAACATCATCATCATCAACATCATGTGCGAGCGGACTTGTCGGTTCTGGTTCAACAACGATGACAAATTGTTACAATGAAGGCAACGTGATAGCAACAGCATTCAGAAACTCATACGCAGGCGGACTTGTCGGTAATGGTGGTGGAACGATAACAAACTGTTACAATATGGGAGATATATCCGCATCAACATCAACAACAGAAACAAATCTGAATTCGTATGCAGGCGGACTTGTCGGTTATGGAACTAATACCTTAACAATGACGATGACGGACTGTTACAACATGGGTGATGTAACGGCATCAACATCATACCCATACTCATACTCATACGCAGGTGGACTTGTCGGTTATGGAAGTTCAACGGTAACAATGACGGACTGTTACAACACGGGTGATGTAATGGCAACATGGGGCGCAGGCGGACTTGTCGGTGTTGGTATTGAAACAATAACGATGGAGAACTGTTACAACATGGGTGATGTAACGGCATCATCACCATCATCAAACGCAGGCGGACTTGTCGGTTATGGAAATTCAACGATAACAATGACGAACTGTTACAACATGGGGGATATATCAGCATCCGGCACACCTTCGCATGCAGGTGGACTTGTCGGGTTTGGTAATAAAGCAATAACGATGGAGAATTGTTACAATAGAGGTAATGTGTCAGCGACGTCAACATCATCATCATCAGCATACGCAGGCGGACTTGTCGGTTATGGTGCTGATTCAATAACAATAACGGACTGTTACAATAGAGGTAATGTGTCAGCGACGTCATCATCATCATCATCATACGCAGGCGGACTTGTCGGTTATGGTGCTGATTCAATAACAATAATGGACTGTTACAACACTGGTGATGTAACGGCACCATACGCAGCAGGCGGACTTGTCGGTTATGGAAGTTCAACGATGACGAACTGTTACAACACAGGTGATGTAACGACATCATGCGCAGCAGGCGGACTTGTCGGCAGTGGTGCAATAACAATGACAAACTGTTACAACACTGGTGATGTAACGGCATCATCAACATCAGCGTATTCATTCGCAGGCGGACTTGTCGGGTTTGGTAATACGACAATGACAATGACGGACTGTTACAACAGAGGTAATGTGTCAGCGACATCAACATCATCATCATACGCAGGCGGACTCAGTGGATACGTCGATTCTGGAAACGTAACGATGACAAATTGTTACAGCACTGGAACGTTATCTGTCAGCGGAACGGACGCACACAAAGGAGGTGTCTTCGGTGATTACGGAGGTTCATCTACAGTTTATATTACAAACTGCTACTTCTCTGATAACGCCGGCCTGGGACTGGATCTTTGTGGTAACAATATCACCAACCTTGTTATAGATGGCCTGCGAGGGGGCGATCAAGCATCTAAACCTTCGGGCGCAAGGACTTTTGTCGAACTCGCAAGAATAGGTACATATTATGATATGAATACCGAATACAGAGCTGACCAAGATAGTCCTACAATGACACTCCCCGGATGGGATTTCAGTAAGATATGGTGTATTGATAACAATGTAAACGACGGATATCCATTCCTCAGATCAACTGTCATAATGGGACAACCTTCTGATGTCACTGCAGACAAAGTTGATGGAAATGTATTCTCAATCAGATTGGGTGCAACCGGAACCGGAGGAACAGTACAATGGCAGAAACTTACCGGCGGACAGTGGAATGATATCACCGGAGCGACCGACTTAACGTATACTACGAAGGCGACTGAT
>JGI994J12354_10000093_pt1 | contig 79674 bp, 69 predicted proteins | sample IntmicLarv3ML3BL_FD_12354 | JGI IMG/M metagenome (IMG submission 12354) | reverse complement strand
ACGATGATGCCACCAAAGACTGGTGATAATACCATGGCGGCTTTATATCTCCTTTTAGGAGCAGTTGGAGCGATAAGTATTAGTATCCTAATCTACAAACGCAAAAAAGCAACTCGATAACTAAACAAGGAAAAAGGCTATCCATAGCGGACGGCCTTTTTTAAACTGTGTATTATCTAACTATTGATGGGTTAAGTAAGCTTTCCCAGTGGCTTTCGTCAAGGAATCGTTCTAAGAATTTTTTTAATTCTTGGGTGTTATTTTCGTATTGTTTATCAAGTTCGTTATTTAATCCAAATGTAGCGATAACCGTTGTTAAGTATCTACCATCTTTAAATTTACGCTGATAGGTGGCTATATTGCACACGCTACCGTTTGGTTCATCGAGAATATTACGTAAGTGTCCATTGCTACTTTCCCAACTGCTTATAAATTTGGGAGCGTGAAATGGTTTGCTTTCTATACTGCCAATGGATATGACACTTATACTAGCCCCACTATGTTTACCAGCCGAATTATCGGTACCGTCATATTGTATTGCATTAGATCCCGCTTGTATCATGGACATTTTTACAGTAAAACCTGTACCTTGACCAAATGGTTCTTTACCATACTTAACTCTAAGCTTGTTAATCTCTAAGAAGATTTCATGACTTAAAGTAGCTTCATATACCATCCATTCATCACCTTGTAGTCCATCACTAAATCCCGCTGGGTCTGCTGGTGGAGGTGTTACCAATGGGTCAGGGTGATAACTAGGCGTTTCAGTTGGTTTAGGAGTAGTAGGTGTAGGTATTGGCGTCTCAACTGGTACTTGATAACCCGGAATCCACGCCCCATCAGCACCAACATAGTATTGACCAATCCATTTATTGGTAGCCATCGATCCACTACCTTCTAGGTAGTAATTACCTTCCCAGCGGTTGGCACTCATCGCCCCGCTTGGTTGGAGATGATACCATGCACCACTAAGGTTAAGCCAGCCAGTAGCCATCGCACCACTCGGGTTTAAGTAATACCAAGTACCACCAAGGTTAAGCCATCCTGTTGCCATCGCCCCACTTGGGTTTAAGTAGTACCATGAGCCACCAAGGTTAATCCAACCAGTAGCCATATAGCCAGTAGCGTTAAAGTAATACCACTGACCGCCGATTAGCTGCCATGAGCTTCTAGGGTAGCTATTGTTGTCGTTTTGATACCACCAGCCTTTAGCATCTTGTCGCCAAGTGCCAGCTTCGACAAGTTTAGTTGCTGATAGTGATAGTGCTGCTATTAATAGTAATAGCGATAATGTTTTACTAACTCGTTTCAAAAATAATGTTCCTTTCATGTTATATCCTCGTTCTTTCTTAATTTTAAGTATGTAACCCTATTAATAATCATTGAAAAAGTTGCCCAGTAAATGCATAAATAAATACTAAATACGTACAACAAAAATCATTTAATTATTTTCAAAGCGATTATAAAAGTCCATTTAATAATAGCTGTAACGACATTTCTAAAAATAATGCAAAACTTTTTAAATTAGTTAAAGCATTGTTTTCTTGATGATATTATGTAATATTTACATAGGATTTTCGGCTTTCTTTAAACTATGTTATTTCCTAAAGTGTTCTTTAATCAGAGGGTAAAGTATATAACCGTATCATAACATGACTTTACAGCATAATATATCAGAAATACCTAATTAAAACAATTTTCGATTATCATTGAATATCTTAAAAGCATATAAAAGTTAATATGATTTCTGTTATCTTTCCTTCATTTATCGTTAAAAGCAGTGTATAATAGACAAAGAATATTGAATGTAGAGGAGTGAGAGTAGATGACAGATTGTATTTTTTGTAAAATTGCCAATGGCGAGATTCCATCAGCGACGATATATGAAGATGAAGATTTTAGAGTGATATTAGATGTTGCTCCAGCGAGTTGTGGGCATGTATTGATTTTGCCTAAGGTGCATTTTAAGGATTTGTATGAGATGCCCGAAGCATTATTACAGAAGGTTATGGTATTGGCCAAGAAGATAGGTACCAATATTAAGCAATCATTACAGTGTGATGGCCTTAATGTCCTCCAGAATAACGAAGTAGTAGCAGGTCAGACGGTCTTTCATTTTCATGTTCATCTAATTCCCCGGTATGAGAAGGATGATATTCAAATTAAGTGGGCGGCAGGTCAGTTGACTGACGACGATAAAGATAGTATTTTGGCAAAGCTATTATCTTAATTTAACATTAGTGAAAGGTTGATATAGAAATGGTAGAAAGCACACATAAACGGCGCGTGCGCTATAAAGGAACACATCCGCGCAATTTTAAAGAAAAGTATAAAGAGTTACAACCAGAGAAATATGCTGAAACTATCGAGAAAGTTAAACTAAAGGGTAGCACTCCAGCGGGGATGCATATTTCTATTTGTGTGCCGGAGATTTTGGCATTTTTGCAAATACAACCAGGGCAAAGTGGCTTAGATGCAACCTTAGGTTATGGTGGTCATACTTTAGAGATGCTAAAACAATTAGAGCTGCAAGGACATATATATGCGCTTGATGTTGACCCAATTGAATCAAAGAAGACCAAGGCGCGTCTGGCCGAGCAAGGATATGATGGTGAGATTTTGACTATTAAGCAACTGAACTTTGCTAATATTGATGAGGTTGCTAAGGAAGTTGGACCACTAGACTTTGTTTTGGCTGATTTGGGAGTGTCATCAATGCAAATTGATAATCCTGAGCGGGGCTTTTCTTATAAAGTAGATGGACCATTGGATTTACGTCTAAATCCGCAAAAAGGAATATCAGCTACTAAGCGTTTGAGTGAGATTGACTTTGGAGAATTAAAGGGTATGCTCATTGAAAATGCAGATGAGCCATATGCCCATGAGATAGCCACAGCTATCATTAATGAACGAAAAAGAGGCATGGTGATAGATACAACTTCATCTTTACGTGAGATTATCGAAAAGGCTTTAGGCTTCTTGCCAGAGCAGGAACGAAAAGTGGCTATTAAGAAATCTTGTCAACGCTCTTTCCAAGCGATTAGAATAGACATTAATCACGAGTATGAAGTATTATATGATTTTCTTGAGAAGCTACCAAAGGTGTTAGCGCCTAATGGACGGGTAGCAATATTGACATTTCATTCAGGGGAAGATCGATTAGTTAAGAAATCCTTCAAAAGATTTCTACGCGAGGGTTTGTATAGTGAAATTGCAACTGATGTAATTCGGGCCTCGGCAGCAGAATGTAACATGAATCCGCGAGCTCGTTCAGCTAAGCTAAGATGGGCGATTAGGAGTTGATAAGACGGACTTAATATGTTGTAACCATTTACGATGTATTAGGTGAATGTTTATGAAATCCAGCATTGACGAAAAAATGATTTAGCGGTAAAATATAATAGTTGGAAAAGGCAATTTATTAAAGACGAGGAGGTCTAGTTATCGATAGTGTAAACATCGTTAGCGGGCCTTTTATACGTTGTAATAAGAATAAAATGATTGTGAAAGAGAGGAAATATTATGCTTACTGCAATAACTGGTATTAACTGGGGGGATGAAGGGAAAGGTCGCATGGTTGACTTGTTATCTGATGGATATGACGTAATTTGTCGCTATCAGGGAGGAAATAATGCAGGACACACCGTCATTAATGATAAGGGTAAATTTATATTGAATCTTCTACCATCAGGAATTTTACGTGATGGAACAACTAATGTCATGGGTAATGGCATGGTTATTGATATGGAACATCTATGCGGTGAGATGGATAGATTAATTGAAAAGGGTATCCAATTAACGGCTAATAACTTGAAGATAAGTGATAAAGCTTTTATTTGTCTGCCATATCATAAGTTTCAAGATATTTTAGAAGAAGAACGCCTAGCGGATAAGAAGTATGGTTCAACTAGACGTGGAATTGCGCCAGTATATGGTGATAAATACATGAAAAAAGGGCTACGAATGGGTGATTTATTTGATATGGATAGCCTAGCTTTGAAATTAAAAGATATCTTAGAGTGGAAGGCACTTACACTTAGAGGATATGACGCAACAGTAAGTTTCGATGAAGTCTTGGCTTGGGTTAAAAAGTATGGCGAGAGATTGTTGCCTTATGTTACTGATGTAACAGAATACTTAACAGAAGCAGTTAATGAAGGTAAGGATATTCTTTTTGAAGCACAATTAGGTGCGCTTCGTGATATCGATTATGGAATTTATCCATATACAACATCTTCACAGACCTTAGCCGCATATGGACCAATCGGTGCTGGTATTCCAGGGGTTAAGCTAAATCGTGTAATTGGGGTTATGAAAGCATATTCAAGTTGTGTAGGTGAAGGACCATTTACCGCTGAGATGTTCGGAGAAGAAGCCGAAGAGCTACGTAAAGCTGGTGGCGAATATGGCGCGGCAACAGGTCGCCCTCGTCGTGTTGGTGGGTTTGATATTCCAGCAAGTAGATATGGTATTGCAATGCAAGGTGCTGACGAAATTGCTTTAACTAAATTAGATATTCTTTCATACTGTGATAAGATTCCAGTATGTGTAGCGTATGAAGTTGACGGAGTGCAGACCAAGCATTTTCCAACTGGTGAAAAGTTAATGAGAGCAAAGCCGGTATATGAATACTTAGACGGTTTTAAAGAAGATGTATCAAAATGCAAAAAAGCTTCGGACCTACCAAAAGCAGCACTTGATTATATCCGCTTCCTCGAAAAAGAGACGGGTTGCCCAATCAAATATGTATCTGTAGGGGCAGGTCGAGAAGAGTATCTAGTTCTAGAATAGCAATTAAGAGGAGACATTATGTGTGGAATCATAGGATATGTCGGAAGTGAGAATGCGGTTCCGATTATTGTGGATGGATTAAAAAGACTAGAGTATCGAGGTTATGATTCGGCCGGAATTGCCATTTATAACAAGGAAGGCTTTGAAGTTGCTAAACAAAAAGGGCGTCTGGCAGTTCTTGAGGAACTACTAAAGAAGCAGCCAATAGAAGGTTTTATGGGGATTGGACATACCCGCTGGGCAACTCATGGTGAACCATCGGATGTTAATTCACATCCCCATGTTGGTAGTAAGAGCAAGATAGCAATTGTTCACAATGGTATCATTGAGAATTACAAACAATTAAAGGAACGATTGGAACGAAGAGGCATCAAATTTGCTTCTGAGACAGATAGCGAAGTAATTGCCCAGTTAGTTGAGTATTACTACAAAGGTGACTTGATGGATACAGTCATTAAAGTTATTAATACGCTAGAGGGTTCATATGCCCTAGGGGTTATGAGTCTTGATGACCCAGATAGATTGATAGCAATTAGAAAAGATAATCCGCTAATTGTAGGGGTTTCAGAAACTGGTAATTATATCGCTTCTGATGTTTCGGCAATTCTTAAAAGAACCAATCAGGTTTATTATTTAGAAGATAAGGAAATTGCGGTTTTAACTAAGGATGATGTACGATTTTTTAACATTGATAAAGAACCAATAAAAAAGGACGTTGAAACGATAAAGTGGAGTGTTGATAGTGCTGAAAAGGGTGGTTATCCTCACTTTATGTTCAAAGAGATTATGGAGCAACCAAAGGTCATTAGAGACACTATTCAATCGGCACTCGATGGTGGTGATAACGCTAAGGTTATGCAAAGTCTTGATGTCTCAAAGTTCAACAAGATTGTAATAACTGCTTGTGGTTCAGCATATAATGCTGGGATGATAGCCAAATATGTCTTTGAACGCCTTTGCCGAATATCTGTAGAGGTTGAATTAGCAAGTGAGTTTCGTTATAAAGACCCAATTGTTGATGATAAGACATTAGTGCTTTTAATTAGTCAATCAGGTGAAACGGCTGATACGATTGCTGCTATGCGAGAAGCCAAGAGTAAAGCAGCGACAGTATTAGCAATTGTCAATGTAATAGGCAGTACAATTGCCAAGGAAGCTGATTATACTCTTTATACGATGGCAGGACCAGAGATTGCGGTAGCAACAACGAAGGCTTTTTCGACGCAATTAATCTTGTTATATATGGTAGCGATTCAATTTGCTGATAAGCTAGCAGTAATTAAGGCGTCACAAAAGCAAGATTTGCTTAAGGATATTGTTATGATACCAGAGAAGGTAGAAGCGATATTAACCCAAGTTGACGACATTCAGAAGTATGCATCTACTTGTGTCGGCTATAAGAGTATCTTCTTTATCGGTCGAAATATTGATTATGCGATTGCCCTTGAAGGTTCATTAAAGCTTAAGGAGATATCATATATCCATTCCGAAGCTTATGCTGGTGGCGAATTAAAGCACGGAACTATTTCCTTAATTGAAGATAACACATTAGTTGTAGCAATATCTTGTTGTCAGGACTTATATAGTAAGATGTTTAGTAATGTGGAGCAAGTAATGAGTCGCGGAGCCAAGGTGTTGTTTGTAGGTAACTGTATGGAAGCAAGCACTAATGATAGACTTTCAGAGGTTGTTCTGCCACAAGTGAATGAATTATTTTCACCGTCATTATCGGTAATAGTATTGCAGTTGTTTAGCTATTATGTGGCGGCTAATAAGGGGCTTGATATTGACAAACCACGTAATCTAGCTAAAAGTGTTACAGTGGAATGATGAAGATGCCAACAAGACGAGGAGAGATATTATGAAAATCAACCAAGAATTCCTAGGACTACAAGACAGCTATCTATTTTCAATCATTGCTAAAAAGGTCAATGACTATACAGCACAAAACCCCGATAAAAAGATTATTCGTCTGGGAATTGGCGATGTAACTAAGCCTTTAGCACCAATCGTAATAGAAGCGATGCAAAATGCCGTAGCTGAGATGGGTGATGCTGCAACTTTTAGAGGTTATGGCGAAGAGCAAGGATATGATTTCCTCCGTCAGGCTATTTGTAAATATTATAGCAAAAAGGCGGTAATATTAGGTGATGATGAAGTCTTTGTAAGTGACGGAGCCAAAAGTGACATTGGTAATATTTTGGATATTTTCGCAAAAGATAATTCGGTCTTGATTCCGGACCCCGTTTACCCAGTATATGTTGATACAAATATTATGGCAGGACGTCAGATTAATTATATGTATGGGAATGTAGAGAATGGCTTTTTACCAATGCCAAATGCCGATACTTGTGGTGATATTATTTATCTTTGTTCGCCTAATAATCCAACGGGAGCCGTTTATACTAAGGAACAGCTTAAGGTATGGGTGGATTATGCTCTTGATAATGATGCCGTTATTCTCTTTGACAGTGCTTATGAAATTTTCGTAAAGGATGATACTTTACCCACGAGTATTTACCAAATTGAAGGCGCTAAGAAATGTGCGATAGAATTCTGTTCATTGTCTAAGACAGCTGGCTTTACGGGGACGAGATGTGGCTATACAGTAGTTCCTAAGGAATTGATGAGGGGTGATGTATCCCTTAACAAGTTATGGTTACGTCGTCAGACAACGAAATTTAACGGAGTACCTTATATTGTTCAAAGGGGTGCCGAAGCGGTCTTCACGGAAGTTGGAATGCAACAAATAACGGCAGATATCGATTACTACCTAGAGAATGCCAAATTAATCACAGAGACACTAACGGACTTAGGTATTTGGTTCGTTGGCGGCATTAACTCACCATATGTTTGGCTTAAGTGCCCAAATGATATGAAGTCGTGGGACTTTTTTGATTATTTGTTAGAGAATGTCAACATTGTTGGTACACCGGGGACTGGATTTGGTGATGGTGGTGAAGGGTATTTTAGATTGACGTCGTTTGGGGCTCGAGAGAATGTGATAGAGGCGATGGAGAGATTGCGGAAGCTATAAATTCACATCAATAGATATGTAATAAAAGGCACATGGATGTATAGATAGACGCCAGTAAAGAAATCTCTGCTTGACTACGCTGAGAATTTTACTGGCGTTTTGTTGTGGAAAGTTAGACATGGGTTGCTTCAGCGAATTATTGAATCGAAATTGTTAGCAAGCCGAGCTATTTCTTGCAGGTCTCGATTAACTGAACGATGGTTTCGATTGAATTAGGATATTCGCTATTTTTCATAGCATTGATGTAGGTTTGGCGATTGTCGTATAGTGAATTAATTGCCTCGATTAGAAGGTCATCACTCAGTTGATCTTCTTCGATAACCTTGCTATAGCCTAGCTGCTCAAAGGAACGAGCATTTAGAATCTGGTCGCCACGACTTGCTTTTGCTGAAAGTGGAATCAAAAGGTTGGGCTTTTCTAGGGCGTTAATTTCACAAATAGCATTAGCCCCAGCCCGTGATATAACTAGGTCAGATAAGGCAAATAAGTCAGCTAGTTCTTCTTTAATGTATTCGTATTGGACGTATCCGGTGGTGTTCAGTAAGGATTCATCGAGCTTGTCTTTACCGCATAGATGAATAATCTGAAAGTCCTTGAGTAATGTCGGTAATATTTTGCGGATAGCATCATTGACGACAACGGAGCCAAGGCTACCACCGACAATTAGAATAACTGGCTTATCAGCTTTAAGACCAGTGAATTCACGGGCAGCATTGGGATTTCCCGATAATAGTTCTTGGCGAATAGGAGTACCAGTTAGAACGGCTTTATCAGCCGGTAGCAGTGATACGGTTTCGGGGAAATTGCAACAAACCTTCTTAGCAGAAGGAATGCACAGTCGATTGGCTAAGCCAGGGGTCATATCTGATTCGTGAATAATGGCAGGAATGCTTCGATGCTTCGCTGCCATAACTACAGGGACAGTGACAAAGCCGCCCTTAGAAAAAACGATATCTGGTTTTAACTTCTTTAAGAGTTTACGAGCCTGAAAATACCCTTTTAATACTTTTATGGGGTCAGAGAAATTCTTAGGGTCAAAATAGCGACGTAGCTTCCCAGAAGCAATACCGTAGTAAGGAATCTGAAAATCTTCAATTAGTTTCCGCTCGATACCATCATACGAACCGATATAGCTAATGGTGTAACCAAGCTCTTGCAAGCGAGGAATCATGGCGATGTTAGGTGTCACATGCCCAGCTGTACCACCACCCGTGAGAACGATATGTTTCATAAATAAAGCCTCCTAGTCTAGCTGATATTATTTATTTTCTTTTAGTGCTTGAGCTAGCTGGTCAGGACATGAAGTGGTTCTAAATCCACAACGAAGCCCTTCAAGTCGCTTGATGGCATCATCGACGTCCATCCCGTCAATTAATGATGCGATACCTTGAGTATTGCCGCTACATCCACCAGTGAAGTGAACATCATATATTTTACCATCTCTTACATCAAAGTCTATGGCACTGGCACAGACGCCGTTAGTTTTATAAGTCATTAAAAAGTCCTCCTTAAATTGATTAAATATAGGTTATTAATATTATATCAAAAAATTTGAGATATTGAAAGTTTTTGCGATTCGTTGTACACTAATAAAAGTAGTTTCTAGAAAAGACAATAAGGAGCAATATATGACAAAAATAGGAATTATCGGGGCAATGAAAGAAGAGGTTGCAAAACTTAAAGAACAGATGAGTGAAGTTACTATTACTAGTAAAGCATCAATGGAATTTTATGAAGGAATTCTAAATGGCAAAGCAGTGGTGATAGTTCAATCAGGAATCGGTAAAGTAAATGCCGCAATGTGTGCACAGATTCTAACAGATATCTTCGCCGTTGATGCGATTATTAATACGGGGATTGCAGGCTCGCTTCGCAATGAGATTAACATTGGCGATATTGTTGTTTCGACTGATGCAGTACAGCACGATGTGGATGCGACTGAATTTGGCTATCCGATTGGTCAAATCCCACAACTTGATACATTATCATTTCAAGCTGACGAAAGCTTGATTGCGCAAGCGATAGTATCTTGTCATAAGGTCAATAACCATATTAAAGTATTTAAAGGGCGAGTAGTTAGTGGCGATCAGTTCATTGCTAATAGTGAAGTGAAAGAGAGAATCATTTTAGCATTTGACGGCTATTGCACTGAGATGGAAGGGGCGGCGATTGCACAAGTGGCATACCTTAATGACATTCCCTTTGTGATTATTCGTGCTATTTCTGACAAGGCAGACAACAGTGCACAGGTAGATTATCCAACCTTTGAAAAGCAAGCAATTGTTAATAGTGTGAAGTTAGTAAACCATATGATAGAAGTATTATAAAACGAAAAGAGAAAAGGAGCGAAAATGATGGGAACAAAAATAGGATTTGATTACAGTAAGGCAGAACAATTTGTTCAACGAGATGAAATTGATGCAATGAAGGTAGCAGTTGAAAATGCCAAGGATATCTTAGTTAATAGGACTGGTGCAGGCAATGATTTCTTAGGCTGGATTGATTTACCGATTAATTATGATCAAGCAGAGTTTGCTAGAGTTAAACAAGCAGCTAAGAAGATTCAAGAAGATTCAGAGGTTTTATTAGTGATTGGGATTGGTGGTTCATACTTAGGGGCAAGAGCAGCAATTGAGTTTCTAAGACATGGCTTCTACAATAATATTACTGCCGAAGAACGTAAGACACCAGAGATTTATTTTGTTGGTAATAATATCAGTTCTTCATATATCAGGGGTCTTATTGATGTGATTGGTAATCGTGATTTCTCGATAAATATGATTTCTAAGTCGGGAACAACAACCGAACCAGCGATTGCTTTTAGAGTATTCAAGGAAATCTTAGAAGAGAAATATGGCAAAGCGGAAGCAGCTAAGAGAATTTATGCAACCACTGATAAAGCACGAGGAGCTTTGAAGAACTTAGCAACAGAGGCTGGTTATGAAAGCTTTGTTGTGCCAGATGATGTGGGCGGACGATTCTCAGTGCTTACAGCCGTAGGGTTGTTACCAATTGCTGCTAGTGGGGCAGATATTGATAAGTTGATGGAAGGAGCGGCAGCTGCACGGGAATTAGCGCTTACTCAATCATTTGAAGCAAATGATGCATTACAATATGTGGCAATCCGCAATATTTTGCATGATCAAGGTAAGTCAGTTGAAATTCTAGCTAACTATGAGCCAAGTGTTCACTATATTGCAGAATGGTGGAAACAGCTTTACGGCGAAAGTGAAGGCAAGGACCAAAAGGGGATTTTCCCAGCTTCAGTTGATTTGACAGCCGATTTACATTCAATGGGACAATTTATTCAAGATGGTGCTAGAATCATGTTTGAAACTATCTTAAACATTGAAGAATCGACTGATGAAATTGTTTTGAAGGAAGAAGCAATTGACCTTGATGGCTTGAATTATTTAGCTGGTAAGACTGTTGATTTTGTTAATAAAAATGCGATGAATGGAACTATTTTGGCACATACTGATGGTGGCGTTCCCAACTTATTAATAAATGTACCAAAGCGAGATGAGTATTCTTTAGGACAACTATTTTATTTCTTTGAATTTGCTTGTGGAGTTAGTGGCTATGTCTTAGGGGTTAATCCATTTGACCAACCAGGCGTTGAAAGCTATAAGAAGAATATGTTTGCATTGCTTGGTAAGAAGGGCTTTGAAAAAGAACGTGAAGAATTGATGAAGAGACTATAAGTCAATCATAGATAAGAGGATGGTTATGGCAGAGCAAGAGCGGGTCACAGGTAATTATAAAAAGGTGCTTGACGATTGGGAAGTTCGGGCGAGTAAGTGGGATTATCAAGAAAGATATGCCGCTTTGGGATTAACGGATTATACGAATGAAGAGCGGTTACCGATAGTTCTCTATGGCCAGCAATATTGGATTAATCGCAAAGATGGTAGTATTCGTGAAGCAGGTGGAATAGAACCCAAAGCGTTGTTTTCACCAGCGATAACCATTTATAGTCTGTTTTTTCATTCGGTTGCACAGCCTCGTCATGCTGGTGCTTGGGTGCCGTTTAGAGAAGTAAAGCGAGCGGCACCATTTCAAGCTGCCTACCAAAAGACTATCTTGAATTTATTTTCGGAAACATTTGATGGAAAAAAGGAACAATTAATTGCAGCAGGTGCTAGATTAGGATTTAAACGAATTGATAATTCCGATGTTGGCTTTGAAGTCGAAGTATTTTCTTGTATTCATCTAAGATTTTTGTTTTGGGATGGGGACGATGAGTTCCCGGCCCAGACGAATATTCTTTTTGATGCAGAAATCACTGACTATGTTCATGAAGAGACGGTAGTGCTGATTGCCAGCGAAGGTATTAAAAGGCTGATTGAAGCGGCTGGTGAAGAATAGATACTGTCAGCCAAATCACCACTATTCTTCAATGATATGCATTTCCAAATAATCAAAATCAATTTGGTCAATAAAATTATCGGCATAAAAGCGAGTTTTGGCCAAGGATTTAAATTCTTCAATATTGGCGTTAAGCCAGATTGGTTTACTCAAATCCCATTTATCACAGATAACAGTCAAAGCATTGAAAATCTTATGAGTTCTGGTGTCATCATCATCATTACAGATGACCATATCCTTAATCATGTGACTATTCTTACATTCTTTAAACCAAATACGCATTTTAAAACCTCCATATGATGGTAATTACTCTTTATTGGACCAACAATAAGTGCATAACTTAACGTGGTCAAGGTCTAGCAACTAGACATAAGCAGTATAGCATATGACCAATGAGACTACAAGGTTGCGCAAATCGTAAATGCATTAAAGCGGTGGTACAAGTAGTCGATATTGGGAATTATAAAAGTAGATATTAATAAATCAGCTTGACAAAGGCGAAAAAAGAATATATTATGTAGTTAGTTGAAACTAACCGAAATGAGTGGTTATTTTAAGGAGGTTACACATGAGTGTTGTAATAATTGGTGGACATGATCGAATGGTCAGTCGCTATAAGAAGATTTGTAAGAGTTATAATTGTAAGGCAAAGGTCTTTACTCAGATGTCGGCAGCATTGAATAAACAGATTGGCAGTCCGGATTTGCTAATCCTTTTTACTAATACCGTATCTCATAAGATGGTGCGTTGTGCGACAGAAGAAGCTAAGCGTGGCGATATCGAAGTGATTAGAAGTCACACAAGTAGCGGGACGGCGCTTAATGAGATTTTGGAAATGAAAGTAGGTTAATAGCAAGAAATCTCTCCTTGACTTGATAGATAACATTTATACAAGTCGGTCAAAGATGGAATAACATATTTTTGGGCAGAACGTTTGGTGAATGACTGCACTATAGATATGTTATTCCATCTTTATGTTTTTTGGGATGATTGTGATTACTGGATATTTTTGTGCATGATGTTATAGAGATTTTTTCTATTGAAGTGTAACATTCGGGTTTGTTTTTTATTAAAAGATGATTTTCAAGTAATATAATAGAAATAAAAATAATGTAATCTACAACTACACGGGCACAGTTCCCGTTGGTACACCAGCATTGCCAGCATCTATAAGTGCTGAGTGGGGTGCAGACGTTGTCATTGCGATGGCACCAACGATGAGTGGCTACACCTTTAGTGGGTGGTCGACAAATGCGGGTGTTGTGATTAAGCCAACGAGCTTACTTTCATTTTTCTTTGGTGGTGAGAAATTCGAAATGATTGATGCCCCCGTAACATTTAATGGTGAATGGATTAAGGGTGCAGGAATTCATTATAAAGTAGAACACTATCAACAGGATGTACAAGATACGACTAAGTATACGAAGGTTGATACTGATGATTTAAAGGGAACAACCGATGAAGATGCAACTATCGCTGTAAGAGACTTTGTGGGCTTTGAACACCGTGTTGATAAGACAACTTGGGAAGCAAAGGATAAAGTAGCTAGTACTACAAAGCTAACCGTGGCGGCCGATGGCAGTCTGGTAATAAAGGTATACTATGATAGGAAAATCTATGAGATGAACTTCGTCTATATCGGTGAAGTACCAAATGATGCCCCAGCCTTACCAGCTAAAGAGAAGATTAATTTTGATAGTAGTGTATCAGTAACACCACCCGCAATGAGTGGCTATACCTTTAAGGGTTGGCTTAGCACTGATGTGACAGTTCTTAACGGTCAATTTAATATGCCAGCTTGGGATGTATTGTTAGTTGGTGAATGGATCAAAGATGGTGTCAGCCCTGGGGACGATTCGGGTGGTAGTAACTCAAGTGAGGACAACTCAGGCAATAGTGGTTCAGGCGATAGCAATACAAATGGTGGCGGTTCGGGCGACAGTAATGCCAACGGCAGCAATAATAGCAGTGGCTCAAGTAACAGTAGTTTAGGTGGCAACAGCTCAAGCAATAGCAATCCAGGCGGTAGTAATAGTGCTAGAATTATAACTAGCGGTAATAGCAGACCAACCATTTATAGAACGGCTGGCTATGCTATCAGTAGTAGTGCTAGGAGATTGATTGGTGGCGTAAAAACAGGCGACCCAACCAGCATAATAACCTTAGTTGGAATGTTAGTAGGTGCAGGACTTGTTATTGTGACATTAATCATCAAGAGACGGAGGATGAAGCGAGCTAGATAATTGTGATATAAATTTACCATAGTTGGAATACGAATATCTACTATAGTATTATGTAATAACCATGATAGGACAATTGCCAAATAATAAAAGATTAATAAAAATGAGTGAATAATCGGTGAATAATTTACTTTTTTCTTGTAATCAACGAGGGAATTAGATACAATAAAGTTGGTTATGTATTTTTATTAAAGAGACTTTACTGAAAACGATTCAGTAAAGGAGGTCGGCGCGTTGAAAGCCGAAATAATTAGTAAAATAATAATGCTTATTGGGATAATGTTTCTACTAACCAGTTGTGGTCAAGAGCCAACTATTATCCAAATGCAAGAGCCTAAAGAGCCAGAGGAAACAGTAGCTATTGAAGAGATGCCAACGCAGGCAGTCGAACTGCAGGTACAGCGGGTCTTTGTACATGTTTGTGGAGCGGTTAATAACCCGGGTGTATATGAGTTGGATGGTGACGGGCGAGTCTTTGAAGCGATTGAATTAGCTGGTGGTTTTACGGCGGAAGCATATCAATTATCAGTGAATATGGCTAATCTGGTTTCAGATGGGCAACAGATAGTTGTCTTAACGCAAGAAGAAGCAGTTGATATGCCAAGTCCAGAAGAAGTGGCATCCGTGCAAAGTGAAGTAAGCAATTTGATTAATATTAATACCGCAGATATAAGTCGATTACAAGAGTTAAATGGTATTGGTGCGGCGAAAGCACAAGAGATTTTACAGTATCGTGAGAAGTATGGTCGATTTGGCAGTATTGAAGATATTAGAAATGTGAATGGCATAGGCGAAAAGCTCTATGAAAGAATAAAAGAAAATATTACAGTGGATTGAGGTGTAAAGCAGATGGGCAAAAAGGTTTTGGTAGTGGACGATGAGAAATTAATTGTGAAAGGAATTCGTTTTAGTCTTGAACAAGAGGGAATGGAAGTTGAATGTGCTTACGATGGTGAGGAAGCTCTAGAGAAAGCACAGGCGAATAACTTTGATATTATTTTACTTGATTTAATGTTGCCTAAGATTGATGGACTAGAAGTATGCCAACAGATTAGAGGTTTCTCGCAAGTTCCAATTATTATGTTAACCGCTAAAGGTGAAGACATGGATAAGATTTTGGGGCTTGAATATGGAGCTGATGATTACATTACCAAACCTTTTAACATTCTGGAAGTGAAAGCACGGATTAAAGCAATCTTGAGAAGGTCAGCTAAGGTAGAAGTAAAAGAAGAGAAAGAAAAAGTTGTTATCATTAACGATTTGAAATTAGATTGCGAAAGTCGTCGAGTATTTATTTTAGACCGTGAGATTAATCTAACAGCTAAGGAGTTTGATGTTTTAGAATTACTAGTATTCAATCCTAATAAAGTATATAGTCGAGAGAAACTATTAAAAATCGTTTGGGGATATGAGTATCCTGGTGATGTTAGAACGGTAGATGTTCATATTAGAAGACTGCGAGAGAAGATTGAAAGCAATCCAAGTGACCCTAAGTATGTTCATACTAAGTGGGGCGTTGGTTATTATTTCCAAGGTTAGTAACTTGTCTGTGCCAAAGGTGACTGAAATGATGTAGTTTAATATTAAATTGGGACAAAGAAACAAGTAGGAATAGGAAAATCTTTGAAGTTTGCAAATAAATGATATATAAAAGAGTGTTGAATTATAATATTCATCACTCTTTTTTGCTTTATAGGAAAGTTCTCCTATAGAGCAAAAACGCTTGGTGGGATGCGCACTTGCTTAATCGGAAGGACGTTCGGCGCAGAGAGGGAGAGATATAAAAGTATCTCTCTTTTTTCTTTTCTAAAGAAAAAGGGGAACTCAATAAGGGATGTTTAAAAGCGAGGCTAAACAATAGCGACATTTATTAGCGGGCATTGTTGTGAAAATGCACAAAATAAATAGTATTTATTAATTTTTATTGACATTTACGTGAGGGTAATATAGAATCAAGCTATCATTTGTATGATTGAAACAATTAATATAAATAGGAATAATCTGTATTTATTAATATTCTAATGTTTTTATACAAATCATGTTGGATTTTCAAGGTATAAACAAGCTTTACCTTTTTTATCTGTAAACGCAATGCATTTATACTATGCTAAAATTCTGACAGGAGGTGAGAGATAAATTGAAAAACAATACTGGGTCGTTTATCAGCATTGTAGTTGCTGTTTTTAATATGCAGGACACATTAGACAGGTGTGTGCAGTCTTTGATTAAACAAACGTTCAAAGGAATTGAAATTATCCTTGTTAATGACGGATCAACGGACCATACAGGATCACTATGCGATGATTATGCAAAAAAAGATGATCGCATAAAAGTAATCCATCAAAAAAATATGGGACTACCTTTGGCCAGAAAAGCAGGTCTTAAAGAAGCCAAGGGACAATATATTAGCTTTGTGGATGCTGATGATTGGTGCGAAGAAGATATGTGTGAACGCCTATATAAAAAAACGGCTGGCAAAAACGTTGATATTATGTTCTTTTCTGCTTTTAGGCATCGTAATGACGGAATTGTCACAATCTGCAACTTGCCTATTGAAAACGGTCATTATTCCGTTGAGGAGATACATGAGTGCTATATCTTGCCCCTGTATGGTGACCTCAAGACGGACCGATTAGTCACCACGGGATATGTGTGGTGCTGCCTGTTTCGAACTGAGATACTTAGGGACATTAAATTTTATAAAGATATTTGTATGCATGAAGATGAAATCATAGTGCTTCAGGCACTTTCTCGTGCGAAGAATATCTGTGTCACTGATGATGTATTGTATCACTATAACCGAATGACGCCCAACTCGTTGAGCAAGAGAACTGTGTACTGGGAGAATTACTGGGAAAACATTATTGATGTGTATAATGCAAAAAAAGAATTCGCGGTTAATTTTTTTACCGATGAAACCCAATATATGGGGCGATTGGTCACCTACTTATATCTTAAGATGTTTCGCTCCATTCGGAACGAGACACATTACAGCAATCCGAGAGGATTCTGGGGCGGATTGTTGGGTGCATATCGGCTAAAGGATACACATATCCTGTTTCAGAACAATGGTTATTTGGTCAAAGCAGAGCTTTCGCCAACCGAGAGGTGTTTGGCCAAACTGGTACAGTTTAAATTGTGTTTTGTTGTATATATATATTACGCAATTAAATGTAGAAGGATGCGAACATATGTAGAAAAAACCAAAAATTAGGTTGCACTGTTAATGACTTTCTCATTATATTGGGAGTACCTTATATATTAAGTGCATGTGTTGGTACTTTGGGATTAGTTACTGTCGACGACTTTTGCAGAAAGATATGGTTATCAATGAATCAGTTCATCAATAAAAAAAGGACGATACAAACTTTAACAACTGTTTTGATACTGGGTATTCTGTTGTTTGGAATCAGTTTATTCGCCAGTTCTAAAAAAGGTGAAAAGATTGATATACATATTGGGTATCAGAGCATCACGGCTCAAACATGGGGTGCACTAATCATTAAAAACCAGGAACTCTTCGAGAACAAGTTGCAAGAAAGGTATCCGGATGTTGCGTTCAATGTCCAATGGCACGATGAGGTTTCAGGCTCAGTTATCAATAATAATATGCTGGCACATAAGTATCAAATTGGATATATGGGAGATATGCCATGCATCATTAATCTATATAATAGTTACTCGCAAAAGGGGTATCAATCAAGAATGCTTGCGATTGATGGCAGGGGTGAAAATGGTAGAAATCAGAGTATTCTTGTCAGCCAAGATTCTGGTATTAACCAACTAGAAGATTTGGCTGGTCATACGATTTCGGTACCTATTGGCTCAAGCACACACCGCATGTTGCTTGAAATCCTAGCACAGAATAATTTGTTGGACGATATCGAAGTAGTGCATCAGGATATACCTACGGCATACAATATGATTTTAGCTGGGAAGATTTCTGCACTGGCTGCGTGGGAGCCGTATCCCTCCCTTTTGGTCGATGAAAGAATGATGATCAAACTTGTTGATGGTGAAAAATCACAAAATAATTATTTGACAGGTATTATGATTGATTCTGAATGGGAAAGAGAGCATCAGGAGCTGGTGCAAATTTATTTAGAGTGCATTGTTGAATCTCATGTCTTTTTGACGGAGAATAAAGCGCAAAGTATTAGAATCATTAGTAAGGAAAGTGGATTCTCTGCGGAGGTAGTCAAAACTGTTTTAAATAATATAGAATGGCGTGCTGAAATAACTGATGATGATTTAGTTACCTTTCAAGAGAGTTACGAATTTATGATTGGTTTGAACATACTCGATGAATTTCCTATTGCAGAATATATCAAGGTGAACGGCAAGGAAATCAAGTTGATAAATTGATGTAGTAGCATTACGATAATTTTGCATATATGTTATTTTGCCACCTTAACAAATGATGAACTGGAGGCTGATATGAATGGAATAAACAAGGAGAAAAAGAAGGTTATGAAAAAAATCCTTCGACTAATTACTTCTTTCGTTTTTTGTGTGTTATTAATTACGCTACTAAAAGTCGTTGATTGGGATTTTTTTGTGACTTTTTCCTATGTACCAACTGTACAGGATGTTTTCAAGGAACTGTTTGTGAATTTAGGACGTTTTGGCTTTTACCACGATATTTTAAGTTCATTAGGCAGGGTATATTTGGGTTTCGGCTGTGCGGCTGTTTTGGCAATTCCATTTGCTATATTGATTGTTGAGAATGAAATAGTGAAAAATTATGTATATCCTATTTTTGAAATCATTAGACCAATTCCAAATGTGGCATGGGTTCCCATGTCCATCGTTTTATTTAAGACGATTAATTCCAGTGTTTTGTTCATAACATTCATTGGTGCTTTTTTTCCTATACTAATCAATACGGTAGAAGGTTTTGAGCATATCAATGAAAATTACATTAAGATTGCAAAATCGTTTCACATCAATGAGAAGACATACATCACAGAAGTAATGTTGCCAGCTGCAGCCCCTCATATTTTCACGGGATTGTTGATTGGGATGAGCGGTTCATGGCTTGGTGTTGTTGTGGCGGAGATGATTAGCGGACAATCTGGAATTGGATATTTGACATGGGTAAATTATACGCTTATCAATATGCCGGGAGTTGTCATGTGTATGTTGGTGATTGGTGGGTTGGGTGCAATTTCCTCTTGGATTATACGGAAGAGTAGCAAGCTTATGCACCTTGATGGAAAGAGGGGCGAGACATGAAAAGAAACTGTGTGGAAGTTCAAAATGTCTCAAAGGGCTATATAAGACCAAATGGAGAAAAGGTGATGATTTGTCGCAACTTCAATTTGGATATCGAAAAAGGTAAAATCAATGTTATCATAGGCGATTCAGGATGTGGCAAAACAACTTTGCTAAATATGATTGCTGGATTTGAAAATTACGAAGAGGGTAATATTCGGTTGGATTCCGATTGTAAAATGGGAATCTTATTTCAAGATAATGTTTTGTACCCATGGAAGACGGTCATGGGCAATATGCTGTTTGCCTGTAAACATGCTTTCAATGATCCCAAAGTGGTGGTGAGAGAATACATGAATAAAGTGGGTTTGCATAATATTGAAAATTGTTATCCGAATGAATTATCAGGTGGCATGCAGCAGAGAATCGCATTGTTGAGAATTCTTTTGACAAATCCTAATCTATTACTTCTAGATGAAGCCTTTGGTTCGTTGGATTGTCAAACAAGAAATCAGATGCAAAACTTGTTTCTCGACTTACACGCTGAAAAAAGGTTCACGGCTTTGGTTGTCACACATGACATATTGGAAGCGACATTGTTGGGCGATAATATTTTTGTTTTCCGTGGTCAGCCACTTAGCTTTGATGTGATAAAAAACCACCAAAAAGCTGATGGCAATTATGCCGAGACTATAGAGCGCATAAAAAATGTATTAAATATCGCAAATACACAATTATTTTAACACCTGCTGGTCTTGATATAGCAGACAGAAAATCATTCCATCACGGATGATACAGATTTGCTAAGAACACAAGTCCAAAAGGAAAATGGTTTTAAATAATAGACTAACTATTAAAAGTCAAGTTAGAAATTAAAAATTTTGAATGAAGTGTAGAAATACATTTTAGATATATTTGCACATTGAAAACTGCATGACAAATAGAGTATCTATTCAAGATGGTTAAAGGAGTATTTTGTGAAATGAAAATCAAGATGTTTTTATGTATGCTTGCTTTGATTTTTCAAGTTGGCAAATCAGTCGTACAAGTTTTGGAAACATGGGAAAAAGCAACATTATAATGTTTTTCTTCAGAACGTTTTTGACGAGATGAGTTTTAAAGGTATCATCCCAAAGGCATACATATTTGGCAGAGTTATGTAATGCGTGACGAAGATATCTTGAACGACATTTTTCCATTTAGGAATGACTAGATTCTAATTGACCTGACTGGTAAGTAGAGGGTGATAATCCGGGATAAGCAAGTATCTTATCAGGAGAATCGAAATGGTTAAAATCACTGATTTTAGCTAAAATCATGGTTCTCATACAGTAACTAATACCAGGTATGCTAAGAATTGGTGATTGAAGAGAATCTACAATAGCTTTAATCTCTTGTTCTATTTCATCAGTCTCAAAAGTGATTTTACGAATGAGTTTGATGGTGTGCTTTAATTCTAAAGATTTAGCTGACATGTTGGTGCCGATAGAATCTTTGGTAGCATTCGAATGAGAATAGCGGTATCTTTGTTATATAGACCATTTGAGGTATATAGGAGTAGGATTGTAAGTCTAGTTAGATAAATTCTTCATTGTGATAAGATGTGTCTGAGTAGTAATTTAAGTTTGCATCAGACATAATCATAGTAGCAATTATATGGGCATCGACATTATCCGTTTTCGTCTTTCTAAGAGATAGACTATTTCAGAAAAGATTCGTGTGTAATGAGTTGATAACAAAGGTGTTGAGAGCTTTATCAAAAATAAAGACTAAGAGATTGTAGCTGTAGTGTCCAGTGGCTTCAAGTCCTACTTTTACGTTAGAGAGATTGTTTGTAGAAGATGAAATATTGTAAAAAAGGTCATCAAAGCAATGCGATTGTAACCTCGTTCTAAATAAACTGTCATTCGGTATCTAACTAATTAACAAATGAACAAAGATACTGTGGTTGTAGCCCACTTTACACCATCAATGGTAGGAGGATATAAAGAGAAACGTAAAAGAGCAGTTATGTGAAAAAGCAAGGACTGAGCATTTAAAAGAGAAAAGAGATGACCAGACAACTCTTAGTTTATACTTTTGTAATTCAAAATTATATGAATGTGGGTTAATAGCTATGACCCAGATGGAATGAGATTGTATTTGCTACTTGCCAGTGGACAGCGAAACTTACTATGATACTTTGCTTTTTCGACATCGTAATGGTTCATCTTTCTGCCCACGAGACAGACAGTGCTTCCATCTTTAGTAGGTTTCTTAACCGATTTCTTGGGAATGGAATCAACATCAGGATAATATTTGCATAGTTGCTATATGGGCAATGATTGATAGGCGGTATGACCGACAGTATTAATAGGTAACATAAAAATCGTCTCCAATCAAAAAATGTACTTTGTTAAATAGGCACGAAGCACCACATTTTTCGATAAAGATGTCAAGTGTTTGTTGCTGAAAAGTGGGGGTTTGATAAAAAAGGAATCTCAACCTATGAGAAACAGGGGATAGAGATTCCGAGAGACTATATATATGCTAGGAGGAAATTAATGAATAGAGAATACTACGCGGTTACAATTGTTCTTTCATCAGGTGAAACAGTTGAATTTGAGCATCTGGATTTTAATACATCATATGTTTTTGATAATGAACATCTGTATATGGATATTGGGACGGAATGTGGAATAAGTGTAAATATAAGGACGAAAAACAACACTGCTCTAATTAGTAGAGTAAAGTACAGGTTTACCATTTCGATGAAAAACTACGCTAAAGTAATTGTGCCCGATAGTGGCAGGTGGTTTTTGCGAACTATGAGCTTAATCGATTTTTGGAAAAACAGACGTCATTGCTCTTCCTATATCGGGGACATAAAAACTCCATTGTTCATGTTCATAAACAATGATTTCTATGTTGGCAGAGCCATTGGTATTGTTGGTAAAAACCACGAGACAGAGTTCAACGTTGTAGAGCCAGAATCCAACAGAGCGCTGAATGTTCATACGGGAAATATTATTCTGGATATCATACGGGGAAATGACGATTTTCCACTCAATAAAAGAACATATGAAGAAGGTGTGTTTTATTACGCAGAAGCCAAACCGAAGAAATATCCATGGATGCTTGTGCAGCGGGAGTTTACACAGCTGCAGCGGAAAAAATATGGCATTCAGGAGAATTATCAGAAACATGCATTGGAGCCAATGTGGTGCTCATGGGTGGAGTGGGACAGCAAGGACATTCACGAAGAGATGCTATTGGCCAATATGAAAGCGGGGGTTTATCTTGGGATAAAGAATTTTATTATAGATGATGGTTGGTATGGAAATGGACTGGACAGTAACTATTCAACGGATATGGACATTGGTGATTGGGAGCCAGATTTGAAAAAAATTCCAGATATGAAGAATTTAGTTGAAAAAGCACATGAACTGGGAGCACGACCGATTATCTGGTGTGCACCGCATGCGGTGGCGTTAAAATCAAAAGCGTTCCAAGCCAACAAGGAATACTTAATATCCGACGACAAGGGCATCCCCATTCTAAATGAGCCACAATACTACTCGTATTGCTTCCAATGCAGGGAGGGTAGAGAGATCATGGCTGATATCTGTCTGAAATTGATTAAGAACTGGGGTTTTGACGGTGCTAAGTATGATCTGTTCAACTGGGTGCCTGATGTGAAATGCCAAAACCCAAATCACACCCATGATGTCGATTCAATGATAGCAGGATTGGAAAAAACGTTAGCCCTTATTGATGAGAATACACGTAAAATAAAATCGGATTATATTGTTGAGCTGAAGCAGAATTATGGCACGCTTTTTAATATGCAGTATGGGAATCTCATGAGAGCTGGAGATGCTCCCTTTGATCTCGAAACAAATTATCAACGTACGCTACATATTCAGTCCTATACTTCATATGCGCTGAATGATTACCAGACGTTTACCGAAGATGACAGTAAGGAAGATGTGGCTTGTTGCATCATCAAAATGCTAGCGGCTGGCGTTCCTGCGTATGGTGTAAACTTTCAGAAATTAACAGATGAGGTAGGTGCTGTCATTAAGTATTACAATGAACTATATACGAATAATCTTGACGATTTCAAGAATTTCAGAATACCCCTTAACCCGAATAATACAGCAATGCTAATTGAGGGAGAGGAATATGATTATGTGTTTTTGTTACCTACTACAAATTTTGTTGAGGTTGGCAAGAATAGTGTCATTTTTAACGGTACTTATGAACAGACAGTTTACATCAAAAACATAGCTGACACAATTTGTCAAGCAACGATAAAAGACTGCATGGGCAAAGTGATTCAAGAGCATACATTTGTTGATGTGGTTTCAGAAATCCGTGTATCTATCGGAGGTAGTGCATCAGTTTCCTATTTGCGATAAGCATAGTGCTGAACTGACAAATGGTAAACGACATCAAATCAAAGGAGGCGCCAAAGGATGAGCACTAATGATGATAATTCTTTGAAAAAAGACAGATTAGGCACGGCATCAGTGCCCAGCGTGATTGTATCACTTGCGATTCCGGCAATTATAGCCCAGATAATAAGCGCACTGTATAATATTGTGGATCGTATCTATATTAGCATGATTCCAGACGTAGGAGACATGGCCATGACAGGAGTGGGTGTGTGCTTCCCAATACTGATTTTAGTGTCGGCGTTTGCCCAACTGATAGGCAGTGGTGGGTCACCCCTTGCGGTAATACATCTTGGTAAAAATGATCGAAAAACATCTGAAAGAATATTGGGCAACGGCTTCGTCTGTATTCTTTTGATATCCTTGTTCCTCACCGTTATTCTACAGTTCATCAAATATCCTATTCTAATGGCGTTTGGCGCAAGTGAGGCTACAGTTGGGTTTGCCGTTGAGTATCTTTCCGTATATTTAATGGGAACAGTATTTGTGCAAATAAACCTCGGTCTCAATCTGTTTATTGCTGGGCAGGGAAAACCAAAGGTGGCAATGCTGTCTATATTGATAGGTGCGGGTATTAACATCATATTGGACCCGATTTTTATATTCACTTTGGATTTCGGTGTAAAAGGGGCAGCTATAGCAACGGTAATTTCACAAGCGGCAAGTGCCATATGGATTGTGTGCTTTCTTGCATCAAGGAGTAGTACCATACGATTAAAATTAGAAAATTTCAGATTACAGAAAAAGCTATTGTTGACAATTATGGCGCTGGGTGTATCGCCATTTGTTATGCAGTTAACAGAGTGTCTGGTGATTGTTTTATTTAACTCCGGGCTACAAAAATATGGTGGAGACTATTATGTGGGTGCAATGACTATTATTTCCAGTGTCATGCAACTGATATATATTTTTGCCAATGGTCTGACCCAAGGTGTTCAGCCTGTTATAAGCTTCAATTATGGAGCGCGCTTATATGACCGGGTAAGAACTGCTTATCGGATTGGTTTTGTATCCCATTTTGCTATCGGAGCTTTTATTGTGGCACTGATTATGGTATTCCCAGCTTTTTTTGCCTCGTTGTTTACAACAAACCAAGAAATTGTGAATATTGTAGTTCGCATGATGCCGATATTTGTCTGTGGATGGGGGATTTTTGGTATTCAATCTGGTGCCCAATGCGCATTTGTTGGTTTGGGTCAGGCAAAGGCGGCTCTTTTTCTGACCTGCCTGCGAAAAGTGATTTTGCTGATTCCTTTGGTGATAATTTTGCCGAATTTTCTTGGTGTTCTAGGCATATTTATGGCCGAACCAATAGCTGATATCACATCTGCATTAACAGCGGGGGTCTTTTTTAAATTTAAAATCAAGAGAATATTGCAGTAAGCTGAAATGGTGACAATTTCACTAATAAAATCACATTTCCCACACCTCGACAGACCGCTGTTTTTAGATGAATGATGTCAAAATGAGTTTATAGTGGAAAGCGAAATGATTGTGTTATATAATTAGCAAAGATATTAATATATAAGGTTAATGCTATGCGATAATTCAAAAGGGGAATAATATGTCTTTGAGTATTCTACTTAAACCAGCTTCTGGGCAATGCAATATGAAATGTGACTATTGCTTTTATATAGATGAGATGAGTCATCGTCTAAAGCCGTCATTTGGGATGATGACAGAAGAATCATTAGAGAATATCATTGCCAAAACACTAAATAGTGCAAAGCAAGCAGTAACATTTGTCTATCAAGGCGGTGAACCAACGCTTCGGGGTCTGGATTTCTTTCGCCAAGCCATTAAGCTTCAAAAGCAGTATAATACGAGATGTGTTCCAATATATAATTCTCTGCAGACGAATGGCTATACTATGGATGACGAATGGGCTAAGTTCTTTTATGAACATGATTTTCTGGTAGGACTATCGATTGATGGAACGCAGAAGACACATGATATCAACCGAAGAGATAAGCAAGGCTTAGGAACTTATATCAGGTGTTTAGAAGCAGCGGAGCTACTTAAGCAAAATAGCGTTGAATTTAATATTTTAACAGTGGTTAACCGCCAGACAGCACCGAGAATCAGACAGATATATCAATCATATGCTAAGAAAGGCTTCATGAATCAGCAGTATATCGCATGTCTAGATTCGCTTTTTGATGAAGACAAGAAGAGTAGCTATGCCTTAACGCCGCAGATGTATGGTGATTTCTTAGTGGAATTATTTGAGATGTGGTACGATGATTTGAAGGTGGGACACCAACCATATATCCGTATGTTTGAGAATTACATTGGAATTATTTTAGGGAAGCAACCAGAGGCTTGTGAACAAAACGGAGTTTGTGCCAAGCACCATGTAATTGAAGCGGACGGTGGCGTTTATCCGTGTGATTTCTATATGTTGGATGAATACCGACTGGGCAATCTAAACGAAGATTCATTAGAAGCGTGTGACCAGAGACGAGCAGATATCAATTTTATTGAAGATTCTTACAATCATTCTAGAGCATGTCAAGAATGTCAGTATTTTCATCTTTGTCGGGGTGGCTGTCGTCGCCATCGCATTAGAAACCAAGCAGCAGGACAATATGAGAATTATTTCTGCGAAGCATATCAGCAATTGTTTCAGAAACATTATCCGACGATGCTAGAAATTGCGCGAAGATGCCAATAGATATTTTGAAACGAAGGTTGTTGTGCGTGCTTGTTTCTTTGCTGATATGTTAAAATAACAAACAAAAAGCTCCTTGTCTTTTGACGGGGAGCTTTAATCAATACATTCCTTGAAAATAATCTGACTATCCATAAGAATCTTAGTAGGTGGATTGATGTTAGAAATAAAATAGTCAAATAGTACATCGATAGCTTTATAACCCTGTCTCTTGGGTGATTGCGTAATTGTCGCATCTATTTTATTATCAAGCAAAGCTTTTAGTGTCTCTGGTGATAAATCATAGAAAACCGAAGTTATCGGTCGCTCAACCTTGGCAAGGGCAGTTAAAGCCGCTTTTGCATCACCACAATATAATATGCTAGTGACTTGCGGATGCGCTTTAAGTTCACGAGACATCGTCCTAATATCTTCATCAGAATTATTGGTTAACTCAACAATCTTAGCGATGTTTAACGAATTATCAGCAGTTGATAAGTAATGCTCAAACCCTTCTCGGCGCAGATTACTACCAAGCATCGCACTAGAAGGAAAAAAGGCAATTACATCGCCATCTGAATGGGAGAGACGATTAATTAACATTCCACCGATGCGTCCTGAACGATGATAGTCGCAATGGATAGAAGAAAGACAAGACACACGATTTAAATAAGCATTCAAAAACACCACCGGGAAATTTTGTTTCTTAAGGAGACGGAGCTTTTGTGAAATGATTGGCGAATTAATCGGAACAACAACCAGAGCATTAGCACCATTATTAATTGCCTTCTCGATGTTGGCAAGCTGGCTTGTGGCATCGAAATCTTTACAGTAATAAATCTGAATAGAAATTCCATAATCTCTAACGTGCCGTTCGGCATCTCTAATTCCTTTTATGATTTCATCAAAGAATTCATTTCCTTTAATATGGAGAACAACGGCTATCTTATGAGCAGTTGAAATCTTCTTAAGACCAGAAGCAATTCGGTTAGGCTGGTAATTCATTTCTTTGGCTAAATCGCGAATTTTCTCGGCAACCTGCGGGTTGATACGGTCACGGTGCTTAAGCGCCCGATTGACAGTTCCAAGTGATACACCGGCAGCTAAAGCGATATCTTTTAGTGTTGTTGGCATTTAAATCACCTCTATCATATTAATCATGATACTAGTGCCAAAAGGCTTTTTGACACTATTCTAGTATAGCATACCTAAGAAAAACATCATACTAGAAAAGTATGAAAAAAAATCAACTAAAAATAATTGGAATTTGTATACAAAAGTGCTAAAAAAGGTGATATCTGAAAAAACAATTTATAGAGTATTGACAACAAAATAAAAATGGAATATTCTATAACAAGAAAATGCGTTAACGTTAACGCAAAAGAAAAGGAGATAAGAAAATGAAAAAAGGAATAAAGCAATTAGGATGTCTAATCCTGTCAGTAATGATGGTAATAGGTTTAGCGGCATGTGGAACCAAAGGAAATACGTCTAGTCAGGATACATCAGCAAAAGAAGATACTGGTGAGCAGGTATCAGCAGAAGCCAAAAGTTTTGACGTGTTAAATGTTGGCACAATGCCCCTAACGATGGGAATTCCTGTATTATACGCAGAAGAAAAGGGTTATTTCAAAGAGGTGGGATTAAATATTAATATCGAGTCATTCGCAACAGGAGCACCAATCAATGAAGCCATTGCTGCGAATGAAATAGATATCGCAGTATCAGGGTTTGCCTCAGTGTATTCATTAGCTAATGCCGATTGTACATGGATTACTGATGTTAATACGACGGGTGGAATGGGGTTATATGCTAGAGCTGATTCGCCAGTGGCACAAGCAGGCGAACAAGGTGGATTAATTGGCAATGGCGAGACTATTAAAGGCTTGAAAATATTATTACCACTGGGAACCGCAGTTCAATATATGACCGAGTCTTATGCTGAGCAATTTGGAGTTACGCCAGGAGAACTAGAACAAGTTAACATGGAATATGCGGCAGCTTTTCAAGCATTTACAACTGGCGAAGGTGATGCGATGGCAGCTAATCCACCATATTCTTATCAACTAGAAGCAGGAGGATATACGAAATTAGCTTCTTTTGAAGCTGCAACAGGGGTAAATATGTGTGATGGAGCATTTGTTAGAAATGTAGTGGTTACAGAGCGAGCAGAAGAAGTAGAATTATTTGTTGCCTGTTTAGTAAGAGCGATGGATGAATTACAAGATGATGAACTACGTACTGAATACACCAAACAAATTTATGCTGACAATGCGATTGAAGTATCTGATGAAGATTTAGCACATGAGATAGCAGACAGAAAGTATGTCGGAACGAAGGCATTAACGACAGAAGGATATCTACTAGGTGAAGCGTGGGTTGCGATTACCGACTTCCTTGTAACGGCTGAGAAGATTACAGCGGACAATGCTCCTAATGTACCAGAATCTATTGATGCAACTTTTGTATCATCAGCAGTAGGGGCTACGGTAAATTCAAAATAAGTGTCTAAATAAAATGGAGTGATTGGATAAAATGAAGAAAAAAGAAAACTTGTGGATATTGTCAGTATTCTCAATTATTGGATTCATTGCAATTTGGTGGTTCTGTTGTGATGTTTTGAAATTAACCACTCAAGCAACTTTGCCAGGACCGATAACAATTGCAAAGACATTCGTAAATAAATTATCTAGTTCGGCACCAGACGGAGCCACGTTACCAGCACATATCTTTTCGTCATTGATAATCGCTCTCGGAGGTTGGCTAATGGGCGTGGTAATTGGAACGCCGATTGGTATTTGCATGGCATGGTATAAGAAGGTCGATTTATTTGTGCGGCCAGTTTTTGACTTGATTCGACCAGTACCGGGGTTGGCGTGGATTCCCTTGATGATAATTCTCTTTGGGATTGGCTTAACGCCTAAGATAGTCACAGTCTTTCTATCGGCGATGGTTCCGTGTGTTCTAAACTCATATACGGGGATTAGGCAGACCAAGGATGTTCACCTCTGGGTGGGTCAAACCTTTGGGGCATCGAATTTTCAGATGTTAACGAAGGTAGCGATTCCGACCGCCTTGCCACTAGTTATGACAGGCGTTAGGGTGGCATTAGGCGCCGCTTGGACATGTATTGTTGCGGCGGAAATGTTAGCATCAACCAAGGGACTAGGCTATATGATTCAACAAGCCAGAGGAATCTATAGACCAGATATAATTATCTGTGGAATGATTGCAATTGGAGCAATCGGAGCACTTTTTTCGGGGCTTTTATCGATGGTTGAAAATGCAGTTGTGAAAGGGGTGCGTAGAGATGGTTAAGAAATTCCACATTAAAAGTAGTAAATATGAAAAAGCAATCTGCGCAATCATTTCGATTTTGGCATTCTTATGTGTTTGGCAGCTGGTGGTGAGCTTTACCAAGGCGGGACAAATTCTTGTTGGGCCAATTGAGACATTAGGGATGTTCTTTCGTTCCTTTGTGTACCCAATTGGAAAAGATACCATTGAAGGACATATCTTTTGGAGCTTAAGTCGAGTCTTGATTGGCTTTGCGTTGGGCTCTTTGGTCGGAACGATTTTGGGTATTATGATGGGGTGGTTTAAAGTGGTTTCGGCGATTTTTCGACCGATTTTTGAAATATTAAGACCTATCCCCCCAATCGCGTGGATTCCTTTGTCAATAGTATGGTTTGGCTTAGGTGAAGGCTCTAAATACTTTTTGATTTTCTATTCAGCATTTTGTGCTGTAACAATGAATGCCTATTCAGGCGTTCGCTCAGTAGACCAAGAATTAATTGGTGCTGCCAAAATGTTAGGAGCCAACAATCGCCAAGTATTTACTAGTATTGTTATCCCCGCAAGTATTCCACATATTTTCGCGGGCTTACAAATCGCAATAGGCACCTCTTGGGCGACAGTCGTTGCGGCAGAGATGGTTCGCTCAGCCGAAGGTGTTGGCTGGATAATCATTAAAGGACAAGATAGTAATAGTACGGTGCAGATTCTAGTAGGAATTGTAGCAATTGGGATAGTCGGATATATCTTAGCTGTGACCATGAGAATGTTAGAAGCCAGATTATGTAGATGGAGCGTGAGAGGAAAATGAGTAAAGACATTATTGTATGTAAGAATGTTGATAAAACCTTTGAAACAGCACGAGGGGCAGTACATGTTCTGGACGATATTAACTTAAATGTTCGCCAAAATGAATTTTTGGTATTGTTTGGACCGGGCCAATGTGGCAAATCGACAATGATTAACTGTATGTCTGGATTAGAGCTGGTTACTGGTGGAGTAGTACAAGTAAACAGTGAAACAGTGGTGAAGCCAAGACCAGATTTAGGTGTCGTTTTTCAAAGAATGGCATTATTTCCCTGGCTAACAGTTATGGGAAATGTCGCCTACGGACCTAAGATGCGTGGTGTTTCAAAAAAGGAAAGAACCAGATTAGCAAGCCATTATATAGAATTAGTTGGTTTAAAAGGCTTTGAGAATTCATATCCGAACCAGCTCTCAGGTGGCATGCAGCAACGCGTGGGCATTGCAAGAGCATATTGTAATGAACCAGAAGTGTTATTTATGGATGAGCCATTTGGTCATTTAGATGCCCAGACCAGATATCTAATGCAAGAAGATTTGATGAAAATATGGGAAAAAGAAAAGCGCACCATTGTCTTTGTCACAAATAATATTGAAGAGGCGATATATTTAGCTGACCGTATTGTCGTGATGACTAATTGCCCGATGAAAATAAAAAAGGAATTTACCATTAATCTGCCAAGACCAAGGAATTATATTGATGAAGAATTTTTGAAACTACGTGAAGAGATTAGTACAATTGTCGATAAAGCATTGTAAGGAGTGAAACTGTGGATAATAAAGAAATTATATTACAAGTAGAGCACATGACGAAGAATTTTGGGGAGCTAGAAGTTCTTAAGGACGTATCGTTTAATGTGAATCGTGGCGAGTTTCTATGCATTGTCGGACCGACCGGATGTGGCAAAACAACATTTTTGAATTGTATCACGGGCTTATATGAATTGACGGACGGACAAATCTTAGTAGATGGCGAGCCAGTTGATACTAAGAAGCACAATATCGCATATATATTTCAGGAGTATTCCACGATGTCTTGGTTAACAGTGGAAGAGAATGTTGCTTTTGGGCTGAAAGTCAAGAAAATGCCAGCCGCCAAAATTAAAAAAGAAGTAGCAGAGGTTCTCGAGATGGTGGGTCTAACGAAGTATAAGAATTACTATCCTGTCGAATTATCGACCAGCATGCTTCAAAGAGTGGTTATCGCAAGAGCCTTTGCCGTGAAGCCAGATATTCTCTTGATGGATGAGCCATATGGGCAGCTTGATGTGGAATTGCGGTTTAGGTTGGAAGATGAACTGATAAAGCTATGGGCGAAACTAGGAACGACAGTCATTTTCATTACTCATAATATTGAAGAAGCTGTTTATCTAAGTGAGAATATTTTGATTTTGACAAATAAGCCAACAACGATTAAGAAAAAATTAGACAATCATCTTCCAAGGCCACGCAATGTGGTAGAACCAAGCTTCATCGATTTGCGAAATGAAGTGACGGAATTGATTAAATGGTGGTAAAGGGGACTTGTAATGAAAGCTATAAACTTGATGTTTGATTCACTAAACAGAAAAATGTTGCAGCCATATGGTTGTGATTGGACCAAAACACCTAATTTCCAAAGATTAGCAGAGCAAAGTGTAAGGTTTGATAATTGTTATGCGGGAAGCCTACCTTGTATGCCAGCAAGAAGAGAAATGCATACCGGACGATATAATTTCCTGCATCGAAGCTGGGGACCGATTGAGCCCTTTGATGATTCAATGCCCGAAATACTAAAAAATAATGGTGTCTATTCGCACCTGATTTCAGACCATGTACATTACTGGGAGGATGGGGGCGCAACATATCACAACCGCTACAATTCATGGGAAATAGTGCGAGGACAAGAGGGGGACAAGTGGAAATGTCTTCCCGAATTAATGCAACCATGTGATGAAAGTCAGCTACAAAATAAAGACGGTTTGTATTTTCAAGCAACGCAAGAATTGCAAAGGCATGATTTAGTTAATCGACAATTTATTAATAAAGAAGCAGATACACCTTTGGCTAAGACTGTTCAAGGCGGCGTGGAATTTATTGAGCAAAATTATTGTGCCGACAACTGGTTTTTGCAGATTGAATGCTTTGACCCACACGAACCATTTGCGGTTCCCGAGCAATATCAAAAGTTATATGCTGATGGTCAAGGTGGTATTAAGAAGGACTGGCCGCCGTATCACCATGTCACTGAAGGTGCAGAAGAGGCGACCCATTTTAAGAATCAATATGCGGCCCTCTTAAGTATGTGTGACAGCTATCTTGGAAAGATTTTGGATATGTTTGATAAGTATAATCTGTGGAAAGATACGATGTTAATTGTCAATACAGACCATGGCTATTTGTTGGGGGAACATGGTTGGTGGAGCAAGATTGTCATGCCTTGTTACGACGAAATCGTGCACACCCCATTGTTTATTCATGACCCGCGTTTCCAAAAGCGTGGTGAAGTAAGAGCTGAGCTGGTACAGACGATTGACTTACCAGCAACGGTCTTAGAATTTTTTGGGATAAAGCCGCCAAAGGATATGGAAGGGCGACCGATTCGGCCAATTATTGAAGCGAATCAGCCGATTAGAGATTACGTTCTTTTTGGGATTCATGGAGCCCATATCAATATCTCTGATGGACGATATGTCTATATGAAAGCACCGAGTGAAGATAATACACCACTTTATGACTATACCTTAATGCCAATGCATATGCGCAACCTTTTCACGGTTAATGAAATGAAAGCTGCTAAGGTAGTAGCAGGTGGACGGTTTGAATTTACAAAAGGGTGTCCGCTTTGGCAGGTACAAAAGCATAGCCAAAAGAATGACACTGAAGAGCGTGAAGAAGCAAAATATTTAGATAATAATAGTCTGGTTAATGCGGCAAATTTTGGGGATAAATTATTTGACCTAAAAGAAAATCCTAATCAAGAAAGTGAAATTAATGATATCGCAATAGAGGTACGAATGGCTAATATGCTTCAAGCGGCGATGAAGGAAAATGACTGTCCCAATGAACAATTTGAAAGAATCGGTATTGCCCGAGATGGGTATATATCGGCAGAGATGCTTATGAAAGAAAAGGTAAATAACAATCAAAGTGACATCATACCAGTAGCATTAGCAGAGCAGGAATGGAGCAAAGGTGCTATTAATACGTATAAGGCGTTACTTAAATTTATCCCGATAGAGAACAAAGATGAAGCAATCAATACAATCGTAGAGTCGGCGCTAGCCAATAGCAAAGATAAGTGTATAGATGCGGCAGTGATTTTGCAGACTATCGCCAAGGTAGTTCCTAGAGCAGGTAGCGAGATGGTGCAATATTTTGTCGAATTAGCAAGTAGAACATCTTAATATGATTAGGTGAGGGTATAGAAAAAATTGCCCTCACCTGATTTTTCGTCATAGGTCAATAGCTTTGGGGGTTGAGACAAAACAGAAAGGATTTACTTAAATGTTAGAATTTATTAGTTTTATCGTGTGCTTTTTGGCATCGGTTGTAGGTGCAATATGTGGCATTGGTGGTGGCGTTATCATCAAGCCAGTATTAGATTCACTAGGTATTTTCGATGTTGTAGCTGTTAGCTTTTTGTCAAGCTGTACAGTCTTGGGGATGAGTTGTTATGCAATCGTCAAAGGCAAAATATCGGGTGATTTTTTAGTTAATACCCAAAGCGGGACACCACTTTCCATAGGAGCGGCAGTTGGTGGTATTATCGGGAAATATTTATTTCAATTTATTTTGGAGTTATCCCAAAATGACCAAGTAGTAGGCATTGTGCAAGCGATATGTCTTTTGATTATTACCGTGGGGGCCCTTCTTTATACCATCAAGAAAGATAAAATAAAGACATATTCCGTAGCAAACAAACTAATTTGTATGGTTATTGGTCTTGTTTTAGGGGTCTTGTCTTCCTTTTTAGGGATTGGTGGTGGACCGATTAATTTGATTGTCTTATTCTATTTCTTCTCGATGGATATGAAAGAAGCGGCTCAAAGTTCGCTATATATTATTATGTTCTCGCAGATAGCAAGTATGCTTAACACGATAATTACAGGCAATCTTCCCAAGGTCTCAGTCTTGCTTGTTATCTTAATGATAATAGGTGGGATAGCTGGTGGGATCCTAGGAAGAATCATGAATAAATTTCTAAAGGCAATGGCTGTGCAAAAGCTATTTATTTTGCTGATGGTGATAATTGTTGGGCTGAATATTTATAATATTGGTAAGTTCGTGGGGCATCTAAAACTGCTTTCATAACCTTCGATAGAACTTTAAGCTACCTTCAAGTTACCTTCAAGTTACACATTAAAATTGGATATTAATAACAAAATAAGGTGCTTGAAGATGGTGTTTTATTGATTAATATGTATAAAATGTACGAAGTATAGAAAATAATTGACAGATATTAGTGCATAGGATACAATAAAAGAACAAAATACATCCTACGTTCTACGTATTTTAGAAAGACGAAGATAAGATGTAATAAACGAGAAGGCAAGGAGGAGGATATGAAGACTAAACTATCTATTCAGGGAAATAAGTTTCTAATTAACGATAGACTTAGCTACAGTGAGTTTCCAAGGTGTCCCCAGGAGTATCAGGGGCTATTAATGAATGCCCGCTTTATTCAAGGGATATTTGATGACCAAAGGGACAAAGCAAGGTTTAATCGTTTCGGCAGGACATTTGATGCCGAGCAGAATACCGAGGAGCTGATAACAGCCTTGCATGAATGGTATCAGTATGGCATAAGGGCTATTACAGTGGGCTTTCAAGGTGGTGGAACTTGTTTTACGATTGACAATAGAACAATAGATAACAACCCCTTTCAAGCCGATGGCACAACTATAGATGCTGCATACTTAAGGCGGCTGAAAAAGATTATCACGGCGGCTGATGAGCTAGGAATGGTGGTTATTGTTAGCTATTTCTACGGTATTCAATCGCACTTTTTGATAGATGACCGGGCTGTTATGGCGGCGACTAAAGCTGCCAGCAATTGGCTTCGCGATAATTCATTTAGTAATGTTATCATCGAGATTGCAAATGAGCATGATTTAGATGAATTTAAAGTTCATCCAATCATTCATAATCCGCAAGGAATTATTCAGTTAATTGAAATAGCTAGACGGGAATCAGGCGGCATACCGATTGGTTGTAGTAGCACGGTTAGTTTCTCATCCGATATTGCGAAGGTGTCCGATGTAGTTTTGGTTCATGGTAATAATTTTCCGCGGCAGGTCTTTTACAACCTAATTAAGGAGGCGAAGGTAGCGGCTGATGGGAAACCGATTGTCTGCAATGAAGATTCACAAGCTCTTGGCGGTATGCAGGTTGCATTGGATATGGGTGTTTCGTGGGGCTATTATAACAATATGACCAAACAAGAACCACCAGTTGCTTGGGGTATTACCAAAGGCGAGGATAGCTTTTTTGCACTGCGCTTAGCAGCGAGTCTAGGTATCAAGGAACATAACCTTAAGCTAGAAGAACAGTTCTATCTCCAAGGGTTAGAAAAGGATAATTGCTATCAAAATGAGCGGTGGATTCGTTTGGCAAGTCTATATCCGGAGCGAATTCACAAGGTTGACTTCTATCGAAATGGTTCGTTAGTCGAGTCAGCATATAATGACCCATTTACGATAAATTATGTTGTGAATTGGTATCAGAAGCCTTCTAAAGATATTGCTGTAGGCGAAATCTGGAAGGCAGTTATTACCCTATCAACAGGCGAGGTAGTCATTAAAGAGACGACAGTTGAGTAAGAAAGGAAATCATCAATGAAGAAGCTATATACAATTAATACTGTGAATAATTTTATGGAAATCATTTATAACCCGTTTGTGAAGCCATTTGCTGATAGGGAAGGGCTTGAAGTATATAACATCATGGACGATAGCTTGTTATCTGACACAAGGAAATATAATGGAATGACTAAAAGCATTGCTTCAAGAATGTTAAATTATGCCAAGGCCGCTGAAAGCTCAGGCGCCGACGGAATTATCGTTACCTGTACTTCGGTAAATGAGGCGACCAAGCAAATAAAGCCATTTTTACAAATTCCGATTTTAAATATCGAGGAACCAGTGGCTGAGATGGCAGTTAGAGATGGTCAGAAAATAGGGGTTCTAGCGACGATTCCAACGAGTCCGTTAGCCATCAATAGAGTTATTAGAGAAAAAGCTGGTGCGATGGGCAAACAAGTAGAGATTGTCTCGGCTGTTGCTGAGGGGGCCTTTGAGGTTCTTTGTGCGGGTGATAGAGCCAAGCATGATGAGATGGTCTGTGAAGCTTTAGCAGAGTTAGCAAAGCAAGTAGATGTAATTGCTTTTGCCCAAATATCAATGAGTCAGATTGCTTTTGAGCCAGTTGGCGTACCAGTTCACATGATTGGTGAATCGGGGTTAATGCGTTTAAAAGCAATGATGGATTAACAGGTTAGTGAATAACAAGCTGTAAAGTGATTAAAAAGGAGGGATGGCATCAGACAATCAACAGCCCAATATTTTAGGAAACTATGTAGATGATAGAACAGGAAATGGAGAGTAGAAAGGAAAATTTATGAAGAAAAAATGGTATAAAGTAGTGGCAATGATGCTTTTGGCAGTATTGTTAATAACTGGTTGTGGTTCGGCTAAGCCAGAAGCAAACAAGGATAGTGAAGCAGTAGCTGAGAGCAGTAGTGGTACAAGTGACAAAGAGCTTGTTAGAGTAATTGTTCCAGGACTTAGCGATGTTAATGTCGTTGATCCAATATCAGGAATAGAGACCAAGAGCCTACACGACTTTGAAGCGTTTCTAAATGAGAAAATCGCTGACTATGAAATTAAAGTATTAACGATTTCATGGGATGGTTGGATTCAGAAGTTAGAAGCAATGATTAATGCAGGTGAAGCAGATGTTGGTTTCTTTACGAACCAAGAAGCGGCTTCACAATGGTTTGCTGACCTTACTCCGTATTTAGAAAAAGACGAAGTAATGAATCTTGATAACTTGACCGATTGGTTTATCGAACCAGCTGTACATTATAGTTATTATAAATCATTTAACTATCCCGAAGCGACCAATAAAATCTTTGGTCTACCAATGACAATGGCGTGTAATGCTCTTGTCTATGATAGTCAATTATTTGAAGAATGGGGAATTGCAGAACCAACGGCGGATATGACGATGTCAGAAGTTGTTGATATTGCGGAGCAGATGACTGGAGCTAATCCCGTAACCGGAAAGAAAAATTATGGTGGGCAATTACATACTAGTTTAATGGAATGGAACGCGGTAAGTTACGATGCGGTGAAAGCATATAGCAGTAATACGATGGATATTAATGAGTTAGACCAAGCCGAATATGTTGATTATATTAAGACTTCAGAAGAAGTAAGAAAATATATGTCAGACATGATTCGGATGGTGGATGCTTGTTCCGAGGCAGTAGCAACTGGTGGCGGTGCGGAGAACTTCTTCACCGCAGATAACGATGTGGCGATTACCTTCCACGCGAACCAGCATTTATTAGAGTATATGAAATATGTCTATGCTGGTGATAATGAAGTAACTGCTAGATTTAAGCCATTATTATTACCAACTGGTCCAGAAAATGGCATGGCAGGATTCCCTGAGTTTTTTAAATTTGCCATGACCAAGACAGCAAGTAATCCAGATGCAGCCTGGGAAGTAATCAAGACATTGACAACCGATAAAGAGATTGTCGACTTTTATCTTACTAATTACCAACCAGATAAGATTACTTGTCTAAAAGATTATGATGGCGTTACCTTAATGGAATATGATATCAATAAAGCCAGATATGAATATCAATTAAAAGCGATGTTTATTACTGATGATTACTGGTATTGGCGAACAACCCTAAAAGAAGTAAATAATCAACTACTATCAAAACAATATACAGAAGAAGAGGCAGTAGAAGCATTTTACGAAGGGGTAAATTCATGGGTAGAGAACATTAAATCACAAGCAAGATAATCAAATAGGAAGACAGGGCGTGCTTTTACGGCACGTTCTGTTTCTATAGGAGGATAAAATGCAACGTGCAAGATTAAAGAAATATGCAGGCTGGTATATTTTTATTTTGATACCATTGATAGGAACATTGGTTTTCAATTTTTTCCCACTATTCCAAACAGCCGTTGGTAGTCTTTCCAATTCCAGAGGTCAGTTTATTGGTACGACGAATTATGAAATCATGTTTAGCAGTGGCGAGTTTCGACAGACCCTAGTTAATACTTTGTATATGGCTATTCTCGGCGTGACACTTAATGTGCCGTTAGCTTTTATCATTGCTAGCTTACTAAATAATATCGGCAAGGGCAAAGGCATCTTTCGGGTCATCTTTCTATTACCAATGGTGATGTCAATGGTAACTGTCGTGACATTATTTAAATATTTGATGATGCCAGGAGAAGATGGAGCGTTTAACTATCTGCTGAATATCTTTGGTATGGCACCAAGATTATGGCTTAGTGACCCGCAAATGGCAAGAGAGATGACAGTTTTTATTGCGGTCTGGAAAGGCATTGGATATAATATTATTTTATTTTTTGCTGGTCTTCAAGGAGTGCCTGCCGATATGTATGAAGCGGCAGAGATTGATGGTGCCAATGGCTTCAAGAAATGGCTTTATATTACGATACCTTCGTGTAAGAATACTTTTACCTTCGTTATCATTACCTCAACAATTGCCGCCCTTAAGCGCTTTACTGAAGTGTACGCGATTAGTGGCGAAAGTGGTAATCCCGCCGGTGTGCTCAAGACTATTTTACTGTACATTTATCGCAATTCCTTCTCGACTGTTAATTATAAGGACGAAGGTCTTGCCAGTGCGGCATCGGTAGTACTGTTTGTCATTATATTATTAGCGACAATTATCAATACTTTCTTAGGCAGAGATAGAGATAATAAGGTGCGAAAAAAACGGAGGGTTGCTTGATGAAAAAGAAAAAAATGAAAAAATCAACACTAGTATGTTACCTAATTCTAGCAATCTGCGCGTTAGTGGTAGTGGTTCCATTTTTTTGGTTTATTACGACTAGCTTTGATTATGTGAAATCTTATTCGCTGCGCTTTCCTCCGAAGTTGATTCCCGAAGAATTCAGTACCATGAACTATCGGATGGCGCTAACTAATGTCCCGATGTTTAGATACCTTGTGAATACACTTAAAGTGGTAGCACTTAGTTCAGTGCTTAATGTCTTCACCGCAACATTATCAGGCTATGCCTTATCTAAAGGGCGCTTTCCAGGGAAAGCAATATTGTTGATGGTGATTCTATCTAATATGATGGTACCATTTGAGTCGAAACTAATGCCAATGTATGAGGTGATTCGTAGCATCGGTCTCAGCAATACCGCCCTGGGCGTCGTTTTGCCGAATGTTATGACGAATGCAATGTATATCTTTTTCGTGAAAATGTTTTGTGATGGGTTGCCTGATGATTTGTATGAAGCAGGAATTGTTGATGGTGCTTCGCTATTTCGTATCTATGGGAAGATTTATCTGCCCTTACTAAAGCCCATTATAGCAACAATTGTGGTACTCGATTCGATTTATATTTGGAATGATTTGTTATGGCCGATGATTGTAATGACCCAGCCATCGAATTACACCGTGCAGATTGGCCTAGTGCTATATAATACTGGAGCAGGTGGGTTGACTCATGCGGGAACAGCCTTAGCATTGTCAGTAATTAGTATTATTCCGCTGTCGCTAATCTACATTTTTATGCAAAAATATATTGTTCAAAGTATTGCCTTTTCGGGAATGAAACAATAAAAACAGGTTTTCATATATTTTGCTTTATGGTATATTTATATAAATATAAGGTTACATCATTACGAGAAGAAAGCAAGGTAGATACAGTATGGAAGAGAATCGAGCTTCAAAATTCGGTGTGATAAATAAGGGGACAGTTGTTGAACAGATAATTACAAGTATCACGGAAGCGATTATTAGTGGCAGGTTTAAATCAGGAATGAAGTTGCCCAATGAATATGAGCTTATCGAAGAATTTAAAGTAAGTAGAAACTCTTTAAGAGAGGCAATTAAGATTCTATCAGCGATGGGTATTGTCGAGATTCGACGAGGCGACGGGACTTACATTTGCGAACAAGTGAATCCGTCTATTTTTGATACGATAGTCTATAGCTTGATATGTGATTTGAGTACGGATTATGAATTGTTGGAACTTAGACAGATTCTAGACGAGATGACGATTAGATTGGCGATTGACAAGATTACTTCGTCAGAATTGCAGGCATTATCTGAGAATATCAAGCAGATGAGTAAAGCATATGACGCACGAGATACGAAGTTAGCCCGTAAGTTGGACTTTGAATTTCACATGATGATAATTGAAGCATGTAAGAATATTCTTTTTGTTAGAATCTTAAAAGGCGTGTACACGATTTTTGAGTCATCAATTGCTAATAGTGTAGAAAGAAAAAGAGAAGATTCTAAGGGGGTTCATTATCACACCCAGATATTAAAATGTATTCAAAATAAAGAATATGGAAAAGTCCGAGAGGTGGTTAGTGAATCATTGATGGTATGGTATGAAATAGTGCGTGAGAAATAGTGCGGGTAAGAAATAATTATATTTTTTACTACATTAATACATCCTACGTACTACGTATTTGAAAGGAGTAATATGACAGAAATAAAAGAGTTAGAAATAGCATTAAAAAGCAAAGCAAAAGAGTTAAAGCAGACATTACTGACGATGATTTATCAGGCTCAATCGGGACATCCTGGCGGTTCTTTATCTAGTGCTGATATTATAACGGTTTTATATTTTCACGCAATGAGACTAGATGAAAATAATCCGAAGTGGGAAGATAGAGATCGGTTTGTTCTTTCCAAGGGGCATGTCTGCCCAGTTTTATATTCAGCATTGATTATGAAAGGCTTTATTGATAAGGCAGAGGTCAACAATCTTCGTAAGCAAGGTTCTATTTTACAAGGACATCCAGATATGAAGCGTTGTCCCGGGGTTGAGATATCAACTGGTTCGTTAGGGCAAGGAATCTCTTGTGCTGTGGGAATGGCTTTAGGTGGTAAAAGAGATGAACGTGACTATATAACATATGTATTAGTTGGCGACGGAGAATGTAATGAAGGACAAGTTTGGGAAGCGGCCCAAGCCGCTAATAAGTATCGTCTAGATAACCTAATTGTCTTGGTAGATAATAATGGCTTACAAAATGATGGATTTGCTGATGATATCATGCCGACAGAAGACCTGCGGGCGAAATTCGCAAGCTTTGGTTTTCAGAGCATTAGAATTGATGGTCATAATGTATTAGAAATTGCAAAGACTATTGATGAGATGAAACAACAAAAAAATGGCAAACCGAAATGTATTGTTTGCAATACTGTCAAAGGAAATGGCGTGTCCTTTATGGCGAATGTACCGATTTGGCATGGCAAGGCACCAAATGAAACGGAATATATCCAAGCGATTGAAGAGATAAAGGGGGAAGGCAAGTGACAGCGATAGCAACCAGGAAAGCACTCGGGGATGAGTTATTATTATTGGGAAGTGAAAATAGTGATGTATTTGTTATAGATTGTGATGTGGCGAAATCATGTTTTACTCAGTCATTTGCCGAGCAATTAGAAAAGCAACATGCAAACACAGGCATTGCAGAACAAAATGCCGTAGGGATGGCGGCAGGATTAGCAACGACGGGCAGAGTGCCCTTTGTTGTCACCTATGCTATCTTTGGAAGTATGAGAGCCTGTGAACAGATTAGGCAAGAGTTATGTTACACGAAATTAAATGTAAAAATAATGTGCTCACATGCTGGACTTACTCCAGCAAATGATGGGGCATCACATCAATGTATTGAAGATATCGGTGTGATGCGAACGATTCCCAATATGACGGTTATTATGCCTGCTGATTATTACTCAGCGAGAAAGCTAATTAGAAAAGTATATGCATATGATGGACCAGTATATATGCGTTTCACAAGAGATGATATTCCTTGTATCTACGATGAAAAAGTAGAACTTGAGATTGGCAAAGCCCATCAGTTAACTGACGGCAAAGATATTGCCATATTTGCCAATGGTGATACAGTTTCAATTGCTTTAAAGGCAGTGAAGGAATTAGCAAAGGTCGGTATCTTAGCAGAGCTTTATGATATGCATACAATCAAACCATTAGATGAAGCAGCAGTAAAGGATGTCCTTAATAGACATGGTCTTATTATTACCGTAGAGGACCATAATATTTTAAATGGATTAGGAAGTGCCGTCTGTGAAGTTGTTGCCGAAGCAGGCACTGGCAAAGTATCAAGGATTGGCGTACAAGACCAATTTGGTGAATCGGCTCCTTATACCGAATTATTAAAGAAAAACGGCATTACCCAAGAAAATATTTGTAAAGTGGCCCGTGAATTATTAGCAAAAGACAGTGGAGAGGATAAGGCATAATGAAAATTGTAATCTTAGATGGTTATACTGAGAATCCTGGTGATTTAAGTTGGGATGGGTTTAAAGCCCTTGGCGAGGTAAGTCTTTATGACCGAACGGCACCAGAATTAATCAGTAGTAGAATCGCTGATGCCGCAATTGTCATCACTAATAAGACGCCGATTAGCAAAGCAGTTTTTGAGCAATGTCCGGCTATTAAGTATGTTGGGGTTTTAGCGACAGGCTATAATGTTGTAGATACCATAGCTGCCAAAGAGCATGGAGTTGTGGTATGTAATATACCAACGTATGGAACGACGGCTGTTTCGCAGTTTACGATGGCACTGTTATTAGAGCTTTGTCATCATATAGGACATCATAGTCAAGCCGTCTACGCAGGGCGCTGGGAAAGCAATCAGGATTGGTGTTTTTGGGATTATCCCTTATTTGAGTTAGCGGGTAAGACAATCGGGATTATTGGTTTTGGCAGAATTGGTCAGGCAGTTGGACGATTAGCTGCGGCTTTTGGCATGAATATTTTGGCATATGATGCTTTCAAAGAGCCAGCCTTAGAAAATGATAATTGTCGTTATGTAACCCTTGATGAATTGTATGCCAAAGCCGATATAATTACCCTGCATTGTCCGCTATTTGAGGAGACCCAAGGTCTCATTAATAAAGCTTCTATTAGTAAAATGAAAGATGGTGTTATTATCATAAATTCTTCGAGAGGACCACTGATTGTGGAAATAGATTTAAAAGAAGCACTTAATAGTGGCAAGGTAGCCGCCGCTGGCGTAGATGTTGTATCAACAGAACCAATAAAGGCCGATAATCCGTTACTCCAAGCAAAGAACTGTATTATAACACCACATATTGCATGGGCACCGAAGGAAAGTCGGCAACGCTTAATGGATGTGGCTGTTTCTAATTTAAAAGCATTTCTAGATGGCCAATCAAAAAATGTTGTGAATGGTTAGCGTTTAAAGTATTAGCAAGTGGTAAGAAGATATCAAGAACAGGTGTAAGTTAAGGCTGTGTATAATGCGCCAGTCAGATAAAGTGGTGATAGCGTTTACATTAATCAACAGATATGATAATATGGAATCGAAAACTAGCAAAGGTCATCCCTTGAGGGGTGAGGAGGTTATTATTTTCAAGGTTAATAAAGAACGATTCAAATTTTTAAAAAGCTTGCGCCTAAGAATCATGATAATTTTGGTTATCATTGGTATTATTCCTAGTATCATTATTGAGAACGGGATTGTAAATAGTTATGAGGACCGTGCTGTTTCTTTACGGAGCTTTAACGTAAAGAATCAGTGCGATATTTTATCTAATCAATTAGTCAGTGAGCGTTACTTAGAGAACAGTGATTCGCCAGTTATTAATAATGCCCTAGCATTGATGTCTAGTGTATATAACGGTCGGGTCTTAATTATTGGTGCTGATTTTAGGGTAGTCAAAGATACATATGGAATCGATGAAGGCAAGACTATTATCTCGGAGGAAGTGCTTCGGTGTTTCCAAGGAGCTGAGACCAATAACTATGATAAGGATAATCGCTACATTGAAATAGTAGTACCAATTCGTGATGTTAACCAAAATGAAAAAGAAGTTCTAGGGGTGATGATGGTTAGTGTCTCGACGGATGAAATCGCTGCTAGTATTGAGATTCTTGAACAAAAGGGAATGACATTACTTCTCATTATAATGATATTAGTATTGGTGTTTGGCTTTGTTTTATCCAAAGTATTGATGTGTCCATTTGCCCGTGTAACCAAGGCAATTGAGGATATCACTGATGGTTATATGGATGAAAATATTTCAGTTCCAGATTATACCGAGACAGAATTGATTACCGAAGCTTTTAATAAGATGCTAGGTCGTGTTAAGAGTCTTGATAAGTCCCGTCAAGAATTTGTCTCTAATGTATCGCATGAGCTTAAGACACCACTGGCTTCGATTAAAGTTTTGGCGGATTCACTGAACAGTCAAGATAATGTCCCTGTTGAATTATATCAAGAATTTATGCAAGACATTACTGAGGAAATTGACCGTGAAAATAAAATTATTACCGACTTATTATCATTAGTTAAGCTTGATAAGCAAGCGGCGAATATGAATATTGAGATGGTGAATATTAATGATTTGTTGGAGTTAATCTTAAAGCGTTTAAGACCAATCGCAGGCTTGCGAGAGATTGAATTAATTCTAGATAGTTTTCGTCCCGTCAATGCGGAGATAGATGAAGTGAAGCTGACATTGGCACTATCAAACTTGGTTGAGAATGCGATTAAATATAATAATGATAGTGGCTGGGTGCGAGTTTCTTTAAATGCCGACCACAAGTATTTCTATGTCACTATTGCCGATTCGGGAATTGGGATTCCCGAGGATGCGATTGATGATGTCTTTGAACGTTTTTATCGAGTGGATAAGTCACACTCGCGTGAAATCGGTGGTACCGGACTTGGCTTAGCGATTACTAGGAACTCAATCCTTATGCATCGCGGGGCTATTAAGGTTCATAGCAAAGAAGCAGAAGGGACGACCTTCTCTGTGAGAATTCCGTTGAATTATATCGACGAGATTTAAATTATATTAAAATTATGAAAGGGTATCGATTATGAAGAAGCTATCAAGTTTTGGGGTGATATGGCTGTTATTACTTGTCTTTGCAAGTTGTGGTGCCGAGCAACAAAATACAGAAGCCGATAAGGTGTATCTTTATTATCTTAATGGTGAGATGAATACGCTTATTGATGAAGAATACCCATTGCAAGCAATTGATACAACAAGGCAAATAGAAGAGATATACCAGGCTATAGCCATGGAAGTTGAAGCGGGTGGCCAGATTCCCTTATTACCAGCCGATGTTAAGATGCAATCATGGGAGCTTAGAGAAGGGACATTATGGATTGATTTTAATGCTAATTATGCCTATATAGAACCAATTCGTGAGGTTCTCATAAGAGCTGGGATTGTCAGGTCGTTTGCAGCAATCAAGGATGTATCAGCAGTCGGCTTTTTAGTAGGTGGTGAAGAACTGGTCAGTGCCAAAGGAGTACCAGTTGGCTTAATGCGAGTGGATGATTTTGTTGAAGATTCTGGTAAGGAAGTTAATTCGTATCAATATGTCACAATGAAGCTTTATTTTGCCAATGAAACAGGTGATAAGCTGAGGTTAGAGGAGCGTAAGGTATACTATAGCAAAAATATTTCCCTAGAAAGAGCGGTAGTTGAGCAAATATTAGAGGGACCACAAAATGAAAAGAGCTACCCGACAATTGCTTCAGAAACCAAAATTTTAGGCGTTTCGGCAATGGATGGTCTGTGTTATGTTAATCTAGACCAAGCCTTTTTAAGTACCTTGCTGCCAGTCAAAGGGGAAGTAGCAATCCAATCAATTGTTCGCTCTGTGGCTGAGAATTGTGCCGTAAATAAAGTGCAGATATCAATTAATGGTGAAAGTCGTGTTGTTTTTCGAGAGAATATCAGTCTCGATAGATTCTTTGAGGTGGATTATGCGCTAGAGGAGGTAGTTAATTGATTAAAAGACCATTGTGTGTAGTTTGTCTGGCTATCATGATGATAATGTTAAGCTTAGAAGCCTGGGGATTGACGACCAGGTGGCGAGCTTTGGCGTATCAAAGCTTAGAAGAAGAGGTCGAGGCAGGTATTACGTGTCAGATAGAAGGCAAAGTTCGGTATTATGAAAGAAAACCAAAATCGCTTTACATTTATCTAGAGAATTCTAATCTCACTGTTCATTTCGAACAATATTCCTTAAAAGAAACAATAATTAAATATAGTGGCGACCAAAGCTTTGCAATTGGCAATCAGATTAAAGTCGAAGGTAAACTAGAAGCAATACCAGCAGCAGGTAATCCAGGGCAATTTGATATGCAGAAATTCTATCGTGCCAGAAATATTGACTTTTTTGTCAATAGTAAGGAACTACGAGTCGTCAATGATGATTATGATTGGCTGCGTGGTAAGCTATATCAACTTCGTGAGGCTTTTAGTGACAAAATAAATTTGTTGGTGCCAGAAGATAGTGGGGTACTAAATGCAATGCTAACAGGTGAGAAGTCGCTCCTAGACGAAGAGGTCAAGATACGGTATCAAATGAGCGGTATCATGCATATCATTTCGATTTCCGGGTTACACTTTTCAATCTTAGGAATAGGTTGTCATAAAATATTGCTTAAATTAGGTCTAAACTATTACATGGCAGGAATAGTAGCGGTTATAGTGATGATTCTATATGGTATCTTAACTGGTGGGAGTATCTCCGTGATGAGGGCGCTAATCATGTTTGTACTATATATTGGGGCATCGCTTGTTGGGCGAACGTATGACATGATAAGTGCTTTGGCATTATCGGCAATCCTCATCTTATGGGAATACCCCAGTTATCTCTATGATAGCGGTTTCCAATTGTCATTTGCAGCAGTGCTAGGAATCGGTGTAGTATATCCGCTATTAAAAAATGATAAAAAGAGGAGTAGGGCACAATCGAAAATAAGCCACTTAGGGTTATATTTAGAAGAGGGAATCTTATCAGGGCTGGCGATTTGGTTAGTGACATTACCAATCCTATTATCTGCATACTATGAGGTCGCGCTTTATGGAACATTATTAAATCTACTAGTGATACCAACAGCCGGAGTTGTTTTGCTTTCGGGATTATTAGGGGGAAGCGGCAGCTTTCTAAGTATGACTCTTGGTAGAATCTTGATTATGCCAGCTAATATCCTCTTAATGCTATATGATTGGTTGACTCGGGTGATTCAACAAGTTCCTTATGCGACCTTGATTCTAGGAAAGCCCAAGCTATGGAAGTGCGTTGGATATTACTTGGTGTTAGGGCTCTGCCTATTATTTATAAAGAAGTGGCGAAGTAGAAAAGAAGAGAAGATAAAAAGGTGGGTCTTGTTAATAGGGGTCTTGGCATTAAATATTTCATTAATGTGTTTCTTAGGTTATCGTGGGATTAGGGAATTAACGATAACAGCATTAGATGTAGGGCAAGGCGACTCGTTGGTCATTACGACCCCGACGAGGAAGCATTATCTGATTGATGGCGGTAGTAGCAGTGTCACAGAGGTAGGGAAATATCGAATTATTCCTTATCTTAAGAGTCAGGGGATTCAAACTATCGAGGCGGTGCTGGTTACACATCCTGACATCGACCACTTAAGTGGTCTTGAAGAATTATTTAGTTTAGTTAAAGAGAAGCAGACTTCGATGCGAGTCAAAAGCTGTATCTTACCAAGCTGGATGCAAGAGCATAAAGCCGCTATAAAGCTTATTGGATTGGCGAAGGAAGCGGGCATAGAGCTTATATATGTTAATGCTAAGGATAGGCTTCAAGACGGTGAGGTGGTTTTTGATTTTCTACATCCAAGTGGGAACGAAGCAAAACAATACACGGATAATCCCAACGCAGGCTCGCTGACATTTGTCCTTGATTATCGTGACTTTGAAGGGGTTTTCACCGGTGATTTATGCGATGATGGTGAGGTAGCAGTAACGAAGGTGATTGAGGCTTGCGAATTTCTAAAAGTGGCGCATCATGGCTCGAAGAATTCGACACCGATGGCTTTCTTAGAGCAGGTGCAGCCTAAGTTAAGTGTAATTTCTTGTGATGCGCGAAACGCATATGGTCATCCTCATCCGGAGTTATTAGAACGGCTAGATGATATCGGTAGTGTGGTCTATGCAACCAAAGATTCAGGAGCAATTACAATTACGACAGATGGGCAGGGCATGATAAAGCTCCACGAATTTATAAAATAATAAAAAATTAAGATGCGCTAGAGACTTTAGAGGAGTATAATAAGTATTATAGTTAAAATAAATGTTAATCAAGATTGTCAGAGCACGAAGTGCGAAACAATCCATAGGTATCAGTGTAGATGTACATAAAATGGCAAATATCCCCAGCAAAGGATAAGTGAGATATGGAAAATAAAAAAACGGTCATAAAAGTTCATGATTTGTACAAGTTATATCGCCTTGGTAATAATGCTGTAAAGGCGCTAGATGGGGTGGATTTTGAAATCAAAGCCGGTGAATTTTGTGCGATTGTGGGACCTTCAGGTTCAGGCAAATCAACTCTGCTAAATATGATGGCAGGACTTGAAAAGCCAACAAGAGGGGAGGTTATCATTGAAGGACACCACCTTGAGAGGATGAACGAGAATCAGTTAGTCAAACTAAGAAGAGAACGAGTTGGTTTTATTTTTCAATCATTTAATCTCTTACCGACCATGAATGCTATCGAAAATGTAGCACTACCCTTAACTTTTAGAGGAATGCCGAAGAAGCTGCGAATCAAAAGAGCGATGTTGGCCCTTGATATGGTCGGACTAAGACAACATATGAAGCATAAGCCGTTACAGATGTCTGGTGGGCAACAGCAACGTGTTGGGGTGGCTAGAGCACTGGTAGTTAATCCTGCGATAATTTTTGCGGATGAGCCAACGGGTAACTTAGATTCTAGTACTTCGGCGGAGGTTATGGCATTACTACAAAAGGTCGTCTATGAGCATCAAAAGACCCTAGTGATGGTAACACATGATAATCAATTGGCACAGTTTGCCGATCGGATTTTTCATATTATTGATGGGAAGATATTTAAGATTGAAGAAGGCATCAAGAAAGGGGATAGCAATGAAGATAATTAAGCGATTAATAGTAGGGATATTGTGTTGTATGTTATTAATGCCAACAGTCATCTTAGCAAGCGCACCAAAGCCAGAGGATTGGGGTGATGTAGATATTGCTAATTCAGCCGAAGTACCAGATGGTATGGCGGGTGAGGAGGTTACTATCACAATACCGCTTATTAATAGGGGGAGTCTGCGGGCTAGCAATGTAATAGTTTCACCGCTTCGAAGTGGTGATGTATCAACCTATCCCTTTGTAACAAGAAATATTAATGAATATGTCTCATACGGTGACATCGAAGCAGGTCAGATGGCTGAACAAAGTATGACTTTTAGCGTCAGACAAGATGCGCTAGATAAGCATTATAAGCTTACATTTAGAATAGAATATTATCTAGAGCACCAAAAGGTTAGCTTGAATAAAGAGGTTATCATTTATATCAGAGGTCTTGAGGTGACATCAACACCAGATGCAGAACCAATACCAGACGAAGAATCAATACCAGCTCCAGAACCAGCACTAATTATTGAACCAGTAATCGATTTAGATCCAGAACCAATAGTTGGCAATGTCGGCCAAGGTAGTGGTGAACCGATAAGTGAAGATAAGAAATCAGCAATTCCCCGTGTAATTGTTGAAGGCTTTAGGACTGAGCCGAAGGTGGTAAATGCTGGGTCATCGTTTAAACTGATTTTGGAAGTTAGAAATACATCAAAGAAGATGGCTGTTAGCAATATGGAAATTAATTTGCAAGCAACAGCTCCAAGTGAGAGTAGCGTAGGTGAGGGTGGAGCGGCACCGTCAGATGCCTTTTTACCTAATAAAGGGTCTAACACGTTATACGTAGATTCAATTGCGACAAATAGCACCAAAGAAGTAACGATTGAATTAACGGCACGTACTGACTTACAACAAAGACCATATTCAGTTGCCGTTGCGATGAAGTATGAAGACAAGCAGGCGAAAGAATACCAAGCAACATCAGATATTTCAATTCCAATTAAGCAAGAGGCACGCTTTGAGTTAAGTAAGGTTGAAATCATGCCCGAATTTGTAGAAATAGGTGGCGAAAGTAATGTTATTTTCAGCATTTATAATCTGGGACGAACCAAATTATACAATGTTAAAGTAGAAATGGTTAGTGACACCGTTACTGGCGAAGCTTTTGTTGGCAATCTAGAAGCGGGAGCTACTGGTGATGTCGATATGATGGTAATGGGTAGTGCCGAGACCACTGACGATGGGACCGTTAAAATTTTGGTTAGTTATGAAGACCAAGACGGTAATCACAATAGTTATGAAGATTCATGTGTGATACATGTTATGCCAATGATGAATGAAGGCGATTTAATCTTTGAAGAAGGCATGATGATAGACGGTGAAGAAAATGATGGTTTGAATTACTTAGTTATTGCTGGAATCACTGTTGGTGTAGTGGCAGTAATAACTGTTGTAATAATAGTTGTCGTTAAGCACAAGCGTAAAAAGGAAGAGGAATTTGCTGATGAGTTTTTGGGATCTGATAAGGATGAGCGGCAGTAACTTACTAAAACGTAAGCTTAGAACTATATTGACTATTTTGGGTGTTGTTATCGGAACGGCATCTATTGTAGTTATGGTGTCACTTGGTCTGGCACTTAACAAAATGGTGATGTCAGAGATTGAAAGTAATGGTAGCTTAACCAAGGTCACCGTTATGACATCGGGTGGTGGCTATATGATGTATGGTGGTAGTATGGAAATGGCAGTCATCGAAGGGGATAGCGGCGAAGAAGAAAAGCGACTTTCCGATGAGACGGTGGAAGAGTTACGTCAGCTTGAACATGTAACAGCCATATCACCAGCGCTTAATGTCTATGTTATGGCATTTCAAGGCAAATATCAAAGTGGTATTGATTTGATTGCCGTCACCAGAGAGTATCTAGAGAGTATGAATCTAGAATTTATCGAAGGCGGCATGCCGACGGCGGGTGAAGAATTTAAAGTTATTTATGGTAATCAAATTGGCACTTGGTTCTATGACCCTAATGGCAATATGGAAGAGATGTGGAGTGAAGATGGACCAGTGGCATTGGTTGATATATCGAAACCATTTTACTATATATTTGACCCAGATAGATATTATGAGTCGATGTATGGTAGTTACGATGAAAGTGGCAATGTAACGCAGAAGCCTAAGGCACCTAAGAAGCATATTGTTAATGCCGCTGGTATTATAGGTGGGTCCGAGTATTCGATGAGGCGTTATGAGGCGTATTGCGATATCGAGGCAATCATGCCTATTCTTAGGCAAACCTTTAAAGGGCGAGCAATGCCAGGGCAGCCAACGACCAAAAATGGCAAGCCATATAAAGAAATATACTATCCCCAAATATATATAACCGTTGACAAGATGGAAAATGTAACTGCCGTACAAGAGACACTAGGCGCGATGGGTTATCAGACCTATTCAGACACCGAATATATCGAGTCCCAGCAAAAGCAATTTGCGACAATTCAATTGGTGCTTGGCTGTATCGGGGCAGTGTCATTGGTGGTTGCTGCAATCGGCATTGCCAATACGATGATGATGTCTATTTATGAACGAACTAAAGAGATTGGGGTGATTAAGGTCTTAGGCTGTAGCCTAGCTAATATCCGAACCTTATTCTTAATGGAAGCAGCTTTTATTGGCTTCATTGGCGGGGTTTTAGGTCTGGCTTTAAGTTATGGGCTATCGTGGCTGTTGAACCAATTTGGGGCATCATTTATGGGTGCAATCGCGTATGTAAGTGGCGAGGTTACAGCGTCATATATACCATTATGGTTATCGGGACTGGCATTAGTATTTGCGATATTAATTGGCATGATAGCAGGATTCTTCCCAGCGCTTCGCGCGATGAAGTTAAGTCCTTTAGCCGCGATTAGATCTGAATAAGGAGCTAAAGACAGCAATGAAAAGTATTAATGAAGATATCAAAAATAATGACTATAAAGGGGCGTATCTCTTGTATGGTGAAGAGGCATACCTGAAAAAGCAATACAAAGAAAAGTTGCTAAAAGCGCTTAATCCCGACGCTGACATGATGAACGTCAGTTACTTTGAAGGTAAAGGGATTGACCCAAGGAAGATTATCGACTTAGCGGAGACAATCCCGTTCTTAGCTGAGCGAAGAATTATCATCATCGAAAATAGTGGCTTTTGTAAAGGGCAATGTGATGGCTTACCAGAATATTTAGACGAACTACCAGAGTATCTATGTCTGGTCTTTGTTGAGTCTGAAGTTGATAAGCGTAGTCGAATGTATAAAGCTGTTAACAAACATGGTCGGGTGACGGAGTTTACTATCCAAGATGACCGCCGTTTGATGCAATGGGTGCTGGGCATAATTAGCAAAGACAATAAGAAAATCACCCAAAGGGATATGGAATTATTACTATCAAAGACGGGTAATGATATGGGGAATATCGAAAAAGAAGTTGAGAAATTGTTATGCTATACCATAGGCAAGGACGTAATTACAGGGGAAGATATAGAAGCTATTTGTACAACACAGATAAGCAATAAGATTTTTGATATGATTAAGGCGATGTCAGAGCGACGACAACAGCGGGCATTAGAATTATACTATGATTTGTTATCATTAAAAGAATCACCGATGCGGATTTTGTTCTTAATGTCACGGCAATTTAATTTGATTTTGCAAGCTAAGGAGCTGGCGGAGAGCGGTTACAGTCCAAATGATATGGCACGCAAGATGGGGGTACAAAGCTTTGTCGTTAGAAATTACCAGAGCTTTGCACGGCAATATCAGCGCCAACAACTGAGAGCTGCCTTAGAAGAGTTCGTTAGCACAGAAGAAGATGTTAAAAGTGGCAGATTAAATGACGTCATTAGCGTAGAGCTATTGCTAATAAAATATAGTAAATAATGATATCAACAGGTCTTTTGATGTTTTATTTGAAATAAAAAACAAACCGCGATGTGCGGTTTGTTTTGCTATGTTCGACCTCTGACGGGAAAATCGTTCATATTTTTATTATGCAATACTATTAACAGCTTTACTTAAACGAGAAACTTTTCTCGAAGATGTATTCTTGTGATATACACCTTTTGAGGTAGCTTTATCGATTATTGAAATAGTTTCCAATAATGCTTTGTTAGCTACTTCTTTGTTACCTTCGGCAATTGCTACATCAACTTTCTTGATTGATGTTTTAACTGCTGATTTGATTGATTTATTTCTAGCAGCTCTTGTTCTATTTACAAGAATTCTTTTTTTTGCTGATTTGATATTAGCCAAAACGGTACACCTCCAACAGATTTAGTATATTATTATCAATTAGTGTACATCAGATTAAGACACGGTGAACCCGATGTAAACATGCTCTATTATTTTATGATATAGACCTTGGTTTGTCAATAGAAATTGAAGATAAAGGCGGAAAAAGCAAGAAATTCGAATCGGATTTCATGATGCTTTAGATAATAGTTCTTGATTTTGTCCCGAATTTGAGATAATAGGTCACCTTTGAATATTTATTACGAAAATCTATAGGCGACATTTTGACGATTTTTTTGAACGTTGAACTAAAGTAGTTGTGGTTATTAAAGCCAGTAGCTAGTGCTATCTCTAGGATAGAATCAGAGCTATGGATTAAGTAATGCTTGCTCGCCTCAACTCGAACCCGATTTAGAAACTGTGAAAAGGTTAGCTGGGTAGCGTGTTTGAATAATGAACAAAAATAACATTTGTTAAGACCAAGATGATGACATATCTCATCTAAAGCAATTTCGTTACGATAGTGAGCGTGAATATATTCGATACCCTTTAAGATAGAGGGCTCAAAAGTCACGGGCGTGGATAGATGATTGCAGGTGATACTCTCTAATAGACGCTCAAAATGAATGAGGCAATAAAAAGGTTTAAAGACCATATTTCCTTCATATGAGGGACCTTGAGACTGAAAAGGTCCCGCCACAAAATGGCCTTTAATGTTCGGTTCCTTTTCAAAAGGCAGAATGATAAAGTGGATATATTCGTGATAAGTCAAGGTAGTTAAGTGTTTAACTTCCTTAATCTCTTCTTTTAGCTGGTCTAAGGATAATAAAGCTGGTGTTTCTATTATTGTGGTAGAAATATCAGTCAGACTCCAAAATTTAATTTCAATTCCCGTACTGTAATAAAAGTCCTCCAAGACTTGATGGATTTTATTCATATGCATCTCCTTTTAATTCAACAAACCCAATATAGTCACTGCAAAACAAAATATAGTCAAAGCAATGCAAGTAATAATCAGTTATACTTATGTGGTTAGCCAAAACTAACTTTGCATCATTGTACTTGATTTTTATTTAATTATCAAGTGAAAGTTATCAAAGTATATTAAAAGTGTGAAATTTCACACGATTAGACAGAAACGGAGGAAGACAAGTGAAAAGATTTTCGGTATGTGTATTAGCAATGATTGTTGCGGTAGCTTCATTATTTACATCAATGGGAACCGTGGTTAGTAGTGCCGCAGGAGGGGTTCAACCAATTGAATTTGCCTTTCAAGTACTCAATCCACATGACAATGCCACGGGCGTAAATGGCGCGGCACCTGGACCAATGGCGGGAGATGTCATGGACGCGGTGATGGGTTCGGAAGTGACATTTGAAGAAACAGGTAGTAGTTATGATGTAAGAATTCTGATGGCGACAGAAGCTTTTGGGATGACGAAACAGGATTTTGCAATATTTGTTCAAGATGCAGTGGGCGAGAACACTTATTCAGAGGTGACCTATGTGATAGATGAGGTAGTAAATATTGGCGGTGTCGATTTTGCCAGATATCGAATCAGTGTAAGCTCCTTAGACCTTATCATTAGTCCTAGGTATCGAATCGGCGGTATGTCAGGTTTTTATCTTTCATTAAACGATACAAGACCAGTAGTCGAGGAAGAAGCACCAAGTGGTGAAGAAGCACCAAGTGGCGAAGAAGCACCAAGTGGTGAAGAAGCACCAAGTGGTGAAGAAACACCAAGTGATGAAGAGGTGCCAAATGATGAAGGTGTTCAACCACAAGGCAATGTGATTGGTTTTAGTTTCCAATTTCTAAATCCATATGATAATACCACTGGTGTGAATGGAACGGCACCAAATGAACCAGGTGCTGGTATCTCGGTGATGAATCAAATGATTGGGTCAGAGATAACAGTTGAAAATAGAGATAATGGTACTTACGATGTTAGGCTTTTATTAGCAACCAGTGTTCATGGTTTTGCTGTGGAAAACCTAGAAATATTCGTTGAAAATGCAATGGGTGCTAATACATATTCGAAGGTTACGCATACCCTCGAAGGAACCCAAATGATTGATGGACGAGAATTTGCTAGATATAAAGTTACGCTGGATTCATTAGAATTGATTATTAGTCCACGCTATACCGTCATGGGGTCATCAGGATTTTACATTACACTAGATGAGCGACCAGCCGTAGAAGTGGTTGTGAATAGGGATATTTTAGCAGCCCGACTGGCTGAAGCAAAAGCGGTTACAAGTGCAAGTGTGACCCCAGCTAGCTTTGCTAATTTACAACAAGCAATTAACGTAGCACAAGCAGTTCACGATGATGCCAATGCAACCCAAGAAGCAGTGAATGGGCAAGTGACATTATTGGCAAATGCGATGAACGCATTAGTAGACCAAGCACCTGGTGCCGCAGATGGAAATAACCAATCGCCAAGTGAATCATCAGTAAATGAGAAAATATATGAAGTACCAGTTGCCCTTTGGCACGCTACAGAAGACCGTGCTTCAATGGTGGCAGAATCGCTTCATGGGACGGCGAGATTGGTTGTAAAGGATAGCGTTGAGACAATGTATATCTATACCGTTGGCGGCTCAATGGGATTCATTCCAGGATTTCAGATTTTGAATCAATCAGGGGCATATGTGAATGCACAAGAAGGGTCTAAAAATGCGGAAGGTAATGTAACAAGCTTTTCTTTTACATTAGAAAGTCGTAGTCGCTTCGTACCAGTAAGAGTCCTAACAACGGCAGGAACCGACCAAGGACAATTAGCCCGTCTGCGCTTTGATTTTGCACAGATGAAGGAAGTTGCTTCTGATACTGATTTAAAGACACAGTCAGCCAATAACAGTAATAATACTACTGGTGGAAATGGTGGCGGTGTTGATAGGCTGCCGACAAATAGTAGTGCCACGACAGCGGGCAATGTTAAGACTGGTGATAATAGTACAATGGCAAGATTTATGATGCTTGCTGGTGCTTCTTTGGTGGTCATTACGCTAACGATTTACAAAAGGAGATTACTAAAAAATGAAAAGAGCATTTAAAGCTAAAAAAGCAGTTCATGGCCTTATCATGCTTATGGGAATAATGGCATTTATGCTTAGCTATAATACCGTCTATGCGATAGAAGATGGTGCATACATAGTCAATCGGACGACTAGCTACAACAACCCCGATACTGGTTTGACCGCGCGAGGTGAGACCAGTAATGCAACCGGCGATGGGATGTCGGCGCGGATTTTAGCAGATGAGGTTTTAGTTGAACAATCTAATGGTCGAACATTTGTCACCATTGGAATGGGCATGGAGTCATCCATCAACAGTGTGACAATGCAAATCCAAGAACAACCAGGTGGGCCTTTTCTAATTGTTCCGCATACGATTACGGGAACTAGCGTTTTAAATGATGATACATGCGTTCATTATCGCTTTGAAGTGACCTCACCAGAGCTAATTATTGCCCCGCGCTTTATTGTCGAAGGAATGGGCATGGAATTAGAATTCTATGTTACCTTGCATATGAATAGCCTTAGACCAGGAACGTCGATATTCCTAAGTGAAATGGTCGAGGCCCCGGTAGTCGTAGAAGAGGTAGTAGAGCCAGCGATAGAAGATGGAGAGGCGGGACTAGCAGAATTAGAGGAAACCGAAATAGAACCCGTGATAGAAGAACCAGAAGCAGCAGAACCAACAGAACACCAGCTAGCGATGGAAGACCGCTTAGAACGATTAACCACATTCATGGACCCAGAAGCTAATCCCTTAGTCGGAACCAGCGGCTTATCAACACATGTCTTCATGCGCAGCCAAGCGGTCGAAGAAGAAGCGACAGCATTAGCCAATATATGGATATATCTTGTGGGCGGAGTAGTTGGTATCGGAGTTCTTGTGGGCGGATACCTTGTCTATCGAAAGAAAAGAGGAGGTGGGTCATGAAAAAAGTGATATTAAATATTTTCACGGTGCTATTGTTGCTGTCATTGACAGCCTGTGCTACTAATCAAGCGGCGGAGTCAGACACGCCCAAAATTATTGTAACCTGCCCAGAAATAATCCCCATCCTTGACCGCTTAGGCGTCGATGAGGTAGTCGGCATTGTCGAGACGGACGAGTTACCAGACCGATTTAAAGCTGTTGCCCAAATAGGAAGTGCAAAAGACCTTGACCTGGCGGCCATTGAAGACCTTAAGCCGACCTTGATATTAGGTTCAAATCGCCATGAAGAACAACAAGCCCCGCTATTTATTGAACGAGATATTGATTCAGCCTTTATCAATTTAGCGACGACAACCGAAATGATACAATCAATTCGTGACCTCGGTCCCTTAATTGACCAAGAAGAACAAAGTGATAAATGGGTTGCTGAATTTCAAGAATTCATACAAACATATCGAAATGAAGTCCTCGATAACGAAAGACCTAGCGTCTTGATTTTGGTTGGTGACCAAGACGGTTATCATGTTGCCAACGAGACCAGCCCTATGGGGAATTTATTAAAATTAGCCGGTGGTCTAAATGTTCTCGGTAGCGAATACGGCGATATCTATGTAGCGGCTAGTGAAGAAGCAATAAAAGAAGCTAACCCCGACATTATTTTGCGGGTACCGCTATCTATGGATGACAGCATTGCCGTGATGTTTGAACAAGAATTTAGCCATAATGAAATGTGGCATGACTTAGATGCCGTTACCAATGAAAGCGTCTATGATTTACCATATCAAGTGTTTGGAACAGATTTACAACTTGATTATCAAGTGGCAATTGTTCAGTTACGGGGCATCTTATATCCGTTAACGAATACCAATGTTGAATAGAAGGAGGCAGAGTAAGAAGACATGAAAAAAATAGCAATAACAGCAGTGCTTCTTGTTAGTTTGCTGATAAGCGGGTGCCAAATGGGTGCCGAGACAGCTAGGAATTTCTCTTTTGGCGATGATTTAGTCTTTATCCAAACCGCTGATTATATCAAGATTGATTTAGAGAAATCATCTGATGAGGTGCGAGAAAAACATCAAGAACTAAGCGAAATACTAACAGACACCCAGATAATTCATGATATTGCGGCGACGACTACGACAACGGCAAATATTTTACATGCCGCGGGAATTACCGTTATAGCGGCACCAGAAAGTGCTAACCTAGATAGTCAATTAGCCACTAAGCAATACTCCCTAAGCAAAGACCAAGGAATTGACCGTAGCCAGGTGTTAAATGTCGGCTCGGCCCTTTCACCTAATATTGAGGCGCTTATCGAGCTTGAGCCTGGCTTAGTATTATATTCTGATGCCTTGCCACACGCCCAATACATTACCTCCCTACAAGACTTTGGGATTAACATTCATGCGCTCCCACAATCTAATTACCTAGATATGTTCATCCTCCTAGATGTCCTCGGAGTACTACATGAGCACCAGCATGAAGCGGTTGACACATTATATCGGGAGATGGTTGCGGCCCTTGAGCGAGTTCAAGTAGTGATTGATGAGCAAGATGGAAAATTACAATCATCAGTTGCCATCCTACAAGTTTCTGACCGCGGGATGATTGCGAATAACGATGAAAGCGTTCTTGGTAAAATTGTTACGGCCTTAAATTTACAAAATGTATTTAGAAATAGCGCCAATGCCGAAGTTGGCAAAGAAGTGCTAGTTGGTGAAAATCCTGATTATATCATTTTCTATACCCATGGTGACGCGCAAGGAACCCTTGAGAAATTCCATGATGAAATATATGGTGATGATAGTATCTTCCGCGAATTAGAAGCCGTGAAAAATGGCAATGTATTTGCAGTATCATCAGATGATTTCACCTTTGCAGCTAGTGTCGATTTAGACATCGTTCACGTAATTGAATTTTTAGCGGAGAAATTTTATGAGTAGAAAACAGATTACTTGCTTTATCGTGGCCATTATCGCCCTAATCATTATGATATTCCTATCAATGATATCCGGCGGGTCAACGATAAGTGCCCGAGAACTTTTTACAATGATATTTAATTCTTCCGAAGTGAGTGATATTGCCAGAATTATTATCTTAGAAATACGGATACCAAGAATGATTGCTGCCATTTGTGTGGGCGCTACCCTAGCGGCAAGTGGAACAATGATTAAAGCTGTGATGCGCAACCCGTTGGCTGACCCGGGGTTACTAGGGATTCAGACCGGGGCCAGTTTATTTGCCCTGCTAATCTTATTAGCCTATCCGATTATGATTCCATATCTGCCGATTGCGGCATTTCTCGGTGGCTTGTTAGCTTACGTGGCGTTGACCTTTTTGGCTTACAAGGACGGGATTCAACCCCTGCGCTTGATTTTATCAGGCGTAGCGGTGAATGCGTTATTTGGGTCAGCCATTGGTATCATCACGATTTACAATTCCGACCGAATTCAAACCGCCTTAACCTGGTTAAATGGTTCATTAGTTAGTATCGATAATACGGATGCCAAGATTCTGATGTTTTATAGTGGTATCGCCTTATTGCTAGCCTTTTTAGCAATTCCTAAATGTAACCTATTAGCCTTAGATGACATGACCATTACTAATTTAGGTGAAAATTTAGGCTTAATTCGCCTACTAATAGCCACCATTGCCGTCTTGTTATGCTCAATTAGCGTTAGTATTGTCGGGATTATCGGCTTTGTCGGTCTAGTGGTTCCGCATATAGCCACCTTGCTCGTTGGGACCAATCATAAAATTATGCTGCCATTTTCGATTATTATGGGAAGCTTGTTTGTGCTGTCAGCCGACACGCTGCAAATGATAATATTTGCACCGACGGAAATGCCGGTGGGAATTATCCTGTCAATGATTGGGGCACCGTTCTTTTTGTTCCTATTAAGAAAGCAAAATATCTAGGGGGATTGGGATGATTGAGATTAATAATTTAACGATAAAATATGGCCCGAAGACAGCTGTTAATAATGTTTCCATAGCAATTAAGCGCGGCAAGGTAACGACCATTATTGGTCCAAATGGTTGCGGTAAGTCGACACTGATAAAAGCGATTTCAGGATTGTTTAAGGAGTCGCGCGCCGATATAATCGTCGATGGAAAAAGGCGTGATACCTACGAACGCAAAGGCTTCGCTCGTAAAGTGTCTTTTCTAATGCAGTTTACCGATGTTCCGCCCGGGATGACCGTTTATGAGCTGGTTTGCTTTGGCCGACTGCCCTATCTAAAGATGTTTCAATCGATGAGTAGCGAAGATTATCAATACGTCGAATGGGCCATGCACAAGACTAGTATCTATCAATTTAAAGATACCTTAGTAAATCAGCTCTCAGGCGGTGAGCGCCAACGGGTCTTCCTAGCGCTCGCCTTGGCCCAGAAAACCGAGGTGCTAATCCTAGATGAGCCAACTAATCATTTAGATTTAAAGTATCAACATGAATTATTATCGTTGATTCAAACATTAAATAAAGAAGAAAAATTAACCATCGTTTGCGTTTTACATGACGTCAATCAAGCGATGCGTTATAGTGATGAAATTTTAGTTATGCAAAATGGGGAAATAGTTGTTCATGGTGAGCCCCAAAAGTGCATCACCAAAGAAATTATGCACGAGGTCTATGATGTTAATTGCATCATCGATAGAATTGGCGAGCACCATAATGTTTCAGTCGTATAGGAGGGAAAATGAAAACATTACTAACATATAGTTCCAAAACAAATAATACCGCGAAGGTAGCCGATGCAATTTATGAAAAAATGAGTGAGGCAACCTATAAGAAGATAACCGATTTAAAAGAAGATGAAGCTGATGACTATGAGGTAATTGTCATTGGTGGTTGGATTGACAAAGGTCATATGAATCAAGAGGTTGATGACTTTATTGCGAAGCTACACAACAAGAAGGTGGCTTTTTTCTTCACCTTAGGGGCTTATCCTACTAGCGAACATGCTTATGATTGTATCGCCAATATCAAAGCCAAGCTTACGGCAAATAATAACCAGGTCATAACTCATTTTCACTGTCAAGGCGCGATTGACCCCGCTTTAATTGAGTGGATGAAAAAGTTACCAAAAGGACATGGTCATGCCCCTGATGAAGAACGAGAAAATCGCTGGAGTGACGCGTCTAACCATCCAAGTGCGGAAGATTTCCGGGCCGCTCATAGCTTTGTAGGTAGTATTAGGAGAAAGCTAAAGGTAAGTGCGGATGTTTAAAACACGTTACAAATCGCACCATGATGCCGAGCATGAGTATCGTGAATTACTGCCAAAGACGCCCGCTTCTGGGGCGGAATTGACAGAATATTTAAATGCTCAAAGACCGGTATCGCTTAGAGAAAATGCCATCTATATTCATGTTCCCTTTTGTGAGCGGATTTGCTCTTTTTGCAACATGAATCGCAAGCTTGTTGATGATAGCCTTGGCACCTATGTCACCGATTTGATTAAGCAAATTCGCTCAATGGGCAATCATCACTTTTTTAAAGTCAATGAAATAAAGGCGGTGTATTTTGGCGGCGGGACCCCAACGGTCTTAGCACCAGAAGCTTTTGAAGAAATTATGACCGCCTTGCGGGCGAGCTTTCTAATGGCCCAGGATTGTGAAATCACCTGCGAGACAACCCTTCATAATCTAACCACCGACCACTTAACCATGTTTAAAGCGTTGGGCATTAATCGTTTAAGCATCGGGATTCAAACGTTTCAAACAGCCGGGCGTAAGTTCTTTAATCGAACATATGACAAAGCAGAAGTTATCAAGCGCTTAACCAAGATTCGCCAATCATTTGCGGGCTGCCTAAGTATTGATAAGATTTACAATTATCCGGGTGAAACCAAGGAGATGCTGTTAGATGATGTCGCACAGATTATCAACCTAGAGATTGATAGTGTCAGCTTTTATTCGCTGATGATTCATAAAGGCTCGAAGCTATCAGAAAAGTTGACAGCGAACGACTTTAGCCTTGAACAAGACCAGCATTTTCATGATTTATTTATAGAAGCGCTGAGGACTAAGGGCGATTTCGAATTTCTAGAGCTAACTAAAATGGCCCGAACGGGAAGGGACCGCTATTATTATATGAACATTCGTAATGGCAATGGTAATACGATTCCCTTAGGTAAAGGGGCTGGTGGTCAAATCGGACCCTTCCAAATATATAACGTGGACTTTGACCGTATTATGATGGTACGCCTAGATGATGATACGAATGAAGTGGCCAATAAAGTTTATGGAATTTTCCAATCACCAGTGATTGAAAAGGCCCAGCTTGAAGAACTTAAGCTTGCCACAGCACTGCAAGCAGAGCTTGAAAGGTTAATTGCCAAAGGCTATTTAATGGAGCATGAGCAAGCTTTTGAAATGACCGCCAAAGGCATATTTTATGGAAATAACATTGGCGGGGTACTGGCGCGAAAATATTTGGAAGCCCACCCCCCCAAAAAGGTTCAAAATAGCAAAATGACCCTAGTGCAAAAAGCCAAAATCGAAAAGACGATAGCTGATTTTGTCGCTCCTTTTAAGGGGGGAATCATGGCAACAATGGCCAAGGATAAAAAGCCGCAGTTATCCACCATTGCTGTCGTGAAAAAAGGGCATACAATTTACACTTTAATCAGTCAAACAGCCCCCCATTATCACAATCTTAAGGAGCATAATCAGGCGCAAATTATTTTTGCCGAAGAACAAGCGGATATGGAAAATGCCTTTGTCAGAAAGCGTTTATCTTATGAAGTTACAGCGACCTTTATCGATGGGGAAGAATCGCTCCTTCAGTATTTTTGTGAGCAACATGGCGCAGTGACTAAGATGCTTTGTCAGATGGGCTTTGAATTTGTGGCGCTTAAGATAACTGGGGGCAAGATTATTTTGGGACCGGCTATGGCTTATCGGTTTGATGAAGATGAGGTGGTCTGTCCGTAGTGTTTAAGGAGATTACTTCCTAATAAATGCATAATTAGGGAAATAGTTGAAACCATAAAAAGAAGCGTACCAAACTCTCAGGGAATATGATATAATCTAATTTGTTAGGACATAGACTATTTAATGAAAGAATTAGATACATAGGCCAGGAGGAACAATTGTGGCAGTAATAGACCAAAGTAAAATTAGAAATTTTTGTATTATCGCTCATATCGACCACGGTAAATCGACATTAGCAGACCGCATCATTGAGAGAACCGGACTGCTGACTTCACGCGAGATGCAATCACAAGTACTTGATAATATGGAGCTTGAACGTGAGCGGGGAATTACCATTAAAGCTCAGACAGTAAGAACCGTATATCGCGCCAAAGATGGCAGTGAATATGTATTTAACTTAATCGATACACCAGGCCATGTTGATTTTAACTATGAGGTGTCAAGAAGTCTTGCGGCGTGTGAAGGTGCTGTGCTAGTAGTTGATGCGGCTCAAGGTGTGGAAGCCCAGACACTTGCTAATGTGTATCTGGCGATTGACCATGATTTGGATGTGGTACCAGTTATTAATAAAATTGATTTGCCAAGTGCTGACCCAGAACGAGTAATCGAAGAGATTGAAGATGTGATTGGCATTGAAGCCGAGGAAGCACCTTTGATTTCGGCTAAGACGGGGCTTAATATTGAGGCGGTTTTAGAGGAGATAGTAGCGAAGATTCCAGCACCAACAGGTGATATAGATGCACCACTTCAAGCCTTAATCTTTGACTCACTTTATGATGCTTATAAAGGGGTTATTGTATTTTGTCGTTTAAAGGAAGGGCGCGTCAGTCGCGGGACTAATATTAAGATGATGGCGACGGGAGCAGTTGCAGAAGTCGTTGAAGTGGGAACCTTTGGTGCAGGTCAGTTCTTACCATGTGAAGAACTAAGTGCGGGAATGGTCGGATATATTACGGCGAGCTTAAAGAATGTTAAAGACACTAGTGTGGGTGATACGGTTACTAATGCGGATAATCCGTGCCAAGAAGCCTTGCCTGGCTATAAAAGAGTAAATCCAATGGTATATTGTGGATTATATCCCGCCGATGGAGCGAAATACCCTGATTTGCGCGATGCCCTTGATAAGTTACAGTTAAATGATGCCGCTTTGCAATTTGAGCCAGAGACATCAGTAGCATTGGGCTTTGGATTTCGTTGTGGATTCTTAGGACTACTACATTTAGAGATTATTCAAGAGCGTTTAGAGCGTGAATATAATTTAGACTTAGTCACAACGGCACCAAGTGTTATCTATAAAGTATATAAGACTAATGGCGAAGCGATTGAATTAACGAACCCAACTAACTTACCCGACCCATCAGAGATAGATTATATGGAAGAACCATTGGTAAGTGCGGAGATTATGGTTACTTCAGAATTTACTGGGGCAATCATGGGCTTGTGTCAAGAACGTCGTGGAATCTATCAAGGAATGGAATACATTGAAGGTACGAGAGCGGTGTTGCGATACCACCTGCCATTAAACGAGATTATTTATGATTTCTTTGATGCCCTTAAGTCACGTTCGCGGGGCTATGCATCATTTGATTATGATATGCTTGGTTATGTACGTTCAGAATTAGTTAAGCTAGACATGTTGATTAATCGCGAAGAGGTGGATGCCTTATCATTTATTGTTCATGCTGATAGTGCTTATGACCGTGGCAAGAAGATGTGTGAGAAGTTAAAGGATGAGATACCAAGACACTTGTTTGAGATACCAATTCAAGCAGCTATTGGTAATAAGGTTATTGCTAGAACGACAGTTAAAGCGATGCGAAAAGATGTTTTGGCAAAATGTTACGGCGGTGATATTAGTCGTAAGAAAAAGTTGCTTGAAAAGCAAAAAGAAGGTAAAAAGCGGATGCGTCAAGTAGGAAGTGTCGAAATCCCGCAAAAGGCCTTTATGAGTGTTCTAAAACTAGATGAGAGTTAACTAATGAAAGAGTTTCGCTTGCGAAACTCTTTTGCGAATTTTGAAGGAAGATTATATTTGATGAAGAAGGATTTAGAGATTTATATTCACATACCGTTTTGTGTCAAAAAGTGCGATTATTGCGATTTTTTCTCAATGACGGCTAGTGACGAGATAAAGGAGCTATATGTAAAGGCGTTATTACGTGAGATTGCGGCAGTGAAGGTGCCGCTAAATGATGGAGTTTGCTCAATCTTTTTTGGTGGCGGGACACCTTCTATTCTAGACGCAAAATGGATTTGTGAAATTCTCCAAGGGTTAAGGCTGCGATTTACTTTTGCTGATGACATCGAGATATCTATTGAATGTAATCCTGGGACGATTAATGATGAGAAGTTATTAGCATACCGAGAGTTTGGTATCAATCGAATTAGCTTCGGTCTACAATCGACGAATAATGAAGAGTTATTAAGCTTGGGACGAATTCATACATACGAAGACTTTTTAGCGAGTTATGAGATGGCACGGGCGGTAGGATTTAATAATATCAGTGTTGATTTGATATCAGGCTTGCCGCATCAATCGCTGGCATCGTGGAGTGCTTCATTAAAGGCAATCGGGGCGTTAAAGCCTGAACATATCTCAGCCTATAGTTTAATCGTTGAAGCGGGAACGCCTTTTGCAACGAAAAAGTTACACCTTCCAGATGAAGATGAAGAACGCAGGATGTATGAACAGACCTATGAAATACTGGCAGGCTTTGGCTATGACCAATATGAGATTTCTAATTATGCTAAAAGTGGTTATCAATGTCGTCATAATGTTGGCTATTGGCAACGCCTAAATTATCTGGGCTTGGGGGTCTCAGCGGCTTCATTAGTTGATGATATGCGCTATTGTAATATTAGGGATTTGCAAGGTTATATTAAGAATAGTCATAATCTTGAACGGATTCGTTGTGATATCGAATACTTAAGTGAGCAGGATAAGATGGAAGAATTTGTCTTGTTAGGTCTGCGGAAGTTAAAAGGACTTGATGATAGTGTCTTTAAAGCAGCGTTTGGTGTTTCATTAGGAGCGGCTTATGGAGCAAAGATTGCGCGGTTAGTGGAACAAGGGCTGTTGGAATTTGCGGAAGGTTATTTGCGATTGACGCGAAAAGGGATTAGTGTTAGTAATTATGTGATTGCCAAGTTGCTTGTGTGAGGAATTGGTATTATGGATAACGAACAAATGTTTGCAAAACGAGTGGTATTGTGGTAAAGTATAATTAGTTTAAGGCATCACTCTTTGATGGTGCTTCGCAAATTAAAGACAATGAGGTATAGATAATATGGCAGCGCGTAAGCAAGATAAGCAGTATATTAAGATTAAGGGTGCTTGTGAGAATAATTTAAAGAATTTGGATGTTGATATTCCCCGTAATGAATTTGTTGTATTGACAGGACTTAGTGGCTCGGGGAAGAGCTCTTTGGCATTTGATACTATTTATGCGGAAGGGCAAAGACGCTATATGGAAAGTCTATCTTCATATGCTAGACAGTTCTTGGGACAGATGGAGAAGCCTAATGTGGATAGTATTGAAGGGCTTTCACCAGCTATTTCGATTGACCAGAAGTCGACCAATCGTAATCCGCGTTCGACAGTCGGAACGGTGACAGAGATTTATGATTATTTCCGTTTGTTGTATGCGCGAATTGGAATTCCCCATTGTCCGGTATGTGGTAAGGTGATTGAGAAGCAGACGATTGACCAGATGGTTGACCATGTCATGGAATTGCCAGAGGGAACGCGGATTCAACTTCTAGCGCCAGTAGTTAGAGGGCGTAAGGGTCGTCATGAGAAGATTCTTGAGCGGGCTAAGAAGAGTGGATATGTGCGGGTTATGATTGATGGCAGCCTCTATGAATTAACCGAGGATATTACTCTTGATAAGAATATTAAGCATAACATCGAGATTGTGGTTGACCGCTTAGTAGTTAAGGCGGGGATACATAAGCGTCTAACGGATTCGATAGAGAGTGTCTTAGAACTAGCTGATGGGTTGTTGATAGTTGATACGATGGATGGGAAGGTTTTGAATTTTAGTCAGAGCTTTTCGTGTCCTGATTGTGAAGTTAGTATTGATGAAATCGAACCCCGCAGTTTTTCGTTTAACAATCCCTTTGGAGCGTGCCCATATTGTTCAGGGCTTGGATATAAGATGGAGTTTGATATTAATTTGATGATTCCTGATGATTCATTGAGCATTGATGAAGGTGCCATTGTTGCAATGGGATGGCAGTCATGTACTGATAAGAGTAGTTATACGAGGGCGATTCTAGAGGCTTTAGCCAAGGAGTATAAGTTTAGCTTAGATACCCCGTTTAAGAAGTATCCGAAGAAGATTAAGGATGTTTTGATACATGGAACTGGGGGCAAAGAGGTTAAAGTTTTCTACAAAGGTATGCGTGGGGAAGGAACTTATAATGTTAGCTTTGAAGGTCTAATCCGCAACATGGAAAGGCGTTACAGAGAGACTGGTTCGGACTCACAAAAGGCCGAATATGAAAGCTTTATGCGGATTACTCCTTGTGCCAAGTGTCATGGTCAAAGACTGAAAGCCTCTTCCCTAGCAGTTACTATTGGCGATAAGAATATTCATGAGACAACTTCGTTGTCAATTGAGAGATTATATAGCTTTTTACAAAATATAGAATTGACGAAGACACAGCATTTGATTGGTGACCAGGTCCTAAAAGAGATTTGTGCTCGGGTGGGATTCCTAAGGGATGTCGGTCTTGGTTATTTGACGTTAGCACGTGGGACGGCAACGCTTTCAGGTGGTGAAGCACAGCGAATTAGACTTGCCACTCAGATTGGCTCAGGTCTAGTTGGAGTAGCATACATATTGGATGAACCGAGTATTGGTTTGCACCAAAGGGATAATGACAAATTGCTAAAGACCTTATGTCATTTGCGTGATTTGGGTAATACCTTAATTGTTGTTGAGCATGATGAAGATACGATGCGGGCAGCGGACTGTATTGTTGATGTTGGTCCAGGTGCTGGTGAGCATGGTGGTGAGCTAGTAGCGATTGGTAGCATTAAGGATTTGACGAAGAATAAGAAGTCGATTACTGGTGCTTATCTTAGTGGCAAGATTAAGATACCAGTACCTGATAAGCGTAAGAAGCCAACAGGCAAATTAACAATTAAAGGTGCTAAGGAGAACAACCTAAAAAACATTGATGTTGACATTCCGTTAGGGGTCTTAACTTGCGTAACTGGAGTTTCTGGTTCGGGCAAGAGTTCTTTGATAAACGAGATTCTATACAAGCGTCTGGCTCGAGACTTAAACAGAGCTAGATTAATACCAGGAAAGCATAAAGCGTTAATTGGTAGTGACCAACTAGACAAGATAATTGCGATTGACCAGTCACCGATTGGTAGAACGCCACGTTCTAATCCAGCGACTTATACAGGTGTCTTTGATCAGATTCGTGACCTTTTTGCTGCTACGGCGGATGCGAAAGCAAAAGGCTATAAGAAGGGGCGTTTTAGCTTTAATGTTAAAGGTGGACGATGCGAAGCTTGTAGTGGTGATGGGATTATCAAGATTGAGATGCATTTCCTACCGGATGTCTATGTACCATGTGAAGTATGTCAAGGTAAGCGCTATAATCGCGAGACATTAGATGTCAAATATAAAGGCAAGAATATTTACGATGTCCTTGATATGACGGTTGAGGAGGCTTTGAAATTCTTTGAGCATGTGCCAACTATTAAGCGGAAGATTGAATGCCTATATGATGTAGGATTATCTTACATCCGCCTGGGTCAACCTTCGACAACGCTTTCGGGTGGGGAAGCACAGCGAATTAAGTTAGCCACTGAATTAAGCAAGAGAAGTACTGGTAAGACGATTTATATTTTAGATGAGCCGACAACTGGTCTACATTTTGCCGATGTTCATAAGTTAATAGAGATTCTCCAAAGATTATCTGATGGTGGTAATACAGTAGTCGTTATCGAACATAACTTAGATGTTATTAAGACTGCCGATTACATCATTGATATTGGTCCAGAGGGCGGTGATAATGGTGGTACTATCATAGCAAAGGGAACACCAGAGCAGGTGGCACAGAATCCACAGTCCTATACGGGTGAATATATTGCCAAATATTTATAAATGGAAAGAAAATCGAAAAGAAAAGATTTTGCATTTTTGTAGCTTATGCGGTAGAATAATGTAACGTATGCTTCAAGTTGGGGCATGAATATATAAGTGAATCATCAATGAAAGGGGATTACTATGGCAGCAATGGATATTGGAATAGATTTGGGAACAACCAATATTTTAGTGTCAGCAAAGGGGAAGGGAATCGTCTTAAAAGAGCCATCAGTGGTGGCATATGATAAAGATGCTGATAAGATTAAAGCCATTGGTGAAGAAGCACGACAACTAATTGGCAGAACGCCCGGGAATATAACGGTAATTCGTCCGATTAGACAAGGTGTCATTTCAGATTATTTGATTACTGAGCGAATGTTAAAATATTTCATCCAAAAGTCAATGGGACGACGGATGTTTCGTAAGCCGCGCATCAATATCTGTGTACCAAGTGGGGTGACGGCGGTCGAAAAGAAAGCGGTCGAAGAGGCTACTTATCAAGCTGGTGCTAGAGAAGTTAATATTATTGAAGAAGTGGTCGCAGCAGCAATTGGAGCTGGCATCGATATTACCAGACCATTTGGTAATATGATTGTCGATATCGGCGGTGGGACGACTGATGTAGCGGTGGTCTCATTAGGCGACATTGTTGTATCAACATCAGTTAAGGTGGCAGGTAATGATTTTGACCAAGCGATAATTCGTTATGTCAAGAGACAACACAATCTTTTTATCGGCGAGCAGACAGCAGCGGCGATTAAGATGAAGATAGGTAATGTTTATCCACAGGTAGAGCTGGAATTGATGACTGTTAAAGGTCGCAATGTTATTAGCGGTCTACCTAAGACAGTAACATTGACTTCAGAAGAGATTCGCGTTGCATTTAAAGAAGTTACCAATCAAATTGCTGAGGTGGTACAAGGAGTACTGGAGATAACACCACCAGAATTGGCTAATGATATTTCAAGTCGTGGAATCGTGCTTACGGGTGGCGGTTCATTGATTAAAGGGATGGAAGAATTAATTGAGGAAGTAACCGGTATTAACGCAATGGTGGCAGAACGTCCAGATTGTGCCGTGGTAATTGGCACGGGGCTTTACACCGAGGTTATGGAAAAGTTAGGAAAATAAATCGCGAATGACAAATGTGATTGAAGGATATGTCGAACATATCATATTTAGAAATGAAGATAATGGATATACTGTGCTGAATCTTACCGTTGATGGCGAAGAGGTTACTTGTGTTGGGGTTTTCCAATATATCAATGAAGGTGAGATGATAGAAGCATCAGGAGCTTATATTGAGCACGCAGTCTATGGTGAACAGTTTAAGATTGAATCATATCAGACCAAGGTCCCAGAGGATACACTAGCGATGGAGCGTTATCTAGGTTCAGGAGCAATTAAAGGGGTGGGAACGGCATTGGCAGCTCGGATAGTGCGCCGTTTTCAGGAAGATACCTTACGTATTATTGATGAAGAACCAGAACGACTAGCGGAGATAAAAGGGATTAGTGAGAAGAAGGCGAGAGAGATTGCTATACAAGCGGCGGAGAAATCAGAGATGCGAAAAGCGATGATTTTCTTGCAGCAGTATGGTATCTCTGTTTCTTTGTGTGCGAAAATATATGGTCGTTATCAAGCATCAGTATATGGAGTATTAAAAGAAAATCCCTATCGCTTAGCAGAGGATGTTGTCGGGGTCGGCTTTAAAACGGCGGACGAGATAGCCGAACGAATGGGTGTTTTGGCGAACTCTAAGTATCGGATTTGTAGTGGTTTATTATATGTCTTAGCGCAAGCATCAACAGAGGGTCACTGTTATTTGCCACAGGAGCAATTACTTAATCGGGCAGCAGAATTATTAGGTGTGGGGATAGCAGATATTGAAGGACATATTTCTGATTTGGCAATTGATCGAAAAGTAATTCTAAAAGAATTATCGGGTGAGATTAATCCCATTACGTTAGAACAAGAGAAGATAATAGCTGTCTATGCTAATAGCTATTACTATTTAGAGCTAAATACAGCTAGAATGTTACATGATTTGGATATTGCGATGGCGGAGAATGAAGAACAAATACTAGAGCGCGTATCATTAATCGAACAAAAAGAGGGTATTAGCTTAGCCGAGCAACAAAAGCAAGCAGTAGTTGAAGCGATAAATCACGGTGTGCTAGTGCTCACTGGTGGGCCAGGAACTGGTAAGACGACGACGATTAATGCGATTATCCGTTATTTCGAAGCGGAGCAATTGGATATCTTCTTGGCGGCACCAACTGGGCGAGCAGCCAAGCGCATGACCGAGGCAACGGGGTATGAGGCATCAACTATTCATCGGTTGCTGGAATTAACAGGGATGGTTGAGGATTCATCAAGTAATATTCGGTTTGAGCGCAATGAACAGAATCCGTTAGAAGCAGATGTTATTATTATTGATGAGATGTCGATGGTTGATATTCACCTCATGCATGCGTTGTTATCGGCGATACCAGTAGGAACGAGATTAGTGTTAGTCGGGGATATGAACCAGTTATCAAGTGTTGGGGCGGGTGGTGTGCTAAAAGACATAATTCGTTCGCAGAGCTTTTGTATGGTTGAATTAGAAGAAATCTTTCGCCAAGCTAAGAAGAGTGACATTGTTGTTAATGCCCATAAGATTAATGCGGGTCTTGATGTAGCCATGGATAATAAAAGTGAAGATTTCTTTTTTTTAAAACGTTACGATGCTGATATTATTATTCGGGTGATGATTGCCCTTATTCAAGAAAAGTTGCCTAAATACGTGGATACTAAGCCCTTAGATATTCAAGTGCTAACACCGATGCGTAAGGGTATGTTAGGAGTGGAGCGGCTTAATGTTGTCTTACAACAGTACCTGAATCCTTCGGATATTAGCAAACGCGAAAGAGAACATGGTAACGGACTTTTTCGTGAAGGCGATAAAGTAATGCAAATCAAAAATAATTACCAATTAAAATGGGAGGTGCGAGGACAATATGATATTGCCGTTGAAGAGGGTGTTGGCGTCTTCAATGGTGATATGGGAATTGTTTCGCAGATTAACACTTTTGCAGAAGTGTTGACAGTTGAATTTGACGAAGGTCGCTTTGCCGAATATGCATTTAAGGAATTAGATGAACTGGAGTTGGCTTATGCAGTTACGATTCATAAGTCACAAGGTAGTGAATACCCCGCTGTCATCCTGCCGTTATTGTCGGGTCCGAAGATGTTAATGACCAGGAACCTCTTATATACAGCGATAACAAGGGCGCGCCGATGTGTTACGATAGTTGGAAGTGCTCAGACATTTACCGATATGATTCACAATGAAACCGAGCAAAAGCGTTATACAACGCTTGATATTAGGATTCGTGAATTTAAGAAAGACATGGAGAATTAATGAAGATATTTGAATTTTTTTTAGGTCTTATTTATCCGTGGCGATGTCCGCTATGCCATGATATCCTGATTGGGCATAAGGGGAATATTTGTCCTAAGTGCTTAAAGGCTTTACCAGTTGTGGTAGAGCCACGTTGCAAGAGATGTAGCAAGGCACTGACGGGAGAGGGGGAATATTGTTTCGATTGTAGAAGCAAAAAGCATTTTTTTGACGAAGGATATAGTGTTTTAAGCTACAATGAAAAGATGCGCCAATCAATAGTTTATTTTAAGTTCTATGGCCGTAGAGAGTATGGCAACTTCTATGCCGAGATATTAACGCGTTTTAGTATGCCCGCAGTTAAACGGTGGCAACCAGAAGTCCTGTTGCCAGTCCCGATTCATCGACGACGAAGAAATGCTAGAGGATACAATCAAACCGAGGTTATCGGTCACGTTTTAAGTAAAGGGTTTTCTATACCCATTCGCACAGATCTAATAAAACGTGTTAAAAACACCAAAGCTCAAAAGGAATCAAGTATTAACGAACGCAAACAAAATATCAAAGATGCCTTTGCTGTAAATGAAGAGATTAGGCAATACGAACGGGTGCTGTTGATAGATGATGTCTATACAACTGGAAGTACCGTCAATGAAATCGCCAAAGTATTGAAGGCGAAGGGGGTGAAGCAAGTCTATTTTGTGACAGTCTGCATCGGCAATGGATTTTGATATGTGCAAGTTACTGAGATGGTTTAGCTTTTCGGCGGAATAGTATTATTATGACAATAAGCATTAATGAGATGATACCGATTCCGATAAATAGAAATATCTGTGTTGTATCACCAGTTTGAACCGCGGTGGTAGTATTTGTTAAGGTAGCAGCACCGATTAGATTAACTACGGGCTGGAGCTTGTCTGAGCTTACCTCTTGCTGGGCAGCATCGATTAGATTAACCACGGGCTGGCGATTGTCAGAGGTTGGAGCTGGTTGCGTATTGCTTGTCTCCTTGCGACTGTGTGTGAAGCTCAATTCGGGACTTTTAAAGCCAGCACTATTGACTGCCACCATAGATGCTCGTAAGCCGTTCGTGTCCTCAGTTACATAAATAGTAATATCATAGCTTTCTTGGTTATGAATAAAGGTCGTATTTGCTTTATTATCACTTAATCGTAGTTGATAATGATGCTCACCAACAGCTGTAAAGGTTAAGGTTTCTAGGCTAATACTTTGGTTGCCTTGCAAACTAAAGCGATATCTATTATCTTCACTTCCTTGCGGTAGAGGTGCGTTACCATCTATAGCTTCTAAGATATATTCTAAGATTTGCTCATCTTCGGTTAGGATAATACCTTTTGTATCTAGTGTTTGGATGACCAAAAGCGTCACTTGATTGTCATTTGCTGCCATGACATCTACCTGTAGCGATGATATTCCTAGGCAAGCAATTATGATATACAGCCATATTATAAACTTTTGTCTTAGTCTACTTTTTTGTTTCACGTCTTTTCACCTTTTTTATGCCGATTAGATAGTATTTTAATAACTACTAGAATCAACAGTACTATAATTATTATGAGGATTGGATGAGTCCCCAAATCATAGGGATTACCAAAATCTCGGGAGATTCCTTCTTTGATGAAGGGGTCGTCATATATCTTATCAGAAAGTTGCCCGACTAAGATATGTCTGCCATTAGTCACACCAGAGGTGCAGGTACTAAGTAATATTAGTCGCTCAAGGTTACCATCATCGATTGCTCTGGTGTGTAAAGCTTTCTCAAGTAGTGTGGTAAGGTATTCTTGTTGTCTATCGACACCTACAATTGCTGGGGCATAGACACTTTTATCATATCCATCGGCTTCGACAAAAGCAAAGAATTCGATACCGTATTCCTGATGACCATTGTATACCTTGCCATACTGACGCTCTTTGAAATATACTTCATCTTGGAATTCACCTATTTCGCCAAACATTAATTGTTTATCCATGTGATGACCATAAATGATGCTGTTGAAATCAGTAAAATCCGATTGATTGCGATAGTCTAAAAAGATGCTACCAGATAATACTTTTTCGCCAGAGATACTAGTGTTTACATAGGTCTCATTATTTTCGGCTTGGACCAATGGATAATCAATGTTGGTACCATATACAGTAAGCCATCCGATTACGTCATTATTTATTGCCTTTAACTCGGTAAAAGAACGACGGTCTTTGTCTTTGGGTTTATATTGTTCATATTGGGTTGTATCAGCATCGACATAAAGTTGATGAGAGTCCCACATGGCGTATCCGCCAAAGGCAACACATCCTAAAAATAGGAGTAGCACCATCACATTGATGATGCTCTCCAAAAGTTGTATCCCCTGTCGAATAAGTCGTCTATAACTTGCTTCTTTGCTAGTTGGTTTCTTCATAGGGGAAGACTAACGCATTGCTTTGCGCTTGTTTATTACAGCAAATAGTACCATTGTTAGGATTCCAAAGCCAATTAAGGCGATGAAGGGCAGGTTGCTTGCAAGCACGCCAGTTGGAATATTACTGATATCGTAGGTATTGGTGAAGGCGATGATATTTGTTGTAGCTACGGCAACTGTTTGATTGCCAGTAGTAAGACTTGCACCTTCTGCTAAATCATTTATTGTAACCATTCCGGTAGTAGATGAGGTATATCCAGTAGTACCAGTCTCAGTGACATTCACAAGTGTCCCAACAGGCACATCGTGAAATACTAATCTTTGTCCGTGTTTCAAGGTGAATTCTATTGGTCCATCTTCTTCACCGCCATCTGCTAAGATATTAAGTGTTGTTATTACCTCGGTACCATTATAAATTGTTCCGACATATGCTCTTGATGTATGCCAAGCGGCAGTGTCATCTAAGGTCATTGTGAATGAGAAATCTCGACCATTATCACCATCTACAACGGTTTTACTAATAACCAGTGCTTCGTTATCAGTATCGCCAGGGTTTGTTCCACCGGCTTTATTAAAGATATTGGTGAAAATAAAGTTATAATCAGCATCGTCAGTATCAGCGCCAGTTTTACCTGTTTTAGAATCGCCAGAATCATTAGTCAACTGGTCGGTGTGAGTTGACTCAACATAATAAATATTGTTCACAGCATCATATGCTACTTTTACAACTAAATCAAAAGATGCTCTTGAGTAATCCATGCTTTCACCTTCTGAAGGATTAATTGTCGCACCACTTTGTTCTTCGACGACGGTCCAGACATAAGTACCGGCACCGTCAGCTGCTGCCCAGTCAATACCAGCTACTAAATCACCAGTGCTCTTGGTTAAGACAGTATCGCCAGCAGTAAAGTTAATTGTCGCAGGGGCAATCGTTGGTATCAGTGCAAGGGTTGCATTATCATCACGGCCATCTTTATTTTTGGGTGTAAAGGTAAAGGTGAATGTGGCTTCAGGTGTCTCTAAGCCATCAGCATAGGTAACGGTCTTAGTAATCTTTGCTTCGGCGGGATTGCCTGGTTCGCCACCAGCCCCAGCCCATGTTGTTAGTGTTGCCCCAAGGCACATTGTTAGTGCTAAGGCACCTGCTAGAGCCTTCTTTAGCCCGTTGATTTTGATTTTCATTTTGAATTCTCCTTGATTATTTTGTGTTTATATAAAGCGCCAGTTGACGTTTTTGTCGACTGTACGTTCATACCGTTAAAGGTTTGTTAAAAATTTCTTCGTCGCATAATGACCATGACTTTACCCAAGGTGTCTGATACTCTTACCGCACCATAAAGGCGGCTATCGGTTGATTCTTCACGACTATCACCTAAGAGGAAGACCTCGTCGACTCCTAAGGTTATCGGGAAAGCAATCCCCGCAGTATAAACTAAGGTTTCGCCGACGACTTCCAACTCTTGTTGGAGACGACCATTAATAAGTAGGCCGTTTTCGGTAATATCGACCGTGTCACCAGCGGTGGCGACAACTCGCCGAATCTGTACATTGCCATCATGTGTAAGAGCAACCAAGTCAGAGGCATTATACTGCTTATCTAGACGGAAGTAGAAGATTAAGTCGCCGTGTTTTACGGCAGGACTCATCCCCAAATCAGCGTTACGCGTCATGCCAAAGACAATTAGTAATAAGATACTTATAACCATCCCGACCAGCAATAATTTCAAAATAAAATATCCGACATCTCGATATAATGGTGGTGGGTTTGGTGGTGGTAAAGGGGTTGTTTTTGTTTCTTCTTTTGATTTCATCATCGGTAACGTCTCTTTTTATCAAAATATCTCATCATTGCGATAAGGAAAGTTAATAATATTAGTATACTATTCATTAATAAGGTACTATTATTTTCGTTAATGCCCGTATCTGGGATGGTTTCACGAAGATTTATAATTGCTACTATTGCCGTCTCCTCGCCCAGTATCCCACTAATCCCCATCTCGTTTATGACTTCGTTGTAAGTAACGGTGTATAGTGATTCGCTAGCGGTAACGGTGGTATCTATTTCCATTACCATGTATTGGTACCCGATGGGTAGCTCTTGTAAGGAAATAGTTTCATTATGTCTAATATAGACTAGGGCTTCCCCATCTATAAAGGTAACTATGTAATCATCTAACTCGGCAAGACTACTACTGACAGGATAAGTACCATTTACCGCATTTTCTTGGTTATCCTTTAGTGCCACCATTACTTCAAAGGCCTTATGGTAAGCGCCATATTTCCCAACTACTGTCTTGCTAATGTCAAGAGTAGTATTAGTGATGTCGGGCTCTGGTTCAGGAATAATGCTGGTTGTGGCTTCAACGCGGACATAGATATCGGCCATCGTACCAGTATAGAGGTTAATAAGTTCTTGTGTTGTCAAGACGTATCCGCCTGCAGGCTGGGCAATAGTTCCACTGCCGACATTTTGCCAATGTTTCATATGCGGAGCAAGGCTGGGGGCAGTGGAAAGACCAGCATTTTCATGAAAAGAGAAGTCTTTACCTAATACTAGCACAGTTAAATCACGGATATCTCGAAACATATTCTGCATGGTTGCAATGTTACCAGTATTAAAGTTGGCAATATTTAACTGCTGTAAACCATTGAAACCACAAAACATTTCACGCATATTGGTAACACTACTGGTGTCAAAGCTTGATAAGTCTAACTCGGTTAGGCTTTGTAAGCCATAAAACATTTGCTCCATATTGGAGACACCGCTAGTATTAAAGTTAGATAGATTGAAGGTGCTTAAAGATGGCAAACTATAGAACATGCGAGCAGTAGTGTTAACATTGGCGGCGTTGAAGTTCGATACATTGAGAGTTATCAAAGACGGCAAATGATAAAACATATCAGTTGTAGAATGAAGGTTACTGGCATCGAAGTTGGCAGCGTTTAGGCTTGCTAAGCTAGCTAGGTTGTAGAACATACGCTCCACATTGGTGACGTTGCGTGTATCGAATGTAGAGATATCTAGATGCTGTAAACTTGTTAGGTTATTGAACATACCACTCATATTGGTAACAGCGCTGGTATCTAAGTGGTGCAGATTTTCAATACTGCGGACAGCTAATAAGTTACTAAATAAATACTGTTGACTCCCGGTTGCAGTAACATTTCCCTCAAAAACAATATGGTTTATCGCATAGCTGTAAGCAGCCCATGATGGTGCGGGTGTTGTTGGTGTACGATCTGGAAATGTTCCTGTACCAATTCGCAAGACTCCGGCATTATCAATATTCCAACTACTGCTTCCGTAAGTTCCGCTGGTATTTCTTGGTTCTCTTTCCGGACTTGCAAAGCTTGTATAATCTTCGACACTTATATCTTCGGGATTTACAAGGTTGGTGTCAGCTTCGACACTTATAACGCTGGCCTCATCATCGGTACTTGCAAAGACCGTATTACCCATTAAGGTAAGGAGTAGGAGTGTTATTAGGACGATGCTTGGTGTTTTTTTGATTTTCGTCATAAAGGAATATTTATCACCTCTTAAAATTAAAATCGTAAGTGTTATGGTTGATTGTTAATTACTTAACACATGATATAGGAAAGAGCAGATTTGCTGTAGTTTTTTTTTTTTTT
>JGI994J12354_10000092_pt1 | contig 79905 bp, 87 predicted proteins | sample IntmicLarv3ML3BL_FD_12354 | JGI IMG/M metagenome (IMG submission 12354) | reverse complement strand
CCGCTTCCACAAGCACGCCGTCCATATCAGGAGGCAGCTCCAGTAATATCCATTTTTCCTTCAACGTCCGCAAACAGGCCAGCAACCCGCTTCGCACAGTGTTATCATCATATACCGCTATCAACGTCGGCCCCGCGCCTGACAGGAATATACCCTTGACCCCCAGTGTTTTCGCTTTCACAAATATATCCGACATGCCCGGAATTTGTGTGCACCGATACGGTTGGTGCACTCTATCGTCCATCGCGGTGAAGAGTTTATCATAGTCACGGGTGCAAACCGCCGCAACCATCAGCGCCGCACGAGAGGTATTGAATACCACGTCCGCACGTGTGTAGTGCTCCGGCAGCACTTTTCGCGCCGCCGCTGTGGACAGTGAAAAATCCGGTATCATCACGCCGAACCGTAAGCCATCGTTTACCATAACGCTGGCATCCAGTTTGATATACTCCAGCCCGGCGGTGCTCTCTGTCGCTGCTGTCACAACCATGCCGCCGAACACAGCCGGCACGGCATTGTCCGGATGCCCCTCCATTACGGCCGCTATTTCCGCCAGTTCTGTTTTGGACAAGCCCGCATTTGACAGCGCATTCGCCGCGGCCAGGCCGGATACAATACAGGCCGCGCTGCTACCAAGGCCGCGTGTCTTCGGGATGTCGTCCTTTTGAATCAAATGCAGCCCCGTAAAAGGATATGGCCGCCCAATTTCTTGGAAAAATCTCTGTATACTCGTATAAATTCGATTGCGTTCATCTGTCGGAATGCGGGTTTCCGGGCATTTGTTTTCTATCACAAGCCCGCCGTCAATCTCCTCTGCCCATAACTCATTATACATCTGAAAGGCCATACCGATGCAATCATAACCCGGCCCCATATTGGCGGTCGTCGCGGGCGTTCTCACATGTATCATGCTGTCGCCTCTATCCTCTATTTACTTAATATGACGTACTCACCATAAAGTTTCTCCACACCCGGTTCTTGCAGGAGAATCTCTTTTTCTGCCTGCCATTCCTTTTCGGTCATGGCCGGTGCCGTCATGGCATATTCGCCCGGCGCAATATCCGTAATGGCCTCGCTGTAACCCGTTCGCGGCGCAAGCAAGGCACCCTTCACGCGGAAAAGCCGCTTTTCTTTCGTCTCAGCAAATGTCTTGACCCGTTGTTTCTCCGTATTCCACAGGAGTTGCACCGTGCGCTTCTCCATCATGGCCTGTGCCACTTCAATCATGTCGCCCACCACTGCGCTTGCCGTGGGAAGCTTACCCGCCCCGTGTCCGTAAAACATGAGTTCTCCAACGCAATTCCCTTTCAAGCAAACAGCATTAAAAACATCGTGAACGGTATACAGCGGATGCCCTTTCGGAACAATTACCGGCGCAACACGCGCGACAACCTCGCCATTCTCCACATGCCCTGTCGCGAGAAGTTTGATAACGCCACGCAACTTCCTTGCATACGCAATATCGGCTGCAGTGACGGATGAAATCCCCTTTGTCTCAATGTCATCGGAATCAACCTGTTTTGCCAATGCTAAGGACAGTAAAATCGCAAGCTTCCGCTGTGCGTCGTGCCCCTCTACGTCGGCGGCAGGATTGGCCTCCGCATATCCGAGAGCCTGCGCATCTTTCAGCACATCCGCGTAAGCGGCGCTTTCCTTTGTCATCCGCGAGAGGATATAATTCGTCGTGCCATTCAGGATACCCGTTACTTCGACAATTGCATCCCCCGTGAGAGAACGCGTGAGCGGCCGGATAATCGGAATACCGCCACCGACGCTTGCCTCGAACAGGTAACTCACGCCATTTTCCGCAGCAAGAGCAAGCAACTCCGCACCATGCTTCGCGACAAGCTCCTTATTTGAGGTGACAACGCTTTTGCCACGCGCAAGCAGCGCCTTTGTAAACGTGTACGCCGCGCCGACACCGCCCATGAGTTCTGCCACGACCGCAATGCTGTCGTCGTTGCAAATATCATTGAAGTCATGCGTGAGAATACTTTCCGCCGGGTCACCGGGGAATTCCAGTAAATCCAACACGCGCGTAACACGCATTTCGCCCATGCGTGACGCAATCAACGCGCCGTTCATCGCCAGCGTCTCATACACGCCGGAGCCTACCGTTCCATACCCCATTATCGCCACATTTGTCATAATCGTCTACTCCCTCGCAATGATTTTCAAACCCCGCACGCCTTCCATGGCTTCTAGTGACCGGACAAGCTCCCCTACGGAGCAATCGCCCATTTCCAATGTGATGGTCACATTTGCCATGTTGTTTAGCGGGATGTTTTGGTTGATTGTCAAAATGTTCGCGCCCGAGTCCGCCACGGCGTTCAACACGCGCGAAAGCAAGCCCGGCACATTGTCCAGCCCCAGTGCAAGCGTCACCGTTTTCCCGTGCGTATTTTCGTAAAACGGGAAAACCAAGTCCTTGTACTTGTACACCGCACTCCGGCTAATGCCCACAGCGGCAGCGGCCGATTGCATCGTCTTTTCACGTCCGCTTTCGAGCAGACGCTTTGCCTCGACAACCTTCACCATCACCAGCGGCAGTGCGGATTCCTCCACAATATAAAATGTTTTATCCTTTGCCATCACTGTTCCCTCTTCACATACATTTGTGTGTACCTCATGGACTATATCACATTTTGACGGAAAATGCAAGGGTTTTTTGTGAAATTTGACAAGCTATTGGGGATGTGCTATATTGATACAAAATATTGTAAGGAGGCCGACACATGCTCGTCAAAACACCGCTGTACCGTTTATGGAAAAACAAATTCGCCACAGGCTTGAAGCGCCGCCGTTTGGCGCGAATATTAGAGTTGGCTGGTTTGGCCAATGTGAACCGCAAACTCCGCATTTTGGAAGTTGGCTGCGCAAATGGACAGGACGCGTTGCAGTTCTTGACGGACAAAGACAAGTATGAACTCATTGGTGTGGACATCCTTGACAGTCAAATCCCTTATGAGAATTTCACATTCGTCCAAGCCGACGCGGCTTCTCTACCCTTTGCAGACGACAGCTTTGACCTTGTCATCAGTATCGGCCTGCTGGAGCATATTGAGCCGATGGAGCACCTTTGCGCCGCCATCCGTGAAATGAAGCGCGTGGGCAAGGCGTATGTGTCTGTTGTGCCATCGGTGTCGTCTTTCCTCGAGCCGCACGCGGTCGCCTTGCGCTGGCCGACGCGCCTCCATAAGAATATGGTGCACAAGTATTCCGCAGGCATACCCTTACACCTGAATTACTTCACAGACCATTCTTGGACGAAATTCGAGGGTTTCATGGAAGCAGATGTGCTGCGGGCCTACTACCTCTTTCCGTTTATTAAGAACACATATATTTACGGTAAAAAAGCCGGGCGATAAACGCCCGGCTTTTTTATCCGACTTTTGCAAGCAATCCACGCCGCTCCATTATGGTGGCCAGTTTTCTTCCGCCCGGCAGAATCAATATGTCTTCCTTTTTGAGCCCGCCAAGCGTCACCATACTCAAAAAGTACACCAACACACCGATTACAACCGATACCAACGTCGCCAATGCATTGCTCTGCAGGATATACATCACAAGGTTATACGAAATATACACCAGCATACCCATAATAATGGAGGCGACCGTTGGCTTCACAAGGATGCCGGTAAAATCCGGTTTCGTGCCGGTATATTTCACAAGCATAAACCAGTCGAAGGTGCCCGCCACAATATAGCAGCAAATCGTACCGATAACCGCGCCGGTGATGTTGATGGACGGCACCGCCAGCAAGAAATAATTCACTATTATCTTGACGACAACACCCATCAGCACGCCGTACATCGGTATCTTAACCTTGCCGATGCCTTGCAGCGCACCGGTGATAATCTGTGTTAACGCAAGGAAAACGATGCTGATTGCACCAACCTGCAACACCGCGCCGCCGTCTGATACTGTACCAAAAAGCAAGCGCAGTATCGGGTCTGCCAGTACACCGATACCCATTGCAGACGGGAACGATATAATCATCGCGATTCGCATAGACATATTGATTTTTTGCTTCACTTCACCATGTTTCTTCTTCACAGCCGCGGCGGCAATCGACGGGACAACCGCCGTGGCAAGCGCTGTTGAAATCGACACGGGCAACGTCGTGATGGTAAAAACCTTGCCTTGCAGAATGCCGTTCATCGCCTCAATTTCCAGCTCCGACCAGAGGCCGACGGTCGCGAGACGGTTTTTAACCATGGCGATGTCTATCAAGTTTGATATGGTAAGAATCGCCGTGCCAGCGATGATGGGGACAACTGTGCTGACGATGTCTCGCATGAGGTCGTGCGCAGCAATCGGCTTTTTTTCCTTCGGCGAATCCTTAATGCCCTGCTGGATACGCGGTCGAAGTAAAAAGTAGAAGCCCATCATCACAGCCAAGCCAATGGCCGTACTGATGGTGGTGCCCGCCGTCGCGCCCGCCACGCCAAGCGCCAGCACATCCGCATCCGCCGCCGCAAATTTCATCCACAAATAGGCCAATAGCAGGCTGAACACCGTGTTGAACACGCCTTCAACCACCTGCGAAACCGCTGTCGGCACGGTGCTGCCCATGCCCTGGAGATAGCCGCGGTATACACTCATAACAGAAACAATCAAAATGGAGGGCGTGAGGACTTTCAATGAAAGCAAACCGCGCGGGTTCCCTACGAAATCCGACGCCACCGATGCGCCAAAAAACAACACAAGCATACACACAAGGCCGATGCCCACGCCGAACAACATGGACAACCGGAACACACGATGCGCATCACGATGCCGTCCAACGCTGACCCGTTCCGCAATGAGCTTGGAAACAGCCGCTGGCATACCCGCTGAAGAAATGACGAAAAATAGGTTGTACAACGCATACGACGAAGCATAAATGCTATTGCCCGCATCGCCAAGCAGGCTGCGCGTCATCGGCACGCGGCAGATAAAGCCTAACAGCCGCACGAAAAGACCCGCCGCCGCTAATATCGCGGCCTGCGTCACGAAGCTGCCGTTGTTTTTTTTGAACACATCCTTCATGACTGACCTCCATGGGAGACCGCGGGGCACTGCCCCACCTCCCCGTAAACTTTTCGAGAAAAGTTTAATCAAAAGCTTTTTCTTGCACCGCGATATATCGCGGTGCTTAATGGGTTCCAAGGGACGAGTCCCTTGGCAGATGTGGGCGTGAAGCCCCACGGTTTTGCTTTTCCCCTTAGTTTTTCCTGTTTTTCCGGTGGCGTTCGCCCATGTCGAGGATTTTTTTACGCAGCCGCAGGTTCAACGGCGTGATTTCAACCAACTCATCATCCGTAATGAATTCCAACGCTTCCTCCAAGCTTAGGATTTGCGCCGGCACAAGCTTAAGCGCGTCGTCATTGCCCGAAGCACGCATATTCGTCAATTGTTTTTTCTTGCAGACATTAACCTCCATATCGCCATACCGTGCGTTGCGCCCGACAATCATACCCGCGTAAATCTTCATGCCCGGGTTGATAAACAGCCCGCCGCGCTCCTGCGCGTTGTACATACCGTACGGCACGGCATCGCCGGACTCAAACGCGATGAGCGAACCCTGCGGCCGCTGGGGAATATCGCCTTTATAAGGCAAGTACCCATCGAATACGGAGTTAAAAATACCGTTACCCTTTGTATCGGTCAGAAATTCAGATCGGTATCCTATCAACCCACGCGACGGCACGCTGATAACAAGCCGTGTATAGCCGCCTTTCGCCTGCGCCATGTTCAACATCTCACCCTTGCGCGAACCAAGTTTCTGGATAACCACGCCGATGAATTCCTCAGGCGCATCCACGGTGACAAGCTCCATCGGCTCATGCTTCACACCGTCGACGTCTTTATAGAGTACCTCCGGCTTCGACACCTGGAACTCATATCCCTCGCGGCGCATGGTTTCAATCAAAATGGACAAATGCAACTCACCACGCCCGGACACCTTGAACGTCTCCGTAGAATCCGTCTCCTCCACGCGAAGCGACACGTCTGTGTTCAACTCCTTCAGCAACCGCTCCCGCAAATGCCGCGAGGTGACGAACTTACCCTCTGTACCCGCAAACGGGCTGTCATTGACGATGAAGAACATAGAAATCGTCGGCTCCGAAATTTTACCGAATGGCAGCGCCACCGGGCTCTCCGGCCCGCAAATAGTATCGCCGATATGGATATCATCAATGCCTGTGATAGCCACGATGGAGCCGATATTCGACTCGGGCACCTCCACGCGCTCAAGCCCCGTATATTCGTAGAGTTTGCTGATTTTAACCTTCTTTTTCTTATCCGGGTCATGTGTGTTCACGATAACAGCCTCGTCATTCACATGCACGACACCATTTTCCACCTTACCTACGCCAATACGCCCGACATATTCGCTATAATCAATCGTGGAAATCAATACTTGCATATTCCCATCTGGGTCGCCCGTCGGCGCCGGAATGTGATCCAGCACTGCGTCAAACAACGCGCACATATCTGTCGATGTTTCCCCGATTTGATTCGCAGCCCAGCCTTGCTTCGCTGAAGCAAACACAAAGGGCGATTCCAATTGCTCATCGTTCGCGTCCAACTCGATGAACAGCTCCAGCACCTCGTCCACGACTTCCTCCGGCCGCGCTTCGGGTCTGTCAACTTTATTTACGCAAACGACAACAGGTAACTCCAGACTTAACGCATTCTTCAACACAAACTTAGTCTGCGGCATGGGGCCTTCAAACGCATCCACCACAAGCACAACACCGTTCACCATTTTCAATACGCGCTCCACCTCGCCGCCGAAATCGGCATGGCCAGGCGTGTCGATGATGTTGATTTTTACATCGTCATACGTTACCGCGGTGTTCTTCGCCAGTATTGTAATACCGCGTTCTTTTTCTAAATCACCCGAGTCCATGACGCGCTCCGCTACAACCTGATTTTTACGGAACGCCCCACTCTGTTTCAGGAGCTGATCCACAATCGTAGTTTTACCATGGTCAACGTGGGCGATAATTGCGACATTGCGAATATTTCCCCTTGTTTCCAGCATACTGTTTCCTCGATTCCATTAAAATAATAAGGTTTACGCCCTTTTTAAGCATAAACCTCATTATACCATATTCATTCACTTATGCGCAATCTTTTTTTATAAGCCATCAAACTACTAGCGATACCATTTGGCGGTGAAAAAATTACACCAGACTACCTCGTCTTCTTCCGATTCCAGAAAGCCCAGTAAATCTTTCTTCATACCTTCATATTTCAATTCGGCATCCGCTTCATTCCCGGTATACACAGTGTGTACCATAAGCCCATAAACACCACAAGTGATGCTGTATGGAGCATTCCCATTTTTCTCCAGTGTTATCCGGCAATAGCCCTGATATTCCTCATCCCGTAGAATACGACCATTCTCCGAGCCAATTCCTCCAACAGTGGTTCCGTCGTGGAATGGATGCCAGTCCATATGCATCATGAAAGATTCCTTTCTAAGTAAGCTGATAATAAGCTGAGTACCTCCATCGTACAATCCACGACGCGGTTGTGTGCGTAGTTCCGCGTGCAGGAAAAGTAACCGAAGTATCCCCACGGGTCTTTTGTTTGCGAGCCAAAATCCCAAAGTCCATCCTCGCGGCGATTCATGAGAAGCCAATCCACTGCATTCGCCAAATACAACGCGGAACCGTTGAATTGGTTGATATAATGAAAGCTATGGAACCAGCGGCGCGTTTTCTTTCCGACGAATGTATCCGGCAGATGCGCGGGACATTCATCCCAGAAATGTCCATGTGTATAAGCATAGCCGCCGTACTGCCGCAGCATGGCGGCTTCCAATGCAGGCGACACATTCTCCCGCCGTTTGAAGAGCAGGCTAAATTGCATGGGCACCAGCCGATTTTCCCGCGTGGCGAAAAGCTCATGCTGCGCGGCGGCCTCGCGGTCATAACTATATTCGCCATCTTCGAACGCACGGTTCGCGATATACAGCCATTCACCGTAAACGCGGTCACACAGCGGATGGTTTTGCTCGATAGCTTCCAACGCGTCACAAACAATGGCACAGTTCCACGGAATCTCGCGCTCATTCGTCGGACGAAACCGCTCGCGGCTTGTGCCGTGCAGGAAGGTTTCCAAATACTCCTGCGCACGGATAAGCACATCCCTATCGTCCATCGTCACACCAATATATCGGCAACGTTCGAGCGCAACAAAAGAGGTTGGGAAAATATCTTTCGCAGCATAATCTTTATCTTTCAAACGCCCCCAGCCGCCTTCCGCGTCCTGTGCGTCGTACAATTCCCGGAAAATATCACTGCCAATAAAAGCGTCTTGTAGCGCTTGTGGCACTTCGCGCTTTTGCAACCGCAACAACTGGCGGCGCACAGCGGCATATTTGCAAAATTCATACAACGCTTCTGCCGATGCCATGAATTCCCGTTGTACGTCACGCCACACCAATACATTCACCACCTTACGGATTATTCAACATACTTCCAATATGTCAGCAACTCGCCATATGTACAATTCTGCGGCACGCGATATGTACCATGGGCGAGTTTTGTCGTCAAACCCTGTTCCATCAGGTAGCGGCCGAAATCGTCCGCATCCTCAATCACGCCTTCCGCTTCCAACAGTTCACAAACCTGACGTGCGACAAGCCCTTCCGGAATGGAGAAAGTAATCCAGCCGTCCGCATCCGTAACCGCCGGGGATTCCGGCTCCTGCGAAGGTTCCGGTGTCGGGGGCGGTTCAAGGGTCGGTTCGGGTTCAAGCTTCGGCTGTACTATATCATTCGTGGTTTCCGAAGGAACCGGTGTTTCGGATGGCATCATTGTTGCGTCTGCACTCTCCGGGAAAACCATCCCCAGCGATTCCGCATAATCAATGGCCTCCAGTTCCGTCATACCAATACGGGGCAGTGTTGTTTCTTGCGAGACAGCGGCGGCAGTATCCTTTGCTAGAATCAACTCGTTTCGCTCTTCTTCCCACTGTGTACGTACCGCGTTGTATGTAAAAAAGAATACAACCGTCATCGCCAAAATACCGGTGCCCATGCCGAAGGTAAAGCTCTTCTTACGCATTGCGCCGCACATCCTTCCCTAACTCCAGAATCAAGCTGACTTCACCCTTACCGATTCCGAGCTTTTTCGCAATGGCGGACACATCAAGCCCTTCTGCTTGCAGTTCCAAAATTTTTTTTGCACGGGGGCTCTGCAAGCGTCGTCGCGAACGGTCATCCACAACAACATCCAAGCGCACCTTTGCTTCGCGTGCGGATTCTGCACGCGGCTGACGGCTGGCCGGTTCCATTATTGCTGCCTTCTTATCGTCAATCAAGTTGTAAAGAAATAACAGCTCCCGATACTTATCGTCCAGCTCATGAAACACAGCACGCGATTTATCATCCACTCCGCGATGACGCTGTCCGCTTCTGAAAGCGTTTCATCAAACGCCTCCAGCTTATCTGTCAACCGCGCAAAGGGAATATCTTCCTTCTCCCTTTCATCACCATGAAAATTCACCACCGAATATACGATAAGACCCGCTCCGGCTATGAAGCTAATAATTAAAATAGTTGTGAAAAAGTCCATCGCCTATGCTCCTACACTTGAATATCCACAATGCCCTTGCTGCTATAAACTGCGTTTTTTTGCACGCGGACATCCTCTTCTTCTTTTTGATTACCCTTTTTTTTCTTGTTGCCTTCGCGACCATTCTTGTTCGAGCCATCCTTATCCACTGTCGGGTTTTCTGACCGGAACGCGCTAATGATCTGCTGCTGCTCATGCTCCGCCTGTTTTGTCAGCATTTGCGCAAATTGCTGCTGCTGCGCTTCCGAACCTTTGTTGTCATTGTTGGTGATTCGGTTCACTTCGGACGAACGTGGAAGCAGAACCTGCATATCCACAGGGCGTATCGACATATAACCACCTTACCTTTCAAAGCCGGAGAACTATCTCAACTTTCCATCTTACAGGGGTCCGATTGTCACCCTCCCGTCTCGATTCCGCAATCCAGACGCACGGATTTCATCCTGTACGGTCATCCGCGCGTTGCCGATTTGCACCGTAACGCCGGGGTAAATGACATCCTGCCCATATACAACGCCTTTGTCATGGCTTAATTCCGCAGCAATGGCACCGACCGCTTCTTCCAAACGTGTGATTTCACTACGGTATGTAACCTTCGTCTGCAAGGATTTTAGCAACATTTCCTGCCTGTCTGGCGGAAGCGCTTGTGCTTGTTGGAGCTTCATCAACGCATCCACAATCTGTGATACCTTCTTAAATTCTTCACGCTTCCGCGCCAGTTCCGCTTTCGTTGTTGCATATTTTTCCAACGTTTCCGGCAGATTCCCGACAAACAGCTCCGTCGCCGTCGCAATGCTCGAACCGATTTCCTTCGCACGAATCAATGTGCCCGCAGCAGCAGAACCGCCGACAAGCTGCCGTGTTTTGCCTTCCAGCAGCAAGGAGCCATTGCAACGAATTGTGCAGTGCATGAGCAGGTCGGAAGTTATATCCCCCGCGGCGGACAGTGTCGCGTTCTGTGCGAAGCGCGTGAATATATTGCCGCCGGCCGTGATAACCGCTTTACCGTTCCCCTGCACCCCGCCGAGCAGCTTGATATTCCCACCTGCGGTAATATGTGCGCCCTCCACAGGGCCATACACCTCTATTTCCTCTGTCGCCTGCACAAGATAACCCGCACGCACTGCACCACGTATGGTCACTGTGCCCTCGAACCGGATACTGCCCGTTTCATTTCCAACATCCGTCGTAATCGCCAGCACAGGCGATACACTGACGCGCCCGTTTTCCACAATGATTTGCCCGCCAATGGTCGAAACAATTTGCGTCCCATCCGCGGAGACAGCAACATTCTTCCCCGTGACCGTACGCGGGGTGGGACGACCTGTTTTGGCCGATATCGTCGCGCCAAATAAATCGACACCGCTTTCTCCTGGCGTTGGCTGTATGATTTCCGCTAACACCGTACCGCTTGAAACGGATTCAAAGTTCGATAACTCGCGATAATCCACGCGGCCATCTTCTAATATTTTTGGCGCGCCGGTTCGCGCACCCATATCAAAGGTATACTTTAAGTAACCATCTTTCCCGTTCACAGGGCGTTTGCCCCTCGCGATGACGGTTTTTTTTCCATACTCCCTATTTTTCCACACGTCGGCAAGAAGCTCGTCCTCCGCATTGTACGTAACGCCCACCACATCAAGTCGTGCCTTGAGCGCATCCAGCGTGAGTTCGGCACCGTTTGTGTTCGCCGGGGAAAAAACAGCGTACGCTTCCATTTTATCACTGCTTATAGTAATGTTTACATCCTCATTAACAATCTTGTCCGTCGTCGGCATGCTTTTGTCATAATCCATGGTCGCACCTCTTTTGCGAGGAATTTCGGAGCACGAAACAATTCAATCCCGAAGCTTTGTATTATTCTTTTTCTATATAATGAATGGTTATGTCAACAAGAGGGATTTATACTTCCCTAGCCTCGTCCGCAGCCGCAACACAGCCTTTGAATGAATCTGTGACACGCGCGATTCTGACACGCCCATGATTTTACTGATTTCCTTCAAGGTTAATTCTTCAAAATAATACAAAGTGATAACCTGCTGCTCCTTCTCGGAGAGGCGCTCAATCGCCTCCGCAAGCGTTTCCTTCATTTCCTGCCGTTCATACAGCTCCTCCGGTGTTTCCGAACCCGTTTTGCCCGCGCCGTAAAACGGCATCTCATGGTTTTGGTCAAGATAATCATCCAACGACACAAGTGAAATCACAGAGGCCTTGCGAATCATATTTTCAACCTCTTCTTCATTCACACCCAAGCGCATGGCAAGCTCCTCGCCGGATGGTTCACGCCCAAGCTGCGCCTCTAGCTCCGCATACGCCAAATCGAGCTGCTTGTTGCGCTGGCGGAGCGCCCGCGGCACCCAGTCAAGCTTACGGATGTTGTCGATAATCGCGCCGCGAATCCGTAGAGACGCGTACGTCTCAAATTTTACACCCTTCGCCAAATCAAATTTATCCACCGCATCAATCAACCCGAATATGCCATAACTTAGCATATCCTCATATTCAACATGCGACCCGATATGCGCGGCAAGCTTCGCCGCGACAAACTTAATCAAATGCGCGTATTCCAGTATGATTTTTTCCTTCAAGGCAGGTTCATGTGTTTTCACATATGCCTGCCATATCTTTTCCATATTATCCATACCGCTTCCCCCTGTAGCGACCGCCGTAATACCGCCTCGCCGACGCCGCAGTCAAAGTAGCCAATTTACATACTTTGCTGCCCATTTGATTCCTCATTATTCTTTGACTGCGTATTGGCATTTACCTTCGATGCTATATTTTTCCGCAAGGCACCGCGGAGGAACAAGCCGACAATATAGAAAAACACAAGCGTCACAATCATCCAAAAAGCCAAATCANCCAAGGGCATCCGTACAATCAGACCCGCGATTGTCAGCGCGAGCGCNGCGAGCAGGCTTAACAATATATGGCTCTTTTCAATCAACATATGGAACCACCAACCCATCCGTTTATATCTCTTTCCGTCCATGTTCAATCGTTTTAATGACGAGCCGCCCCGTGTCAGCATATAGCTCCACTGTGCGCCCGTATGTCAAACCTGTATCCCGCCCAACAATGGGAATGTTCATTTGCGATAAGATTCGAACCGCAGCGTCCACATTCCTGTCACCGATACGCATATTTTCGTTGATGGCAGAGAATGCAAACATCTGCGCCCCACCGGCAAGCTTTGCCCGAAGCATATTCTTCCGCGCGCCCTGACGCACCATATCATTGACAAGGCGAATCACGGCGGTGTCCACAAATTTTGCGACATTGCCGTTGTTTAATATCTGTGTACTGTCCGGCAACATGCAATGCGCAAGCCCCGCCACCCTTGTCATGCTGTCATACAGCGCAATTCCCACACAGGATCCAAGCCCCAGCGTTGTCAGCACGCCCGGACTTCGACATGTATTTAAGTCGGCCATGCCGACAATAACCATGTTTTGAAGATTCATATTACATAACTCCCAGTGATGACAGAATGAGGTTGAACGACGGCAAATCCGGAACAAGTAAAAAGTAACCGGACGCGTTTTCTGTTCCGACACGGAACACCGAGTCTATGAATAGTACCCGGTCTGCAATTTTACCGAACTCAATCGCGGGCACACTCAATATGGCAGCCGCCATATCCTGTGCAAGCATGGGCGGCGACGGTTTAATCGTTTTCCCTATCAATGCGGCCAGCGCGTTGATATATGAACTGCATAGAATATTCCCAATTTCTTGTATTGCAGACAAATCCAATTCTGAAAATGCCGTGTCATTGCCCGAGGAGCCGCAAAGCCCCATGAGATGATTAATCAATGTCCGCGCGGATTGCGGACGCAACATGAACATCATGATTCCGTTCACATCGCCGGAGAGTGATACCAAAATACCTACAACGATGTCCTCCGGGTTGCCCAATATGCTTGAATATTCCTTAAACTCTAAAAGCTTCACGACAGGTACGGTCATGCTTACCGGCTTATTGACCAATGCGGAAAGTGCCGTTACGGCGTTTCCGGAGCCGATATTCCCAATTTCACAAAGCACATCAAAATGCAGCGTGTTCAATGAGCTCAAATCATTCGTCATACCCATCAACTCCATCTTCACAGTTTTTCTTCAGAACCAAACTATGGTCTACTCTTCTGCGCTTCTTTGCGTTGCTCGCGGAAGATAAACTGGATAATCTGCTCCTGTTCATTTGCGGATGTGTCGAAAAATTCAATCCGGTATTGAAATTTATAATTTGATTTTGGGAAAAACTGCTTGTGCAATATCTTTCCAGCCGCGGTGACGCATTGGTCACCCAGCATGATGACGCATTTCAATATGCAATTCTCCGCCACAGATTCATTTGTGACAAAACGGACGCCGCCGCCGCCAAGATCCTTGATAATCCCGTCGGACATATTCTCCTCCGCTTGTTCCTCATCTGCATCCAACTCCGCATCCTTTACCACACCGAACTTAAGGGGAATCAAACAGGTATAGCGAAAAAACTCACGCCGTTGCAGCTTGTCGCCTGCCGAAACGAGACGGATAATCATGAAATTAAATTCCTTTTCTTTCTTATATCCGACAATTTCTGCACGGAAATCAATCATGCCTTTTTCCGTAAAAAACAGCATGGCGTATTGCTCCGTTGTGGACAGCTTAACGAGCTGCCCGTACGAAATCGGCATATGTACCAATAGTTCTTGGTTGTCATATATATCTTCAACTTGACTGACATGCGCCTTGCCGAACGCCTTTTCACGAACCAGCGTAATCTCTAGCCTGTCACCGATTTTAATTGCATCGAACATGTTGTCCACCTCTTCTCCGCTTACCCGTTGTATATCATGTTCATTCCTACCGTATATTCACCAAGCGCTTTACAAACGAAAATATCCCCGCGGAACGTGGCTGCCGTTCTTCTTTTATATCTAACAGCCTGTCGCACACGCGCCCTATCGCGCGGGAACAAGCGGCAATCGGATAGGCAAGCGTGACGGGTGTTTGCCTCTTCACCGCGCGCACAAGGTCACGGTCATAAGGAATCGCGCCGAGATATTCAAGCTGTACATCCAAAAAACGATACGCCACTTTATTCAACTTTTCGTAAATCTCACTGCCTTCGTTTTCTTCCTCTGTCCGGTTGACAACAATCTTGAATGTTGGCGGTTCGGTTGCTTCCTCCACGACCGTCTTCACCAAAGCATACGCGTCTGTCACGGAGGTCGGCTCCGGCGTGGTGACGATAATCGCCTCGCTGGATGCACGTATAAAATTCACAACGCTGCGGGAAATGCCCGCCCCGGTATCAATGAGTATAACATCCGCCAAGGTATCCAAAGCGGTAAAGCTCTTCATCAAAAAATCCATCTGCTTGTCGGAAACATTCGCTAACTCACGCAGGCCGGAACCGCCGGAGATAAACCGAACGCCTTCCGGCCCTTCGGTCAGTACTTCTTCCATCGTACGCGAACCGTTTAACACATCGGCCAAGCTATACCGCGGCACAATACCCAAGAGCACTTCGATATTGGCCAAGCCAAAATCCGCATCGATAATCACCACACGAAACCCACGCCGCCGCATTTGAATCGCGAGATTTACAGAACAGTTTGTCTTGCCAACGCCGCCCTTGCCGCTTGTCACCGTGATGACACGCGCGGCGAGTTGCATTTCCGGCTTTGCCGCCTCTGTGCGTACCTGAAACAAATCACGCAGTCTATTGGCTTGATCCATTGCTTCTTCTCCCTGCTTCTTTGTTGCGGATTTTAGTGCGCTCTTCTTGCTTATTCCGCTTGTTGTGCATCGGCAAGCGCATCCATTTTTTCCACACTGATATACAAGTCATCTTCCCATTGTACGATAAATGTCATGTCGGCAATCGAGGTCTGATACACTGTATTCAATTCACCCGCCAACACGCATACCTACGATTCAAAAAACACAATTCTCAGCACGCCTTCATATGCCGTACTGGCTTCTTGCAACGAAATGAATCCGTCTGGAACATGTTTTACACCCAACGGCGCAACGCCGTCATACGAATAATCCTGCCGCGAGCATCCCATCAAAAAGCTTGTCAAGATTAATGCGATAGCAAACGCTCTGCCCCTCATTGCTTGTCCCCCAGCCCCAGCAGCGCTCGTGCGATTTCCGACGGCTCCAACGGCTTGATGTCGTCTGGCACATTCTGCCCGAAGGTGATGTATGACGCTTTTCGACCGGTCGTTTTGCAAACGTTCAAAACCGCGCCAAGCGTCGATGTTTCATCTGATTTTGTGAAAATAAGCTTGAAATCGCCAAAACGCTCATACGCGCGAACGATGTCGCACATATCTTCCCACCGCGTCGTCAAGCTTAGCACGAGATATTTCTCACAATCCCCCGCCGCCGCGATATATTGTGTCAGCTCATCCATCGCGTCTGCGTTCTTGTGGGAACGCCCCGCTGTGTCCAGCATCACCACATCATTGATACCACCGAGAAGCTGGATGTACTCCGCAACCTCCTCCGGTGCGTATGCCACACCAACCTCAATCCCTAAAATATCCGCATACGTTTTCAACTGCTCCACCGCCGCGATACGGTAGGTGTCCGCTGTGATAAAGCCGACATTCAACCCGGCAGAGAGCATCAGCTCCGCCGCGAGCTTGGCAATCGTCGTCGTTTTCCCCACGCCGGTTGAGCCGATAAACGCCGCCACACGCGGCAGACCACGCTCCGCCGGCTTTCGGTTCATGGGCTCCGGCGCACCGATGGCATCCACAATCATATTATACACGATTTTGACGAGAATGTTAAGCTGTAAATCCGTCCCGTCCGAAGCGGCATCAAGCTCGTCCAACATATCTGCCGCGATGTCCGGCGCGGTGGCGTTTGCTATCAATGCGTCGTAAAACACTTGTACGGCGTTGTTCCTGTACTTTCGCGTTTGTCCAGCATTGTACGCCGTCACGCGGAGCTTATCCTCCAAGCGCGTCATCATATCCGCATTCGTGGCAATCTGCATCTCTAAAAAGGCGATTTGCTTCTGCTGGTCCGCGATCGTGATGTCCTTCATCGCCGCCTCAAAAGCTTTCCCTTCGGAAGACACGGCGCTATTTGTTTTACTTTCCGATTCATTCGTTACAGTATGCGCAGCGGCGCTGCGTGTCTTGGATGTCTCCGCTTTGTTGGCAGGTGTACTATCTCTTTCCGCTGTTTCATCATACGCTGCCGTCACCTCGACAAGCGGCTTCCGCAGGAATGCGAAGAATCCGCGCGGCTTGGTTGTCTTGATATTCACAACAAGCGCGCCCGGCCCCAACTCCGCCATCACTTTTTCGATGGCCTCCTGCTCGGTCACGCCTTCAAATTTTTTCATTTTCACAGCGTAACATTCCTTTCGGGTCACGTTTGCGTTGCGTGGTGGTTTATTGCTCCCGCCGTATGGAATATAAAATAAACAACTTATCCGCTCCGCGGAAATTCTTCGTCATTTCGTCGCGCGCATTCATACCATTGCGTTCGGCCACCTTGCGTGAGGCTTTGTTACCATCGCTGATGATTGAAAACACTTCATCCGCGGCAAGTGTTTCAAATGCGTAGTCGCGGCACGCCCTTGCGGCCTCCGTAGCGTAGCCCTTGTGCCAGAACGCCTTCTGAAACAAGTAGCCAATCTCAAGCACCTGCCGCTTTTCCCAGTCCTGCATCGTTAGCCCGCATTGCCCAATCATTTCGCCCGTCTCGCACAATACAACCGCCCACAAGCCAAAGCCAAGCATCGCATACCGCGCAAGATGCCGCCCCAGCCATGCATGTACCCCTTCATCCGTGAACGTATCATTGTAATCGTACATTACATCCGCATCCTGCATAATCAGGCACAACGCAGGGAAATCCGCCTCCGTCATCTCCCGCAAGTAAAGACGGTCTGTCTCAATGATATTTCCGCTTATCATACACTAACCATCCCCACGGATTGAATTTCCGCTGACGGCTCCAGCTCATTATACGACAGCACCACCAAATCCGGCGCAATCGGTTCCACCAGCCGTTTGAAATACGTGCGGACGATGGGTGAGGTCAATATAATCGGCTGCATACCCATGCCGGTTAGCTTGCCCAGCTCACCGTTCAGCTTGTCGAACACTTTCTGCGTCACCGACGGGTCGAGCGCGAGGTACGATCCCTGCTCCGTTTGCTGCACACTACCCATAATAACCTGCTCCAGCTCCGGGTCGAGGGTGATGACGGAATTCATATCCTGCGTGAAGAATTTCTTTGAAATCGCACGGCGGAAGGATTGTCTAACGTATTCCGTCAGCATATCCGTGTCGCGCGTCATATGTGCGTAATCCGCCAGTGTTTCCATTATCGTCACAAGGTCGCGGATGGAAATACCTTCTTTAAGCAGGTTCGCCAGCACCTTCTGCACATCGCCGATGGTCATAAGCTTCGGAATGAGCTCTTCCACCAGCACAGGGTTCGATTCCTTCGCGTTGTTCACCAGCATTTGCACGTCCTGCCGGGTGAGCAGTTCATGCAGGTGGGAGCGTATAACCTCCGTTAAATGCGTTGCGATGATGGCGGGCGGGTCTACAACCGTGTAGCCCAGCGCTTCCGCGCGCTCCCGCTGCGTTTCCGAAATCCAGAGCGCAGGCAGGCCGAGATACGGTTCCACCGTCTCGATACCATCAATTTCCTCGTCCACATAGCCAGGGTTCATCGCCATGTAATGATCGAACATGATATCGCCGCCCGCGACCTCCACACCTTTAATCAAGATGCGGTATTCACTCGGGCTGAGCTTAATGTCATCCCGCAGGCGGATGATGGGCACCACCGCGCCCAGCTCCAGCGCAATCTGCCGCCGTATCATCACCACACGGTCAATCAAATCGCCGCCTTGGCTCGACTCCACCAGCGGAATCAAACCGTAACCAAAAAACAAAATAATCGGATCCACATTCAACAAAGATATAACATTTTCCGGCTTGCGGATTTCATCAATCGCGGCATCATCTGTCGTGATTTCCGTTTGGATAGACGCAATCTGCTTGCGGCGGCTCATAACCAATCCAACCGCAATCATCAACAGGCCAGACGGGATGAAAATCAAGCGCGGCATACTCGCAAAAACACCAAGGAAAATCAACACTGCGCCAACCATATACATGACAAGCGGGTTGCCGAAAATTTGACGTACCAGCGAAGCGCTGATTTCTTCTTCCGTCGAAGCCTTCGTGACAAGGAAACCTGTCGCCGCAGAAATCATCAGTGCGGGTATCTGCCCGACCACACCGCAGCCAATCGTCATCATAGTGTAAACCTGTGCGGCCTCGCCAAGCTCCATCGCGACGCCGTTGTTGTTCAAGCCCAGCATACCCATCGCGATACCGCCGATAAGGTTGACGGCCGTAATCAAAATGCTACCAATGGCGTCGCCCTTGACGAACTTAGTTGCACCATCCATCGCGCCGAAGAAGCTCGCTTCGTCCTGTATCTTCTTGCGGCGCATTTTCGCTTCTTCTTCATTGATGAGGCCGGTGTTCAAATCCGCGTCGATGGCCATTTGTTTACCCGGCATCGCGTCCAGTGTGAAGCGCGCCGTAACCTCGGCTACGCGCTCCGAACCTTTTGTGATGACCATGAAGTTGACGATAACAATAACGATGAAAATCAACACGCCGAGAACCATATTGTCCCCCGCGACAATGCTGCCGAAAACCTCAATAACCCGTCCTGCACCGTTTTGACCCGTACTTACCAAAATCAAGCGCATGGCGGTGATGTTCAACGTCAGGCGGAACAACGTCGTCACAAGCAGCACTGTCGGGAACATGGACATATCCAGCGGCTCCCGCGAGTACAGCGCGCCGAGCATTATCAATACCGAAACCGCAATGTTAATCATAAACATCACGTCCATCAAGCCCGTTGGTATCGGTACGATAATGAGCATAACGACCAATATGATAATGGCACCCAAAATGGCTTCACTGTATTTGATCTTCCCCAATGCGCACAAATCCCTTCCGTACCGCCAAATGTGAACTCATCCAGGCTTACACCGGGTTTTTCAACTTATAAACATATGCGAGAACTTCCGCCACCGTCTGGTACAGCTCCGACGGGATTTCACGCCCGATGTCAACCGCCGCGTATAGTGTCCGTGCCAAGGGCTTGTTCTCCACGATGATGACATTATTCTCTTTCGCGATATCTTTGATTCGTTTCGCCAAATAATCCGCGCCTTTCGCCACAACCACAGGCGCTTCGCCTTTTTCTTTATCATACGACAGCGCCACGGCAAAATGCGTCGGGTTTGTGATGATAACGTCCGCCTTCGGTACCTCCTGCATCATGCGCCGCATGGAAGCTTCCCGCATTTTTTGCCGGATTTTGCCTTTGATTTGCGGGTTACCCTCGACGTTCTTGTATTCTTCCTTGACTTCCTGCTTGGACATCCGCAAATCCTTTGAATGCTTCCAGCGGACATAGGCGTAGTCCCCTGCGGCAATCAGTAAGTACGCCGTGCCGACGTTGAGGCCCAACCGGAGACATACATCGCCGATGTATAAAACCGCCGGCAGCATTTCCATATCCAACAGAAGAAATAAGCTGGGCGCTTCGTCCTTCATGATGTCATATATCACCATCAGGATGATGGTGAATTTCAAAATTGATTTTACCAGTTCCAACAACGCTTTCATGGAAAACAAGCGTTTGATACCCTGTAAGGGGTTCAGTTTTGAAAACTTAGGCTTGAGCGGTTTTGTCGTTGGATGCCAGCCCACCTGCACAACGCTCGTTGTGAACCCAACGACCATCGCGACAAGTAAAATCGGCGCGAGAATCAGTATGGTTTGGAGCAGCATATTGCCGATATGCCCGGAAAGCGTCATGGTATCCCGCATTTCCTCCGCCATGGGAATCATGGAGAGGCTGTGGCGGAATACACGGAGCAATCCGTTCAACATATATTCCCCCAGCATACCCAATGCTGCAAACATAAAGATAAACAGAAACGCCGTTCCAATTTCTTGACTCTTTGCAACCTGCCCTTCCTCACGTGCTTTTTCCTTCTTACGCGGGGTCGCCTTTTCCGTCTTTTCCCCATTAAAGAAACGTAGGTTCATGGGGAGCGCGGTATGCTGTTTGGTTTTACTCACCTCAACAAAGTGCGTTCTCATGGCGCAAGCCCTCGAATGATATTTGTGACATACTTCATCATGACATTGTAGACATATGCATACACATCCGGCACGGCCGCAATCGTTATCATCAGGACAACCAGCCCGATAAACACCTTAATCGGCATACCAACGACAAACACGTTCATCTGCGGTGCGGCTTTCACAAGCACGCCCAGCGCCACGTCCACCACAATAATCGCCCCAACGACCGGCATTGCGATTTTCACACCAATCACGAGATAATCCACCATCATCCCCACAAGGTAGGACATGAGCGTGCTGTTTGTCAGAACATGGGCACCGCCGATGGGGATAATTTGAAAACTCGCAACAACTTCATACAACAAAATATGCAGGCCGCCCGTGATGATAAAAAATGCGCATATAATCAGATAATACAAATTACCGGTAATCGGTGCTTGTATTTGGCTTACCGGATCATACACGCTCACCATTGAGAAGCCAATTTGGTAGTCAACCATCTGCCCAACGAAGTAGAATATTGCAAACAATAAATATACAGTAAAACCGATGATAAAACCGGTCATAAATTCTTGCACAAGCAGAATCACGAGACCCAGCACGCTTTCCGTATAAACAGGGTCAGGAATCTGCCCATTCATCGCGGAAAGCATTGCGATGCCCGCCGCTACGGATATTCGTACCGTCATCGGGATGTTTTGCCCGGTGAAAACCGGCAAAATGACAAACAGCCCGATCATCCGTACAAAGATGAACAAAAACAAATCTATATTTTCATATAAAACCACAAGTGCGGACGCGCTCTCCATAGTACCACCCTCCGCCTATATTGTTGACATAAGCGCGGGAATGCTTGTGTAGAGTAGTTGGATATACTCCCGCAGCTGCGTCAGCATCCAAGGGCCAAAAATGACGAGTGCCAAGAACACGGCCAGTATTTTCGGCACAAACGCGAGCGTCGGCTCCTGGATTGACGTCACCGTCTGGAATATACTCACAAGCACACCGACCGTGAGGCCAATCAACAACGGCGGCGCGGAAACGACAATAATCATGCGGATGCCTTCCGCGATAAGCTCCGTAACACGATCCGTGCCCAAGCCGTCAACCTCCTCTAAGGGTACTCATCAGCGATTGAATCACAAGCGTCCAGCCATCCGCCAATAAGAACAACATAATCTTGAACGGCAACGATATCATCGCCGGCGGGAGCATCATCATACCCATGGCCATCAGCGTTGACGCGACCACCATGTCAATAACGATGAACGGAATGTAAATAATAAAGCCAATCAGGAAACCCTTTGCGATTTCACCCAGTACAAAAGAGGGAATCAAAACGCTGGACGGCATATTTGCAAGTACATCATCGCGCATCTCGTCCTTCGTTTCACCCTGCACCTCGAATCCGGCAATGCTGGAAAACAACTGCAACTCCTTCACGTTTGATTGCTCAAACATATACATCCGCAATGGTTCCATCGCAGCGGTAATCGCCTCATCCTGCGAAATCTCCTGCCGGGAAAGCGGTTGCAACGCATTCTCGTTCACATTGGCGAAGACTCCGCTCATATTAAACACAGTCAGGAAAAGCGCAAGGCCAATCAACACCTGATTGGGCGGCATTTGCTGTGTCCCCAGTGCGGAACGCAAAAAATGCAACACAATAATAATCCGCGTGAAGCAGGTCATCACAAGCAACAGTGATGGCGCAAGCGATATGAGCGCCACGAGGAAAATCAATTGCAACGTGGTTGCGGTGCCTTCCTGTCCCGTTACCTCGACAACACTATTCGCAAACATATCCGGCAGCGAAACACTCTCCGGCAGAATGCCCATCGCATTTGCTTTCATAGGTGCATGGAACGAAAGAAGCGCCAGTGCGCCCAGAAGCGCAAGCATGAAAACAATTACTTTGCATATCGGATGTGTCTTACCTATCTTGACATGCATCGTCATCATTGGCTTCCTCCTCTTCCTTCGGTGTGCGCGGCTTGTACAACCGGCCAAGCACCTTATCAAATGGAAGTGCAGGCGAAGCTTGTGCTTGTTCGTATACGGTCGCATCAATGTCATCCTCACCAAGCTCCGTCAGGAGGGTGACACGCTCCTTCGAAACACCGAGAAGGAAATACCGCTTCCCGGCGCGAACAAGCTGCACATTGTTTTGCTGCCCGACACTAAGGCCCTCTAATATACGGAGGTTGCTCCCCTTAACACGGCCAAGGCGACCGGACGCACCCAAAAAACGCGTCACGTAATACGCAAGAAAAATGACAATAACAAAAGCAAGGATCAGACGAACCGCCTGCCCTATCCCGCCAAGCAGGTCATCAGCCCCGCTTGTTGTAAGCTCCAGAAACACAAGCATATTTGTCATGACACGTTAACCGATAACCTTTTGCACCGCTTCCAGCACGCGGTCATGGTTAAAGGGCTTGACAATGAAGTCACGCGCGCCTGCTTGAATCGCTTCAATAACCATGGATTGTTGCCCCATGGCGGAACACATGACAATCAGCGCGTTGCCATCAAATTCCTTGATGCCACGCGCGGCCTGGATACCGTTCATCTCGGGCATGGTGATGTCCATGATGACCAGTGCTGGTTGAAGCTCCTTGTATTTCTCAATGGCACGCACGCCATTTTCCGCCTCACCGACCACGGTATATCCATTTTTGGTCAAAACATCCTTAAGCATCATTCTCATGATTGCAGCGTCATCAACCAACAGGATAGTTTTTTCAGCCATAATTTGATTCACTCCTTGATAGTAATCGTATGCAAGTCCAACTCATGCGGATTGCACCGTATGGATTGGCACAGCTTTATTAAATCCGATTTTCTGCGTTTATAATTTCTGTAACACGAACGGCAAAGTTTTCTTCAATTACAACAACTTCACCCTTCGCAACAAACTTTCCGTTCACCATAATGTCAATCGGCTCACCGGCCAGTCTATCAAGTTCCAAAATGGAGCCTGGTGTAAATTCCAATATGTCCTTGATTTTTTTTGTGGTGCGTCCGAGTTCCGCCGTAACCTCAAGTGACACATCCATGATGATGCCTATGTTTTCCTTCTGCTGCTGCACCGCATTTATATCGAAACTCTGGAACTGCGCGGGTATCGCATTTACGTTTTGTGCCGCTTGATGATAGGACACAGGCATACTTGGCATGGGCGCATATGCTGCTGGTGCAGGTGCCGGGATAGGTGCCGGTGCAGGCGTTGGTACCGGTGTGGGCTCCGGAACCGATGCAACCGCTTTCGGTGCAGATGCCACCGCTTTCGGCGCAGGTGCAGGTGCGGCTGCGTCATTCTTGACCTTATCCACCATCTCCAGCGCGAAATTACCCGGAAGAATCTGCATAAAATCGCTGTCAATCAACGTTCCAATTTCCATACGGAACGATACACAAACCACCGTTTCTCCAGCAAACGACACAGTCTCCGTAAAATTGTCATCCGCAAAGTCCAACGTGAACGCGGTTGGCGTTTCGATATCAATACGCGATTTTATCAGGCTGGATAACGATGTCGCCGCAGAACCAATCATTTGATTCATCGCTTCGGAAATGGCGCTGAGGTCAATCTCGTTGATGGCTTCCATCGTGCCGGATTGGCCGTCGCCACCCATCATCAGGCTTGAAATAATCTTGACATCCTCTTCTTTCAAAATCAGAATGTTAGAACCGCGCAGACCTTCTGCATAATCAACCCGGATACCGACACAGGGTCGATCGTACTTTTGCGCAATTCCGTCCCACGAGAGAATTTCCACACGCGGCGTTGTAATCATAACCTTTTGGCTGAGAAGCGCGTGCAGTGTGGTGGCAGACGTACCCATGCTGATGTTACCAACTTCACCCAGTACGTCCTTTTGCTCATCCGTCAGCGTGATGTTGCTTATACCTTCCGCGTTTTCCGCCTCGGACCCATCACCCAACAGGGCGTCAATCTCTGCCTGAGAAAGCATATCACCCATTGGCCTATCCCTCCTTCTCTACCAGTGATGTAATCTGTACCGCGTTTTTTCCGCGGCTGATGCCAGGCTTGGCATAAAATTTCAACAGGTTACCCACCATGATTTGCATATCAGAATTGATGTATGAATCCAAAGGAATAACATCCCCCTGTTGCAACTGTACGAAATCATTCACCGTGATGCGTGTCTTGCCGATGATGGCTGTCACCGCAACGCGCGCCGTTTCCAACTGCGCTTCCAACTCCTGCGTGTGCCGTTCATCCGCCACTTCACTGGGCGTGGAGAACCAAAACTTTGTGTTCAACCGCTCAATCACAGGCTCCAGCGTGATATATGGTATGCAAATGTTCATCAAACCCTCGACACTGCCAACTTTCATGGAAAGCGTGACAAGCGCTGTCATTTCATTCGGCGGGATAATCTGCGCAAACTGCGCATTTGTCTCCAGCTTCTCCAGACGTGGCTTAATATCGCCGACATTTTCCCAAGGCTCCGCAATGAAGCTAATCATTTGCGTAATCACACGCTCCAGTAGAATTTTTTCAATCTCAGAAAAATCCCGCATTTTGGCAATGACAGAGCCGGGACCACCCAATATACGGTCTATAATAGAATACCCCAAATTCGCGGATAATTCAAGTACAACCGAGCCTTTCATGGGTGTGAATTCCAAAATACTTAAAATACAGGGGGTTGCGAGCGCATTGTTAAACTCATTGTACGTCGCTTGCTCCGCGCTGACGACCTCAACATGCGTCGTCGTCCGCAGGAATGCGCTTAAAAACGAGGAGAGTACGCGTGCGTAATTGTCAAAAATCATTTCCAAGGAGCGAAGTTGCTCCTTACTGAATTTTGACGGCCGCGCGAAGTCATAATCCCGCGCTGTGCGCTTGGGTTCCTCTGCTTTTGCGACTGCTCCGCTCCCGCTTGCCAGCGATTTTAACAAATCGTCAATCTCTGACTGGGATAGGATTTCACCCATCAACATTCACCTGCCTTTTTGATTGATGTGCCGATACTTTATTGCATGACGAAATCCACATATGCGGAAACAATCGTATTGGAATCAAATTCTTCCTGCACACGTGCCAGTATATCCTGGCTCAACATGGCCTTCCCCTCCGCACCTTGCAAATCCTCCATCGTCCGCGAGGCCAAAATTTCAGACACCGCATCGCGTATGATAATCTCATTGGAAGCAAGCACGGCGAGTATCGCCGCTTGATCCTCCGCCGTTTTATCCACGCCGATGCCCATCGTCAGGACGATGATGTGTTTCTTGCCATCCACACTGGGCAGCAGGTTGGAAGTGATGTTGCTGGCAAGGCTGTAGGTTACGATGTCCTGCGCGGACAACTTCTTCGGCGGTGCGGGCGTTTCATACACCACGACCGGCTCCCCGTTTTGCGCATTCATAATCTGCGGCATACCGAACAATACAAACCAAGCCATAAACCCAATTAAAACGACAAGCAACGCGATGATTACAATCATAAAAAGCTTATTTTTATCCAAGCTTCGTTCTCCCCCTTGCAGGCACAGCCTTATTCATGCGGCTGGCCGGTTGTAGTATAATATTGGCTCATGATAATCAATTCTACGCGGCGGTTATTCGCGCGACCCTCGGGCGTATCGTTTGTATCCACAGGGTATAGGTCACCGTAACCGATGGGTTGCATCCGTAGCGGGTCAACCCCCTGCTCTTGCAAATAATTCATGACCGCGATGGCGCGCGCGGCGGACAAATGCGAGTTCGACGGGAACGCCACCGTGTTGATGGGGCGGTTGTCTGTATGCCCCTCAATACGAACGCCGCCGTCTGGGAATTCCATCAGCATTTCTGCCACCATGGCGAGCGCTTCCATCGACGCAGCTTTCAACGCCGCTTGCCCGGAGTCAAACATCACGCCCTCCGCAAAGCTGATGGCGATGGATTGCTCCTTGACTTCAAGGTTGATGCTTTCTTGCAGGTTGCTTTCCTCAAAATAGGTTTGCAACTTGTCGGCCATTTGTTCAAATTTTTCCTGCATTTCCTGGTATTCCGGTTTCTGCTCTACGACCGCATCGCCCGGATTCTCCGCAACGGGATCGTCTGCACCCGGACCTTCATTTGCGCCGACATCGCCTTCCTCAATCACAACAGAGGGCAATTCCAAAATCCCGGCACCCATCAACTCCATAATGCCGTCGCTTCCGAGGTCAATCAAAGATTCCTGCTTGTTCAGCATGGTAGAGAATTGCTCCATCTTTTCCACATTGGGGTCAGACATCGCATACAGGAGGATAAAGAGACACATCAGGAGGGACATCATATCACTGTATGTGGTCATCCACTCAGGTGCGCCTTTCTTGACCTCCTCTTTCCTTGCTCCCTTTGCCATTATTCCTCACCAGCCTTCGAATCCGCCCCGGCTGCGGCCTTGCGCATAACGGGCGACAGGAACGCCTTCAACTTTTCTTCAATAATACGCGGGTTTTCGCCTGCCTGGATGGATAAAATACCCTCGATGAGCACTTCCTTCAACAGCATTTCTTCCGCACTATAGACCTTCAGCTTCGAGGCGATGGGCATCGCAACCAAGTTGGCCACAATGGAACCGTAAAACGTTGTCAACAGCGTAACAGACATATTTGAACCAAGCGTCGCCGCATCGCTCATGTCGCCGCCAAGCATGAGAACAAGACCGACCAATGTACCAATCATACCCCATGCAGGGCCGGCGCTGCCCAGATATTCCCACACGCCACGGACGGAAGCATGGCGGTTTTCTATGTATGACATTTCCGTTTCCAAAATGCTGCGGACGAGGTCTGCCTCCGCGCCGTCCACCACCAGCATGACGCCCTTCTTCAGGAAAGGGTCATCCATGTTGTTGGCGGCTTCCTCCAGCGCAAGCAACCCTTCCTTACGCGCAAGATTCGAGAGCCCGATAATCTTACTGATGGCATCTGTCAAATCAATTTTGGGCGGCATAAAAATCTTTCCCGTCGCCATCATCGCTTGCATAACTTGTCCTATCGGGTTCGCAATCATCGTCGCCGCGAGGGAACCACCGATTGTAAAGATAATACCATCGATTTTGATGAACATTTCCATGGACACTCCGAAATCAAAGCCCACAGGCATCAACATCATAATCAAGACAGCAATAATACCGACTATAAAACCTATAATCGAACCAAGATCCACAAAGCTTCCCCCTTATCGGCGCAGATTGGCGTTTTACAGCGCCTGTTTCCGTATTTCCCGTTTGTATGCAACAGTTTTATCAATAATATCATCAACTGATTCCAGGACAATCACCTTCAGCCCTGTCATCATCATTATTGTCGTGTCCGGATTGGCTTCCACCGTTTGAATGATTTCGCAATTAAGCACCATATCTTTTCCATTTAATTTCGTCACATGAATCATATAAATCCCCCCTCATGTGGTATCCCGGGGCGGGTGTTACGCCGCCCCGGTTGTTATTTCGTCACTTACCGTTTCAAGTTCACCAGTTCTTGCAGCATATCGTCCGATGTGGTAATCACGCGCGAGTTCGCCTGGAAGCCGCGCTGCGTGGTAATCATTTCCGTAAACTCACTGGAGAGGTCAACATTCGACATTTCCAGCACGCCGCCAAGCAGGCTTGTGCCGCCTGATGTCGGATCCACGCCGACGCCGTCAAAATCGCCTGAGTTTGTCGTGGTAACAAAGAGGTTGTTGCCAACTTTCTCCAAACCGGCCGGGTTCTTAAACTGCGCAAGTGCAATCTGGCCGAGGAGCTTCGTCGCGCCATTGGAATAACGACCTGTGATTTTACCATCCGTACCGATGGAGATACCAGCCAAATCACCAGGCCAGTTACCGTCCTTTGTTACAGCCGCAGCATTCGTGCTGCCGTTGAACTGTGTCAGGTCGGCGAAACTGACCGTGATGAGCTCGGCAAATTCCGACTCCGGGTTCAACGGGCTTGTCGCCGCAGCATACATCGCCGCATCAAAGGAAATCTGAATCGACGTTGCCATGGCCGCCGTGGTACCTGTTTGGTCGATGTAACCGTTCACGTCAAACTTAACGCCGCTGAACGGCGCAGTCCCCGACGCCGGTATCCATTCAAACGCCGCGCCGGTCGTGCCGGGGGATATTCTGATACCTTGCGGATTCGCGCCCGTGAAGTCGTTCGGACTGGTGGCACCTGCGCCGGAGGCCGCCGCCACCGCAATCGGGATACCCTGTGAACGCTCACCATTGGGATACAGCATGTTACCGTAACGGATACCCCAGGATTTCGAGGAATCGTCATATTCATACCGGACATCCATGACATACCGATTGCCCAGCGAATCAAAAAACGCAAGTGTGCTGTCTTTTGTCGGCGTTTCCAGCGCATTGATATTGCCTTCCACCACAATCAAAGTTGTTCTTTCCGGCGGGATGGATTCATCCTCACCCGAAATCCGAAGCGGCATGACACGACCCGGCTCAATTTTATTCTGCCCCGGGTTGGCTTCATCCGGCACGGCTTCCCAGCCGTTCACCATCAAGCCGCCCGGTGTTGTCAGGTTGCCGGATTGATCCAGGCGGAATGCGCCCGCACGGGTGAAGTAAGTGCCGCTGTTATCGGAGACGATGAAGAAACCATCGCCTTGTATCATCAAATCATACGGATTGTCCGTCCGCTGCGCCGCACCGGTTGACATCAGCATGTCAATGGAAGCGACGTTCGCGCCGAGGCCGATTTGCATCGGGTTCGTGCCGCCGCGGCCGGAAGCCGCATTCGCTCCGGAAGCTGATGAAAGCGTCTGGCTGAACACCTCGGAAAATGTCACGCGGCTTGTCTTGTATCCGACCGTGTTGACATTCGCGATGTTATTGGCAATTACGTCCATTTTGGTTTGGTGTACCCGGAGACCGGATACGCCCGAAAACATGGAACGCATCATAGTGCAAAACTCCTTTCGTTACGCGGTATCTGCTGTGCATCCCTTCTGTCATTCCGGGATAACAAGCCCCCTTGAAAGGTCCGGCTTTATACGATAACCGCGCCGTCAATGTTAGTGAAAATCCCTTCTTCATCCTGTTCCTTATCCATCGCTGTGACAACGGTTTTACTACCGATGTTGACAATCAGCGCCACATCGTCCACCATCACGAGCGAATCCTGTATACCCTTCGCCCAAGCCTTTGCCACGCCCTTCTCCACCCGTTCCAGTTGCTCCGAAGAGAGTGTGATGTCACGCGTGCTCAAACGGTTGCTGGCGTGTTTGGAGAAACGAAGTTCTCTCGCGTCTTGCACGGCGTTTGACAGCACTTCCTGAAAACTCCGGCCGCCTTGCGTTTGCGCCGCCGCCGTTTTCACCTTGGATTCCGCACCGGGCAGAACCGGGATGAGCCGCGAAGCGCGCTGCGCCTCGGTTACGCCTTGTACATGCCGTATGGCATCCATTGCCCCACTCCCTTGCCTTACTCTTTAGGGTTCTTCGTCTGTTTCCGGTTCATTTGCCGGGGTGTCATCCGCCGGCGTTTCGTCTGCCGGAGCTGCCGGTACGTTGCTCTCCGTTTTGCTGTTATTCGGACGAACCGCATCGAACTCAACCTCTTTGTTTCCGACTGTCAGATAGATGATACCGCTCTTCACCAGCACGCCGTCGGCGATGCCGTTCACATCTGTGTGCTTGATTGCGCGGCCAATCCAACGGATGGCTTCTGTTATCTTATCAATCTTGTCAATTTGCGCTTCATGCCCGCCAAGTTGGATATACGCCGTGTCCTTGTTGATTCGCACACCGTCAATCTCCGCTTCGATAATTTGGTACACGCCGTCGATAACGACCTGCGCCTTCACAGTCTTACCGATAAGCATGTTCTCTTCCGCAACAGAGACGACTTCCTGCGGGAATACTTCTTTGTCGCCAACGACAAGGATGGGCGTGCTCCCCGTAAAGCGGATGTACTCGACCTTTCCTTCTACAAAACCATCGGCTTCCCCTGCGGAATTGAATGTGATGGCCTGAATCGTTCTGCCGACCAAATCCAATGCCTGCTGCGTAAAGATGTTGCCGTTCATCGTTTCCAGAAGACCCATCTGGTATTCATCCTCGGAAACTCTGGAGACTTCGCTGAGCTTCACCTCAAGCCCGTTCACCACGAGATACGCTTCCCCGCCCTTGATGACGGCGTTTGCTACACGGCCTTCAAAATCCGTATACTTCATGGTTTCGGCATTGTACGATGTACCCATGACCGTCTTCCCAACCAGGTTGAACGCTTGTGACTGGCCGGTCAGCTTGTTCATATTCTGCATTTGCTCCAGAGATGTGAACTGCGCCATCTGTGCCAGAAACTCCTTGTCCTCCGTCGGATTCAACGGGTCCTGATACTTCATTTGCGTAATCAACAACGTCAGGAACGCGTTTTTATCCAGCTCACTGCTTGCTTGCTTCGTTCCGTCAAGCTTAGAGGACTCTTTACCCCTTGTATAATCCGCCCAGAGTGACGATGCGGACACGCCGGATGTATCTGCCATTTTGCTCACCTCACTTTATGCCAAATAATTCACATTCGCATCCGTAAGCGTTTCGCCCTCGGAATCCAGCGATAAATCTGCCTCTTCCGCCGCGATACCCGCCGCAATCGTTTCAACGCGTCGTCCACTCATACCCCGTTCCCGTTCGTATAACGCCTGCTGCTCGTTCTGCTCATTCCCGACGCTAACGGACAACTGTGAAAGCTGAATGCCCTGCTGTGCGAGTGAATCCCGAAGCTGGTTAAAGCTGGCCTCAATGATTTCACGGATACGTTGGTTTTCCGCCACAAACTGCGCTGTGACGATGCCATTCTGCGTTGTAATCTTGAGCGACACATCACCCAGATGCTCCGGCTTCAATTGTATCTTAATCTCGGACATATCGCCCTTGACCTCGACCTTCATCTTGTCCACAATCTGGTCGATAACGCCTTGAGTGTCGATGTTGCGCGTTGCCTCCGTACGGACGTCCGCTTGCTCTACCTGTTGCAACGGTACCGCCGCCGGGTTGAACTCCTGCACCATACGGACTTGTTCCCTCGTCGCGCCATCCTGCGTCAGCTCGTTCTGCGGTTTCGCATCCGACGACGTCGGCTTCACAGCTTGTTCCGCCTTTTGCTCTGTCGGCTTTACCGCGAACGCTTCCGTTGATTCATCCGTAGCGGCTATATCCGTCAGTTCTTTGCTTGTGACCGACTTCGTTTCCGTTACCGACTTCGGTGCTATCTGTACCGGTAATGCTGCTTCGGCTTGTGCTTCCAGTATGGCTTTCGCGTCTGTTGCAAATCCGTCCAGTGCCGTGTTGATTTTCTTGAACACCGTTTGGATGTCCGGCACGTTCAGAAGTTGCTCCTTCGATTCCACACCCGTCACCTTCTGCATAAACAGATTCAAGTTTTCCGGCTTGTACAAGTCCAACGCTTGCATATTCAACTGCGCCAATATCTGCGAAATCACATCCTCCGGCACACCGAGCGCTTCCGATAATGCCGATAACAGTTTTTTGTTGACTTCATCCTTCGGCACGGCCGCGGCTTCCGCCGGTTTCGTAGCCTTCTCCGTATTCGGCGCTTCCTTTTGCTTGACAGGCTGCGGATTGTCCGTTGTTTGCGCTGCCTCCGGCTTTTCCGCCTTTACCTTCTCACGCTTGCTTTCTTCACGCTTCGCAGTCTTGGCCGTGTTGTTTTCCGTCCGTTCCAAAACACCCGCGAACGCTTCGCCATCCTTCGCCTTCGGCTGCGCCTTCACACCTTCGGTGCCTTTCACCCCGCCAAGGTTCACACCTGTCAGCAAATTCGTTAATGCTCCCATATTTTCACCTCCCTTCCTATGCGTACTCATATGTTGTGAATCATATGGCCTATTCCGGCAATATAATTTCCTGCTCCGGCGCCATCCGTCGGCCCAAATTTGCCACCGCTTGCACCGTCATTTCATTCATAATTAAACCGCGTTGTTCGGCATTCATCGCCATCAGGATTTGCACCACAAGCTCCGGGTCTGCCGCAGCCATTTGTTCCAATCCTGCCGCTGCATTCGATTCATCCATCGCGGTGAAGGTGTTTACATAGTCCCGCATTTCCTTTGTTGCATTGGATTTCTTGGCGTATTCGCGATATAAAATTTCAGCGTTCACCGGATCCACACTTTCATAAAACTTCGCGTAGGCCATAAGGTCATTTATCGCAATCATTCTATCGAATGCTTCTTTATCTTCTTTATATTTAAGCTGCCGGGTTTCGAAATCCGTTAAACGCTCAATTTCCTTCAAATATGTCGCGTTCAGTGCCGCCAGCCTCTCGATTTCCGCTTTATCCGCATCCTTCTGTTTCGTGAGTGCATCCACTTCTGTTTGTAATTCTGCCGCCGATGGGCCTTCCAGCTCATCCGGGGTCGGCTCCGGCGTAATCAGATTGTTGACAATCGGAATCTTCATCAGCACGTCGTTCACGATAATCGTGCGGAAGCCGAAAAGATTCAACACAATCGCCGCCGTCGCGCCCGCCACCAAGAGAAGCACGACAAGCAGGATAACCAAACCTGCGCGGCTTTTCTTCCCGCGCGCCTTGCCTTCCTTCTTGCGAAGCTTGGCTTCTTTTTCAGCTTCCTTTTCCGCCCGCTTGCGTTCCGCCGGGGTCATGTCCGCCAATGCCGTGTCCGCCACATCCATATTCGGTTTTTCCTTCGTCCGCTCAGCCATGCTTTACCCTCAACCTTCGATTCCGAATTAACCTTCCGCGCCATGCTTGTTGTATTGATAACTCACGATCTCATCCACACGGCGTTGCTCCGCCCTGTTTTCCTCCGCGATATACAACTCGCGGTGCTTTTCTTTGAGTTTTTCCAACATTTTCCGTTCCTTCATTGCTTCCACCAGCGCCTGCCGCTTTTCTTCGGCGAACGCTTCCGCCTGTGCAATGACCTTTTCCTGCGCACGGATGCGGTACTTGATGGCATCAAGGAACAAATTGTTCCGCCGGAACGCTTCCGCGTCCACCTGTTTCTTTAATTGCTCCCGGAATGCCCGCAGGACAGCGGCTTTCTGCCGTTCCATCGCCGCTTTCTTTTGCTTTTCACGCTCCAATGCGGCGAGAGCCTGCCCGTATTCCAGCTTTGCCTGATCCTCAAGCTTTCGTTTTAATTGAAAGAAGCTTTCCAACCGAAACACAAACTTGGCCAAGAAGTATCTATCTCCCTTTTACGTACCTGCTTTATACCCCCACGATTCCACACAGCTTACCGACAACATCGTTGAATTCGAATTTCTCCTCCACCGCCTGCCGTAGGAAGCCATCAACCCCGGGATGCTTGGCGATGGCATCGTCAATCTCCGGATTGCTTCCGGCCACATAAGCGCCGATGTTAATCAAATCCTCTGCATCGGCATAAACAGCCATACTTTTTTTCATTTCATTCGCGGCAGCGCGGTGCGTTTTCGTCACCACATCACCCATCACGCGGGATACGCTCGCCAACACGTCGATGGCAGGATAATGGTTTTTATTTGCGATTTTACGGTTGAGAACGATATGTCCATCCAATATACCGCGCGCCGTATCGGTAACAGGTTCCGTCATATCGTCGCCGTCCACAAGGACAGTGTACATCCCGGTAATCGAACCCTTGTCGGAATTACCTGCGCGCTCCAACAATCGCGGCATGACCGCAAATACACTCGGCGTATAACCCCGTGAAACCGGCGGCTCCCCGACTGCCAGACCCACCTCGCGCTGCGCCATGGCGAAACGCGTCAGCGAGTCCATCAACAATAATACGTCCTTGCCTTGGTTCCTGAAATATTCCGCAATCGCCGTGGCGACTTCCGCGCATTTGATACGGACAAGCGCCGGCTGGTCTGACGTCGCAATCACCAGCACGGAGCGTTGTAAACCTTCCTCGCCCAAGTCCTTTTCCAAGAACTCGCGCACTTCTCTGCCGCGCTCCCCGACGAGGCTGATGACATTGACATCCGCGCGCGTGTTCCGTGCAATCATACCCATCAGCGTACTCTTCCCCACACCAGAACCGGCGAAGATACCGATACGCTGTCCCTTGCCAATTGTGAGCAGGCCGTCAATAGCCTTCACGCCCAGCGGGAGCGGTTGATGAATGCGGTTCCGCACAAGCGGGTTCGGCGGCATGTTGAAAATCGGGAACAGTTCGCCCTCCGTCAAATCACCCTTGCCATCCATCGGCAGACCAAGGCCGTTTAACACGCGCCCGAGGAGCGCATCCGATATGCGGATAGAAAGAGGTTCGTCCATGGCCTCCACAATGCTGCCGGGGCCGATGCCACCCATGTTGCCGAGGGGCATCAGGAGAATATGGCTGTCCTTGAAACCGACGACCTCCGCACGGATAGGCTCGCTGTGCTTGTTTGCCCGTATCTGGCACAAATCACCGATGCTCACATCCGGCCCGACGGATTCAATTGTCAATCCTACAACCTGCGATACACGCCCAAGGCGCTTGATGTAGGTTTTATGCAATGCCGATTGGTACTTGGCAAAATCGACTGCGGGCAACGCGTTCACCTCATTACTTTTGCTTCTCTGTTAGTTGCTATCATCAGCCGTTTCCGGCTTGGCAGCGTTCATGATATACCGTATATGCTGCGCAAAGGATTCAAACTGCCGGTCAAGGCTGCAATCAATGTTGCCATACGCCGTCTCGATGATGCAATCACTTTTCGCAAGAGAAATGTCACGCACAATTTCAATATGTGAACCCTCTGCGATGGCGACAAGCTGTTCTTTGTCGGCCATGACCGTTTCGTAATCCTCTTTCGAAACGCGGAGTGTCAGGGTTCCCGTAAGCGTCGCCTCCGCGAGACCCTGCCGTATCAGGTTGGAAATAACTTGCGGATTGATGTCCGCTGCATCGCCGAGGATTTTTTTTGTAATACCCAACATCAACGCAATCATATCCGGTTCTATCGCGGCATACGTACGTTCGCGCTCCTTTAGCGTTTCCGCCCGGAGCCGTTCCGCTTCCGCAACAACTCGTTTATGTTCCTCGTCACCCTTGCCGAACCCATCCGCATACCCTTGTTTTTGTGCTGTTTCCAATATTTCCTCACGGAGCCGATTGCTTTCTTCCGCGGCTTCCTGCTTCATTGTATCGGCCGCCACCGCCGCTTCATGAATCAAACGCGCCGCTTCAGATTCCGCCTGGTCGAGAATGCGTACATGCTCGCCCCGCGCCTTCGCGAGGATATCCACCACTTCCTGGGTTGTCGATTCAGCCGGTGGCAAACCCTGGCGGATACCAGCATTCGCCTTGCTATTTACTGTATCGAAGCGCGGCACCTCAATGGTGACGGTGTTCTGCATGTCCATTTGTATCCCGGAGGCTTTGAATATCTTAGACAATAATATCATCCCCTCCGCCGCGCGCCACTATAATTTCGCCGGCGTCTTGAAGCTTTCTGATAATGTTGACAATCTTTTGCTGCGCTTCGTTGACGTCGTTCTTACGCACAGGCCCCATGAAATCCATTTCTTCCTTTATCATCGCGGCCATACGCTTCGATGTGTTCGCAAAGATAATACTCTGCACCTCGGCAGATGCGCCCTTGAGTGAAATGGCAAGGTCACGGTTGTCAATACCCTGACGGAGAACAGTCTGTATATCACGCCCGCTAAGCTGCACAATATCTTCGAACACGAACATACGGCGCTTGATTTCCTCGGACAATTCGACATCTTCGCTTTCGAGTGTTTCCATGATATTCTTTTCCGTCGCGCGGTCTACCGCGTTCAAGATTTCGACCACGGAATCGACACCGCCGACATCCGTATAATCTTCCATCATTAGGCTGGAGAGCTTCTTTTCCAACGCGCGTTCCACTTCCTTTATAACCTCCGGAGAGGTTCTGTCCATCGTGGCGATACGCCGTGCGACATCGGCCTGTTTTTCAAGCGGGAGTTCTGTAATGACCTGCGCCGCCTGTTGCGGCCGTAAGTACGCAAGTATCAACGCGATAATCTGTGGATGCTCGTTTTGTATAAAGTTCAAAATCTGGCTCGCGTCCGCCTTGCGTATGAAATCGAACGGGCGCGCTTTTAACGATACCGTGAGCTTGCTGATGACCTCAAACGCCTTGTTCTCACCCAATGCGCGCTCCAGAATTTGCTTCGCATACGCGATGCCACCTTCGGAAATATACTGTTGCGCGATGCAAATCTGGTAAAATTCATCCAACACAGCTTCCTTGATTTCTGGCATGATGGATTTTGTATTGGCGATTTCAATCGTGAGCTGCTCAATCTCGTCCTCTTTCAAATGCTTGAACACCGCCGCTGATTTTTCCGGCCCGAGCGTGATGAGGAGTATCGCCGCTTTTTCTTTTCCGCTTAGTTCCGTGCCGACTGCCATACCGTGCTCTCCCCTTTACTCCCACTCGTCGTTCAGCCAGTTGCGGAGCAGCTGAGCCACGGCTTCGGGCTTTTCGGTAACAAATTTTTCAATTTGTTGTTTGACCTCGGAATCTTGGTTGAATTCGATTTCTTTGAGACGTTCCATTTCCTCAATCTCCGCCTCTCGTTTTTCCTCAAGCTGCGTACTGACCAGCAGCTCCTCCACCGACAGCTCTGGCTCGATTTCCGTCACCTCATCCTGCGACGGCTTCTTAAACAGTGCAAAGGCCAGCAGCGCAATGAGAATCAGGCAAAGGATAAACATCAGGATTTGTTCCGTCTGTACGGGTTGTACCTCTTCGGATATGAAAACAGCGCGCTCATATGCCGCCATAACGACATTGTCAATGCCCGTGCCAACTTTGATGGACGCGATAATATCCTCGTCCACGTGTAGTTTCTTCGGATCCTCAATGGAGCGCTGGTATTCCTTCCATGTCATATCTTGCAAAAGACCCGCCGCCCGCACATCCGCTTCGTAGTATTCCTGGTATTTGTACGCCATCACGCTCAGCGAGGAACTGTCTTTGAGGAAGGTGCCCACGTTCGACTCCTTGGTGCTGACCACCTCATCATACAAATATTCCACCGCGCGACTTTTGGTCGAGCCGGATGAATTCGAACCGTTGCCCGTGTTGTATTCCGGTGTTTGCAAGTTATTGGTGTCAGTGCCCGGCGCGCCGTCGCTTGTACTGCCGTCCACCTTTGAGCTTTCCGAAATTTCACTTTGGATATAACCCGTGGAGCCATCCGCTTCAGGACCGGAGTAATCCTTGGACTGTGTGATGATTTTATCCCAGTTAAACGCAAAGTTTGTAATGGTTTCCGCGTCGTCATACAGGCGCGCAAGCATGGATTTGATTTGGTCACGAACAAAGGCAATCGTCGCCAGTTCCGACTCACGCTGGTAGTCAATGACACCGCTTTCTTCGCTATCCCCAGAATACAGCGTGTTGAAATTCGAATCCGCGATGTAGATGTCCTTCATATCCAGACTCGCAAAGGATTTGGAAACCAATTTTGCCATCGCTTCCCCGTCCGCACGGGAGAGCTGGTTCATTGAATCCACCGTGATGGCAACCGACGCGCCCCGCGACGCTGTGAGCAGCCAGCTTGTATCATCCGGAAGGTTGGGAACGACGGTCACGCTGCGGATACCGCGGAAGCCCAGAAGCATCTGCTCTACTTCGGATTTGTATAACTGCCGCAGGTTTTCCCGCGTGATTGTCTGCGTGGAGCCCATGCCCGCATTCGCAATCACATCCACAAAACCATATGCATTGTTGCCCATGACGTCAGACGAAACAATCAGTTGCTTCGCACGGACAAAGTCCTCCTGCTTAACAGAAATACTTTTCCCGTCCGTGCTGTCCTTACTGATGATGCCATTCTCCGCCAGGAGCTGGCCGACTTGCGACTGCGTGCCGTAATCCAAGTCATTCATCAATGGAACATATTCCGGCCTTGTAGTAAACCATATCAACAACACAAGTGTCACAACGGAGAGCGCCGTAATGCCAATAACCCGCCACTTTTGCCCGCGTTCAAACCGGTTCCACCACTCAACGAATTTATTCAGTTGCGCCTGCATTCTCTCTTGCAATCCTATCACCTCGTAGACGGTTTCGGTAACGCCTTTATTACGCTTCCTGTACGCAAGGAAAGCCGCCTAGTACAGCCGGCAGCTTGAGCGGTGTTATATTTGCATTCTCATGATTTCCTTGTATGCGTCAATCAGCTTATTGGTTACCTGAACCGTGAAGTTGAGCGAGGCATACGCCTTTTCCTGCGCAAGCGTGACAGCAAGCATGTCGTCAGTCTTCCCGACAGCAAAATCAAGCTGGACTTGATCCGCTTGCAACTGGAGCGTATTTGTTTCATCAACCATGTTCAAGTATGCGTTGAAAAATGTATCGAAAGAGTTGGTTTTGTCCGCCGCTTTTGTCTGCACGGTGCCTTGTAAGGACGGAATGGATATGCCCGAAATTGCATTAATCTCGCCGACTGTCATCGCTTTTCCTCCAAAGGTCATGTCTTTTATGTAATGAAGCGTATATGATTGTAATCGTCAAGCTTATAATTTCAGCATTACTTGCTAATTTCAAGCGTTTTGTTAAGCATTGCCTTTGTCGCGTTCATCGCGGTCAAGTTCGCCTCGTAAGAACGGCTTGCTGCAATCATGTTCACCATTTCATTCACAATATTGACGTTCGGCTTTGTGACATATCCGTCCGCATCGGCATCAGGATGAGACGGCTCATACACCTTCGTCCCTTCCGTCTGGTCTTCCACCACACGAGATACACGCACGCCGTTTCCGTAGTCCGCACCCGTCAGGGATAGCGCGCTAGTGAAAAAATTGCTGAAACTTTTATTATCCGTCCGTTCTTCGAACAATGTGATTTTCCGTTTATACGGCGTTCCGTCTTCCGTCCGCGTCGTATCGACATTTGCGATATTCTGCGAAATCACATCCATACGGAAACGCTGCGCGGACAACCCTGTCGCGCTGACATTCATGGAGCCAAAAAAGCCCATACAATCCCTCCGTCACCCAGCATTGTGTACTTTATCGTATCGAGGAAATCAAATTGATGCGTTTATAATTATTGATGACGCTGCCGGCCAGTGTTTCGTATTTGACGGCATTTTGATAAAGGTCAACCATTTCAGACTCAATATCGACATTGTTACCGTCAATCCGGTAGCTGTACCCCGCGTGCTCGGTAATCAACTGCGGACGAACACGCGATAAATCAAGCTTTCCCGTTCTTTTTGCAGCCGCGAGCGCATCTTGCAAATAAATCTCGAATTGTACTGTCTTTTTTTTGTACCCGGGCACCTCTGCGTTTGATATATTATTTGCAATCACGTCGTTTCGTACGGCAGAAGCCTGCATAGCAACCCCTAAAATGTCGTTTTGTACAAATAAATCGTTTAACACCCGGCACACCTCCGCAAAAAAAATCAATATATAGTATGATTATACACGAAATCCATCAAAAAGAAAAGCAATTTCACCAGAAAAGAATAATTTTCCTGTTTACTCTTTACAGGATACTTGTAAAAGATAAAAAGCCCGCCGCAAAATGTACGAAACATTTCACAACAGGCTTTTTATTTCATTCGGCTTTATTTAACGCCGATATCAGACCGATACCGCGCACCCTCGAATGAAATAACCGAAGCGCCCGCATATGCCGTCTGAATGGCTTTTGTAAGCGTTTCGCCTATGCCTGTCACCCCGAGAACCCGCCCGCCGTTTGTCACAATCTTACCGTCTTTGGCAGTTGTTCCCGCATGGAAAAGCACTGTGTTATCCATTTGCTGCGCAGAAATAAGTCCGTTTATTTCATGCCCTTTATCGTATGTACCCGGGTATCCGCCCGATGCTATCACCACACATGCCGTTGCGTTATCATCCCATTCGACGGCAATCGCGTCCAATGTACCGTCAACGCAAGCTTCCAACACGTCTACAAAATCCGTTTTGAGACGAGGAAGCACAACCTGCGTTTCGGGGTCGCCAAAGCGTGCGTTATACTCAATCACCATCGGCCCTCGTTCTGTCAACATCAGGCCAAAGAATATGATGCCCTTGAAAACGATTCCTTCGCTATTCAACGCCTGCACCGTTGGCAAGAAGATGCGTTCCATACAGAGCGCTTCCATTTCCTTCGTGTACACCCGGCTTGGTGAAAACGTACCCATGCCACCGGTGTTCGGCCCCTCGTCATTGTCGTACGCACGCTTATGATCCTGCGCGCCGACCATCGGCATCACCGTTTCCCCATCGCAGAACGCCAACACAGAAACTTCAGGGCCTGTTAAACATTCCTCAAGTACGACAACCTCGCCCGATGTGCCGAAGCGCTTTTCCAGGAACATTTCCCGGAGTGCAGCCTCCGCTTCTTCCATGCTGTAGCACATGATGACACCCTTGCCAAGCGCCAATCCGTCACATTTTGCCACAATGGGCAATGGCTGCGTTTTCACATATGCCATGGCTTCGTCATAAGACGACACCGTGCGGTAAGCGGCTGTCGGAATGCCGTATTTTTGCATCAGTTCTTTTGAAAACGCCTTGCTGGATTCAATCTGCGCTGCGTTCTTCGTCGGCCCGAAAACACGGAGCCCCTCTTTCGCGAACACATCCGCGATACCGCCTGCCAACGCATCATCCGGCCCGACGACCGTGAGGTCGATATGGTTTTCCTTCGCAAAGGAAGCAAGCGCTGTAAAATCCATCACGCTGATATTCACGCATGTTGCAATCTGCGCCATACCGGCATTTCCCGGTGCACAGAACAGCTCCGGACAATGGCGGCTCTGCGAAAGTTTCCAGGCAATCGCGTGCTCCCTACCGCCGGAACCAACCACAAGAATCCTCATGGCTCACCCTCCGTCTTTTGTCTTGTTTAGTTTAACACATTTTTCGTCACAACACAAGCGTTTCCTGCTTTTTTCGCAATTTTGCCATACGCAATACTTGCGTTAATCTGCCACGTGTACGCGGTTGTTTTGAACCGTCAATTTCCCCTCCGCATAGAGCCGTATCGCCTCCGGCAGAATCCTCCATTCAGCTTCCTCCATCACGCGTTTTTGCAAGCTTTCCGGTGTGTCAGCGTCATGAACAGACACGGCCTTCTGGATGATAATCGGCCCCGCATCGGCTTCCTCCGTGGCGAAATGCACCGTCGCGCCCGTAACCTTCACACCCGCCGCAAGGACGGCTTCATGTACATGTAGACCATAAAAGCCATGCCCGCAGAACGCAGGAATCAGCGAAGGATGTATGTTCATCACACGGTTCGGGAACGCTTGCGTAAGACCAGGTAGAATAACCATGAATCCAGCAGTCAGAATCAAATCAACCTTGCATTCGTTGAAATGAGCAATCATCGCCGCTTCATACGCGCCGGGCGCCGGGTATTTCTTGCGCGGCATCCACTTTCCGGGAATGCCGTGCTTCCGCGCACGTTCCAAGGCAAAGGCGGATTTGTTGTTGCTGACGACCGTAACGATTTCCGCAGGCACCTCGCCGCGGTCAATCGCATCGATAACCGCTTGCAGGTTGGTACCGCCGCCACTTGCCAGCACGCCGACTCTTAGCATATGGAAACGCCCTCCCCGGCTTCAACCGTGCCGATTATAAACGCCTTCTCGCCCAATTTTTCTGCCTCAAACGCGACTTTTTCCGCATCTTCTTTTGAAACGGCCATAACCAAGCCGATACCCATATTGAAGGTGTTGTACATGTCCTTGTCTGCAATATCGCCCGCGCTTTGCAACAGATTGAAAATCGGTGGTACAGGCCATGCACCTTGCTGGATAACGGGTCTCAACCCATCGGGCAGCATCCGTGGAATATTTTCGATAAACCCGCCGCCGGTGATGTGGCTCATACCCTTGATGTCGAATTTTTCAAGCAGCGCAAGCACCGGCTTCACATAAATCCGTGTCGGTTCCAAGAGCGCTTCCCCCAGTGTTGTACCAAGGCTTTCGACAAACTCCTTCACGCTTGTTTCTGACGGGCGCAATACCTTCCGCACGAGCGAGAAACCATTGGAATGCACACCGTTCGACGCGAGGCCAACTAGTACGTCACCCGCCTGTATCCGCTTGCCGTCCACAATATTTTTCTTATCAACGACACCAACAGAAAAACCCGCCATGTCATATTCCGCCGGTGGATAAAAGCCCGGCATTTCCGCCGTTTCCCCGCCGATAAGCGCACAATTCGCCATCTTGCAACCGTCTGTTACGCCTTTCACAATCTGTTCAATCCGCTCCGGCACATTTTTACCGCAAGCGATATAATCAAGGAAGAAAAGCGGCTCCGCACCGGAGCATACGATGTCATTCACACACATTGCCACGCAGTCGATGCCCACCGTGTCATGCCTGTCCATCAAAAAAGCGATTTTCAGCTTCGTGCCCACGCCATCTGTACCGGAAACGGAAACCGGCTCTTGCATGTCCTTGATTTTCGCAAGCGAAAACAGGCCGCCAAAGCCGCCGATGTCGGAGAGCACCTCCGGACGGAACGTGCCGCGTACATGCTTCTTAATCAACTCGACGGATTGATATCCCGCCTCCACATCCACTCCTGATTGCTTATATGCCTCATTCATACACAGCACCTCCATTTTTTTCCACAGGGTATTTTCCATCAAAGCAAGCCGCACAGAAACCGCACTTTGCACCAATGGGCGTGCGCATCAAACCTTCTTCACTGAGGAAACCAAGGCTGTCTGCGCCAAGTTCTTTACAAATTTCATCCACAGACAAACGGCTTGCCATCAGCATATCTTTGTTTGTCGTATCTACGCCATACCGGCATGAATATTTAACGGGCGGCGATGCAATCAGCAAGTGGACTTCCTTTGCGCCGTCGCGTTCCTTCATCATGGTCACGATTTTTTTCGTTGTCGTGCCGCGCACAATGGAATCATCCACAAGGATGACGCGTTTACCCTCAATACGGCTCCGCATGGAATTTAATTTCAAACTGACCGCCAACTCCCGCGTTGTTTGCAACGGCTGGATAAATGTGCGGCCGATATAGCGGTTTTTATGAAAACCCTCCGCATACGGAATGCCCGATGCGTGTGCGTACCCAAATGCCGCCGGCAGGCCGGAGTCCGGCGCGCCAATCACAATATCCGCGTCCAACGGGTATTCCGCAGCCAGTATCTTTCCCGCCTCAAAACGTGCATCATATACGCACGCGCCATCAATGATACTATCCGTACGGGCGGTATATACAAATTCAAAAATACACATCGCCGTATCCTCGGCATTGATAAAAGAAGAACGAAGACCGTTGTCGTCAACCACGGCGATTTCGCCCGGCACAACATCGCGCACAAGCGTTCCTCCAACCGTGTCAAATGCGGAGGATTCCGACGCAAACATATACGAATCACCCAGTTTGCCCAGCACGAGCGGCTTCATCCCGCGCGGGTCGCGTGCGGCGACAAGCTTGTTCGGCGTCATAATCAACAACGAATACGGCCCTACAAGCTGTTTCATCACGCGCTTCAACGCGTCCTCGATAGAATGGCACTTTACCCGCTCCCGCGAGAGTAACTGTGCGATGATTTCTGCGTCGGAGGTGCTTTGGAACATGAATCCGGATTTTTCCAAAGCCATCCGAAGTTCCCGTCCGTTCAGTAAACTCCCGCTATATGTAATTGCCATTTGCCCTTTTGTGTAACGCAATACAAGCGGTAATGCATTCTCCCGCAGGTTTTCCGACGCGATATGCTGCCCGCATTGCGCAACGCCTGCGCGCGCACCATTCAAGTGTTGTACGACGACATCATTGAACACTTCCGACAACAACCCAAGTTCTTTGTGATATACAATCCGGCCCTTGTCATTGATAGCAAGCCCGGCGCTTTGCTGTCCACGATGCTGAACCCCATACATGGCGAGATAGAGCACCTCCGCCGCGTCAAGTCCTTCCTGTCCCCAGAGACCAACCACACCGCATTCCTCCTGTTATTTATCCAAATTCACAACGACACACCATTCCTGCGTACGTTCATAAAAAATAATTTTAGCACAAAACAAAACGCGCGTCAATCCACTCGCGCACGTTTTGCCGGTATATCCATCATTTCGATTGATAGCATTTATAACGCTTACGACACGCGCGCGCGCTCCTTCATCATTTGCACATAGACAAGCAGTTCCTTCCGCGAAGCCACATTTAGCTTTTGGAAAATGCGGCGGTTGTGTGTTTTGATGGTATTGATGGAGAGGCATAGGATTTCCGTAATCTTTTTCGCGTCATACCCTTCCGTATAGAGATTGAACACGGCGCGTTCCGCCGGGGAAAGGTTCTTGATACTTTCGACAAACGCTTCATATTCTGCCGAAGTCTCACCCGTCTCCTTTGTATCCTTGGCCGCCTCAGCATCTTTTTCAGCCAAGTATGCAAACAGGTCGTCAATTTCCTGTATGCGTGTTTTTTCCTCCGGCCGTGCGCCCTGCTTCATTTTATCCAACGCAACCACAACCGGCTCGATATACCGCTTGCTGATAAGCAGTGCAGCCCCCGCACTCAGCACAAACAGCGCCGCCAAAAGCCAAATAACACCGCGGCTGCGGTTCTGGATATGCTCCGTAAAATCCGCTTCTGGCATCATGACGGAAACCACCCATTCCTGTGATGCAAACACCGCATCGCGCGGATACAGGTTCGCCGATGCTTGCTCTCCGATGTATATGTCCCCATTCGCCGCGGTATATGTGATAAGCCCGTCTGTGCGTGCCTCCGTTGCCAATCCACCGCCGAGCCATGCCGTTGTATTCGAATGGCTCCCCGCGAAAAGGGCATGCTGCACATGTAGTATATCCACCTCCACCGGCGTCCACAATGCAAACACGCGGTTGTATACGCTATTATCCGGCGCGTTTTGCAGTTTGAACAGCATCGCGCTGATTTCGAAGCCGCAGACACCCATGACCGTGCCATCCGCCCCCAGCAGCGGCACACACAGCAATACACTTTCTTCATAGTCGCCGGAGAGTATGCAGGCCGGATTCCAATAGTATTGCCGCGACAGCTCCATCGCTTCATCCGCGCCTTCCATCGTTGTACGAAAGAAATCGCCTTCTTTTACCGTGAATTCCATTTGCCATTGCGGCAGCATTTCAAGTTTCTCCCGCTTCGCAATAGCAGACGGGCCGCGCAGGAGGCGCACCGTCGGAGATGTCCTGTTGATGGCATTCGGCTCCATGTTTTTGAAAAACAAGCCTGCACGTGAATTATCTGCGTGTGGCAAGTACGGTCCGGCCGTGGTGTCCAATACGAGGAACACACCGCTGCATGTGTTCTTTTCCAACGCAGCAAGAAGGAGCGGTGATGCGTTTTGCAACACATTGGAAATCTGCGTAGCATCCCCAGAGAGCATGTCCAATCCGAAGTTTTTTTCTTCCAACAGGTCGGCAAGCTTTGCCGCCAAGGCAAGACCCTCCACCGCAAGCTTGCCCGTGTTTTTAGCCATTCCAGCAGAGAGGTGGCTCAGTTCGTTTTCTATAAAAGCACGGTTTTCCTTCGCGCCGGCGGAAAACACCCCTGTTGCCATCAATATCGTCAAAAGCCCCGACATTACTGCTACTAAAAAAAGAAGGAAGAAAACAGACAGACGGCGTTGCAATGTCAAGCTGCTGCGTCGGAGCCGCAGCGATTCAAACGCCTTCATCCGTTTCCCTCCTTCCCTATATAATACGATAATACATTATGCGCACAGCCATATGACTACTTCATGAACACGCTATACAGCGCACCCGTAACCGCGTCAATTTCCTCGCCGCCGTCCACGCGCTCTCTCGCTTCACGCATAGATTGCTTGAAAGCTGACTCAAATGCCTTGCTCATCGTATCGTATTGTTCATAATTCGGCGCAACAATAAAAGAGTATTCATCATACATCTTGATTGCCGCGGTCAGGAGCCTGCGGATGTTCGCATTTTCCACCTTTTCAATTTCCGCTGTCATATTCGATTCAAACGCTTCTTTTGTAACAGGCAGGTATCCCGTAGACGATACGAAGCGCATATTTTGCTCCGGCTGCGTCACCCATTTCAAAAACAACGCGGCCGCATATTCTTTTACGGATGTGGACTTCGCAATAACCATGCCCGCACCGCGTTGGAGCGCAACCTTGCTCCCGCTCACAAAGGTGGGATACGGAAGCACTGTGTATTCCACCGCCTCAATGGTGTTATCCGGATACGTCACCGATTCCCCATAAAATAATATACCCGCCGTCGAACCTGTCGAACAAATGATTTCCCCCGTCTTACTGAGATCAGACGAGTAGCTGTCACTCATAGCGAAACCACCCTGCGCAGCCGTTTCGCTTGCCAGCGTCCATAAATTCTTAAAAGAAGGCAAATCTGTACGGAGCCTGTTCTCCTCCACGAATGCCGCTCCCTTTTGCACCGCGCCAACCATGGCGATGTTGAACCATGAGTCCGCCGTATAGAACGCCGCGCCGCCGCTCCATTCGGTATATTGAACCGCCGCCTCGGCAATGCCCTCAAAGGTGGCGAGGCTGTCCATCGTCACACCCGTGTCCGCCGCGAAACGTTCGAACAATGTTTGATTGACAAAGAGCACTTCCGTGGACTTCGCAATCGGAAAAACATAGAGTTGCCCGTCGCTCAGCCGACCCTCCGCAATAAATTCCGGTAAATATGTATTGAGCTCTTCTTTTGTAAACAATTCGTCCAGCGGCGCAAGGAGTCCTTCACTTTGCAGAAACATCGCCGTCTTTGGATATGCCACTGTGATGTCCGGCATTTCCGGCGCGCCAGGGTCGCCGTTCGCGATAAGTTGGAGATTCGTTTCCACATCCTTGAAAGCAGAAATCGCAGTGACGTTGACGATAATACCCTTTTCACGCCCGATGGTATTATTAAATTCATCTACGAGTGAATCCATCGTGCTCTGCATCTGTCCGCCATAATTATGCCACATGGTTATAGCCACCGGGTTCTTCGGGTCAAGGCCGTCGCTACCGCAGCCGGCGAGCATCGTACATACAATTGCAAGAATCGGGAAAATCGCATAAATACGCTTTTTTATCAAAATACACCCACCTTTCCTTCGGGGTGATGAAAATTCACCCTGAAAATCACCCCTGGCAACGTAAAATCACCTCTTTGGGGTGATTACAAAATTCGGTTTTCTTGTTATGATGCGCATATAGTATTGTACCGCACCGCATGGGCAAAGTCAATGGAATCACGGGAAAGGGGTGAGCGGGTTGTCGCCAGAGCTAACGTTAAAAAGCATCATGGAGCAAGAAGACATGACCTTTCGGTTTACATTTACATGTGAATTATGCGATTGCAACCACACAACGGGCCGTATCCTGGCGGAGTCTGTAGGCGCGGCGCGAATTATCGCCGCACGTGAAGCGCGCCCGTTGTTCAACCGCTGCCACATTTGCGGAAAATGGGTATGCGATACGCATTATAATGAAGATGTCATGCAATGTGTGGATTGCGCGCCCAGATGAGGAAGCAATGAATCAATGAAATACAAATACATTACGCAATAGGGAGGAAAGAAACATGTCAAGTAATCTTTTTGGCGGATTGGGTGGTTTAGGTGATTTGCTTGGCGGCATTGCGAAGAGCGTTGTGCCAAAGGATACACCGGAGGGCAAGCTCCTCGCGGCGCAATCCGAAGTTGCAGATCTACAAAAGCAGGAAAATGCAATTTTCCTCGAAATCGGTCAGCATGCCTACGCAAACGACCCTGAAGCATGGCCGCAGGATGCAAAGCTCCGCTTGATTCGAGATAACCTTGCGGCCGCGCAAACCGTACTCGATGAAGCGGATGCCGCGCAAAAGCGTGCCGAAGAGGAAGAACGTTTGGCCGCCGAGGCCCGCGAAGCTGAGGAATCCAAATACCGCTGCCCGAACTGTGACACACAAAATATAGACGGTGTGAAATTCTGCCGCGAATGCGGCACACCATTTGCACAGGCAAAGACCTTCTGCGTCGCTTGCGGTGCGGAGCTGGCACCCGGCATACGCTTTTGCGGACAATGCGGTGCCAAGCAAGGCGAATAAGTGGCGTCAACGGGAAAGGAGAAACCACATAGCTACCTTCAAACAACCATGCCTCCGCTGCGGCACGTTTATAGAGGGGGATGCCCGCATCTGCACAAACTGCGGCAGCCGGAACCCTTTCGGGTACCGCTGTCCTACCTGTCTGCGGGAAATTCAGCGGGAACAAGCGATTTGCGCAGGTTGCGGCCGCGCACTCCGCGTGGCTTGCCCAAGCTGCGGCCATCCGACCTTTACGGATGAGCGGTGCGAAAAATGCGGTGCGGCTCTGCTTGTACCCTGCGAAAACCCGCGCTGCGGCGAGTTTCAATTCTTCCAAAATAAAAAATACACAGCTTGTTAATAAAATGAAAAAACAATAGCGGCGACAAGAGCACCACGAAAGGAGAGTCCTCTTATGTTGCAAGCGTTTACCAGAAACTACCAAGACAATTCGACCGACGCTGGCTTCCAATTCACCTTTTATTGCGACACCTGCCAGGACGGTTACAAATCATCTTTTATCGAAAGCGATACATATAAAAAGCGCGGGTTGCTGCGCGGCCTTGGCCAAGGTGCCAGCATTGCGGGGAGCCTACTCGGCGGGCGCGTCGGTACTATCGGTTACGGAACGGACAGAGCAACCAATGTCTTATCGCAGAAATTCGAAGGAAAATCCCCCGAATGGATGAAGGAGCACGACAACGCCTTCGAACGCGCGCAGAACGAAACCCGTAGCCACTTCCACCGCTGCCCGCATTGCAACCACTACGTCTGCGACCATTGCTTCAACGAGGACGAGGGGCTTTGTGTAACTTGTGCACCGCGGCAGGAAATCTATGTCGCCCGCGCCCGTGCGGATGCCATGAAGCGCAACATTGATGCGGCGGGACAATCCGCCACCGTTTGGAAAGGTGAAATCGAAAGTAAAACCACCATTTGCCCGACTTGTGGGAAGCCCGCCGGGAATGGAAAATTCTGCAACAATTGCGGAACGAATATGGATATGCTCTCGTGCCCGGCTTGCGGTGCGAAGAATTCGCAAAACGTTCGCTTCTGCGGAAGCTGTGGGCAGAATCTTTCCACCCCGCCCGGCGGCCAATGTAACGCGTGCGGTTTTATGAACGCGCCCGAGACAAAGTTCTGTGGCGGTTGCGGGAATAAACTTGTATAACGGTCACCTCATACCGAAGCATACTACATACGAAAGCAGGGATACTCATGGCATTTTGTACCGAATGCGGGACGAACGTTTCAGATGGAATCCGTTTTTGCACATCTTGCGGCAAGCCGATGGCTGCCGTTGCACCTCCGGCTGCCGCCGACACAGCAGGGCACGACATGCCTGGCACAGCGGTTCCGACACCAACAATAGCGCCCGTGCCTACTGCACCAATCCCGTTGCAACCAGCTTATACACCTGCACCGCAACCTCAGCCGCAATACCAGCAACCGCAATACCAACCGCAACCAGCTTATCAACAACCACAGCCACCCCACAGTGCATATGCCCCTGTTTCAATGGATGCTGCGCCACCTCCGGGCAGTAAGTTCGCGCCGATGGGAACGCTTGCGTTCATCGGCTATTCCATACTATTTGCGCTACCGTTTGTCGGCTGGATTATCTGTCTGGTTCTGGCTTTTACGTCGAAGAATGTGAACCGGCGAAGCTACGCGCGTGCCATGTTGATTTTTATGATTGTCGGTATCATTTTCGCAATTTTTGCATATTTTTTGGTAAGCTGGATCGCCGAAGCCATTATGACTTATGTCTCGACAGCCGCTGGCGGCGCGCTCGGCATGGATGGGCTTGACCTTTCTGACTTGCTGAAGCTGATGAACTAACATATGTACACAAGGAGGATACACTTTATGAAAAAATTGTTTGCAAGTATCACCGTACTCATACTCGCGTTTGCTCTTTCTTCATGCCGCTTGAAAGAAACGATACAAAACGCAGTAGTTGACTCACTCTCCGGCACATCGTCAAACGATGCTCCGGTCAAGCCGACGGATAAACCCGACAGCAGCACACCGAAACCCGGCGAAACAGATGGTTTGGGTCTGACACAGCAGGATTATGATGATTTAGATAGTGCAATGGAGCAATTTGAAGCCTGGGCGCTCGCGCAGGGCTGGGATGAAAATCCATACGGCAACTATATTTACGGCGTATGGGACAGCGATGTACTCCCTTCCTGCGTACCAAAAGAGCTTCCGGACGTCAAGGTTGACCAAACCACCTACAAGGAAAAACGGCATGACACCTATTCCGGCAGCTATGGCCTCGGCTATGCAAGCTTTGAAGACATGGCATATGAAGAATGGAGCGTGACCTTCTATTGCCAACTGGAGGACACGGTAACCTTTAACCAACAAATGGTTGACAACGGATTTCTCAGTTTTTATGCGGACTACGAGTATTACCCGATTTACCACTGGTATGGCAATGGGTACTACGCCATCATGCAAATTAACAACCAACTCATCGGCGGCGAAACAGACGGCTATGACACGCTCGCCATGTTCACCATCGTTCCGGCGGATGTCAATGCCCATCCAAAGACCTTTAGCGGCACACCGCTTCCGACGAGAGGTATGGTTTCAGATTGTTTTGAAGACGGCGGCAACGGCTCTGCTTGGGTCGAAGCGCTTGACGATTATATCGAACCGTATTGGGATGTTTGGAATGACAAATGCCTCCTGAGCGAACCGGCGGATTATTGGACAGTATGGTATAATTATTTCGGCATGACGACGGAAGACCTCGCGGCGTATGTACAGAACAGCATGGTCAGCAACAGCTGGGTGATTGAATCTGAATCTGAGCAGACGCATTACGAGCGCGGCGTCACCGGCTACAATTGGCGCTTGAAAAAAGGTGATATCGTCAGTATCGTACGTGTGGAGGATTACCGGGTCGAGATTGGCTTCTCCAACATGTATGAAGGCTTGGATTACTAAGGATGGTGACAAATTTGCGTAAACACCGTATCGGCATAATGCTTCTGCTTTGCTTCCTTTTCACATCATGCAGTCTTAAGGAATCCGTACAGATGAGAACCTTGGAAGTGCTGGATGTTGTAACAGGGCGCACCGTGAGCCCTACTTCGCCGGACAGCCACACCGGCACCACGCCCAGCGGCAACCAGCGCCCTATCGCGGCGGTACCATGGGAGGACAGCGAGAACAACCCCACCAATGCAAACCGTCCGCAAGTGACACTGCCGCCGGATGCGNACTATTATGACCGTCTGCTGAACGAATATCTCAACGCGCCGAACGAGGGCTATGTCTGGACAATCGAGATTCACGATACAGATGTTGTNGACGCATTGGGGCTTACCACTGCAACGTATAATGTCAATGTCTCCGTATCGCATATCGGCCCAGATATGTTCGGCCCTTACTTCGGCTCGATAGACTTTGATTACAGTGCGGAAATGGGTGGGTTGGAATCCTTACTCACCGCAACGGGTGGTTCGGTCGATTACGATGCGGACGGCTGGTTCGAGAATGACAAATTTGTGTTTGACCTCACGGCGTACAGCGCGGAAGAGGAAGCCATCGTTGAGGATTACGTCAACCGCGGCAGTGAATATGAAGGCATGACGCAGGACGAAAAAAACATGATGAACAGCATCCTCGGCATGGTGTATGACCTTGACAACAACAAGGATTTCGAAAAAAGCAGCGAAGCCGTGGCCATGTGGTGGGATATTGACCTCCCTATGACCGATGGCGATATGAGTGGTTATTTTGAAATGAATGGTGTCATGGGCGGTATCACAGATGCGTCCGGCTCGGTGGATAAAACCGGCAAAAACACGGTCGCAGACGCGCATGTGGCGTTTGCGATGTATGCGAACGGCCACCTCGTCGGCACCTTTGATGAACGGTATAGCACGAAGGAAACCTTCGACAATCCCATCATCTACACCATCAAGGTTTTTCCGAATAACGAGGTCGTCATCACGTTCTACAGCGCGACGGGCGGACCGGTGACAACAAAGTGCTACGGAACCCTGACAAAAAAAGCTGTTGACGAAACCCACCTGATGGGTCGATAATAGAATAGGAACAGGAGTGAAATACCATGGCATTTTTTGACAAGCTTGGCGATTTGGCGAAAAATCTCGGCGACAAAACCACAGACGCCATCGAAACCAATAAGCTGAACGGTAAAATCACTGCGAAAAAAACCGCTGTTGCGGAATGTATGCGAAAAATCGGTGAAAGCTTTTACCAACGCTACAAGGATGAGGGATTCACGGATGACAAGATGTGTGAACTTTTCACCGCGATAGACGGGCACAACGCCGTCATCGAAGAAGCACAGGCCGCTATTAACGGCATCAAGGAAGCCGCTGCCGCCGCGCAGCAGCCTGCGGAAACACCGGCTTCTATACCAGCACCGCCGGATGAAGGGCTTACGACCGCAACGGATGGTTCCGGTAGCATCACTTGCGCCTGCGGACAAAGCAATCCCACCGGTACAAGGTTCTGCGGCAGTTGCGGCGGCAAACTGGACACGCCTGCCCCGCCACCTGCACCCACAGCAAACCGCTTTTGTACAAAATGCGGCACAAACATCCCGGACGACAGCCGTTTTTGTCCGGAATGCGGCCAGCCGCTTTCGTAATAAAATCAACAAGACATCAAGGAGGACGAATGAATGAAGAAACGTTTACCGGCCACGCTGCTGACGCTTGCGCTGTGCCTATCCCTGCTGCCCATAGGCGCGGTTGCCGCGGTGCCATTTCCCGCAAAGCTTGAAGCGCCACTCCAGGTGAAGGCGGTCGAACAGGATTTCGGCGGTATGGAGGCTGTCATGATTTCGTTTGCAATCCCGGCAAGCGTGCAACTGCTTGTGCAGGAATGCTACTCCGCAACAGAACCCAACGGGGAAACCTTTATCATCCAGGTTGACTGGTCCATCAACTCCGATTCCGACTGGAAATGCTCCGGCGTTGACACATGGAAGGGTAAAAATGACACTTTCATGTCGGAATACGGGAGCAACCTCAGCGAGAACGATATTATTTCAAGCACTGTGAATATCGAAATGTTCCGTGCGAGCTATGACTATCCCAAAAACGGCGGTTATGAAGAGATTGCATACGGTGCCGATGACGCGGGCAATGGTTTGTTGAATCTGACGGAAAACAGCCTTTCCCTACGTGTGCGGTTCAAACTGCGAAACAACGACACCACCATTTTTTCGAACTGGTCGCCGGTATTCAAGCTTGGCAAAACGGTTAACAAGGCGTTTGTCCGGCCGTGGACAAACGCGTCCGGCTGGGCGGTATCGGATTTGGAGCAGGCGGTGGCAATCGGGTTGATTCCCCAATGCTTGCTGAACACCGATTTGACGAAGCCCATCACCCGTGCGGAATTCGCAGCGGTCTCCGTTAAGGTATACGAAGCGCTCTCCGGCACGAAGGCCTCCCCGTCCGCTGCGAACCCTTTCAAGGACACAACGGATGCGGAGGTATTAAAAGCGTTCAACATCGGCATCACAAGCGGCACCTCGGCAGATGCCTTCAGTCCCAACGCTATTCTGAACCGCGAGCAGGCAGCGACGATGCTTACCCGTGTGTACAAATGTGTATCCATATCGGGATGGACGCTTTCCACAGACGGTGCATACGCGCTTGATTACACTATGCCTGCCGCCTTCCGCGATGAAGCGCTGCTCTCACCCTGGGCATATGACAGCGTGTATTTCATGGCAGCAAACGGCCTTATCACCGGCGCGACGGACGGAACCTTCCGCCCGCGCAACTTAACCGCCGCACAAACGGCCAGTGGTTACGCCAATGCCACGCGCGACCAAGCGCTCGTTATCGCCATGCGCATGGTGCGGAACCTTGGCAAATGAGTTGGATTTTATTTTGATATAGGGGGAAGCATATGAAAGCAGGCGATTTGTTTTCCAAAACCATGCCCTTCGTATGGGCAAAGCTGTTGCTTGGCCTTGTAACGGTTGTGATTTCAGCGGTGCTTTTCGGCATACTGATGGGGATCGCGTTCTTATTTAACGACGGTAACGTCGGCGTGGTTTTATTCCTTATATGGCTTGTCGCGACTGGTGTCGTGCGGTTTGTCATCATGCACTACCTAGGTTATCTCGTTAAAGCGGGTCATATCGCCGTCATGACAGAGGCCGTCACTACTGGCCGCGTGCCTGACAACCAGGTTGCCTACGGCAAGCAAATGGTAACGGAGCGTTTCGCTACGTCGAACATCTACTTCGCACTCGATAAGCTCGTATCCCGCGCTGTGAAGCAAATCCAGCGCGGCATCGGTAAGGTAGGCGATTTGCTCGGTTTCATCCCCGGCATGAAGCAGGTTGCCGGTCTTGCGCAATTTTTTGTGGAACTCTCCCTTGGCTATATCGACGAGTGCTGCCTTGGTTATACCTTCTATAAAAAAGACCAAAACGCGTTCAAAAGCGGCGCGGACGGTGTCGTAATTTATGCGCAGAACTGGAAAGCGCTCCTCGCCAGCGCGGCAAAAACAATGCTGATGGTCTGCCTCGGCATTGCTGGGATTACCTTGGCGCTGTTCATCGTGCTTGGTATGCTTTTCCGCCTTTTTAACGGGTCGGGCTTGATTGCGTTTGGCCTTTCTCTCCTCATCGCGCTTGTGATTAAGTCCGCCTTCATGGACAGCTTCATTCTCGCGCGGACAATGGTGGCGTATATGAGCCTCGCCCCGGCGACGCAAATATCTTACGACCTATATGGAAAGCTCAGCGGTATATCCGGCAAATTTAAGGAACTGTTCAATAAAGGACAGAATGAACCTGCTCCAGCTTACGCGGGCGTACCCATTGGTAACAGCCCCGCGACTGTAGGGGATACGCCCTCCCCTGTCGCGTCCGAAATTGCCGCAGCAGATGCCCGCCCTGTATTCTGTGGTTCCTGTGGGGCAAAAAACAGTCGCGGCACGAAGTTCTGCGGTTCCTGCGGAGCGAAAATGTGAAAACAATATGACCGTGGAGGCATTTGCCTCCACGGGATTTTCATTTGTACAAAATGATGAGGGGGCACGGAATGGATACAGCACAAGCAACAGTGACAGCCGTTCGGGAAAACGTAGAAAAGGTCATGCTTGGAAAAGCGAAAGTCATTGACCTTGTTCTCACCTGCTTAATCGCGGGCGGGCATGTACTTTTAGAAGATGTACCGGGTACAGGGAAAACAATGCTGGCAAAAGTGCTCGCCCGGTCACTCGACGCGGAATGCAAGCGCATACAGTTTACACCCGACTTGCTGCCGACGGATTTGATTGGCTTGAATTACTACAACCCAAAGTCTGGCGATTTTACATTCCGCAAGGGTGCGTTGTTCACAAGCATATTGTTGGCGGACGAAATCAACCGCGCGACGCCGCGCACGCAGTCAAGCCTGCTGGAAAGCATGGAAGAAAAGCAGATTACCGTAGACGGCGTGACCTATACATTGAACGCGTCGTATTTTGTCATTGCGACGCAAAACCCTGTCGAGACGCAGGGCACCTTCCCGTTGCCGGAGGCGCAGCTTGACCGGTTCCTGATGAAGCTTTCACTCGGGTATCCCGACACGGCGGACAGCGTGAACGTCATCAAGCGTTTCACCACGTCAAGCCCACTGGAGAACCTCGCACCGGTCTGCACAGAAGCACGACTTGCGGAATTGCAAGCAGAGGCGCGGAAAGTGTTTGTCCACGCCGATGTGGCTGCTTATGTCGTCGCCATCGCAGAGGAAACACGGAAGCATTCGCTTGTGAGCCTTGGGCTTTCCACGCGCGGTATTCTGGCTCTTGTCCGCGCGGCACAGGCATGGGCTCTGATGCATGCCCGCGCATTTGTCACACCTGACGATGTGAAGGTACTCGCCCCGTATGTCATCGGACACAGATTGCTTCTGCGGAGCGGCTCGCGCAACCGTGACACGGCGGTGCAGGGCGTGCTGGAGAGCATTCTCAGCACCGTTCCCGTCCCAACGGAAGATTTCGAGAATTAAGCTGCCGTCACACGGAAAAGGGGTGAAGCTGTGCCGATATTGGTGATGCTTGCGGCGGCTGTAATTGCGTATTATTTACAAAAATGGTTGTACCGTAAATATTGGAACCACAACCTGTCTGTCGAAGTGCGTTTTGAGCACGCGCAGGCCTTTGAGGGGGAACGGCTGCATTTGTTGGAGACGGTTATCAACCGCAAACTGCTCCCGCTACCTTGGCTTGCCGTGAAGCTCCATATGTCGCACCATTTAGCCTTTGGCGACGAAGCGAACGCGGTGGTTTCGGATTATTACTACCGGCATGATATGTATAGCGTCCTGCTCTTTCAACGTATTGACAGGCGCATACCCTTCACCTGCGGACGGCGTGGTTATTTCCGCATCCGCAGTATTGACTTGATTTCAAACGACGTCCTTGGCGCGAGTAAGCTCGTAGACAACTGCGCGTGCCGTACGGACTTGACGGTATTTCCCGCTCCGGTTGACATGTCAGAGATGGAGTTGGAAATGAAGCGCGTGATGGGCAATGTCATCGCGCAGCGGTTCATCAACCCCGACCCGTTTGAATTCCGTGGGATACGGGAATACGCGCCAACGGATTCGATAAAAACAGTGAACTTTAAGGCATCCGCAAAGACGGGGATGTTAATGACAAATATGTACGCGCCGACGGTTTCACGGGAGCTTTGCGTGCTGCTGCACCTGAAGCAAAATACGGACTGGATTGGCGACGGCGTACTGGAAAAAAGCATATCACTCGCCGGGACGATTGCCGCGCGCTTTATCGGCGAAGGCGTGCCGGTATCGCTATACTGCAACGGTGCGGACATCATAACGGACGAAGGAATTGACGTACACAGCGGCTCCGGCGAGCGGCATCTGGACATGCTGTATACCGCCTTGGCACGCATTGATTTGAATCTGCCCGTGCGGAACATGTGCGATTGTATTGCGGAGCAGGCGCGGCGCGGCGGGGATAACACAATTTTCGTATTGATATCAGCCTTCGACGAAGACGACCTGCGTGATGCATATGCCGATTTACGCCTGACGGCGTTTGATACGCTTTGGATTGTGCCGACAATCAAATATTTGTCATGGAATGAGCAAAACGCACGACCGGATGAAGAACGCTTCAACGAGCATATTATCAAATGGGAGGTGGAACGATGATAGCCAAGCGGGAGCTTCTTTGCGAACGGATCGGCTCCATCGGCACAGGGCTTGGGCTTTGCGCAGTTCTGGTTGTGCCCGGCTTCGCGTTGCGGCACAGCACGGGGTTTGCGTGGATTGGGCTGCTTTATGCGCTTGTCTACGTTCTCATGGCGGAGCTGCGGCGGCATGTACGTATGTTTATCGTATTCGTTGCGGCGCACGCCGCGTTGGCGGTCGGCACCTTTGCCTTGACGCGCCTGTTCACCGATGATATCCTCACGTCTGCATTTGTGCTTGTACAACTCGCCTTGTTTATCATGCTCTCCTTCTCACGGCGGCTCCGAAACAACACGGAGCTGAGGGCAATGCCGGATAATATCGTCGAAGTCACCACGCAATTTTACGGCTCAGATGTGCCGGACGTAGCAACGTTGTTGTTTGTAGGCGGTGGTGTTGTTTTCGGTTGGCTGCTGCTGCATTTTGCTTTTGAGGTCAACGCGGAAGACTGGCAGATGCTCGGATATGGTGCCATGCTGTTTGTGTACTTTGTGTGCCAGCACATCGATTCTGTAAATTCTGCCGTCGTCATGGCGGAACGCGTGACAGAACAGCCGACACAGGGTATATTGAAATACAACAACCGCATCGGCGCGATGATGCTGTCCTTTGTTGCTCTTTTCCTGATTCTCGCGCCTGTGTTCCGGCTGGATAAGCTCATCATGTTATTGCTGCTGGGACTCTTGACACTATTACAATTCGCACTGCAATTCTTTGCCTTCCTTATGTCATTGGTGCCCCTTTTCGAAACAACCAATGATACTCCGCCGGAACCCTCCGGCAGCATAGATTTAACCGCCATGTTTGGCGGTTCGGAAACACCGAACGACGGCGTTATTACTGATGTAATCATCTACATCGTTGCCGGCGCGGTCGCAATCGCCTTGCTGGCATTCGTGGTGTATTTGGTTTACGACATGTATCGCCGATTCAACACGCTTTCCCCGGACGCCACCGGTTACGAAAATCGCAGCCACGTCAGCCTTGTGCAGGAGCAACGTACCGGCACAAGCATATTCGGCGGCTTCCGCGCAATGGCGGCGCAGCTCTTTGGCAATTCCGCACGCATGAAGGTACGGCGGTTGTTCACAAAAAAAGTTCGGGGTTACAGCAAAAAAAAAGCGGTCGCAATCGGCCGTGCCGAAACTTCCGCAGAAATTGCGAAAACGCTCTCGTCCTGTGAAGACCTCACCACGCTACGCATCTTGTATGACAAAGCGCGTTATGACGAGGCGGATCTCACAAAGGATGAGCTATCCACGCTCCGTTGATATTGTAATAAACCGACTGCCATTTGAATTCGGCTCATTATGTTCATCGCAGAAAACAACCGCATCCCCTAGGCTTATACGCCTAGGAGACGGCGGCATTAGTGTGGTGATTGTAGATAATCTAATCTTGCGTACGGACAATCTATAGAAATCAAAATTTATTTTGCTTATTCAGATAAAAAACCAGTAATATTATCAAGAATAGTTTCGGCGCATTGCCCGGAGTACGCAGAGAAGTATCAACAACAATATCATATTTTATATTTTTCGCCATAATACTGCTTTGTTTATATGACTGGTTAATACCCCTGTCTCCGCGTTCAACATTCCTTTGTTTGCATATTTCTAATGGATAAAATATTTTAATGACCTTTAATGGTGTTTTCCCTAAAATAGTCATCAGCTTTTCATAGTGGGGCATTAATTCATCTGTATCAAGCAGCATCCAGTCTTAAATATTGGGGGCTCACCATCTGCTGAAAAGTATCATTTGAGAAGGTATAGAAATTTATGGATGCCTTTTGGGGCATTGCTTTTGCGAGAATTGTTCTTCCTACGCTTGTTACACCATTTAAAAAGAGGATGATCCCTTGTGACAATTCAATCATCCCTATTAAGATCAATGATATAAATAAAAGACACAACCATCCTTTGACAGAAAGCTGTGTCTTTTCATAATGCGGATAACAGGAGTCGAACCTGCAAGAGGGAACCCTCACTAGAACCTGAATCTAGCGCGTCTACCAATTCCGCCATATCCGCGTGCTGTGCAACGGAATTTATTATAGTATACGTGCGTAGAAATGTCAATCGTTTTTTGTGTTCGTTGTGAAAATTGTTTGCGTGAACGGTTTGAATCGTGATATAGTATTGTAGGGTGATGATGAAATGGGGCGCACAATCAATATCGGTGTCCTCGCGCATGTGGACGCGGGTAAAACAACAACGGTGGAACAGATGCTGTTCCGCACGGGCACAATCCTTTCGGCGGGGTCGATTGAAAAAGGGAATACACAAACGGATTTTTTGGATGTTGAGCGAAAACGCGGCATTTCTGTGCGTGCCTCCGCTACGGCGATGGAGCTTGGCGACCTCCGTGTGAATATTATTGATACACCCGGGCACATTGATTTTTCCGGCGAAGTGGAACGCGCATTATTGGCATTGGACGCGGTGATTCTCGTCATATCGGCCATGGAAGGCGTGCAGTCGCAGACAGAAGTTTTTTGGAAGGCAGTGCGTGCATTGGATATGCCTGTTATTTTATTTGTGAATAAAATCGACCGCGCCGGCTGCGTACCGGAGGTTGTACGCGATGCTCTTCGGGCACAGTTTTCTCCCGCCATCCTTGAATTGAACACATATGCAAACGCAGGCGGACGGGATTGCTCGGTCGTGCCGCGCGCGTTTGATGAAGACGACGCTTTCATACTCGCGGAGGTTGACGATGCGATTGCAGAATTACTTATGTTAGAAGAAATAATCTCCTCGCAAGCACTGACAACGGCGGCATACACAGCCGCGCAGGCGGGCAAACTCTTCCCACTGGTTTACGGCGCGGCGGCGCTCGGCACAGGCATACAGGATTTGTTAGATGCCATCGGCCATTGCTTTTCACCGCAGGATGAAGCGGGGGACGAACCCTTTTCCGCCATTGTTTACAAAATTGAGCATGACCAAAGTCTTGGCAAGGTTGCGCATGTCCGTGTGTTCGGCGGCGCGGTGCGGAACAAGGATATTGTAACAATTCAACGGCCGGATGAAGACGAAAATCTTTCCGAGAAGGTTAATCAAATTTTTATACCGAACAGTAGCCGCCGCGAGGATAAGCCGCTGCTCCTCGCCGGACAGGTCGGCGCGATATGCGGATTGGGCTCCGCACGAACGGGCGATGTGCTGGGAGAAACGCTCTTTCAACGGTATTACCCGCTTGCTACACCTTTGTTCTCCGTCGAAATCAAAACAGACCCGGGGAAGATGCCCGCACTTCTGAAGGCTGTGGCGGAGCTGTCCGACGAAGACCCGTTGTTGGACTATAAATGGGCACCGGACGAGCGTGAGCTGTTCGTGCAAATTATGGGGCCGATACAGCTTGAGGTCATTGACAGCTTGCTGCGCGAACGGTATAATCTCGCGGTGGAATTTTCCGCACCGTCTGTTATTTATAAGGAAACGCCAGCAGCGTCAGGGATTGGTTTTGAGGCATACACCATGCCAAAACCATGCTGGGCCATCATCAAGCTTGAAATTACGCCGCGGCAGCGCGGCGCTGGGTATCGTTTTTCGGTTGGAAATATCCGTAACGAAACACTCGACACGCGTTACCAGCGGCACATTGAGCAATGCCTGCCGCGTGCGTTGAAGCAAGGCTTCTACAACTGGGAAGTCGTTGACTTGGACATCAAGCTCATCGACGGCGGGCACCACATTTACCACACACATCCACTGGACTTCTTTCTGGCGACGCCGTTGGCATTGCTGGATGGATTGAAGAACTGCGGCTCCACATTGCTGGAGCCTATGATGGACATCCGCATGGAAGCGGATGAAAGCTTATCCGGGAAGCTCATCGGCGAGGTTCTGGCCATGCGCGGCACATTTGACGCACCGGTCATGAAGAACAACCGGCTTTTTATGCAGGCGCGTGTGCCCGTGGCAACGTCGCGGGAGTTCCCGATACGGTTCGCGTCGCTTACATCCGGCAAAGGGCAATATAAATCGCTTTTCGACGGATATGAGCCCTGCCCGATTGAGCTGGGTGTGGTGGCAAAACGGCGCGGCGTGGACCCGCGTGACCGCGCGAAGTGGATTCTCGCCATGCGGAGTGCGCTGTGACGGAAAGAAAGTTCTCGGAGCGCTGCTCCTAACCCCACAAGGGAGCTTACGCCCTTAACCCTATTACAAAAAGCCGCGCAAACACCGCGCGGCTTTTTGCTTTACTGTTGGCTGACGGTGACCGTTACCATCTCGTCCGTGGCAACAGCAGCGATACGCACGGCAAATGGATACGGATTCGCCAAGCGCAGGTCGATACCACCGAAGGAGGTCGCCGCGTCGCGATCCTTAGCGACATAGGATACGGCTTTCGAATGCGGGTGCCGCTCCAGAATTGTCAGCCCGGCAGATTCCGCCACGTTATATAAGGTAGAGCTCACCTGGCAAACACCTCCGCCATACCCTTCCGCATCTTTACCGCGCACAAATATACGTGCTTTTTTATACCCATTTGCCTTTGTCGTCGGCCCCACAGCATCGTTGTACGAGAATTCCCCACCTGATTCGAGCACTATTCCGTTAATCGCCGCAGCCGCACGTTGAATATTGTGAATGCGATTCTTGCTTCCATCTTTATAGGAAGTCGAAAATGTGGCACCTATCTGTATAGGCGGTGGTGCCGTCATCACAGGGGCAAAATCGGATGCGGGGATACGCGTTGCACGGTTGATTGGCTCCGGTGTCGATATGTCGAGCGCTGTCGGACGCACTGGCGCGCTTGCCGCAGGCACGGAAGCGGATGTCTGCGGCAGCGCTTCCACGATGGCATTTGATGACGCGCGACCGGCACAACCGGTAAACAGAAGAACCAGACAAATTCCAAATATTGGATTTCTAGTCAATTTATAATGCATTGCAGCGTCCTCCTCGTTTTATTTCTGTATGTTATATGACTATTTTCTCCCCTTTGTAACACTTTAACCAGCCTATTATATCCAAAAAATATGACAAATCCCCTACAAATGCGATTTTTTTCGATTTTTGCTTGACAAGGCGTGTCGATGTTTGTATAATGAATTTGTAACATTTTCGTAATAACTTGTCGACACAAGGCTTAAAAACAACATTTCGGGGGTTACTATATGTCTATATGCAAGTTCCTGTTGAAAACGACGGCTATAACCGGCCTGTTTATCGCTATCAGCGCAATTGGCGTTTCCGCTGCAAGCCGCGCATCCATCACGGGCGATGTCGTCAACGTACGCAAGGAAGCATCCACCAGTTCAGCCATCTTGGCAAAGGTAGAAAAAGGCAAGGAGCTCAAGCTCATCGCCGCGGACGGCGATTGGTTGCAAATTGAATTAAACGGGGTTTCGGCGTATATCGCTTCTGAGTTTGCGATTCCTGTCAGCGTAGACGGGCTTGTGAACGGCAACGGCGTTAACATTCGTACCGCACCGAACACGACGGCAGGGATTGTTGACCAGGTTTCCGTCGGTACGGTCATCACGGCCACCGGCATCTGCGGTGACTTTTATGCGTTTGAACGCAGCGGAAAGACAGTGTACATCCATCGTGATTTCGTTATCGGCGACATGCTTCCGCTTCTCCCCTCCATTGAACCGACGGAAGAAACGCCGCTTGCGGCCATTGCGGTCAATGCATTTACTGAATATGTTCTCGTAGATTCTTCTACAGGTTTGAAGCTCCGCAAGGGACCTTCGACGGATTCGGATATTATTACCGTCTTGGGTAATGGCGACGCGGCTGATTTGATAACGGCAGGCGCGGAATGGCATGAAGTTTCCTATTATGGCCTGACCGGCTACCTCAGTGCTGAATTTTCTTCCATACATACCGGCACAAAACCGGATAACTCCATCCGTAACGCTGTTGTCACTTATGCGCAGAAGTTTCTCGGCACAAAGTACGTTTGGGGCGGTACAAACTTGACCGGCGGTGTGGATTGTTCAGGCTTCGTATTTGCTGTGTATCGCGACTTCGGTTATAAACTGAACCGTTCCTCGCGTGATATGATTAACAGCGGCACACGCATCTCGAAAGCGGAACTTTTGCCGGGTGACCTCGTGTTCTTTGATACAACGAACGCGACGAATCAAAACTATATCTCCCATGTAGGTATTTACATCGGCGGCGGACAGTTCATTCATTCCTCAAGTTCCTCGCGCACACCGTACGTCACCATCAGCTCGCTGAGTGAGGCGTATTATACCACGCGTTATGTCAGCGCGTGCCGGATTTTGAATTAAGGAACTTGACAGCGCACGCATATCGTGGCATAGTGATAGCAGGGTATAAACATATATCCTGCTATTTTTATGCGCACAGTTATTGGGAAGCAGTATGACATGAAATGTTGGTGAACAGTATGAAAAAATGGATGGGACTATTACAAAACATCGGTATTCTGACGCTTGTCACGCTATGCATTACGCAGACGATGCGTCTTTGGTATGACGGTTATTCAAGCCGCAGTTTTCTGTCGGCCTTTTTTTCGTCGGATTCCGATTATTCCGCATCGGACGCGTTGGCAGGGCTTGTACGCCCGTATCGCATTATTGCACAGCACAACGAGGCCTATGTCGTGCTGTATGGAAACGCAGAAAGTACCAAGCTCCGCACAGCGGCGGATAACATCCTGACACAAGTCATTCGTTCCGGAGATTATGTTTCCGCTTATTCCTTGAATGAAACGGCGCTTTTCGCCACTGGCGGCGTGTGGTATGAATACGCTGTGCCTATCCCAGCAGACGCGTTCGGCCTGTTTTTTCAAGCGCGCACGGGCTTCTTGACGAACCGTTTCCGCAGCTTTAACCGCATCGTATTTGTTCCACAGGCAGATACAGACGACGCTGTGCGGGTTGTGTTTGTGGATGATGAAATTCGCATGTGCTACGAATACAGTATCCAGCGTACTGGCCTCGCCTCAGGCCTGCTGACCGCTGTGCAATCTCTCTCTCCGTCCATGCTGCACTATGATACGGCCATCGTCAGCGGTGGCGGCATACCGAAAACTGTTTTCTACGCAAATTGGAACAGCAACGGCTATCCGTACCAACAGCTCCGCACCTACGGCCCCTTTGGCGAAATCACCATTGGCAACATTGAACGTGTCGTTCTGCCCTTCTTCGAAATGCCAAGCGGCGTGATGTGGGATGTGGACAACAGCGTTTACACCTATCGGGACAACAACGCCGTCGCTAAATATTATCCGAACGATGTATTGGAATTCACCGACTATAAAGCGCATCGCGGAACCGTGACGAACACATTCGCTTCCGCCTTTGTCGCGGCTGCTAACATGATTGCCAAGGATAAGGGTGTCGTGAATGAGTATTATTTATCCTCCTATAAACAGGAGGGTGAATCCTGGTTTTTAACTTTTGATTATGTGATGAACGGGTTCCCTGTGTTCATGTCACAGTCGCTATCCATGAATCTTTCCGCAAACCAGCCAAACACTGCCACCATGACGCATATGATTGAAGTGGAGGTACAGGCTGACAAGGTTTACAAATACAGGCGATACGGCCTCGCCTTCGAGGTGGACACCATGTCGCTTTCTACCAAACAAACAGGCTTTATGCAGACAATCGGCAACGCAATGGAAAGCCCTGGATTGCTGGAGGGTGAACCGTTGCCTGTGCGAACGGCACTTCTGGGGTACCGCGCAGACGATATGCCGCAGCTTTCCTTACAATGGCTGATAGTGGATGAAGAAGGACGTTCACTGCCATCGTATGATTGATTTCCATCTTCACTATAGAAAGGAGGCGTGTGTTATGAGTATGCAGCGGGTGAAAAACCTTGTCATTATACTGCTTCTCGCGGTAAACATTGTTCTCGGGGTGCTTATCCTTGATAATGAGAACCGTTATAAACTCACCAACAGGCAGGATAGCGCCATCCGTACCATCCTTACACAAAACAGCATCGGCCTGTATACCCTCCTCCCGACGGATTTCAAGCCGAAAAGGATGCTCCTTCTTCAACCTTATACCTTTGACGAGAGTAAACTCACTGCGTTATTGTTCCCGGGTTCGGATGTACAAAAAACAGACGGCATCGACGGCGAACCGGTATACATATATGGCGATGCGGAGCTGCATGTATATCCCTCCGGGCGATTGGTGTATCTAAACCCGGACGGGCTCATCCCTACCGGGCAATCAAAATCTGTACACAGCGATGCGCGGAAAATGTGCGATGCACTTGTCAGCAAGCTATCTACACCGCAAATCAAGTTTTCACTCGATGAACCCCCGATTGTATACCGGGAAGACGGGTATACGGTTTACGAATACCGCGGACGTTACAAGGAGTATATGCTTTATACGAATTATATCAAGTTTCGCGTGACGGATGCGGGCATTACGGAGCTTTCCTGCGCATTTACCATACCGGACAGCTTCACCGGCGAAGCGCGGGACATTTATTCCTGCGACGAAGCGCTCCTGTCCTTGCTCGGCGAGTTAAAATCCATTTACGGTAATATGGACAGTGAAGTCATCATGATTAACCGCGTGGATGTGGTGTATTATCTCGAGGGTTCTTCCCAACGGAACGAAAACACATTGAAAGCTGTGCCGTATTACCGGATTTATACGCGCATGTCACCGGAGACGCCCTTCCTGATAAATGCATATAACAACAATGTACTGCGATAACCTTTGATTTAAGACTTGCGCCTCGCATGATTTGTATGGTATAATTAAATATTGTAAATTTGACGGGCAATTCCGCCGTTTTGAATATAGTTACGAGAGGTGTGTTCCAATGGAACAGTTGATGATACGCGGGCCAAAGCGCCTGGTTGGCGAGGTTTTTGTGAGCGGCTCAAAGAATGCCGCTGTTGCGATAATACCGGCGGCGCTGTGCGTGAATGGCGTGTGCCTGATTGATAATTTGCCGATGATAGACGATGTGGCCGGCTTGATTGATGCCATGACGCGCATCGGTGCTGTTTGTGAACGCGTGGACGCGCACACATTGCGTGTAGACGCGCGGGGCGTATATACAACAACGGCCGTCAGCGATGTGATGGGGAAAATGCGTGCGTCTTACTACATTGCGGGGGCATTATTGGGGCGGTTTAAGAAGGTGGAATGTGCGCTGCCGGGCGGATGCGATTTCGGGTCACGGCCATTTGACTTTCATATCAAAGGCTTCCAAGCGTTGGGTGCGCGTGTGACGCTGGAGCATGGCGTGCTGCGTGCGGAAGCCGACAAGCTTGTCGGCACACAGATTTATCTGGATATCGCCAGCGTGGGCGCTACGATTAACATCATGCTCGCGGCGATATATGCAGAAGGCACAACGATTATCGAAAATGCAGCAAAAGAACCGCACATTGTCGATGTGGCGAACTTCTTGAACATGCTCGGCGCGCAGGTGAAAGGTGCCGGCACAGAGGTCATCCGCATCGCCGGGGTGAAAGAGCTGCACGATTGCGAATACACAATTATCCCGGACCAAATCGAAGCGGGCACCTATATGATTGCCGCGGCGGCATCCGGCGGCGATGTTGTCGTACGGAATTTGATTCCGAAACATATGGATTCCTTGTCCGCAAAGCTGTCAGAAATGGGCTGCACAGTGACAGAATACGATGATTCGATACGCGTCGTAGCAGACAAGCCACTCAGCGCGGTGAATGTGAAAACGATGTATTATCCCGGCTTCCCGACGGATTTGCAGCCGCAGATGAGTGCGCTGCTGACGATGGCACAGGGGACAAGCCTTGTGACGGAATCTGTATTTAACAACCGTTTTCAATATGTGAACGAGCTTAAGCGCCTTGGCGCAAAGGTCACTGTGGACGGGCGCATGGCCGTCATTGAAGGTCCTGCGCGTTTGACAGGCACAGCGGTCACGGCTACCGATATGCGTGCGGGTGCATCGCTGGTAATTGCGGCCATCGCCGCTGAGGGTGAAACTGCAATCAGTAATGTTAAGTATATCGACCGCGGTTACGAGAACATCGTTGCCAAGCTCAGCGCTCTCGGCGCGGATATTGAGCGGGTTGAATAAAGGCGAGTTCTCAAGACTCCGCGACTTGATTTTATTCTCTGGAGGCGAATATGGCGGTTCACTTTTGCACCATCGCGAGCGGCAGCAGCGGCAACTGCATATTCGTCGGATCTGACAGTACGCGTATATTGATTGATGCTGGCCTAAGCGGCAAGCGCATCGAGAACGGGCTGACAAGTGTTGGTATCAATCCGAACTCACTAGACGCACTATTTGTTACACATGAACATTCAGACCACATCCAAGGGATTGGCATCCTCTCGCGCCGGTTCGATTTACCGGTATACGCGACGCCCGGCACTTGGCAGGCCATGGACGCATACAATGCACTCGGTAAAATTCACCCGCGCAACAAGCTCCTCGTGTACTCTGACGAGCGTATTGTCTTGAACGACCTGTGTATCAATCCCTTTTCCATCCCGCACGACGCGGCAGAGCCCGTTGGGTACGCAATCGAGTCTGAAGGCCGGAAAATTGCCGTCGCTACGGACATCGGTAAACCCACGCCACTAATTGAACACAACATATCTGATTGCGATGTTTTATTAATTGAATCTAACCACGACCTTGACATGCTGGAGAACGGCCCCTACCCTATACAGCTCAAGCGCCGTATACGCGGCGATTTTGGCCATTTATCTAACGTCGCTGCCGGCCAACTTATCACATGCGTGTACAGTCCGCGGTTGGTTGCCGTCATCCTCGGTCATTTGAGTGAAGAGAACAACCGTCCGGCTATCGCATTCGACACAGTGCGTAACATTTTGCATGAGAATGGAATCGATACCTCTGCCGACACACGCCTTGTTGTGGCGGACAGGCATCACCCAGGCCGCCTCATCAGCCTCCGCACGCATGATTTGACAGATGCAAGTCCGGCCATCGGTATGTAGGGGCGAGCTTTGCTCGCCCGAGACAATTATATAAAGGAGAATGATTATGAACAAGATTGACATTCTAAAACGCATCCAAGATTGCGGCGTCGTCGCCGTCGTACGCGCGGAAAGTGCGGAAAAAGCCGTTAAAATCGCAGATGCCTGCGTCAAGGCCGGTATCGCTGGGATCGAAATTACGTATACCGTACCCGGTGCGTCCGAGGTTATAAAAGAACTTGCCAAGGTTTATACCGGTGGCGAGATTATTATCGGCGCGGGCACTGTCCTTGACCCGGAAACCGCACGTGCCGCCATCCTCGCGGGTGCGCAGTACATCGTGAGCCCATCCTTTAACCCGGAAACGGTGCGCTTGTGCAACCGCTACCAAATCGCTTGTATGCCTGGTGCGATGACAATTAAGGAAGTCGTGGATGTCATGGAATCCGGCGCGGACATCGTGAAGATTTTCCCCGGTGAGTTGTATGGCCCGAAGGTAATCAAAGCCATCAAGGGTCCTATCCCGCAGGCCGTTTTGATGCCTACCGGAGGCGTTTCTCTCGACAATGTGCATGAATGGATTCAAGCCGGCTGCGTGGCTGTCGGTGTGGGCGGCGCGCTCACGGCCGGTGCGGCGAAGGGTGATTACGAATCCATCACCGCCATCGGCAAGCAGTTCGTGGCAAAGGTTAAGGAAGCGCGCGGCCTATAAACATCACACAGATGCCCACATCTGCCCGCGTCATACTCTCACTATCGCAGTAATTGTAACTTTCCATAGTCGCTGATTTTCCGAGCGAGAAGCACTTGTACCCCTCGTGCCGTTCGGTCTTCCCCCGTCTGTTCCAATAGCGCGGCGAGGCCGTCGATGAGTCGGCTCTCCTGACGAACGGCGATTACAACCCCATCGCCATAGCGTATATGTTCCGTCACAACGTTTACCTTTGTTTCACAACTGCCGCCGCTCTCCCTTACGAGAGCGGCGGCGTTTTCGCTTCTGGCGAGGCTATTCTCACTCAGTTCCAGCAACAGCTCTCTATCCCACTCGCTGCTGGCCGCATCCGCCAAATAGCTGTAAAACACTGCGCCGTTTCGTTCATCCTGCGCAAGCTCCGCCAATGCCGCCGCATACGGACTTACCGGCTGCACCTGCGCAGACGACGAAGCATCCAGCGGTTCGAAAGTGATGTCCGGATTCTTCACCTGCGAGCTGTGCATTGACATGTACGCAGGCATCTGCTGCGTTTGGAAGGCATTCTGCGGTTGAAAACGTCTACCCTGCCTATTCTGTGCCTGGCACCGCGCACACATGGACTGTCTTTCTCCCCAACGCGTCATATCGCATCCCCCATCGTTTTTGTATAGTATATGGAGCGTGCATATACTACGTTACACGATGAGCACAGCACTTCCGTCGGGCACATTCTCATACAGCCACAATGCATCTGCAAGTGCAAGCCGTACACAACCGCTGGACACACGTTCCCCAATTGTGTAGTCGGTAATCTCACGTGCCGCGTCCATGGGAAGCGAATGGTATAAATACGGCCCGTCGAAGCGAATCCAATACCGCGCGCCGCTCTCAAGACGTTCGGAATAGAACCAGTCACCGCGCGTTTGCAAAGTGAACCTACCTCTTTTTGTGGGCGTTGCATTCTTACCCGTCGCGCAGGCGAATGTTCTTTTAAGCTGCCAAACCGTTTCGCTCATGACGAAAACATGCGTCTTCTGCCTGTCCAAATCGGTCAAAAGCAATATGCCTGTTTCGCTCGTGATACCCTGCCCGTTCACATATGCTTCAAGCGCTTCATCCGACAGCACCTCTCGGTTTGCCGCCGTGTCGTGCGGAATCGCCAGCGCCTCCGACGTGATCCAACCCATTTCTATTCGATACCACGTCTCTGAACGCTCTTCCAAGATTTCAAACGTTTCCCCTGTGCGTATCTCTCCGCAAACACCACCCTCACCATTCACTTCATTATACACCATCGCGTCCGTAACCGCCTCCGCGACCACCGTATGCCCAAAGCGCGGCGGTTCAACAGGCGCAAGCATCAGCATCGCCGCACACACAGCACCCAAAAGTATTGACTTCACCATACATTCACCCCATCATAAAAGCGCAGAATATAATTATTCTGCGCTTTTACGCTTTGCTTATGTTATTGAATATATACCAATATTTTTATTGCGGTTTATAGGAGTTTTTCATAGATACAGTTAGGTTAAACACAAGCGCATCCGGCTTTGAATCCACACTGTCAAGACAGAAATACCCGTTGCGGATGAACTGGAAGCGGTCGTCAACCGTCGCATCTTTAATAGACGGTTCCACAACGCAATGCGGCATGATGACCAGTGAATCCGGGTTCGGTCGAATGCCAATCTCGCTTTCCGGGTCGTCCAGCACAAGCGTGTCATACATACGCGCCTCCACAGGTACGGCATGTTCGCAGGAAACCCAGTGAATCGTTCCCTTCACCTTCCGCGCGTTGAATCCGGATCCGCTTCTTGTTTCCGGGTCATAGGTGCAATGGATTTCCGTCACATTCCCGTCTTCGTCCCGGGCAACATCCGTACATGTCACAAAATATGCACCCTTCAACCGCACCTCGCGTCCGATAGACAAGCGGAAAAACTTATTCGGCGCATCGTCCATATAATCGCTTCGCTCGACATAAACCTCACGCGAGAACGGCACCATGCGGCTGCCCATCTCCGGTGTTTCGGGGTTGTTTTCCACCTCGACCATTTCGAACTGCCCTTCAGGGTAGTTCGTGATGACGAGCTTCACCGGGTCAAGCACGGCCATTACACATTTTGCCTTTGCTTTTAACGTCTCACGCACACAGAATTCCAGAAACGCGAAATCCGTGCGGCCCTCCGCCTTCGACACGCCCGCCCGCTCACAAAACAGACGAATCGCCTCGGCTGTATAACCCCGGCGTCGCATACCGCGGATGGTAATAAGCCGCGGGTCATCCCAGCCGGACACCGTGCCATCCTCGACGAGCTTTTTATTGTACCGCTTACCCATGACCGCATTCGACAGCACAAGCTTGGCAACTTCAATCTGGCGCGGCTTCACAGCGAAATTAATCTCATTCACCACCCAATTGTAGAACGGACGGTGATCCTCAAATTCCAACGTGCAAATGGAATGCGTGATCCCCTCCAGTGCGTCCTGTATGGGATGCGCATAATCGTACATCGGATAAATGCACCATTTGTCCCCTGTGTTATGGTGCGTCAGATGCGCAATACGGTAAAGCACGGGGTCACGCATATTGATGTTGGGCGAAGCCATGTCCATCTTGGCGCGCAGGGTATGGGTGCCGTCGACGAATTCACCATTCTTCATACGTTCAAACAAATCCAGATTTTCTTCAATACCCCTGTTACGGTACGGGCTTTCCTTTCCCGGTTCGCTGAGCGTGCCGCGGTATTCACGGATTTGCTCCGCTGTGAGGTCACAAACAAAAGCTTTGTCCTCACGAATCAACTGCACAGCAAATTCATAACACTGGTCAAAATAATTCGACGCAAAAAACAGCTTGTCCCCATAATCGCAGCCGAGCCATTTGATGTCGTCCGCGATGGCTTGCACAAACTCCCCATCCTCTTTCGCCGGGTTTGTGTCGTCCATCCGCAGGTTGAAAGTACCGCCGTAGTTCTTCGCCATGGCATAACTCAAATAAATATTCCGCGCATGCCCGATATGCAGGTATCCGTTTGGCTCCGGCGGGAATCGCGTCTTGATGGCGGCTGTGTTATCACCCAAATCTTCACGGATATAGGCATGTACAAAACCGGCGGTATCGCCGAACATAATGGTTTCCTTATTCTCTTCACACATATATTGCATCCTCCTAGAATGTATGCCGGTTCAGCTTTCACAGCCCAGAACAACTTGGCATATTGTTTTGTATCGGTCGCTGAAACGCTGTTTTGTCCGTTCGCTTAAGTCGTTATAATCGCAATCAAATGCAGCTTTCATTTTACTTCGCAGCTCCGGCAAAGTGATGCCGCCGGAATCATTCCTGCACAGAACACTGTTAAACAGCATCGGAACATTGTCAAAATGCGCCAAAACATCTGCGTCCGCCACACAGAGTTCTTCCACACCGGTTCCGTTTTGGCTGCTGCGATGGTTTCTCACGCATTGCTTCACTTTAGCGGTTTTTTCCGGCGGATAGTCGTGCTTTAACAAAATCGCTTCCGCGATCTCTGCACCGTTTATGTGATGTTCCGCCCGCGTTCCCACCTTGGCCATGAGCGCCACATCATGCAGTAGTGCCGCAAGTTCAACAATCTCGGCATCGGCATTGTAGGCAACCGCCAATGCAAGCGCCTCATGCACAACATACCGTATGTGTTCTTCCCAAAAGTTATAATGATCCGTTGCCTCTGACATGTATTTTTTATTTAGAAACATAATGTCGGTTTTGACATTATCCGTTATGCGCACAGCAAAAACGCCTCCTAAAATGACTTCGAATCCTCATATAAATGATAATACAGTGTCTTACAGTGCGGGCACAACCCGAAATTCGCGCAATACACATCCGTGTCAAGCCGCACACGGTAATCTAGCTTCACCTTCACATTTTCACCCGTTTCGGAGCACTGGTGCATGTGGAAATAAAAATTCGAAGTCTTGACGCGCTGCTTCGCATCATTTAGAATTGCCTGTGACTGTATCAGTATGTCCAAACTGCGCGCCCTCCTTTTACTGTGGCTCAACACATCAGCCGACAAAGCCAATGCGCATGATGATTTCAACAACACAGGCGGAAAGAACGGCAATGACCGTGCCAATCAAAACGCCCTTGCCTGCACCCTTGATATGGTGAACCGGGTCTTTGTATTCATCCGTCATATCCTCCGTACCGGGGATTCTCAGTCTTTTGCTGTGAGGGAAAATGACAAAATCAAAAATCAACAAATCATACAAATTTACAACTTGAAACAGTATAAACACATGAACAAACGATGACACAAATGTCGTTTTACCGGAAACAATCGACAGGCAAGCAAAGAGAACAACAGCAATAAGCGAACCGACTGTTTTCCGCACGATATTCCTTTTTCTTTCAGACCGGTACATACCCCTGTATTGCGGCAATCCTTCCACACGTTTACGGATTGCAGACGGATAGGAAGCAATTTGCGATAAGGGATTTTTGAATTGCGACGGTAAAATCAACAAAGTAAAAACCGCGCACAACGCCGCGCCTTGCCACAAAACATCCATGCTGCGCGCCTCCTCTGCTACCGTAAGCCGTTGCTTGGAACCCAGGAATAAAACAGCTTCATGTCCGGCTTTATATAGTCATATGTTATAATGACTTCTTTACTATTTATAATTTCGACCGCCCGTGCGAGCACCTCTGCCGCCGACAACCCGGCGATATCGATAACATGCTCATTCGGTAAATCCGGCCTTGCCATCATTTTGGTATTCAACTTTTCTTGCAGTTCGTAATCAACCAAACCGTCATTCGGTCGATTTTTCATTTGTTCTCGCGCTTGCTGCAAATCGCTGCACACAAGCTTGACTGTGATATAACGATATCCCATGAAATCCGCCGGAATATCCCGCGTCCGCAGGTCGTCAATATCCGATGCAATGATGTTGCGGTAGCCAAGCCGGTGAAAACAGAACAACATCGCCTTCTGGTTTTCCCAACAGGTACGTTCTTCCAATTCACCCGTCATCTCTTCCACACCATTGCGGGAAATAAATTCGGGCACCATATGCTGCTCTATACAGGTGGTTTTGTAATGCGCTAGCAAGCCCTGCGCCAAGGTGGTCTTCCCCACCCCACTTGTCCCGATGATAAAAATGAATTCCTTCACAGTTATCCTCCTTTCGTTGTTCCTTTATTATGCCAACATTATGTCCGCAAGTTGCGAAAAGCAAGTAACTGCATTTCCTTCATATTGCACATTCTGTCCGCCAAACAAAATCGCTTTCATTCCCATTCTGCTTGCCACTTCCAGATTCCCTACGCGGTCGTCCACATATATACACTCTTCCGCCTTACAGCCCAATTTTTCAATGGTACGCTGAAAGATACGCTCGTCCGGTTTTTGCATCCGCAAATCGCCGCTGATATGAATGACATCAAAAAACGGATTGAGCGTAAACTTCTCCCGAAGATAGCGGCTCCACCGGCTCGAATCATTCGAAAGAATTGCCAGCTTATATCTTTGACTTGCCTGTGTTATAAAATCAATGAACCCATCATTTAACGCAATCGTGTCCAAATATGTCTTCTCAATGGCCTCTATATCACCTTGAAAGCCGAGCGCTTCCCATACCTCCAGCGACGTGCATTGCCCAACATCCGCCTTGAACCATGGGATGTATATATCATTTGGTGTTAAATCGGGAAAGAACTGTTGCACATAAGGAACAAAATCATCACCTGTCTGTTCGACGATTACGCCATACATATCCAAGATAATAGCTTTTATCATGCAACAACACCCTTTACCGCTTGTTTTCATTTGTTTCTGGGCAATCATTATCTTTCATCATACTATATCCGCTCCCGCCCGTCAAGCAAGGGCTTGCATTTTTGCGATTTTCCGCTATAATATTATAGGTAAGAAAATTATATCCAGCGGAGGTACGCGATGCTCACGGCCAAGCTCCCGGAATCACAAACAAAGCTCTTCATGCAGAAGCTTCTATCGGATAGTGCCTTTGACGCGTTCGCCTGCCGGAGTGCAATGGTCAGCTCCTTTGCACGGTTGGAGCTCTCCGGCGCGCCAGACCGGGATGAGAGCGGGGAAACGGCACAGAAGCCCGTCTATAACCCGTGGAGCACACTGCGCCCCTTTGTCGCGCAATTCGTACGCGGCGGCGGTAGGCCCAAGGGTATGAAGCTGGTTTTCGCCCTCGGCGCGGACGAGATGGAGAGCCGCTTTCCGGAGGCAAGCGCGCTTTTTCTCAATATTCATTTTGACGGCGCGGTCACGCTAACAACGGGAACATCCCGAAGGAGCTTTTCGCTGGATAAAAGCCTCGACCATGCGTGGGAGACACATATACAAGCATTTCTTACCGCAAACAATATCACATACGAAATGGAGTAATGACAAATGGCACAGGAAAAAGGTAACTTATCTATTCACAGTGAAAACATTCTACCGATTATTAAAAAATGGCTGTATTCCGATACAGACATTTTTATCCGTGAGCTTGTTTCGAACGCAACGGACGCCATCACAAAGCTGAAGCGGCTGGATTCTCTCGGTGAGGTTGACCTCCCGGATGATGAGCCGTATGCCGTGAAAGTCGTGCTGGACAAAGCGGCCAGCACCATCAAGGTCATCGACAATGGCTTGGGTATGACAGCGGATGAAGTAAAGCAATACATCAACCAAATCGCCTTCTCCGGCGCGAACGATTTTGTCAGCAAATACCAGGAAAAGATGGATGCGGGGAGCGAAATCATCGGCCATTTTGGCTTGGGTTTCTATTCCGCGTTCATGGTGGCGGACAAGGTGCAGATTGACACGCTTTCGTATCGCGAAGGCGCAGTTGCTGCGCGCTGGATTTCTGACGGCGGGATTGAGTTTGAGATGGACGACAGCGACCGTACAGAACGCGGCACCACTATCACACTTTATGTCGGCGAAAGTGGCCAGGATTTTCTTGAGGATTACAAACTCCGTACGATTTTACGGAAGTATTGTAGCTTTGTCCCGGTTGACCTGTTCTTCGAAAACGCGGCGGAAGAGAAGAAGCCGCCTGTTGAAATCAATGAAGACAATGAAGAAATTACCGTCAACGAACCGAAACCCATCAATGAAAGAAATCCGCTTTGGAATAAAAAAGCCGGTGATTGTACAGACGAGGAATACAAGGACTTCTTCCGCAAGACGTTTAACGACTACAATGAGCCGCTGTTCTGGATTCATTTGAACATGGATTACCCCTTCCGCCTCAAGGGTATCCTCTATTTCCCCAAACTTAAGCATGAGTTGGAGAGCATTGAGGGTCAGGTCAAGCTGTACAGCAACCAGATTTACATCGCTGACAACATCAAGGAGGTCATCCCGGAGTTCCTGCTTCTCTTGAAGGGTGTGCTGGACTGCCCCGACCTGCCGTTGAATGTGTCGCGCAGCTTTTTGCAAAACGACGGGTATGTTACGAAAATGTCCGGATACATCACCAAAAAGGTAGCGGACAAGTTGACTGGGTTGTTCGAGAATGAGCGTGAGCAATACGATAAATATTGGGACGACATCGCGCCGTTCATTAAATATGGATGTATCCGGGAGAAGGATTTCTATGACAAGGTAAAAAATGCCGTCCTGTATAAAACATCCGACAGCAAATACCTTACGCTGGACGAATACCTCGCCGCGAACGAGCCGAAAATCGGCAAAAAGGTATTGTATGCGTCGAACCTTCAGCAGCAGGCGCAATATGTACGGCTGCTGGCGGACCAGGGCGTGGATGCCGCTGTGCTTGATACACGTTTGGACGCGCCGTTTATTTCGTATATCGAGAGTTATGAAGGCGGCGGTGAAGGTGAAGAAAAAGTGACCTTTGCGCGGATTGATTCTGATTTATCTGATGTTTTGAAGAATGAAGCAGGCACAGACGAAGCGGAGAGCACAGCGTTGTCCGCACTGTTTCAAAAGGTGCTCGCAAACGAAGAACTTGCCGTAAAGGTGGAGAATTTGAAAACATCTGAAGTACCGGCGATTATACTTTTGTCGGAGCAATCGCGGCGAATGCAGGAGATGAGCAAGATGTTCGGCGGGATGGGCGCTATGCCCTCCGATATGTTTAAGTCGGATGAGACGCTTGTGTTAAACCGTACGAACAGGTTGGTTGCCCGGTTGCTCACTTTGGCGGATGACGACACGCGTGCGGACGACGCTTCGCTTATCTGTGCGCAATTGTATGACCTCGCGATGATGAGCCACCGGCCGCTGGATAGTGATGCGATGAACGCGTTCGTCAGCCGGAGCGCTAAAATCCTTGAAAAATTGGCGAAATAAGACCGTGGTGGCTACACGCCCCACTTCCCCCGCCAAGGAACTTTGTCCCTTGGAACCCATTCAAAAACCCAGCGCCCTTGCGCTGGGTTTTATTATATAATTATAATAAAGTTTTTGGTTAAGCTTTTCTCAAAAAGCTTGTGGGGTTCAGGGCAGAGCCTCGAGAACTTATTTCATGTTCTCTGCCTCAATCGCTTGCATGACAGCGAAACCGGCCTCGTTATTCTTCCGACGCTGCTCCTCCATGCCCGCACACCAGCTTGTGGCAAGCCACTTTTCAGCCGCTTCCTTGGCCATCGCCTGGCTGATGATGTTCTCCCCCATGGCCAGCACATTGGCGTTATTAATCCACTGCGACCGCTCTGCGGTAAACACACTCTCACAGAGTACACAATACACGCCTTTGAACTTGTTCGCAATCAAGCTCACACCGCCGCCCGACCCGCAGAACACCAGCGCGCGGTCTGCTTCTTTGCTTTGCAATGCCTTCGCCGCGGCGGACGCTGCCTCGAAGTACATCACCTTTTCCTCTTCTTTCTGCTGCCCGACGTCCGTCACATCGTATCCAAGCCCGATGATGTGCGCCTTAACAGCCTCCTTCAAGCGAAACCCTGAAAAATCAGATGCAATAACAACCTTCATTCTTCTTCCTCCCATGTATTATATCCGTTGAAGTCTTGACTCACACCGCTGTGCGTAGCAAATACTTCCTTACAATGTCCCAGTTACCTTCACACTCTTTCAAGATTATACTCATACAGCCAAGTGCAAGGTGCAGTTCATTATCATCCCAACGATCGCCGATTCCCGCGAAAAATTCTTTTCGTTTCTTGAGCTCCATAACATGTTCCATCCGCTCCGCCTGACTGCATCCGAAAACAATTTCACCAACGGGAAACCCCTTATTCGCAAGCCATTTTTGTGTAACCATACGCGTCTGCGGCGGCCTTACGCCAAGATAAACGATGTCGTAAACTTGTGCAAGTTCATTCAAGCAAACAACACTGCCATTGGAAACCGTATCTTTCATAAGCTCTGTATCATCATAAAACCGGGGCGTGCCGAACAAATCGGCTCGCGTCCCGAAGCCGGTAATCGTTCCTTCAATCAACACCAATATGCTTTTCACAGTAGCACGCTCCACTTACTGCGTCGTGAACCACTTTGTCAGCGGTGAATCCAGCGGCAGCATCAATGTTTTGTCACCTTTCATGGACAACTTCAACGCATCCATCGCGCGCATAAACTCATAAAATTCCGCACGGTCAGCACCGGCATATGCCTCCGCGAGAATCTTCATGTACTCGCTCTCACCCTCCGCCTTGTACCGTTCCGCTGTTGCTTTCGCCTCGGAAAGTGTCACGGACGCGTTTTTATCCGCTTCATTTTTAATGATTTCCGCCTGCTCCTTACCCTCAGCGATGTACTTTGCGGCAATCTGCTCACGCTCAGAAATCATACGTTTATAAACGGCTTCCTTATTATCCTGCGGCAGGTCGAATTGCTTCAACTGCACGTCTATCACGTGCACGCCGTAATCCTCCATCGGCTTACGGACAGCCTCCGTAATCGCCGCGTCTAAATCCTTCCCGCGAGAGCTGACGACCTCCGTTTGGTCCATCGTGCCGATTGTATTTTTCACCGCGTTGAACACAATTGCATCCAAACGATTTTCCGCTTCCTTCGTTGTAACGACACGTTGCAAGAACAGCAGCGGATCTTCAATCCGCCACACTACATAGCTGCTGACCGCCATCGTCTTTTTATCAACCGTCAGCACCTCGGAGGGCTTCAAGTCATACATAAGCGCATTTTTCGGCAATTCGCTTGCCTCATCTAAAAACGGGATTTTAAACCGCAGACCTGGCTCCGAATATCTTTCCACCACTTGGTTGAACCGTTTGATGATGACATAACGGTTCTCCGGTACAAAGACCGTACAGGTCGCCGCAACAATCAGAAGCAGCGCAGCAATAGCCAATACAATTGTAAATATCGATACCTTAGTTTTCAACCGTACCGCCTCCTTCCCCTAT
>JGI994J12354_10000091_pt1 | contig 80043 bp, 84 predicted proteins | sample IntmicLarv3ML3BL_FD_12354 | JGI IMG/M metagenome (IMG submission 12354) | reverse complement strand
CAGAGAGTTTATTACTCTTGAAGATATTGAGATGACAGATGATGGATTCTTTATGTGTACTAAACCATTGTCTGATATATTGGCTGCGATGGGGATTACCGAAGCGTATATCAATGGTGAAATTCAACCAGTAGATTTGTACTATGATGATTGGTATTTGTATGCAATCGAAGATGGAGATAGGTTTGTATATAGCCTATTAAAAATGAGGGAGCAGGAATATGATGGTGGAGATGGGGATGTGCCTGGTGTGACAATACCTTTTATAGAAGTTGATTTAGATAAATTATTTGTCTTTGAAGAGATGTCTATTTTTATCAGTGAAGTCGATAGAGTGGTAAGACAGCCTAGTCAAGTACATAATTCAGTCTTACAACAATATTTCAGCAAACCTGAGAGTACGGCAGGATATTTGATTGCGGATTTGTATGTGGATAAGATTATTTCATATTACCCCGATGGAGTTATTACAAATGAAAGTATTAAGAGTCTAACAAAGACAATTGATAAATTTGAAGAGTATGTAAGCAATACCTCTTTTCCAGAAGATGAATCAGCTTCAATGGAAGCATATATAGAGAGAATGAAGAGAGTGCCTAATGCACTTCTAAAAATAAATGAAGAAGCAGGGCATGAAATTTACAATCCAGAAACAGGAGTAGTGACTGTGAAAGATGTGAATAATCTAACTCATTATGAAAAGCAAGCGATATTGGCGATTCATACTAGTAATGTAAATTACAATTCATTTGTAGCAGAGATAGTATTTCATGCAGATGCGTGTGTTAGTTTAGAAAACTATGTGCCATACTTTGGTAAAAACAATTGGTATGAGAGTGGAATAAGAGCAGATATGGAGCTAGGAGAAGAAGCAGAGAGTGGAGTGTATGACCAATATTATGATTTGAATAGCAAGATAGTAAAGGAACAGGTAAAAGTTCATGGCGAAAAATAAGAGGAAGTGGATAATTATAGGAAGTATTCTTTTGTTTATATCTATAGTAGTTTCTGTTCTGAATTATTATACAAGTAGAGTATATTGGAAGTATGATGAAAAGTGGATATTGGGCAGGCATAGAAATGAAATAATAGAACGCTATGGCGAATTTGATATGAGCTTTGGCACAGACCATTACGGATATTTTATTTACAATGATGGAAAAGTGAATTCTCAAAGGATGGACGCAGGCAAAAATATGTATTATTATGTTGTGTTCAATATAGATGACATAGCAATAAAAACATATGTTGGAGGTCACCCCGGAGGATAAAAAACAGAATAATCAAGCAGTCCATTTTTGGGAGTGGTTTGGGGACGCTTTTTTACCAAAATAGGAGGTATAAATTGAAATAATTTGAAATAAAATACAAATTTGTCATTATATTGATGAGGGTATATGAATGATAAAAATGTTTATCAAAAACAGCGAAATAGAAAAAACCAAGCAGAATTAGAAACTACTATAATCAAAAAGCAGGAAAAAATGGCTCTTTTTGATTTATAATAAATTGATAGTTACAAGTAAGTAGGAGAAAAAATAGAGGAGAAACAGGATGGAGATACTAAATGATTTTAGAAAAGAGGAAATAAGAAAAGAAATTTTGCCATGCACCATTAAAATTGTCCTTGCATGTTTGTTGTTTTATTATGGCGGATTAGGAAATTTTCTTTTTGGTCCAACAGAAATTCGGGAAATTCAAGTAGTCAATCTGGAAAATCGCTATATTTCTTATAATATAGCTTATAATTATGGTGCTTTTGTAGAGTATAGTGAAACAAGCTCTAGCGGGCAAGCCAGTGTATTTAAAGAATACATTATCACTGCGAAAAATGATTACTATATGGCTGTGTTAGTTCCCAATAGTAATTATGATATTTTTGATAAACAGATGGAAGAAACTTATGCCTATTTAGAAGGCGAAAGCAGTGTAAGACCTACAACAATTTTAGTAAGTGGTGTTGTTCGAAGAATGAATGATAAAGAGCTCGAATTTTATTATGAGATGTTTGGAGAATTTGCAAGTGATAATGATTATGTTTTGCCATATGTGCTTGATACCAGAAAGATTACTCCATTGATTGGAAGTAAAGGAATTTCATATATAATGTTCTTGCTTGCAGGGATTTTAATACTCCATAGTGTTTATCGTGTGATTCGTTGTTTTAACTCAAAAAATCACAAAACCTTATTACAATATCTTCAAAAACATCCAAGTGAACAAGAGGCGATTTACAAATTCTATTATGAAACAGAATATGTGAATAAATTTAAGATGAATAAGGAATACTTTATTTATCATAAAGTGGGAGATACTTTCTTTTGTAAAGCAAGTGATATTGTTTGGGCATATCAGAGAATCACTAGCCATACCCGTAATGGACTGCCAAGAGGAAAATCATTTGGATTGGTTGTTGCAGATAAATTTTATGCTAGATTTCATATGGCAATGAAAACTGAGAAATTATGTGCAGATACAATGAATTATTTTAAAGAAATTAATCCAAGTATTGTAATAGGATATTCTGAAGAGTTGGAAGATTTATATATTGATAATATGGATGAATTCGTGAAAGTACAGAATGAAAGTAATAGTCAGTAATTATAAATATCAAAAAGAAAGTTTACGATGCATGAATTTGTATCATTCCATAAAACATACCGCTTACCTTTTGTTCACTACCTCTTAGCAAAAAATACTCGTGAGTAAGTGGAGAATATAGGAAAATTACAAATAGCAATTAATATGTGAAAAATTAGGAGGAATTGCTATGAGCGAAAAATGGAAAAAGCAATTTATTATAGTATATATAGGACAAGCATTCTCCATTGTTGGATCTTCAGCCATTCATTTTGCAATCATTTGGTGGATTGCATTGCAAACAGGATCAGCAATAAGTTTAGCTTTAGCAGCAATTACATCAGTTTTGCCAAGTATTTTAATGGGTTCTTTTGCTGGTGTCTGGATAGACCGTTATAATCGCAAATTAGTAATGATATTGGCAGATGGTTTAGTGGCGTTAAGCAGTATTGCATTAGCACTTGTTTTTTTGTGGATAGAAGTTCCACCACTGTGGATGGTATATAGTGTCTTGTTTATTAGAGGAATCGGAAGTACATTCCATGGTCCGGCAATGCAAGCAACAATACCAATGTTAGTGCCAACTGAAATGTTGACAAAAGCTGGAGGATGGGGAAATTTAATCAACTCAATATCAAATATGTTAGGCCCTATATTAGGCGGTTTTTTGATAGAGAACTTTTCTATTTCTATATTGATGAGTGTAGATGTAATCGGTGCGTTATTCGCAATTATTTGTCTATTGTTTGTAACGATTCCAAATATAGAGAAAACGACTATGAAATCAAAGGTGCTTGCTGATATGAAAGAGGGCTTTTTAACTATTCGTCATAATAAAGTGATGATGACGGTACTTCCGATATCATTACTGTGTAATGTAATCTTTAATCCGATATTCACATTATTGCCATTACTTGTTAGAACTCACTTCATGGGAAGCGCGCAACATAATAGTATTGCGGAATTTTCGCTTGCGGTAGGTTTATTGATTTCTTCTTTAGTAATAGGAGTTTGGGGTGGGATGAAAAAGAGATTTCTTATGGTATCTATTGCAATTGGTTGTTTAGGTATTGCTATGACAATTATTGGAGTCTTACCTACAGATGCTTTTTTGATATTCATTCCTTGTTGTTTCCTAGTTGGAGCGGCAATTACGTTTATGGAGATTCCTTTTATGGCATATGTTCAAGAAGTAATTGCAGCAGAAGCTTTGGGAAAAGTAATATCATTAGTGTTTATGACATCTAATCTTGCAAGACCAATCGGACTTCTATTAGGTGGTTTTCTTAGTGAAACGATAGGTGTTAATAATTGGTTTTTACTATCTGGAATTTTAACGATAGGGATTGGGATATTTTGTCGAATATCCACAAAGAGATATGATGATATGGAGAAAAATTGATGAAATATGTTTGTTTTTTAAAGTAGTTGATTGATAGAAAAAGTTTTTATATGCAGTAGAAAAAAGAAATAAGCTGCAATTTCTATGGAAATATGAGCAAAAAAGGTGCATAATAATCATTAGAAAGAGGTAAGAACATGATCAAACAATCAAAAATACAACATCCTATGGATTCAAAGCATTCAGTTATTCTGCCTATCTATGAAGAAGGTCATTTTTGTGGGAAATTAACCAAGGAATTAGGGTATGATTTTAATGAAGACTTGAATAAGGATTTTGGAGAAATCACAAAGATTTCTACAATGGGAAAATTAGCTTATAAGTCAATCTATGTAATAGGCTTAGGAAAGAAAGAAGAAATCACTACTAAAAAGTTGATGAAAGCATTTAGTATGAGTGCAAAGAAGATAACAGAAGCAGTTATTAGTGTTAATTTGAACCATGCAGTTACGGATGAGATTTCTATTCATGAAGTAGCAACGGTAGCAACAGAAGCTATTATTACAGCAAAATATGAATTTCATAAAATTAATACAGAGAAGAAAGAAGCGACTAAATTTGAATTAATAGCTTCAGAAGATGTATCAAAAGAAATAAAGGTAGCAACTGTTATTGCGGAAGCGATTAATCATGCAAAAACATTAGGGAATATGCCGAGTAACTATATGACACCAATTGACCTTGCAGATTATGCAGAGAAATTAGCAAAAGACTGTGGATTGGAAGTAAATATTCTTGCAAATAAGGATTTGGAAAAGATAGGTGCTGGGGCTATTCTTGGCGTAAATAAAGGAAGTATTCACGAGGCTCGTCTTATTGTATTAAAATACAATGGTGCAGGGAAAGCCGCTTACACAGCGCTAGTTGGAAAAGGATTAACATTTGATTCAGGAGGGTATAATTTGAAACCTTCTGCTGGTATGATGGGAATGAAATATGACATGTGTGGTAGTGCCGCTGTACTGGGGGCTATGGAAATCATTGCCAAAAATAAACTCTCAGCAAATGTGTATGCGATTATTCCTTCAACAGAAAATATGATTAGTGGAGAAGCTTATAAATGTGATGATGTTTTAATTTCTTTATCAGGAAAAACGATAGAGATTACCAATACAGATGCCGAAGGAAGATTAATACTTTGTGATGCGATCACTTATGCGACGCAACAAGGAGCAAAGCGTATTGTAGATGTTGCGACTTTAACAGGGGCATGTATTGGAGCTTTAGGAAGTCTTTATACAGGTGCATTTAGTAATAGCGAAGTATTTTATCAAAGTTTAGAAATAGCAGCTAAGAAATCCCATGAAAAAATTTGGCGTTTACCTTTAGATGAAGAATATGCAAAAACATTAAAAAGAAGTTTGGTTGCAGATATTGTAAATTCTACAGGAAAAGGTCCGGGCGCTACGATAGCCGCTGAATTCTTACACGAGTTCGTTGAGGATGGTATTGAGTGGATACATTTGGATATTGCAGGAACAGCTAGTGATAAATTAGCAAATAATGCAGGTGCAGAGGGCGCTACTGGAGTCATGGTTAAAACATTAGCAAATTTAGTGGAATTATAGAAGTATGAGCATATCGAGTGATATGCTTTTTTTAGCATAGTATAAGCTAAACGATTCTATTTGCTTGATTAAAGTATATAAAAAGATTTATGATAAAGTGGAAAGTATATTCTTGTTTTATCGTGATAGTTTAACTAGAGTAGGAGGAAAAAATGGCTGAAGTAGTATTGGGAAAAACGAAGATAAGGACAAATAAAAATGGTTTTGGTGCTTTACCAATTCAAAGAGTATCTGTAGAATATGCAAGTGAATTATTGCAAAAATCCTATGATGCTGGAATTAGTTTTTATGATACAGCACGAGCATATTCAGATAGTGAAGAAAAAATAGGAAAAGCACTTTCCAATGTTAGAGAAAATATTTACATAGCTAGTAAAACAATGGCAACTACAGTAGAAGATTTTTGGAAGGACTTGAATATGAGCTTGCAGATGTTGCAAACAAATTATATTGATATTTACCAATTTCATAATCCGGACTTTTGCCCACATCCTAATGATGGAACAGGCTTATATCAAGCAATGCTAGAAGCAAGAGAAAAAGGAATGATTCGTTTTATTGGGCTTACTAATCATCGCTTGCATATTGCAGAGGAAGCAGTATTATCTGGATTATATGATAGTTTACAATTCCCACTCTCCTATCTATCTAGTGAAAGAGATCTTCACCTCGTTAAACTCTGTCAGGAGAATAATGTAGGCTTTATTGCTATGAAGGCGCTATCTGGAGGGCTAATCACAAAGGCAAGTGCCGCTTATGCATGGTTGGCACAATTTGATAATGTTTTACCTATTTGGGGAATTCAAAGAGAAAAAGAATTGGATGAGTTTTTATGTTATATTGATAATCCACCTGTATTCAATGAAGAAATAAATGTAATAATTGCAAAAGATCGACAAGAGTTGAGTGGAAATTTCTGTCGTGCATGTGGATATTGTATGCCTTGCCCAGTAGGAATCAAGATTAATATATGTGCACGTATGATTCAATTAATTCGAAGAAGTCCCTCAGCAAAATTCCTTGATGAGAAAACACAAGCGTCTATGATGAAAATTGAAGATTGTTTAGACTGTGGTCAATGTAAATTGAATTGTCCATATGAATTAGATACACCGAAGCTATTAAAAGATAACTTGGATGATTACAAAAAAATCTTGTCAGGAGAGCATCAAATATAAAAAAAATTGAGAATTAATACAATATTTATACGAGAAGTACTAATAACACTAATAGCTCAAAAAATTAAAAGGGAATTCATTGTAATATTCTCTTTTTTTTGGATAATGTAACTTATAAGGGTGCAGTGAGGCTATATGATTAAAGTTATTATTTGTGATGATGATTTTATTGTACTTAAGTATATAAGAAATATCGTTTATAGTGAATTTAAAAAATATGAATCTGTGGTTGAAATTATTAGTATTGTTGATCCGACAAATCCTGAAATTTTTGATTCAAAAGCAGATATTTATTTTCTGGATATTGATATGCCAAATTTGAATGGAATAGACTTAGCTAAAAAAATCCAGCTATCTTATCCAACTACAATTATTATATTCATTACCAATCGGGATGAACTTGTTTATGATTCATTAGAAGCGAATCCATTTCGCTTTATTAGGAAATCAGTGTTAGAGAATGATCTTCCAAAGGTCGTTTTTGATGCGCTAGAACGATTGAGGAATCAAAAACAATTTTTGACTGTGCGGATTAATCGAGAAATCATACGATTATTACAAAGAGAAATTTCATACATCGAGAGATTGGGTAATGGTGTTTGTATTCATATGACAAATAAAAAGAGATATCAAGTTCGCTCTCCGATTACAGAAATGGAGGAACAAGTAAATCATAGACTATTTTTGAAAGTATTTCCTTCTATATTGGTAAATATGGTGCAAATAAAAGAATTTTTGCGTGATACAGTATTGCTTAGTGGTAATGAAGTTCTTCCTGTTAGTCGTAGAACAAAAGAAAAGGCAAGGGATAAATATATGAAATTTTTGAAAGAAGAATAATATGAACCATCTAATCAACTTTTATGAATGTTTTTTGATTTCTTTATTTGTATGTAAGTATTTTCAAATGAATAAGAGATTTCATAAAGTATATATGTTTCTATTAGCACTTGTTCTATATGTTGAAGTTAGCGTATTGAATTATTATATTGTCTATGAGGGATATTACTCTTTATTAGGTATTTTCACGATTTTAATGTTTACTAGAATATTTACAGAAAATTTGTTTTCTGATCAACTGTTGATTAGTATTTGGATCTTCTGCTTTATTTCAGTGATTAATAATGTAGTTTTAATTAGTACTTGTATCCTCACAAACCAATCTTTTATCAATCTTGCTAGGAATGTGTACTTGTATTTTGAAGTAATAATAATCTCAAAGTTGTTGTTTACAATCCTTGTGCTTGCTTTAATAAAAGCAAAAAAGAATGTAAAAATACTATTATCTAGAATTTACTGGTTATATTTATTGTGTGGTGCCATTCTTTCTTTTATTATTTTTACTGTTTTGGAAACGGCATTGTTTATTGGCGATTTTGGAGAGATGGACATTTTAATTGCTTTACTTTCACTAATTATATTAAATGTATTCATGCTAGTTCTATTTGTGCATTTGTCCAAAGAAAATTATAAGAGTATGAGGAATGAATTACTGTACCAAGCAATGAATCAAAGACAGACCAGTGCTACTTATGTTGAGGAATTAAATAAGCAAACAAAAAAATTGAAGCATGATTTGAAACATATTTTAGGATTACTAAGATCGTTTCTTAAAAATGGACAATTTGATGAGGCAGAAAAGTTATTAGAAGAATATGTAGGTGCCGTTGAAGGTGTTTCTTCTTTGATACAAACAGGGCATATATTATTTGACTATATTTTAAATGAAAAGCAGTTTATTGCAAAAAGTAAAGGGATTCACTTGTATGTTAATATTTTGAATTGTGATTATCAACATATAAAAGATGTCCATTTGTGTATTGTTCTAGGGAATTTATTAGATAATGCAATTGAAAATTGTTCAATGAAAGATAGAGAAATTAATTTAGAGATAACGGTTATTCATCACTACTTACGCATTGTTGTAAAAAACAAAATTGATAATCCTGTCTTATCAAGCAATCCACAGCTAAATAGTAAAAAAGCAAATAAAAATCTACATGGATATGGTATAAAAAGCATAAAAGTAATAACAGAGATGTATGAAGGAAAACTCTTCTTTGATGAAGATGGAAATGAATTTCAGTGTACAGTATTATTACATATGAAACCAATTACAACAGATAAATGACCACTTACAATCATTTGATAGCATTCTAATTGACAATATTTTATATTGCAATTAGGAGGTGTATCATGATAAGAAAATTCGCTGAAGGAATTATTCTTTCAATGGAAAGAAAAGATTATATAAAAGAAAATGCAGAAATCTACCAATATGGGCTGGAATTAGTATTATCATATTCTTTGTCAGTTATGGGTATCATCAGTTATGCGGTTCTCCAAAAAGCAATTTTTGAGGCTATTATCTTCATTGTGTTATTTGGAAATCTTAGAAAATATGCGGGTGGATATCATGCAAAATCCTTTCTAGGATGTAATCTTAGCTTCATTTTATTGTTTGTATTATATCTGTCTTTATTACAACTTCATTACATACCTATTTCTTTTATTATACTCTCTATGGCGATTTTGATAATGGCATGTCCTATTGAGCACATCAATAAACCTATCTCCAAAAATGAGCGAAATATTTGCCGGAAAAAATTATGGTATTACCTCCTTTATTGCAGCATTATTATGATATTATTTATGACCTTAGAATGGATTTATTTTGTGAACATAATAGCAATTGTGATTATTTATACAGCATTATTGTCCATTCTAGGATTAATCATAAATCGAAAGGAGGTCAGAAAATGAAAACATCATTCATGCAATTATTCTCATTATTTCTATTTAATGTAGCAGTTGATTCAGTTGATTGTGCATCATGGAGAGGAATGTGTCAATTCAAAGCACCAGCAAGTTTACAAAAATATCAAAAGCACTAAAGTTCACTTGTGGCAATCTTCGAAAAAAGAGATGAAAAAAGTCTCTTTTTTTCGTTATAATAATAAAGTAATATAAAGGAGTAAATAATTATGGAACAAGTATCGAAGTATCCGAAAAATAAAAAAGAAGCTTATACACAATTTATTAAAGAACTTCCTTATACAATTGATTCGTCATTACCTTTGATTAGTAATTTATCTAATATTTCTGCTATGTTAAATCAGCTATTAGAAAATATCAACTGGGTGGGTTTTTATCTTTGTCAGGATGAAATATTGTATCTTGGGCCATTTCAAGGCTTGCCTGCCTGCACGAAAATTGAGTTAGGAAAAGGCGTCTGTGGAACTTCATTAATGGAAAAGAGAAGCTTAGTAGTAAAGGATGTTCATCAATTTCCGGGGCATATTGTTTGTGATTCAGCAAGTAATAGTGAGATTGTGATTCCCATTTATGATGAGAAGAATAGCTATGGAGTTTTGGATATAGATTCCTATGTGTATGATAATTTTGATGAAGTAGATAAACAGAAACTTGAAATGATTGTGGCTGAATATATATTGCCTCTTTTTAAGCAGTCAGTATAGTTTTTTAATGGGCATAATGATAGAAAAAATCTTGCCTTATGATACAATAAACAAGGTTTTTTTAACATGGATTTTTCGTTGGGAGGTGTGCAATGATAATCAAGAGAATTGAGGAATTACATACAAAGAATGAACATGAGAAAATTATTGAATTAATTGCTTGTGTTGATGAAAGAGCAGTCAATTATGAATTAACTTGCCTTTATGCACGAGCATTGAACTACACTGCAAAATATGAAGAAGCGCTAAAGAGATTACTTTCTGTTAAGGAAGAGGGTTGTAAAGACCAGTTGTGGTTTTTACGATTGGGATATTCTTATTATTATTTAGGAAAACCGCAGAAAGCAATTGCTTGCTTTGAAAAATCGTTGCAGCTAAGCAATGCCAATAGGGAAGAAGCACTTTTATTTATTGCTCTTTGCTTACACGAATTAAAAGAAATGGAACGCTTTGAGGTGATTTGCGAAGAATTAAAGAATAAAAATTATGAAACTTGGGAAAAATTCTTTTGTCCAAAGCAATATAGCGAAGAAAAGCGCAATAAAGTTATTCAGTATATTGAAAAAAATTTTGGAAAGATTGACTCTATTATTGAATGTGAAGAGTTAGATATAAAAATAGATATTTGTGTGATACTTCCTAAGAAGAATCAAGACTTTATTACACTGGTAAGCTTGGGAATGGGAAATATAACAATGTGTGATGGCACAGTAGATATTTGTTCTAAAGCAGAATTGGTACTTTATTTACCAAAAGACTGGGACATGCATAAGCTAGACCAAGAAAGTCATTGGCCAATTGAATACCTTCGAAAGTTAGCAAGACTTCCATTTATCGAAAATACTTGCCTTGGCAACGGTCATCTAGTGTTGAATGGAAAACCATTTACACCCAACACAAAAATGAACTCATTTATTTTGATGGATGCAATTTATGAAGGAAGTAGTGAGTGTTGTATGATTGAAGATAACGAAGCATTGAGTTTTTATTTACTATTTCCATTATATCCTGAGGAAAGTGATTACAGAGAAATAATGGGGATGAAAGAATTGATTAATTTGTTAGAAAATACATCACTTGTTCTGGATACTCAACGTCCTAATTATGCATTGAAAAATGATCGCTATCTTGAAATAAAAAAACAAATGAATCGATTATTAAAATCATAAAAAAGGAAACGAAGAATCTCTCTTGTTTCCTTACTTTTCAAAATCTAATGTAACAGAATCTCCAGCTTCTAATATTTCAATAATGTATTGGAAATCTACAGTAACTTTTTCTCCTGCATAAGTATCGGTATACTTTATGTAAAGTGTTTTTTGAATGATTTCACTTTGCTTATTTACTAAAATAGAACTTTCAATCGTTTCATATTTTGTATTTGGAGACATAAAAGTAGTTACTTCCAAATCAAATGTATTTACAATATCTGTAGTTAGAATACTTCTGTCAAGATCAAATTTGATGAGGGAGTTATCATTAATTGTTTTCAAAGACAAATTTTGTAATTGCTTCGTATCAAATACAAGTAAATTCCCTAGTCTTAACATATCTTGACTATCTCCTGCTTCAGATTCATCTACTTCAATAATAGAGATACCATCATCTAGATAATAACGCTCTCCGTCATAGTAATAGCAATACTCATAGGTTTCACCATCAAAAGTGAGGATAAAGGAAACTTGAAATAATTCTACATTTTCAAGTGTACGAACAATTTTAATATCATAAACAGTAATAAATTTGATAAACTCTCCTGCAAGAGAAATATTTGATTCCGTATATACTTTATAGTGCATATTAGGCTCTTTTTTTGTATTTACATGAGCATCAATATAGGTCTGTATAATTTCTTCTTCATTTACATTTGGCTTATTTGAGCAAGCACTTAAAAATAATGCGACAAATAGAATAATACTCAGTTTCGAAAAAAGTTTTTTCATAAATCCTCCATTTTGGATATTATAACATATTCTGGAACTGTTATAATATATATTAAGGATAAGGTGAATATAATGAAAAAAGAGAGGTGTTTGTGGGCAGAAGGAAATGAATTACTACAACAATATCATGATGAAGAATGGGGAAAGCCGCATTATGATGATGCGTATTTATTTGAGTTTTTAATTTTAGAGGGAATGCAAGCAGGTTTAAATTGGAGTATTGTATTGAAAAAAAGAGAGGCAATGAGGAAGGCATTTTTTCAGTTCTCTCCAGATAAATTACATAAGCTTACAACCACACAAATAGACAAAATGATGACAAACCCTGAACTGATTCGTCATCGTCTGAAACTTGAATCGTTACAGAAGAATGCCATTGCTTTTTTAAACATTCAGAAAGAATTTGGTAGTTTTTCTAAATATATATGGGGATTTACAAATCAAGAAATAATTGTTAATCACTATAAAAGAGGGGAATTATTTCCTACCAGAAGTGAGTTATCAGATGCAATTAGTAAAGATTTAAAAAAGCGAGGATTTAAATTTGTTGGTACTACAATTGTATATGCTTATTTAGAAGCCATAGGGATTATCAATGATCATGAACATGATTGTGATTGGAAGTAATGAACAGATGATTTTTTTGTTGGTTAGAGTGGTATAATATAAATAGGAGGATGTAAATATGAAAAGTCTTAGGGATGTAATTATATTAAATAATGGCGTTGAAATACCTTGTGTTGGATATGGAACATGGCAATCACCAAATGATGAAATAACAGTGGCAGCTGTAAAGCACGCTATTTTGTCAGGTTATTATCATATTGATACAGCAGCGGTATATAAAAATGAAGAAGCAGTAGGAAGAGGAATTAAAGAGAGCGGGATTCCTCGTGAAGAGTTATTCATTACCACAAAAGTATGGAATGATGATAGGGGATATGAAGCAACAATAAAAGCTTTTGAGGCAAGTTTGGAGCGTTTGGGGATTAGCTATGTAGATTTGTATTTAATTCACTGGCCAAATCCACTAAAATTCCGCGATAATTGGAAAGAAATGAATGCTGAAACTTATCGGGCAATGGAAGATTTATATAAAGCAGGAAAGATTAGGGCGATAGGAGTTAGTAACTTTATGGTTCATCATATGGATGCTTTACTTGAAACAGCAAGTGTAATTCCAACAATCAATCAAATTAAATTGTGCCCCGGTATATTGCAGGAAGATATTGTAAATTATTGTCGAGATAAAAATATTGTATTAGAGGCATATAGTCCACTTGGAACAGGGAAAGCATTTGAATCAAAAGAATTATTGGGGTTTTCTGAAAAATATGGGAAAACAGTAGCGCAAATTTGTATAAAATATTGTCTTCAAAAGGGATATTTGCCACTACCGAAATCGGTAACACTTCATCGAATAGAAGAAAATGCGAATATTTTTGATTTTGAAATCAGTGACGAAGATATGGCTTGCTTAGATTCAATTTGTGACATGGGAGAAGCTCCTGATCCAGATACGAGACCGTTTTAATGAATATGAAAAATAAACAAATTCGAAATATTACATTTAGTGCATTATTGATTGCAGTAGGATTGGTGTTGCCTCAATTATTTCATGCAGTAGGAGGTCAAACTGCGGGGACAATATTTTTGCCTTTGCATATACCAGTATTTGTTGCAGGACTACTATTAGGACCAGCAATGGGTGGAAGTATTGGTTTACTTTTACCTTTTGTTAGTAGCTTAATGACAGGGATGCCTCCAGCCTTACGTTTACCATTTATGATGGTGGAATTGTGTGCTTATGGAGTGATTAGTGGTTTGATAATGAAACAAACAAAAAATGCCTTGCTTAGTTTGATTGTTGCACAAGTAGGTGGACGAATTTTTTATGCACTTTCTTTGATAATCGCAGCGAACATTTTGAAAATACCTGCCCCAGCATTGACAGCTTTTTTGATGGGGATTACCAATGGATTACCGGGATTAGGGATTCAGTGGGTATTGATTCCATTATTAGTTAAGTTGTTAAAGGATAGGGTTGAATATGAATAAGCTAGAAAAGGCGAAGGCAATCTTATTAGAAGAGAATTACACCTGTGTAGTAGTTGATAACAATGAAACAAAGACTTCTTGTCTTTCAGGAATTCGACCATTGATGGGATTTCTTTCCGCATCTAAAGACGCATTTAAAGGGGCAAGTATGGCGGATCGTTGTATTGGACGTGCGGCAGCATTTTTGATGATTTATGGTGGTGTTGAAGAAGTCTATGCTTTAGTAATTAGTGAACATGCATTAGAAATTTTAGAGAAGTATCATATTCCTGTCCAATATGAAGAGAAAGTTCCATACATTATTAATAGAGATCATACAGATATGTGTCCAATGGAAAAAACATGTTTGGATATTGATTCCCCTGAAGAAGCCTATGAGGCATTGAAAAATAAAATAAAACAACTTATGCAGAGGAGTTCTTCATGAAATTTGGATTTGTTTCACTTGGTTGTGTAAAGAATAGGGTAGATACAGAGCGAATGATGGGGATTATTCGTGATTCAAATTATGAAATTGTTTCTAATCCGAGAGAAGCAGATTGTATTATTGTCAATACCTGTGGTTTTATTAATCCAGCAAAAGAAGAAGCGATTAATACCATTTTAGAAATGCTTGAATTAAAACAAGAAAATCTGAAAAAATTAATTGTAACAGGGTGCTTGGTAGAGCGATATTATGAAGAATTATTATTAGAATTACCTGAAGTAGATTTTTTTATTCGCATTCAAGATTACACAGACTTTAGTAAAGAATTAGAAAGAATACTTGAAATTCCCTTTTATGGAAAATTTAAGCATGTAGAACGATTTATATCTACTAAACCTTGGATGGCATATTTAAAAATAGCAGAGGGATGTAGTAATCGTTGTCATTATTGTGCGATTCCACTGATTCGAGGTCCTTATTATTCGCATCCTATGGAAGAGTTAATAGAAGAAGCAAAAACCTTAGTAAATAATGGAGTAAAAGAGTTAGTTATCATTGCACAAGATACAACACGATATGGTGAAGATCGCTATGGGGAAAGAAAACTATTAACTTTACTAGAGGAATTAAATAGATTGGATGGTCTACATTGGATACGAATTCTTTATATGTATCCAGATGAAATTGATGAGAGACTAGTTGATGGCATGAAAAAGCTATCAAAAGTGCTACCTTATTTTGACATTCCTATGCAACATGGAGCCAATCGAATGTTGGAAGCAATGAATCGTAGGGGAAGTAGAGAAGATATTTTGAAGATGATTCATTATATTCGAGCAGTATATCCTAATGCTGTATTGCGTACTACAATGATCGTAGGTTATCCGGGAGAAAGTACTGTGGACTTTGAAGAAATGATTCAGTTTATAGAGAAAGTTCAATGGGATAGTTTAGGTGCGTTTACTTACTCAAAGGAAGAAGATACAGTAGCATATGATTTAAAAAACGAAGTAGATGAGGAAGTACAAGAAAAACGTTATCATGAATTAATGGGGATTCAACAAGAAATAGCAAATCAGAAAAAGCAATTGTTGGTAAAACAAGAATTAGAGGTTTTAATTGAAGGATATGATGCATTAAAACAATCCTACCGAGGACGGAGCATTTTTAATGCACCGGATGGAATAGATGGAGTAGTGTATGTTAATACAAATCAGAAGTTGGTGTTTGGGACATTTGTAAAAGTAAAGATCATGGAATACTCAAGGTATGACTTATATGGAGAAATCAGTGATTAAAGGCTTCTCTTTCGTTGTTGGAAAGACTCCTAAAATATTGATTTTAGGTTCTATGCCAAGTATTAAGTCATTATCTAAGAGAGAATACTATGCACATCCTACAAACCGTTTTTGGCGGATATTAGAAGATGTTTATAAAGTAAAGTTCATTTCATATAATGATAAGTTAAGCTTTTTGAAAAACAAGCATATTGCATTATGGGATGTTGTTGAAACTTGTGAAAGAGAAGGTAGTCTAGACTCAAAGATTAAAGATGTTAATGTTAATGATATTAAAGGTTTTCTAAAGGAATACGCTACGATTCAAACGATATATTGTAATGGAAAAAAGGCATATCAATTATTGATGAAATATTTTCCTGAATTAGAAGAGTTAGTGATATCTTTGCCTTCTACAAGCAGTGCAAACCAATCAAAATCATATGAAGAAATTCTTCAAGAGTGGTCAGAGATTTGTAATGACAAATAAGCGCTTTTTCTGTATAATAAGAAGCACAGCTGGAGAGTTGGCCGAGCGGTTTAAGGTACCATCTTGGAAAGGTGGCGTAGTGAAAGCTACCGAGGGTTCGAATCCCTCACTCTTCGCCAGTAAATAAAGAAGACCCACGGTATGGGTTTTTATTTTAAGAAAAAAATGTGAAAGACTTCAAGAGATAAAATAAACTTACCAATTAACCTGTAACTGTGGCTGTTTGTCAATCTTGCAGCAATAAGTGGAAAGCATAAATAATTAATAAAGAAGTCCCTAGTTGAAGGACTTTTTGTCGTTGACTTGGTGTGGTTGAGAAACAAGTTACAAACCTCATAGTTGACTTATTCTAAATTATCTCTCTTTTGAAATAGTGCCAAACTCCCCATGCATGGACAAACTCCCAGCCTTCTTTTCCATATTCATTCATAATTCTTGTTGTTCTTTTAGCCCCGCCTAAAATTGTAACACATTTGTATTCATATTTTTTCATAGTCCACTATTCTCCCTTCAAAATTCTAGTTTATCTACTAGTAGTTTACCACATAACATCAAGCAAAAATACCCAAAATATAATTGAGTGTTCATTCTAAATATGAGGTGGTTGAGAAAAAGGTTACGAACTAGATTATATGCTTTAAAACTAATTATCTATGATACTTTGAAAATACTATGTGCTGGCTTGAGCCAAGATGGTAATCGTTTCTAATAACTGGTTTTTTTAGTTAAGGATGCTATCAGGAACGCAGCTCAAAATCTAATTTTCCTTTTTCCGCACCATTAACAATAAGTGTAATCGAATGGATTCCAGAGTAATGTTTTCTAGTGCTTAAATTTGCAAAAGAATGTTTTTTTACATAAAGTTTTCTCTGGTTTTCTTTTAATGAAACTTCTGATATTTTAAAGATTTTTCTATTTCTTTTACCATTTGATTTCACATAGTCAATGCCGTATTCCAACCTTATCTTAGCCATTTTCTTTGTGCTGATTGCAAATGAAAAAGCAAGATCTTGTCCAATTGAAATACAATTTGTACTTAGGGAGAAATCTTCAACAACAATACTCACATTATCTCTCAGTCCAAATAGAGTAAGAATATCACTATTTCCTTTTTTGAGTAATGTTCTACACCCATGCTTTATAATCCAATTCGTTTCGTTGTTTTCACCATACCATTCAGTTGCTAGTTTAATTACAATATCTGGGTGTGTTTTTGAAATGTCGTTTAGATTATTGGCGACGCTCTTACGTACATACCCTGATGAGTCTGCCTTTAATTCTGTGAGAATAGGTAGAATAGCTGCAGGGTCTTTCTTGAATTTTGGTAATGCAATAGCCCATGGCAATGCAGGTCGACATCCCTCGCTGGCAAGTCTTCGGATATGTTCATTTTCATGTTTTGACCAGATCAGCATCTGTTGCATCATGCATTCTTCATGTTTAATAATAAACGGTCGTACCGCCATTTCTGATGACCAAAGTATTGTAAATTTTTCTAAAGCATTAATAGATATATTCCAGTCACTTTCATTTTGTCCATAAACCTCTACGAAATCCGGAAAAGAAAATCCCAAAACAAAATGTCCACCTGAATAAGCGTCTGCTACTTTTTCCAAAATGGCAAGTGCTTTCTGGTAATCTGATGGTAGATATTTTCCTAGATTCAATGTGATCTGTCGACCTCGAGATTTAAGCTCTAAGCTATCCCATGTCTCGTCAATTATCGAATTCACGAATTCATCAACTTTAAACGAACGATAAACTGACTGAATAACTAAAGCACCATTGCGTAGTGATTCATAATTAAGTATATTTTTTAATGGCTCACCCGTTTTAATTTGAAATGATTCTCCGATTGGACTTGTGGTTTTATTTTCGTCTTTCATACCATTTTCCTTTTAATAATATAGGCACCATACATTACTTTATCACTCAAAAAACGCATGTTGCCCGACTTATATTGCTTCAGTTTTTTCATAGTTCATTATTCCCCTTTATCTGCAAGTAGTCTACCACATAACATCAAGCAAAAACACCCAACATAATAATTGAGTGTTCGTTTTAAATATGGTGCCGCTGGCCGGACTCGAACCGGCACGGTATTGCTACCGGTGGATTTTGAATCCACTACGTCTACCAATTTCATCACAGCGGCATTGCAAGAAATATTCTACCTTATTTACATTTAAAAGTAAATATTGAATCCCATAAAATCAAATTTTTATTCATGACTTCATTTTTTGGAAAGTACTGAATAGGCTGGAACTGAAATATAACCCATCGTAGAACTCCTATTTATTACTCGCTCTTCTCTTATTTATAAAATTACTATTTCTTACTTTTCTTGGTTAATTCATTACAGGTTATTTCTACCAATTTAGCTAACACTTCTTTATCTTCCAAATCCTCTATCAAAAACATTGGTTTTGCACCTTCATATGGATATCCAGTATTGAAGTCTTTGAGCTCTTTTCCCTTGTCTGTTATTTTCACCAGAAAATTATTATTGCAAATTGCACCAAAATAGATACCATCGCAATAGATTCCATACTCCCCAAACATTCTTTTATAACTAATCAGACCACAATCACTCAATTGCGATACTACATATTCAACAAATTCCAAACTTGATGCCATATGATCCTCCTAAGTTTCATAATTTTGAAACAATTAGTTCTATATAAAAATCCTCTCATATCTAGAGTATATAGTCAATTAGAATATCTCTGTATCTTTCCAAATCAAGAACATCATTCAGCAATAAATTTTTATACAGAAACATTTACATTATCACTCTCACATATTTTGAACATATCATCTCCTTATCTCGCTTATATGGTACCAGCTAAGCGTTATAAGTTCATCACTTATTGATTAATCTCTTTAATAACTAATTCAGTACTGCCATATTCGTTTAATAGTGTGCAATGGGATTTTTTATTATGAGGAATAATTTAGGAAGGTTTTTAATTAATATGGGCAACCAATTCCTCAAATGTCAATGCATTTGTATCAAACAAAATAGTTTGCTTTTCTAGATCTTTTTTCGAGAGAATCCCTCCCATTATCTTGCCTTTTTCTGCCCACAAAAATTGATTTTTATAAATGTCTGCCCATTCTGCATCAGGGATAACTATTTCTTTTCCGCTACGAACATTCTGCAATATATGGGTTTCATAATAGGGACCTTTTCCCGTAGGATGATTTATTCCTGCATAAAACAACTTCCATATGCGCCAATCATTATTTGCCTTTTTATAAAACTTTACTAAATAATTATTTCCACTAAATTTCTTAGACTCAAACTTCTCCCATCTCTCGCGTTTTAACTTTGAAAAATATACATCTGTATGTTCTCTTTTTTTACTGGAAACATCATCCTGCCACTTTGATTGAATCAACAGTCCACTTGAATGACGTTCACAATTTGCAGGTACATCATTTAGCCAATAATCTTTCGGACTCATGTCTAATATTTTGATATGGGAAATATTGTATTTGTAAATTTTGAGTGGTAGAATAAAGTAGAAATTATTGATCTCATCAATAAAATAATTAATGAACTATTTTACTTTGCATCTGGAAAAAGGAGTGGATTTTCAAATATGTGAAGCAAGTATTATTTTGATGAGTGGGAATTACCACACAAGCTTGTTGAGTGGGATATTTCATTGATTATGAAAGTGTATTTGAACAAAAAAGGAAGGTGTTTATGAAAAGTATATTAAGTGCTGAATGTAAGCCAATTAGTGCAAAGCTGTTTTCCAATGGGTGTAAAATTACAAAGCAAGTGAAGTTGACGTTAAACAATGGAATAAACCATATTCGTATTGTAGGGTTACCATCTGATCTTGTTCCAGAAAGTATACGTGTTTCTGTTAATAGCACTATGCAAATCGTTTCTGTTGCGCATCAATTGAATTACGATGAGCTGCATAAACTATCAGAAAATACAGAAGAGTTAAAAATGGAGTTAGAAACAATTGAGAAAGAATTAGCTGAAAAAAACGCCATTTATGATGTTCTTGAAAGTGAAACTGAGATGTTATTGATGGGAAGAAACTTGAGTAGTTCAAAGGAAAAATTTAATATTGAAGAATACAGAGAGGCAGTAAATTTTTTTAGTGAAAGAATGAAGCGTATTAAAATCAATCAAATAATATTGTTGGATGAAATTCGTGCGCTGGAACAAAAAAAGAATTTGCTTCATCAAAAAGTCGGAAAAGGAAACATGGCAAAACAACCTACAAGCGAAGTTTTACTTGAAGTTTATGGTATTCAGGAAGAGGAAGTAATCGAGTTAGAATATTATACTCGTCTTGCTGGCTGGATTGCAAAATATGATATTCGTGTCGAAAATGTTGAAGAATTTGCAAATCTAACTATGAAGGCAGAAATCTATCAAAATACTGGAGAAAGTTGGGATGATATACGAGTAGTTCTTTCTTCAGGAACCCCTTCATTAAGTACTGTACAACCATCTTTGGATCCACTGTATCTTGATTTTGAATATCAAATAGAGAATGTTAATCGTATGCAAAAGGAATATAACAAATTAATGATTACGGAAGCTATTATGGAGAGCGTCGATGAAGAAATAGAGAGCATTCAACAAAATTATGTTGCTGAGCCAAGTGTGAATCAAGGGAGAATTAGTTTTGAATTTGAACTCCCATATAATATAAGTGTTGAAACTGGAGAAACACCGAAAACATTTGCGGTCTTCAATAGAAAGCTAGAAGCAGAATACAAATATTTTAATATTAGCAAAGTAGAGAAGGATACTTTCTTATTGGCAACGATGAAAGGTTGGGAACAATTGAGCCTTGTGGAAGGGGAAGTATCAATATTTTTGGAGTCGACTTTTGTGGGGAAAACGTTCCTTAAACCAAGTGAGATAGAGAAACAGTTAGAATTATCTCTTGGGCGTGATAAAGACATTATTGTGAATAGAATAAAAGGCAAAGACTTCAAAAGCAAAACATTCTTTGGGGGTAATGTTAAAGAGGCTAGAACATTTGATTTAAGAGTACAAAATAATAAGAATCGAAAAGTAGATGTTTTGGTGATTGATCAAGTCCCAGTTTCTACAAATAGTGATATCATTGTTGAGATAGAGGAGTGCTCAGGTGCAATATTAGATAAGGGAACAGGTCGTTTAAGTTGGTTAAACTCTGTTGAAGCAGGGGAGTCTCAAATATTAACTATTAAGTATGTAGTTAGCTATCCGAAAGAAAAGAAAGTAATAATAGACTAGAACATATGCAACAAAAGAATAAGGGAGCCTTGATTGATAATGTAGAAACCTTCTGTAAAGAGAATCACAAAGAATTCTTGACAGTCAAGACCGTAGACGAAACTATCTGAGGCATTAATTGTGCCAGTAGATATCAAGAAAGTGAGGTAGACTATGACAAATTATTATTTAATCAATGATTTAAAATTAGTTGGGAAAATTGAAGATTCTGTGCCTTATGTATATGTTGGTGGAAGATGGGAAGCTGACCAAGATAATCTTTTGAGGGATCGTCTTATGGGATTCGACATAACAGAACAGAAAGATTCACCATATCGTATTGGAAATAGTGATATGCTTATGCGTATTAATGAGATTAGTGAAAAAGAAGCATTACAATTAATCAAATAGCAAAAAATTAAATATTTATTATTAAGACACTTGAAAAAGTGTCTTCCTTAATTGAAATTTCAACCACACCAAAAGGTGCGGCTTTTTAATATAATAAAGGAGCTCACCCGACGAAAAGGAGCTCCAAATGAAGTATAAACAATTAGAAGATAAAAGAAAAGCACAAATAGACATCTTACTAGAGGCAGGATATTCGATGAGAAAAATCGGAAGAATGATGAAGATAACATATTCGACAATATCCAGATATAAAAACAAAGTCTATCAAAAAAGAGAAATAGCCATTAATAAGAAATGCGAATACTTTATAGAGTACCTTTATAAACACTATGACTGGAGGTATAAATCAATAGAAGTGTGTGTACAACAGTTCAAAAGATATCATCCAACAAAGGCAAATCACTTTATTCAGTTGAGCAACAATATTTAGATGATATAGCATTTAGATTAAACTCCATGCCTAGGAAAATGTTTGATTTCCAAACTCCTTATAAGATAGAATTAGATTTATTAACTACTGGTGTGCTTGAGTTTTCATAAAAAAAACCACTGATTATCAGTGGTTTAAAACTTAAAATATAAAGCATAATTTATAAAGTAATTTCTACATTAGCTCTTTCCATATCAGTTGTTTCAAAGAAAGAGTCTTTTTTAAACTTAAATAATGAAGCTATGATATTAGAAGGAAACATATCAATTATATTATTAAGCATATAAACAGAATCATTATAGAATTGTCGTGAAAAAGCAATTTTCTTTTCTGTATTAGATAGTTCACTTTGCAAGTTTAAGAAATTAGTGTTTGCTTTTAGATCGGGATAATTTTCCGTCAATACAAATAATCTTGAAAGTGCACCAGTTAATTCATCATCTGCCTGTAATGCTTGTGCAGTATTATTCCCAGTAGTCATATAGCTGTTTCTTGCTTTTACAACATCCTCTAAAGTATTTCTCTCATGCTTTGCATAAGTTTTAATTACTTCAACTAAATTGGGAATCAAATCAAATCTTCTTTGGAGTTCAATATCAATTTGACTTTTTTGATTGTTTGCCATATTTCTACGCTTGACAAGAGAATTATAAGTAGTCAAAGTATAAATAAGAATTATAACAATAATAACAGGAATTAAATAAATCATGAAGCACCATCTCCTTGAAAAAATATTATCATAATACACAAGTAAATACAATTGATTAATATGCTTGAAAATAATGTGATATTTTTACTATATCTTGCCTTACTTATTCATGATGTTCTACAAGATCAAGCGTTACTTCAGCGATACTAATTGAATGATCGCCAATACGTTCAAGACTACTCAGAATATCTATGTAAACACTACTTGCTACATTGGTTGTGCATTCACCATCACGTTGACGAGTGAAATGAGATTCACGTGCTTTATATTCCAATTCATCTAATTCATCCTCTAAGAGTTCAAGTGCATTAACTTTTTCATCACTTTTATCTTTGAAGATGTTGAGCGCTTCGTCAATCATAATGTAAAGTTGATTATACATAGCGGTTAAATCAACAAGTGCATCTTCTGAGAATGTTTCATTTTCATTATATGCCATTTCATAGAACTCCAGTAAATTAGTTGATACATCTCCCATTCTCTCAAGGTGCTTAACAACTTGAAGATGAGAATAATATGAATTAGTAAGCAAGGAACTGTGAGAAGCTCTTTGTGCCATTTTAATCAAATAAGAAGAGATTTTTGTATCATATTCGTTTATGATTGATTCATAGTTTATGACTTCTTCTTTCAGTTCATCATCTTTTGTATTCAAGTATTTCTCGGTTGTATGCAATACAGTTTTTACGACATCACTCATTTTTATGACAGCATCTTTTACTAAAGCAACTGCTTGCTCAGGTAACTCTGTAATAAAAGTCTCGTCAAAGTCTGGAACAACTTGAATATTTTCCTCATCCTCCCCGGGAAATAGGAATTGTAGCAGCTTAACACATTGATTCACAAAAGGGAAGACAAGAATAGTTGAAATGAAATTAAACAAGAAATGAGCATCTGCGATATACATTTCTGGAGAACCATTAATAATAGAAATGGTCCAATCTACTAATTGCATAAAAGGAACAATCAATACCATACCAATTAAAGCACCTAGAATATTGTAAACAGCATGGAACCAAGCCGCTCTTTTTGTTTCAACACCGCCACCAACACTCGCTAAAATTGCAGTTAAACAAGTACCGATATTAGCTCCAAATATAAAGGCAACAGCTGCAATTGCTGAAATGCCATCAACAGCAAAGAGCTTTTGTACAATACCAATAACAACAGTTGAAGATTGTGCGACAGCAGTAACGATAGTTCCGCCTCCTAATGCAAGCCAAGGATTATTGCCTAACCATTGCATCATGCCTTCAAAACCTTCAATTTGTGCAACAAGGCTTAGTTGGTTCCCCATTAACTCTAAGCCTACAAAAATTAAACCAAATCCTAGCAATATTCGTCCCCAAGTTATTAAGGATTCTTTTTTTGCTAATATGAATAAAACCACACCAACAAAGACAATATAATAAGCATAAGCTTCAATATTTAATCCAATTAAAATGGAGGTAAATGTAGTTCCTATGTTTGCTCCAACAGTAATACCAATGGCTTGTTCAAGCTTCATTAATTTCGCGCGCACCAAACTAATTGAAATTACAGTAACTGCTGTACTAGAGTGCAAAATTCCAGAAATCAGTGCTCCAATAATAATTGCCATTAAGGTTGTACTGGTATATTTCTCAATGTATAAACGAACTTTTGAACCAGCAAGGTTTTTGAATCCATCTCCCATTGTTGTGACACCATAAATAAATAAAGCGAATCCTCCAATTATTAAACTGAAGTCAATAGAAACCCGAGTAAGGCTTGTTAGTATTGGCATATCATTTCTCCCCTTTGTATATTGCAAACATATGATAACAAATTTAGGATTCATTGAATAGTTTTTAACCCAAAAAACTCACACAATAATAAAAAATATTTTGTTTATCAATAGAAGTACAAAGGATGGAATGGTTATTCGGCGCCAATAGCTTGTGTGATATTTAAGTTAGCAGCATATTTTGCAGGTAGAAAGCCAAACGCAATCCCTAAAGATGTGGAGAAGATAATGGCATATAAAATATAATTCATATTGATTGGCATGGCAAAATTCAATAAAAGAAGTGCTAGTTGAACGATACCAATTCCAAGGAAGACCCCAAGTAGTCCTCCAATAAAGGTTAATGTACATGATTCCACAATAAATTGAATTTGAATCGTGAATTTGCTGGCACCAATGGCACGTTTAACGGCTATTTCTCTAGTTCTTTCAATAACAGAAACATACATGATATTCATGATTCCAATTCCGGCTACAGCCAGCGACACAAGTGCAATAATTCCCATTATCATTGATAATATGCCAGTAACAGAAGTAATTTGTGAAATTAAAAAAGAGAGGTCTTGAATTTCGTACTGATTCTCTGTTCCGTATTTTTCATTCAAATATGAACTAGCTTTTGTACTAACAAGTTCAAGATTAAATCTTGGATCCACTTTAATGGAAATACTTTTCATGGTTCCTTTTGAAAAAATAGAATCATAGGCAGTACTATTTAGAAAAATAGTACTGCCTGCATTTATAAGAGTGCTTTCTTTTTCCAATACACCTACAACGATGAATACTCGATTATTCATTTGAATAGTTTCGCCAATGATTTCTTCATAAGTATAAGTAGTGTTTTCGTCAACAAAAGTGACATCAACTAAGGCGATAGATAAAGACTCGGCATCAGTGAAGACAGATAAGTCATGACCTGCTTTGATAACATAAGTGTAAAAATTAATATAATTATCTGTATAGCGTATTACATTGGAATAAGAAGGTTTACTTTTAGCGATTGAAAAGGGTGTAGTAGTAGAATAATTTCCGAGAGCATCAAGGACTCCATTTATTTCACAGAGTTCTTCTACATCATTGTTAGTAAAGCGATATTCTAATGGATCTTCTTGATTTAGTAATGATTGCATGGATAAAAGTAGAAGATTATCCTCATCTGTATTTTCATTGAATTGTAAAGTAACGATGCCATTTTCTCCTGTTAGCTGTTGAGTGATGGCATATTCAGTAATATCCGCAATAGAGAAAATAGTATATACCAAAGCAACGCCAATTACGATACCAATTAATGATAAAAAGGAGCGTAACTTATTACTTAATAAATCTTGAAATGATAGTTTGATATATTCAAAAATCATAATGATTGACCTCATCATTTTGGATTTCTCCATCCTTAATAGTAATAATACGCTTGGCAAGTTTTGCAACATTAAAATCATGGGTTACAACAATAATTGTATTTCCTAATTTATGTAATTCATCAAATAGTAATAGAATATTTTTTGTGGTTTTGCTGTCCAAGGATCCCGTAGGTTCATCAGCAAAAATAACATTGGGTTTATTTGCGAGCGCCCTAGCAATCGCAACACGTTGTTTTTGTCCTCCAGAAAGTTGTTTAGGAGTATTTTTTATTTTTTCTGATAGTTGCATTAATTCTAAAAGTTCAATGACTCTAGTGGTTCTTTCATGTTTGTTGAATCCATTATACAGTAAAGGTAAACTGATGTTTTTTTCCACTGTTGAGCGTGGTATTAAATGAAATTGTTGAAAGACAAAACCAAATGTTTTCAGGCGAATAGCAGTTTGTTTTATATCATTGTATCTTGTGACATCTTCACCATTTAATAAATAGGTTCCTTTGGTGGGAGTATCTAATAAGCCTAAAATATTTAGTAATGTGCTTTTTCCACTCCCGCTAGTTCCTATGATAGAAATATATTCTCCCTTTTGAATAGAAAGATTAATCTTATTTAAAGCCAATGTTGATAGAGCTCCGTTTTGATAAGTTTTTGTTACATTTGTAAGCGATATTAGTTTATTCACTTTATCGAAACCCGTACAATTGCTGAATATCCATAAGGAACTTTTTGATCTACTGATATTTCTACGCTGAAATAAGAAGTTGAAGAAGGACTCATATTATTAGGGAAAGTATCAATGGATAAGATTTCTCCTGTATGAAATTGTTGGGTTCCCTCAATTTCAATTTCGACTTCTTGACCTATGTAAATATATTGAAGCTCGTATTCTCCTACATCAATCTTGATTATTTTATCGTGTGAGTAAAGAATCATGTATGCTTGATTCAAATTAGGAGAATCATTAATCTCATATACAAATCCATTGAAGTCTGCTTTGACAATATAATCATCAAGTGATTGTCTTAATTGTGTAATATTTGTTTCTGTATCAATCCATTTAATTTTATTGTTTGATAAGTCCTGTTTTACAGTAGAAAGCTCTTTCTTCAAAGATTGAAGGTAGAGTGGTGCAGAGTTCCAACTAATTTCCTGTTCTAAGTCGGCAATTTGTGTATACAACCAATCTTGTTCTTCTTTCAAAAAAATAAAATCATTTTCATAGATACTAATTCGTTCTCTTGTTGTTTGTGCACCATAATAGTCGAAAAGAATTTCTCCTTTTTGTACGGACTGATTGATTTCAATGTAAGTACGATCAAACAATTTTTTATCATCCAAGAAAATGGCTTGATCCTGTGCCGGTGAAACTTTACCAGTAAAAATAATTTCATTGTTAAGGGAAAGCTTTTGTGTCGTGATTTCTTCTGCATCATCCCATAAGGAATCCATGGTTTGGATGGCGTTTATTAAGCGTGAAATAAAGAAAAGGATGAAAATTATTGCAATAATGATAATTATTTTTGTTCTTTTTTTCATTTTGATAATTCTCCTAACTTCTACATATTTTCTAAAAATGGTAAAAAAGAGAAACATCTAGGAAAGCACTAATGATAAAAGCTTTGTACTTCTTGATGTTTCTCTTGATGAGAATTAATTTAGATGCAGAGTCTATTGTTTAATGAGTGTATACACTACAATTTCAGCACTTGTGAAAATACGAATATCATCTCTTGTTGTGCCAAGTCCATTGCTGACATCTAAAAGGATATCTCCGACTTTGTATTTACCATGATTGTAAATCTCTGCATAAGGAACTCGCTCTAATGGACCAATCAGGGGAATATATACCTGACCTCCATGACTATGACCACTTAGCATCAGGTTGGTTGGCTTCTGTGGTATTTTCATAACGGTATCTGGTGTATGAGAGAGCGTGATGGTGAAAATATCGTTTTCTACAAAAAGGAAAGCTTTATTGATATCTGGAGTTCCTAACAGTTCACAATCAAGTCCAATTAGTTGAATATATTGAGTTTCACCGTTATAAATACGAACATTTTCATTCTCCAATACTTCAAAGTTTCCACTAGTTAAAGTATGGTAAACAAGTTCCTTCGTGAAAGGAGACTCTAAGTCATGATTACCATAAACTGCGTATTTTCCTAATTTTGCTTGTAATGATTGTAATTGTGCAATTAAGCTTTCAATGATTTCATCATCAGGAATGTTTGTGGAAGGGTGATCAAAAAGATCCCCGCCAAAAAGAATGATATCAGGTTCAATTTCATTGATTTTATCAACTATTTTTTGAAAGCGCTCTTCATCCATATATAAGTTATAGTGAAGATCGCTAATATAGACGATTTGAATATGATCCAATGATTTTGGAATATTTGGATTTTTAATGGTTTCATAACGTATACGAACTCTTGAAGGAGCATAATGAATTCCGTCATAAATGGTATAAGCAATTAATCCTGTTAGTAAAAGAAATATAATTGAAATAGTTAGTAATAGTTTTTTTCTCATAAATACCTCGATTTTTTCCATTATATCATACAAACGATAATGAAAAAAATCTTAACGATTTCTATCGTGATGAAAATGAAATAAGCTTAAAAGCAGTGGGTATGGATTGTTGTTAGTCCAATGAGCTAGGTCAGAAAAAGGACTTTTAGTTAGAAAAACTAGATATAACTGCAAGTATCGCTTCCTTTTGTTTCAAGGTCAGGGCATCCCATTTAGAAATCAACTTTGCCAAATTTTCATCTGTAATATCAGGATTCTCATCTTCTTGGCGGAAGAATTCACTCATCGTAATGTTCAAACTTCTGCATATTTTTTCCAAAGTATAAATGGTGGGGTTATTTTGTTTGCGAAACATTGAGTTAATGGTGCTTTGTGGAACTTCTGACAGTTTTGAAAGTTTGTACTCGTTAATTCCTTTGCTGTGCATAAGATCTTTTAACCGTTTTAGTACATCCATGAAATCTAGTCTCTCCTTCCATTTCTCTCTTTTCTGTATTGTATAACGGTTTATAGTTGCAAACATAAACGAAAAAGCGTATAATGCAACGTATAAGCGTTAGCTTTTAGGAGGAGAACAGTAATGAGAGTTAGATTAGAAAATGAGTATGGAAATATTAAAGAATGTAAAATTGGGTTTAGTTGGACAGTTTTTTTCTTTGGTTTCTTTGTTCCATTTGTAAGAGGTGACTTTAAATGGGGAGTTATTATGCTTTTAGCTGATGTTATAACTGCAATCTTCACATTTGGTATAGGAACCGTTTTTATTAATTTCTGTTTTTGCTTGTTTTATAACAAGACTTATATCAATGATTTGTTATCAAAGGGTTACAAACCATGCACTGAAACTGACGAATCAATCTTAAAACAAAAAATGTAAGGAAATGTTTTATAAAGTAATGGGTCAAGGAGAGCCAGTATTATGCATTCATGGCCTTAACCTTGATAGTCGTATGTTCATTTATGGAGAAATGAATGCAAAGTTTAAAAATGCTAAAATGGTCATTATTGATTTACCAGGATATGGGAACTCTGAAAGTATTGTTAACCTTGATATTAAAGGGATATGTAAACAAATTATAGAGTTGTTGGAAAGTTTGAATGTCTATGAATTTTCAATATGTGGGTTTTGTATGGGGGGGATATTTGCCCTTTACTTAACCCATCTATACCCTAACAGGATTAAGAAGATTAATTTGTTAGAACCTATGCTGATATATCCACTCTGGATGAATCTGTGCAAGACTAGATTGTTTGAAATGAGTTATAATTTTTTGAATAAAAACTCGTTAGGAAAGTTTCTTTCTTATATTTCGCCATTGAAAGAATTTAGTAATATTAAAAGAGAGGAATTTTGTGATAGATTGTGGAATCGAAAAGTGAATTCAAAATATATTAATCTTTTTTCAGGCTTGGATATTAAGGATTTCTACGACATACTGGAGGAGGTTGATATATTTTGTAATATATTGATTGCAGAGAATACATATAAAGAAATTTGGGAATCTACTTTCATATTGGAAAGTCATATCGCAAAAACACAACTGACTGTTATTCCAAATAAGGGGCATCTCTTTTTCATTGACTAACAGTCATGGCTTTGGAGTACTCACATATACTGTAACAAGGTTTTTAAAAATTTGAAGACCTTTTTTTGCGAGTACATGATCATCAAAAACAAATATTGTGATATAGTAAAAATCTTAACATTTTATTAATATAAAGGATTTTCAATTTGAAATGCTTTAAAATATAAGTGAAAGGGTGTTTGTATGAAAGCGAAGATATTAATTGTAGATGATGAAAAAGAAATTGCGAATCTTGTTGAACTGTTTTTGGCGAATGAAGGATATACAATCTTTAAATTTTATCACCCAAAAGAAGCAATTGATTCACTGGAGCATACAGAATACGATTTGGCTATCTTAGATGTGATGATGCCAGAAATATCTGGCTTTGAGCTTTGTAAAATGATTCGTGAGAAGTATTCGTTCCCTATCATCATGTTAACCGCAAAAGTAGAAGATGTTGATAAAATAACAGGTCTTACTTATGGAGCGGATGATTATATTTCAAAGCCATTTAATCCACTAGAGTTAGTTGCACGTGTAAAAGCACAGTTAAGGAGATATCTACAATTAAATGTAAGAGATACGGAAGCGAGTAATATAGTTGAATATAGAGGTTTGTTGATGAACAGTAATACAAGAGAAACTCTTCTCTATGATAAAAAGATTCAATTGACACCAATTGAATTTAATATCTTATGGCACTTATCAAAAAATAGGGGACAGGTGATTTCTTCAGAAGAGTTATTTGAAGCAGTTTGGCATGAAAAATATTTTGAGGCAAATAATACGGTGATGGTTCACATTCGTAGAATTCGAGAAAAAATGAATGAAGATTCTAAAAACCTGAAATTTATTAAAACAATATGGGGAGTTGGTTACATTGTTGAAAAGGAATAAGAAGAGTAATTGCAGTCAAATCAGAAAAGAAGAAGAATGGAAAGTAGTGCTGAAACAACAAGCGAGCTATGTTGGGGCATTGATTGCTTTTTATGGCGTTTTCTTTTTGTTAATAGTTAGTGATGTCTATTCAGCAATTGCACGCTTCATCTGGGGTATGGATACGAGGATGTACTGGTTTATTATAGATACTTTTTCCTGGTGGTTTATTGTGCTACCAATTGTATTCTTCATCATAGTTGAAATTAGAATGGTAATTAGTAAAGAGAAAACAATTAACCAGTTAGTAATGGCTATCGAAGGAGTATACAACAAGGAAGTAGAGGAGGTGCAATTGCCTCCAAACTTGGAAGGGGTACAAGATCAATTAAGTAGAATTCGATTACAACAGAAAATTGATGAGCAGCGTGCAAAAGAAGCAGAACAAAGAAAGAATGATTTGATTGTGTATCTTGCACATGATTTGAAGACACCACTTACTTCAATTATTGGATATTTAACTTTATTAAATGAAGAAGAAAAAATCAATCAAAAATTACAAAAGAAATATCAAGGAATTGTATTAGAAAAAGCATATCGTTTGGAGAATTTGATTAATGAGTTTTTTGAAATTACTAGATATAATTTACAGACAATGGAATTAGAGAAAACAAAACTAGATATCAGTCTTCTGTTATCACAATTAAGTGAGGAGTTCTATCCAATTTTGAAAGAAAAAAACCAAGAACTCATTTGCGATCTTCCAGAAGGGATTTTTCTAGATATTGATGGTGCTAAAATGGCAAGAGTTTTTGATAATCTGTTAAAGAATGCGACTGTATATGGAATAGAAAATAGCGAAATCCATTTGAAAGTAGAAAACAAAGAAGAAGAGCTTATTATTCGAGTGATGAATGAAGGTCCTTGCATTCCCGCTCATAAATTACAATTGATATTTGACAAGTTCTATCGTTTAGATGAATCACGCTCTAGCAAAACAGGGGGAAGCGGGTTGGGACTTGCTGTTGCTAAAAGAATAGTGGAATTACATCAAGGAACAATTGTTGCTGAAAGTAGTGACAAGGAAACAAGCTTTATCGTATCATTACAAAAAATATAATTTCTTCAAATAATTGTTGTATTTCATTTGTGAAAGTGTTATTATGCTGAAATATTATGACAAAAAAAGGAGGAAATTATGAGTACAAGTCATCTGGTTTTACCAATGGGTTATACCACAAAATTAAGTGTTTTTGATACCCAAATCGCAATTAAGTTAATCAAAGATTCATTTCAAAAAGAGTTGGCTGAGCACTTGAATTTAAGGCGTGTTTCTGCACCACTATTTGTGAGTCAAGAGAGTGGATTAAATGATAATTTAAACGGCACTGAACGCCCTGTTCCTTTTGATGTTAAAGGCTTAAATGGGCGTTATGAAATCGTGCATTCTCTTGCGAAATGGAAGAGAATGGCGCTTAAGAATTATGATTTTTATGTGGGGAATGGATTGTATACAGATATGAATGCAATTCGTCGAGATGAAGATTTAGATAATTTGCACTCCGTATATGTTGATCAATGGGATTGGGAAAAAATCATTACTAAATCAGACAGAACTGAGGAGTTTCTTGAAAACACAGTGCGTGAAATTGTGAAAAGTTTTAAAGAAACAGAGCGAGCATTACATCGACGTTTTTCTTTTTTAGAAGAGGTGATAAAGGAAGAAGTATTTTTTATTACCACTCAAGAGTTGCTAGATTTATACCCAAATTTAACACCAAAGGAAAGAGAATACGAAATTGTAAAAAAACACAGTACAGTGTTTTTGAAGTGTATTGGTGGTAGTTTAAGTGATGGAAGCATCCATGATGGTAGAGCGCCAGATTATGATGATTGGGATTTAAATGGAGATATCCTTGTATACAACAAAGTTCTTGATTGTGCGTTTGAGCTTTCTTCTATGGGAATTCGAGTGGATGAAATTTCTTTAGCAAAACAATTAAAAATTAGAAATTGTGAAGACCGTTTAGAATTAGATTTCCATCAATCACTAATGAAAGGAGAATTACCTCTGACCATTGGTGGTGGTATTGGTCAATCTAGATTATGTATGTATTTGTTGCAATGTGCACATATTGGAGAAGTTCAAGTTTCCTGTTGGAGTCAAGATATGATTGACAAATGTAAGGAATATGGAATTTTCTTGTTATAGTGTAAGATAATTAGAAAGAATTTCTTCATCGATATCTATATAAATTGTTTTATGCTGAACTAGGCTAACTAAGCCTAGTTTTGATTTTGGAATTTTCTTCAAGTTTTTTATTTGTGTGTAATCAACAGGGATACTTGAGGAATGTCTTCCTTGAGAAAAATAAGCAGCCAACATCGCACAAAGGCGTACCAAAGGCTCATCTAATTGTTCTGTATCTACAATGACATGAGCACCATGAAAGTCCTTTGTGTGAAACCAATACGCATCTTTTCTTGCGAATTGCCAAGTTAAATAATCATTTTGTCTATTGTTTTTCCCAATATAAATATGGACATTTTCATTGTAGGGAATTATACCATAATTTAACTCAATTTTCTTTTTGGACTTTCGAATCTTAGAAGTTTTCTTTTTTAGATATCCATAATCCACAAGTTCTTCTCTTATTTCTTTGGCATCATAAAAATCAGCAAGCTCTAATTGTTGTTCCAGTACTTGGAAATATTCAAGCTCTTTTTCTGTTTTTTGAATTTGGTCTTCAATATAAGCACAACCGCTTTTTAATTTTGTATACCTTTTAAAAATTCGTTTCGCGTTTTGTTTTCCATCCAATTTTTCATCTAATGGAATAAGAATATCTTCCTCAGATTCAAAAGATGGTAGCGTAATAGAATGCATTCCTTTCGTTACTAAATGGGAATAAGCATAAAGTAGCTCACCATAAATTTTCCATTTTTCATAATTCTTGGCTTCTTCCAAACTGTCATATAATTTAGGGATTTTTTGAGTGCATTTTTTAATCTCTCGACGAACAAATTTAAAAAGGTCTCCTGTTTGTTGGCGAATGCGATCTCTTTCTTCTTTTTGATGAAAAAGAATATCGATTGCTTCCATTAGCTGAAATTGTTGAAAAGGGACTTTTAAATGGGTTAAGGGAATGCAGTGGTATTCCTCTTGATCTTTCATACGAGAGATATAAATAGAAGAAGATTGTGATAAAGCTTGAATGATTTCAGCCCATACTTCACCATTTTGTAAGCGATATAGAATTTCCTTGTCTAATAGGGGAGATACACCTGAAAACTGTTGTGTAAAACTTTCTGTGGTATTATAAGTTTTTGCTTCAAAAGGATTCTTTTTGTTTTGTTTTTCAGGGTATTCATAAGGGGCTCCAGGTTGCAGAATTCTTTTTGTGTTCTCATAAGGTGGAATTCGTTTTAAAGCATCTAAGATTTTATAGGCTTCATTTACTAAAATAAGATTTGCGTATTTACCCATGAGCTCTATCATTAAATAGCGATTCACAATATCTCCTAATTCATTACGTGTTTTTATTGTAATGGTAAGGTAGCGATCTAGATCTCCTTGTTCAATTGATAAAATCACTCCGTTTTCAAGATGTTTTCTTAATAACATAATAAAGTGATTTGGTTCCTCTGGTGTAGGATATTTGTGAGTGCTAATGCTAATACGATTATATTGAGAATGGCAAGAAATTAGCAATTGTACTTTTTCTTTTCTGGTTTTAATATGAAAAAGAATTTCCGTATTGGAAACTTGATAGATTTTGTTGATGCGTCCTTCATTTAGTGTTTGAAGATGCTGACATATTTTGTTTAGAATAATACCATCTAGAGCCATTTTATCACTTCTTTCAAAATGTATTATAACATAATTGACTTTCCTCTTTTGGTTTTGTAAGATATTGAAAAGGAGAAACGCATGAAAAAAGGTTTATTGATTGTATTAAGTGGGCCATCAGGGGTTGGAAAAGGGACAGTCAGACAATATTTTATGGATGATCCTGCGTTAAATTTATCTTACTCAATATCAATGACAACACGAAATAAGAGGGAGAGTGAAGTGGAGGGCAAAGATTATTTCTTTGTTTCGAAAGAGGAGTTTGAAGCAGCAATTCAAAAGGGAGAATTGTTGGAATATGCAGAATTTGTAGGGAATTATTATGGAACACCAGCAAGTTATGTTGAAGAGCTACGCCAAGAGGGAAAAAATGTAGTTTTGGAAATAGAAGTAGATGGTGCTACGCAAATCATGAATAAAGTATCAGAAGCATTGACCATATTTATTATTCCACCTAGTTTGGATGAATTAGAGCGTCGCATTAGAGGAAGAAGAAGTGAAACAGAAGAAGTAATACAAAAGCGCCTAAAAAAGGCAGAGAAGGAGTTAAAACTTGTAGGGCAATATAAGTATGTAGTTTGTAATGAAGACCCGAAACTTGCTGCGGATAATATTCGTTCTATTATTAAACGAAATATGGAGATATAATCATCGGAGAAATCCGTTTTTTTTTAATTAATACTATATAAGATAAGGGTAATATGGTAAAATTTAATAGTAGAAAAAAGGAGGAACAAAATGATAGATTTTCTGATAGAAAATGGCTATACTTTATGGATTGTAGTTCTAGGTGTTTTTGTACTAGGAATCATTATGTCAGGTTATGTAAAGGCTCCACCTGATAAGGCATATATCATTTCTGGGTTAAGGAAAAAAGCGAAAACGGTAATTGGTAAAGCAAGTATAAAAATTCCCTTTTTGGATAGAAAAGACGAACTTGAATTGAGTTTAGTACAAGTGGATGTAAAAACAGAGTCTTCTGTGCCAACAAAAGAGTTTATTAATGTTAGAGTGGATGGCGTGGCTAATGTTAAAGTGAGTTCGGATCCAGAATCTATGGCGAAAGCTGCTCAGAACTTTTTGAATAAAGACAAGCAATATATTGCTTCTATCGCTCAACAAGTACTAGAAGGTAATATGCGTGAAATTATTGGACAAATGGAATTAACAGAGCTTGTTCATAATCGTGATGTTTTTGCTTTAAAAGTTCAAGAGAGTACAGCATTAGAACTTGAAGCAATGGGTTTGAGTGTGATTAACTTAACAATTCAAAACTTTGTTGATGATAATAATGTGATTGAGAATTTAGGGATAGATAATGTTACGAAAATTCAAAAAGAGGCAGCCATTGCTAGAGCCAATAGTGAAAGAGATATTAAAATTGCACAATCACAAGCAAACAGTCAATCAAATGATGCTGAAGTAAAAGCGCAAACAGAAATCTCTATTTCACAAAATGAGTTAGCAATCAAGCGTGCAAGTTTGAAATCACAAGCAGATTCAGAACAAGCGAAATCAGATGCAGCGTATTCTATTGCAGAGCAAACTGCTCGTAAAGAAATTGAAATTGAAACAGTGAATGCAGAAATTGCGCGTACAGAGCGTGAAGCAGAGAAGAAAATGAAAGAAATTGAAGTTGCAGAAAGTTCATTGCGTGCAGAAATAGAAAAAGCAGCAGATGCAGCACGTTATAAAGCACAACAAGAAGCAGATGCAGAACTTTACAAACGTCAAAAAGATGCAGAAGCGAAAGCCTATGAAATTGAAAGAGAAGCACTAGCAGAAAAGAAACGTGCAGAAGCTATTTTAGATGTTGGGCGTGCAGAAGCAGAAATTATTGAGATGAAGGCATTAGCTCAAAACAAATTAAATCAAGCAAGTTTATCCTATAAATTAATTGAGCAACTTCCAGAAATCGTTCGTGGTGCAGCAGAACCGCTTGCAAAAACAGAGAAAATCATTATGTTTGGTGAGGGAAATGCAGAGCGCTTGATGCAAGATACCCTGAATTCTTCTTTAGGATTTATTGAAGGATTAAAGGAAGGAACTGGAATTGATTTGCCAAGTATTTTGAATACTTTCGCAGGAGCAAAGTTAGCTCTAGATTCAAAAGAAGGTAAAGAAGACGGAGGGGCAGAAGTTAGTTTGCCAAAAAATCCAAAGCGAGGACCAAAAATGAAAGACCAATAAGGTCTTTTTTTTATAAACATATAAAGATTTTAAGAATATTTTAAGAAAGAAGCAAGATTATTTAGTATAATGATAAAAGAGGTGAAAGTATGCAAATTGCTAAGGTTTTAATTGAACATCCTAATGCAAATATTGGGCATACTTTTGACTATGCAGCAGATCACGTAAATGTAGAAAAAGGAATGAGAGTTCAAGTAGAGTTTGGTTTTCAGAAGTTGATAGGTTTTGTAGAAGAAGTTTTGATTATTGATGATAATAAAGATGACTATCAAGAAAAAACAGGTCATGGAATAAAGAATATATTACAGGTGATTGATGAAGAACCTCTGTTCAATGAGGAATTGTTTTTGTGTGCACAATATCTTTCTTATATTACGATTTCTCCAAGAATATCAGTTTTTCAAGCAATGCTGCCCACAAAACTGAAGCCTCGAAGTAGTCATGGTAAAATAAAAGAAACAGCATTTGTACAGTTATTAAGTGAGAATGAAGATAGCTACAAAGGAAAACGGAAAGAAGCCTTGGATTGTTTAAGAACACAACAAAGAATGGAAAGAATTGCATTCAATAAACAATTTCCGGCAACACTTCAACAACTTGTGAAAGATGGATATGCAGAGGTTGTATTTGAGGAAAGTAAGTTCTTGCCGATTGCTAAGGATACAGTAGAGCATTTAGTATTGATGCCAAGTCAACAGAAGGCATTAGATGGAGTTATAAATAGTACACAAGATGTTGTACTATTGCATGGAGCTACTGGCAGCGGGAAAACAGAAGTATACTTACATCTTGCACAAAAAGCGTTAGATGAAAAAAAACAAGTATTGATTCTTGTTCCTGAAATTTCTTTGACACCACAAATGGTTCAAAGGGTGGAAAGTCGTTTTGGAAATCAAGTTGCGATTTATCATTCTCGTTTGAATCATCAAGAAAAATATGAACAATACCAAAGAGTAAGAAGAAATGAAGTGTCTATTGTTGTGGGAACAAGAAGTGCAATTTTCATGCCATTTGAAAATTTAGGTTTGATTGTGCTTGATGAAGAACATGATTCTTCTTATAAACAAGATTCTTTACCTTGTTATCATACACGAGATGTAGCGATATGGAGGGGGAATTATCATGGTTGTAAAGTCGTGCTAGGGAGTGCAACTCCTTCCCTTGAAACATATGCTCGAGCACATAAAGGAGTATATGGCTTAATTGAGTTATCGGAAAGAATCAATGGGAAGTCCTTGCCGAAATGTCATTTGATAGATACAAAATTAGCACTCCAATCAGGAGATAATAGTATTTTAGTGAAAAGACTGCGTGAAGAAATAGAAAAGCGCTTGATTAAAAAACAACAAGTTATTTTATTATTAAACCGCAGAGGATATATTCCTGTTGTAAAATGTCGAGATTGTGGAACAGTTGTAATGTGCAAACATTGTGATATTGCGATGAATTACCATAAAGATGAAAATATATTAATTTGTCATACTTGCGGAATAACACAAAGATTATCCGAAACTTGTGAAGTATGCAACTCCACTCACTTTACTTGGTGGGGATATGGAACGCAGCGCTTAGAAGAAGAATGTAGAAAGTATTTTGAAAAGGCAAAAATATATCGAATGGATACAGATACGGTTAGTAGAAAGGGTAGTCATGAAGCTATTTTGAATGCTTTTGAGCAAGATGGTGATATTCTTGTGGGGACACAGATGATTGCCAAGGGTTTGGACTATCCACGAGTAACTTTAGTAGGCGTATTAAATGCGGATGCAATGTTGGCTCGCAGTGATTATCGCAGTGTTGAATTAACCTTTGATCTAATTGTTCAAGCGAGTGGCAGAAGTGGGCGCTCAGATGATGTTGGAGAAGTTATGATTCAAGCATTTGATGTGAATCATTATGCGATAAAAACAGCATGTAATCATGATTATAAGCGGTTTTTTCAGGAAGAAATGAAATATCGACATGTGGGATTTTATCCTCCGTATTCCTATATGTGTAGTATCGTTTTTATGCATAAAAGTTTAGAAGTTTGTAGTGAAGAAGCAAGAGAATTTTTTTCGCAGCTTATGGAGTATGAGTGTTTGAAGCTTTTGGGACCAAGCGAATTATTGAAAAAAAGAGATTTTGGGCGTGTGCGCATTTTAATTAAGAGTGCTAATTTTGATGAAATGTTAAAAGTCATTCATCATGAATATGATAAATGGTTAAAAGAAAGGAATAAAAGCAGTGTGAGTATTGATGTGAATCCACTGTATTTGGATTAATATGGATATAAGATATGAGGCATATTTGATTTTGAAGGATGTTCATATAAATCATGATTATGCAAATTTGAGTATGAGAAATCGCCTAAGTAAATATGGGGTACGAGATCGCAGTTTAATTTCGCAACTTGTATATGGAAGTATACAACATTATAGATATTTACGCTTTTTGTGGTCTTCATTTGTAGAGGGAGAACTAGAAGAAGAGATTGCGGTTTTATTAGATATGACAACATATCAATTATTGTTTTTGGATAAATTGCCTGATTATGCGGTGATTAATGATGCAGTTGAAATTAGTAAAAAAATTATTTATGGAAAATATCAGAAATTAGTGAATGCAGTTTCAAGAAAAATAAAAAATATCACTCTTGATTTTGAAGTGAATAATGAAACAGAATTAGCGTTAAAGACGAGTCATCCTGATTGGTTAGTAAAATTATGGCTGGCACATTATGGATATGAATTTACCAAGAGCTTGTGCTTCTTTAATAATACTGTTAGAAAGGTAGCAGTTCGTGTTAATACATTGAAGATATCTCGTGAAGAATTATTAAAGGATTCAGATTTTGAAATAGGCTTACTAGGAAAACAAGCGCTTTATTTTAATGGGAATATTTTGGAAAGTGAGTACTATCAAAATCAAACAATTATCATTCAAGATGAAGCAAGTCAATATATTGGAGAAATTGTTGACCCACAAAAAGGAGATAGAATTCTAGATGCTTGTAGTGCCCCCGGAACAAAAGCAATTGAGATATCAATGATGTTAGAAGGAAGTGGGGAAATTATAGCACTAGAACCTCATGAACATCGAATTTCATTAATTCAAAACAATATTGAATTATATGGAATAAAAAATATCGAAGTATTACAATTGGACGCACGATTAGCAAGCAAACACATAGAAGGTTTATTTGATAAGATTTTAGTAGATGCTCCTTGTAGTGGTTTTGGTACATTACGACATAAACCTGATATCAAAATCCGAATTTGTCCAGAAGACATTGATTCTTTAGTGAAGTTACAGAGTGAAATATTAACTGAAACTGCTAAGTTAGTCAAAATAGGTGGCTATTTAATTTATGCAACTTGCACGATTAACAAAAAAGAAAATGAGAAACAAGTTGAAAAATTTTTGAAAGAACATAGTGAATTTCAATTAGTAGAAGAGAAACAAATTAATCCAATGGAGTACCAAACAGATGGATTCTATTATGCAAAAATGAGGAGAAAAATGAATGATGAAATCAGTATATGATTTTCAATATGAAGAATGGGTAGAGTTTGTGCATGAAAAAGGGTGGAAACCATTTCGCGCAAAACAAATTTTCCAATGGTTGTATCGTAGACGCGTAACTTCTTTTGATGAAATGACAGACTTGAAACAAGAGGTTCGTGAAGTTCTAGCAGAACAATTTTATTTTGATACAATGACTTTAATAGAAAAACAGGTTTCTAAAGATGGAACAATAAAGTTTTTATTCGCATTAAAAGATCAGTCAATGATTGAGTGTGTTTTGATGATTTATGATTATGGGAAAACGATTTGTGTTACTTCACAAGTTGGATGTAATATGGGCTGTACTTTTTGTGCTAGTGGGCTTTTGAAGAAAACAAGAGATCTTAGTAGTGGAGAGATGACAGCTCAGGTATTGGAAGTTCAAAGACATTTAGATAAAACAGAAGCGCGTGTTAGTCATGTTGTAGTAATGGGCATAGGAGAGCCATTTGATAACTATACACAAGTAATGCGTTTTTGTAGAATTGTAAATCACGATTTAGGTCTAGCAATTGGTGGAAGACATATCACGATTTCAACTTGTGGTTTAGCGCCTATGATTCGGCAGTTTGCGGATGAACAAGTGCAATTCAATTTAGCAATTTCCTTGCATGCTCCAAATAATGAACTTAGAAGTCAACTGATGCCGATTAACAATGCCTATCCTTTAGAGGATTTATTTGATGCGATTCACTACTATGCAAGTAAGAGTAATCGTAAAATTACATTTGAATATATCTTATTAAAAGGTATAAACGACCAGAAAGAATGTGCAAAGCAATTAATGAACTTATTGAAAGATTTGAATGCATATATTAACTTGATACCGTATAATAATATTGACTTAACAGACTATAAAAGTGTAGATTATAAGAGTGCGTTGGTATTTTATGATTTATTGATGAAATATCATGTAAAGTGTACGATTCGTCAAAAGCAAGGTGATGATATTGAGGCAGCTTGTGGACAATTACGAGCAAACTATGAAAGGAAAAGACATCGATGAAGTATTATGGTATCAGTGATATCGGAAAACTAAGAACAACAAATCAAGATAGCTACATCATCGTTACCAATGAAAATAAGGATGTATTGGCTATCGTATGTGATGGTATCGGTGGTGGTAAATCTGGAGATATTGCAAGTAGTACGACGACACGTTTTATTGCTGAATTGTTTGCGAAAAACCGAGGGTTTTTAAACGAGGAAGATGCGAAAATGTGGTTGAAGCGTGCATTGTTAAAAGCAAATGATCATATTTTTTCACTTTCAACAACAGATAAAAAATATGACGGAATGGGTACAACACTTGTAGGGGCATTAATTAGTAGTGTGGGACGCTTTGTTGTGAATGTTGGAGATAGTCGAGCTTACTTTATGCAAAGTGAAGGGCAATTAATGGCGATTACACAAGATCATAATATTGCAACAGAACTATATCAAATGGAAGTGATAAAGAAAGATGAAATTGAATCACATCCACAAAGAAACGTATTGACAAATGCGATAGGGGTAGTAGGGAATATGAAGGTTGATATTTTTCCCTTGGCTAGTCAAGAAATGATATTGTTGCTGACTACAGATGGCTTACATGGATATGTGAGAGAAGAAGAAATAAAAGAAGTATTGCAGTTGAAGAAATCGTTACAAAAGAAAGCATTGCAGTTAATTTCATTAGCAAATAATGTGGGTGGATTTGATAACACAACAATTATATTAATTGACTTGAAAGAGGGAGAATAGGTATGACAAACTTATTGGCAAAGCGCTATGAAATCATCCGAACGATTGGGCAAGGGGGAATGGCGGATGTATATTTAGCAAAAGACATTATTTTAAATCGAGAAGTTGCGATTAAGATACTTAGAGGAGAATTAAGTAATGATGCAGTGAGCTTAATTCGTTTTAAGCGCGAAGCAAATGCAATTAGTAATTTATCGCATCCAAATATTGTTGAGATTTACGATGTTGGAGAAGAAACAGGAAGACAATATATTGTCATGGAATATATTAGTGGAAAAACTTTGAAGAAATTAATTTCAGAGAGAGGGGCTCTTTATAAAGAAGAAGCGGTTTCTATTATGAAACAATTGATAAGTGCTGTGGATGCTGCCTGTCAACAAGGAATTATTCATCGAGATATTAAACCTCAAAATGTATTAATAAAGGATGATGGAACGGTTAAAATTACGGATTTTGGAATAGCACTTGCACAAGATGCGATTCAGTTAACACAACAAGATTCCGTTATGGGAAGCGTGCATTATCTTGCACCAGAATTGGCTCGAGGAGAAACAGCTACACCTCAAAGTGATATTTACTCTTTAGGGATCGTTTTCTATGAACTATTGACAGGGGAAGTTCCTTATAGGGGAGATTCTGCGGTTCAAATTGCCATGAAGCACATTCAAGAAAAAATTTCGAGTGTAAAGGACTTTAATCCAACCTTACCTCAGTCTATTGATAATGTTATTATTAAATCTACAGCAAAAAATAAAATATATCGTTATCGTACACCTCATGAAATGCTGATAGACCTTTCTACAGCACTTTCTGAAAACAGAAGAAATGAAGAGAAAGTAGTTTTCAATGGTGTAAACGGAGAAGAGGAAACAAAGGTAATTCCAAAAATAATGGATTTACCAAAGAAGAAAGATAATAAGAACATGAAAACAGTGTTAATTGGTGCAGGGGTTTTATTAATCACGATAGTGGCAGTATTCTTTCTGTATTCGCTCGTTTCAGGGTCTAGTAGTAAACGAGTTAAGGTTCCTGAGGTCATCAATATAGAGTTGAGTGAGGCAAGAAAATTATTAGAAGAAGCAGGTTTAGAATTTGATGCTGCCAAAACAACTTATATCATTACAGATGATATTGAGCGTGGTTTCGTTGTGGATGTGGTTCCTGCTGTTGATACTACAGTAGATCGTGGAACGAAGATTCAATTAATTGTGTCCAATGGTAAATATATTGTAATTGAAGATTATAGAGATCGCCCAATTGAAGAAGTAGAACAGTTATTTTTTCAAACAAAAGTAGTAATTCGTAAAGAATATGCGTATGATCCTGAGATTGACACAGGACGCGTGATAGAACAAAAGAATTTTGTTGTGGGGGATAAATTAGATCCTACAAAACAAGTGGAGTTGATATTAATTATTTCAAAACCAAATGAAATTAGAATTCCAGTAGATATTATTGGGCAAAATATTAATGATGTAATTGGTTATTTTACAGAAAGTGGATTTGAAGTTGAAGCCATTCCCCTGTCGACGGAAGGAATTACTCCTGAAATGTTGGAAATGAAAGGGTACTATACGGTAATTGATATTTTTCCTAATCCGGGTTCCTTATTTATTCAACAGACAGAAGATTCGAAAATCAAAATCTATTACTATGAAAGGGATTAGAAATTTTTGTGAAGGGTAGAATCATAAAACATATTTCGAATCAATACACTGTGTTATTAGAGGATGATAGAATAGTTCCTTGTGTTGGAATGGGTAAAATGCGTTTGGGAAAAACGCTTGTCTGTGGCGATTTTGTAGAAGTGACAGAATATGAACATCAAAATGGTATTGAAAAATTGTTGCCAAGAAAAAACTATTTAATTCGCCCACCAATCGCCAATGTAGATCAAGCACTTATCGTAATGTCTGTTGTAGAACCGGGTTTTTCTTCCACTTTGGTAGATCAATTGATTTTTTTAATCAGTATGGAAAAAATTGAACCTGTTTTAGTGATTACAAAAATGGATTTGATAGATTATGATATTGATGAAATCATTCAAGATTATCAAAATGGTGGATATCGGGTAATTGTCACAGGAAACAATATTGATAATGAAGAATTAATTGCTGTTTTAAAAAATAAAGTTTCCGTACTTACTGGACAAAGTGGTGTGGGGAAGTCAAGTTTGTTGAATCGCTTAAATCCAAATTTTTCAATTGCAACACAAGAAATTTCAAAGGCACTGGGAAGAGGGAAACATACAACAAGACATACGCAATTATTATCTGTTGCGGATGGATGGGTTGCGGATACACCGGGCTTTTCAAAGTTGGATTATTCGACTGTTGATAAATGGGCATTGCGTGAGAACATTCGTGATTTTCAAAAAGATCAAGAAGATTGCAGATTTAGAGATTGTATGCATCGAAATGAACCAGATTGTGCCGTAAAGAAAGCAGTGGAAGAAAGCAGAATTTCCAAAATTAGATATGAGCATTACCTTGATTGTTTAAAAATGATTGAGGAGGAAGGAGTAGTAGAATGGTTAAAATAGCACCTTCAATTCTTTCAATAGATTTTACTGAGTTTGCAAAGCAAATTCAAGTTTTAAATGATACAAAAGCAGAATGGCTTCATTTTGATGTAATGGATGGGCATTTTGTGAATAATTTGACTTTTGGCCCGAAAATTCTTACAGATGTAAAAAAAATGAGTCGCTTGTTTTGTGATGTTCACATTATGGTTAGTAATCCAGAAGTAGTGCACCAATGGTTTCAAGAAGCAGATGGAATTACATTTCATTTTGAAGCTGTTGAAAATGAAGCGACAGCGATTTCATTGATTCAAGAAATCCAAAATCGTAATCAAAAAGCAGGAATATCGATTAAACCAGATACAGATGTAAAATTGTTAGATGGAATATTACCATATGTTGATTTAGTTTTGATAATGTCAGTAGAACCAGGACATGGGGGACAAAAGTTCTTACCCTCTGCATTAGATAAGATTACATATTTGAAAGAACGCAAACAAAAACATCAATTTTCTTATGCCATTCAAGTAGACGGTGGCATTAATGCTGAAACGGCAGGGCAGGCAAAAGCAGCTGGAGCAGAAATTTTGGTTGCAGGAAGCTATGTATTTTCAGGAGATATTGAAAGTAATATCGAATCCTTATTATGAAATGTGTTGTGATGCTTGGTGTTATGGATACGGCAATAGAAGAAGGGGATTTTTTAGTAGGGGTTGACCGAGGTGCATTTTATTTAGCAAAATCAGGGAAGATGATGGATCTTGCAGTAGGAGACTTTGATTCTGTTATAGAGGAAGAATTTCTCTTAATTCAATCGCATACGAAGGAGTTATATCAAATTCCAAAAGAGAAAGATGTTACAGATAGTGAGTATGCTATGCAGTTATTAAATAAAATGGATTTTCAGGAAATTATTATTCTTGGTGGACTAGGAAAACGATTTGATCATAGCCTTGTGAATATAAAGTTACTTGAGAAATATAAAAATGGTATTTTAAAAGATTCTTATAATAAAATCTATTTATTGCAAGATGGAATATATATAATTAAAAAAGAAGCGTATCAATATCTTTCCTTTGTTCCTAAAACAAAGGGTGTTATTACTGTAAAAGGAGTAAAATATCCACTAATAGAAAAAAGAATAACACCAATGGATACTTATTTGGTTAGTAATGAAATACTTGATGAAGAAGCTGTTGTAGAAATTGTGGGAAGTATTTTAGTATTTCAGACAAATGATTAATACAAGGTAAGAAATAAAAAAACCACGATTGTGGTTATTTTATTTCTTGTTTAGCCTTTAATGTTTTCAATGCACGGGTAGATATACGGACCTTTTGCGGTTTCCCATCTACTATAACGGTTGTTTTTTGTAGATTAACATTCCATTTACGACGGGTTGCATGTAATGAATGTGAACGTTTATTTCCAGATAGTGCTTTCTTACCGGTTACGGCGCAAACTCTTGACATACCGTAGACCCCCTTTCATAGATAATTGCTTTAACAGAATACCATGATTAGGATAAAAAATCAAGAAGAAAGTATTAAAATAGTGAGAATATAAAGGTATTCAACAATAGTGAAATAGTGTATAATATATAATAATTAGTGAATGTGATGTTTTCACTAGAAATATCGGATCTAGGAGGCAAATGTTTTGGCGAAAAAAGAGATTCTTGCTTCACTTGAAATTATTAATTCTGAGATAAGGCTAATTGTGGGCGAGTTTCATAATAGTCGTTTAAATATACTGAAGGTAGAACGTTTAGCGACTGTGGGAATTAAGGGTGTGCAAATAGTAGATGAACGAGCAGTAATTGATACAATTTATAAAGCCAAGATGAATGTAAAACGATTGCTGGGTGTTGAAATTGAATCAGTTCTTTTAGTGATTCCGGCATTTGATATGATTAAGAAGAGTGTACGTGTTGGAATTATTCAACAAGAATTTCCGAAAGTAGAAGTGGCTTTACATCATTTTGAAGACTCGTTATCAAGAGTTTTAGATACTCCTGTTGATGATGGCTATGAAATTGTTAATAGTGTAGTAGCTCGCTTTTTGGTAGATGGTGTGATTAGTCGGAAAATGCCTATTGGGGAAGAGGTTTCTTCATTAGCTGTGGATATCGATTTATTATGTGCAAAACAGGAAATTGTTTATCAGTATGCCGCTATTGTGGAAAGTGCTGGTTTGAAATTGTTAGATATTTCCTTAGATAATTATGCGATTTGTAAAGAAGGATCTTTACTAGAAAAGTCAATTAATGAGTATATCATTTTACTTCGACAAGAAGAAGAGTATTCGACACTGTCTTTAATTACAAAAGGGCGAGTTATGACTTGTGAGTTGGAAATGATGGGATTATCAAAAATGATTCAGCCCATCATAAAAAAGTATAAGTTACCAAAGGAAGCCATTAAAAAATTGTTGTTGAATAATAGTCGCTTTGATGAAAAGAAACCAATGGAAAGTCCAATTTATATTTGGTCGGATAATGATATTACAAAAAATATTAGCGAAAAGGAAATTATAGAAGAAATTAAACCCATCTTGATAAAACAAATTGAAGAGTTTCGAAATCTGAGTCACCAGATTCTGGAGAAGGAAAATGTATCATTGGTACTGACTGGAGAAGCGGTTTCAATATGGGGATTGAAAGAACATTATGAAAAGGCATTTGGAATTCCTGTGCGAGAATATCGCCCAGAAACACTTGGTGTTAGAGATAGTTCCTTAGCAGCAGTGAGTGGAATCTTCTATGTATATAAAGACCAGCTTGCACTTCGGTTGCCAAGGCAAAGTAGTGTGAACATTTTGGAATTTGAAAGAATTATGACTGCAAAAAGAAAAAATGAGGAAAAAGAAGAAGATACATTAACAAATCGTTTCAAAGGATTGTTTGATAGAAAGAATAAGCAATAGGAGGGTATTATGTCACATTTAATGTATGAACAAGTTGCGAAGATAAAAGTATTTGGTGTTGGCGGTGCAGGCTGTAATGCAGTGAATCGCATGGTGGAAGATGGAGTACAAGGCGTGGAGTTTTATATTGCAAACACAGATATGCAAGTGTTAAATATTTCTCCTGTTGCAAATAAAATTGTGCTAGGAAAAGAAATAACAAAAGGTCTTGGTGCCGGTGGAATTCCTGAAATAGGAAAAAAAGCTGCTGAAGAAAGTATGGAAGAAATTCGTGAGGCAATGAAGGATGCAAATATGATTTTCATTACTGCAGGTCTTGGTGGTGGAACGGGTACTGGTGCAGCACCTTTATTTGCGAAAATTGCAAAAGAAATGGATGTGTTGACGATTGGAATTGTTACCAAACCATTTACTTTCGAGGGAAGAGGACGCATTGAAAATGCGGTAGAAGGATTAGAGAACTTACAAGAACATGTGGATTCTTTAATCATTATTTCAAATGATCAATTGTTGCAAGTGATTGGTCGTATTCCATTTGTAGAAGCCTTTAAAGAGGCAGACAATGTATTACGGCAGGGGATTCAAACAATTACAGATTTAATTGCGATTCCTGCTTTAATTAATTTGGATTTTGCGGATATCAAACGTGTTATGCAGGGTCAAGGCAGTGCCTTGATTGGTATTGGTATGGCACAGGGTGAAAACAAAGCAGAAGAAGCAGCTCAAAAGGCAATTCAATCTCCTTTGTTAGAGGCGCAAATAAATGGGGCAACGAGTGCAATTATTAATGTTACAGGAGGTAGCGCTATTTCTATTCAAGATGCCAATGATGCTGTTGAATATGTGAAGAGTGTTGCTGGTGGGGATATGGATATTCTTTTTGGAATTGCAATTAATGAGAATATTGGTGATGCAATTATTGTTACCGTAATTGCAACAGGGTTTGATATGGGGAAACAAAACACTGTGAAAACAGGAGGAACAACGAAATCATTTAAAGGGATGGAGGAAATCATTGATATTTCTGATGATGAAAGTGAAATCCCAGTATTTTTCAAGAAATAAGTTTGATAGCATCAAGGAGGCTTTAAAGTGAGTAAAACACAAAAAAGAAAAATGAATAAGACAACTCGAAAACTTTTAGTAATCATAGGTGTATTATTAATGCTAGTGAGTTTAGTGAATATTTTAAAGATAGTATTAGAAGATAAAGAAGCGATTGATGATCAAAATAGTTTGATTAATATCTTAACGGAAGTGCCTTCTGAAGAAGACTCAATTTCACATGAGGAAGAAAAAGAGTTAACATTGACAGGAAGAAGTTATAATGAGTTATTAGATATTAACTCTGATTTTAAAGGATGGTTATCTTTTAGAAGTGGATTGGTTAATCAACCAGTCGTACAATCTTCAAATAACAATTATTATTTGAATCGCTCATTTTTTGGAAAAAGTAGTAGTATTGGTACCGCATTTTTGGATGCAGACCATAATTTGAATGGACAGAATATGACAATTTATGGGCATTTAGTATATCGTAATGATAAATTGATGTTTTCGCCTTTGCATAAATTGAAGGATCAAGGAAATTATGATACCAATCGTTATTTCTCGTTTTCTACGGGAACAGAAATAAGAAACTATGAGGTTGCCATTGTATTTTATTATGATGTTGAGGAAGATGGCTACTCAATTCCTTATTTCAATGGAACCTTTGATGAAGTAGAATTTAATCAATATATAAGTGCAGCTAAGGGAAAGCAATTTTATGAAACAGGTGTTAATCTTGCCTATGGAGATCGTTTTATAACACTTCAAACTTGTGTGAAAAACGAAGATAATTTAAGGTTAATTATAATCGGGAAGCAGATAGGAACAGAGCCACTTCAATAAAATGAAGTTAGTACATAGAATATTGTTGCTAAATATATTCTGAAAAATAATGCTTGTTTTTATTGACAGACGATAAATATTTAGTATAATACATTCATAAGACAGTGATTAGAAAAGTAGAATGATGGAAGTTTCTTAGAGAGTCTGGATAGCTGAAAACAGATAAACGGAAATAATTCGAAAATGGTCTATGAGTCGCATACCGAGGAGAAATCTTAGGCTATGACGTAGGTGCCCGTTAACGCACTAGAGTATAATACGAGTTCCTCGTACGTACTTGAAGAGATAGATATTGTGAAGTATCTATGAATTAAGGTGGTATCACGATAACCTCGTCCTTATGGATGAGGTTTTTTTATGGATAGGAGGTAGGAAATTGATTGAATTAAAACATATCAGTAAAACATTCAAAACAAAGGACTTAGTGGTAGAAGCGGTAAAAGATTTGAGTTTGAATATAAAAGAAAATGAAATTTTCGGTATTATTGGCTCTAGTGGTGCGGGAAAGAGTACTTTAATTCGCTGTATAAACTTTTTGGAAGTTCCAGATGAAGGAGAAGTAATTATTAATGGAAAAAGTTTAAAAGCACTTAGTAAAAAAGAGCTTTGGGAAGCACGGAAAAAAATTGGGATGATATTTCAACACTTCCATTTGTTGGGATCTAGAACCGTTGCTCAAAATGTTGAATTTCCATTAAAAGGTAGTTCCTTGACTCGTGAGGAGAAAAAGAAGAAAGTAAGTTCTCTTTTGAATCTTGTGGGACTTAGTGAAAAAGCGAATAGTTATCCATCACAACTATCTGGAGGGCAGAAGCAACGCGTTGCAATTGCAAGAGCATTAGCAAATGACCCAAGTATCTTATTGTGCGATGAAGCAACAAGTGCACTTGACCCTCAAACAACACAATCCGTTTTAAATTTATTGAAGGAATTAAATCAGAAACTTAATCTTACGATTGTATTAATCACCCATGAACTTTCAGTGGTGAAAGATATTTGTGATAGTGTTGCAATTATGTCAGAGGGTGAGTTAATTGAGTCTGGTGAGATATTAGAAATATTCTCTAATCCAAAAAGGGATGAAACAAAGAGATTTATCCAATCTTCTACTAGTATGCAGAAAGCATATGAGATGATTGAATCAAATTTAGGAATTATGAAACGGGATTCAGGAGAGATACTATTGCAATTAAGTTATGCTGGAAACAGCACAGATCAACCTTTAATTTCCTATCTTTCTAGCCATTACAAGGTCATGTGTAACATATTGTTTGGCAATATTGAAATGATAGGAAATCAACCATTTGGATGGATGATAATTTCAATTAGTGGAAATAAAACAAAAGAAGCGATCCAATATCTGAAGGATCATAATGTAACAGTGGAGGTGATAAGAGAATGTTAGATTGGTTTAAGGAAGTGTTTCCTAATGTAGTCACTTATCAAGATGAGTTATTGAAAAGTGTAGGTCAAACATTGTATATGTCATTAGTAGCTGGGGCAATTGCCTTTGTAATTGGATTAATGCTTGGTGTGCTATTAATTGTTACCAAGAAAGATGGCATCTTAGCAAACAAGTATGTCTATCAAGTTTTAGATAAAGTAATTAATGTGATGCGTTCTATTCCGTTTATTGTACTAGTCGCAGCGTTGCTGCCTTTAACAAGAATGTTGGTGGGGACGGGAATTGGGGTAAAAGGGGTTATGTTTCCCTTGATTATTGGAACCATTCCCTTCATGTCACGACAGATAGAGTCTGCACTGGCACAGATAGATAAAGGATTGATTGAAGCCGCAGTATCAATGGGGTGTTCGCCAATTGAAATTATCTTCCGTGTATATCTTAAGGAGAGTATTCCTAGCATTACTAGAGGTTGGACAATAAGCTATATTAGTTTAATTAATTTAACGGCAATGGTGGGTGCAGTTGGAGGGGGAGGAATCGGTGATTTTGTAATTCGTTATGGACATGGTAGAAATATGGTCGATATTACCTATATATCGATATTCATCATTTTAACAGTTGTTAGTATTGCACAAGCAATTGGAAATTTGATTATTAAGAAGACAACACATTAAAAGGAGAAAGAAAATGAAAAAATTGTTCAGTGTATTATTGATTGTTGTATTGAGTTTCGGTTTAATTGCTTGTGACAGCAATAAAAAGAAAACAGAAGACAAAGTTGTGATTAAAATTGGAGTAGTAGGAGAGTATCATGAATACTGGCAACCTGCAATTGATAAGTTGGCAGAAGATGGAATTACGATTGAATTGGTTAAGTTCAGTGATTACGCAATTCCAAATCAAGCACTTGCAGATAAGGATATTGATATGAATGCATTTCAACATTATGCATATTTGGGAAAAGAAATAGAAGAAAGGGGATTTGATTTAGAGGTAATTGGGGAAACAATCATTGCTCCATTAGGTTTATATTCTAATAAAATTTCATCTGTTTCTGAATTTAAAGAAGGTGACAAAATTGCCATTCCTAATGATGCTACCAATGGTGGAAGAGCATTGAAATTATTGGAAGAAGCAGGACTAATAGAAATTGATCCTGCAGTAGGTTATCTACCAACTATAAATGATATTACTGCAAACCCTCTTAGTCTAGAAATCATTGAAGTAAATGCGTCAATGACGGCTACTTTATTGCCGGATGTAACTGCGAGTATCATAAATGGTGGGAATGCAATCACAGTGGATTTGAATCCAGCAAGAGATGCGATTTACTTAGAAACAGTGAATGTAGAAGCGAATCCAAACGCGAATGCTATTATTAATGTTTTAGTTGTACGCTCAGAAGATATTGATAGTGAAGTTTACAAAAAAGTACTAGCAGCATTCCAAAGTGAAGAAACTGCTAAAGTAATGGAAGAAATATATGGTGGAGCTTTCATTCCTGCTTGGAAATAGAAATTAGACTTTATAGAAGTTTTATAAAGAAAGCACTTTATTAATTTATCGTGCTTTCTTTGTTTTTTCGAGAATTGAGTTTTTGTTGTAATTGTCTTGTAATTGATTTAGAATAATAGAACAGAGGTGTTGATATGTCATTGAAATTTTTAAGTAAAAGTATGATTGCGTTAATCGCAAATATGATATTATTTCTGTTTATTGCATCTAACTACAATGGTGAATTTCTACAATCGATAGATGCTTATGCGATTGGTTTGGTTCATTCTCTTCCCAATAGTTTTTTAGTAGCAGGATTTACAGTTCTTTCAAATTTTGCTAGTTTTTATGGAATTGCAATTATGTCAACTATTATTATTCTTCGATATAGAAGAAAGGATTATGCAATTTACAATATGTTTATTGCCCTTGTAGCCTATATGTTATCTCACAACTTGAAAAACCACTTTTTAAGGTTAAGACCGGATTTGATGCAGTTGGTAACAGAAACAGGTTTTAGTTTTCCAAGTGCTCATGCATTAGTAGGGACAGCATTCTATGGTTTTATTATGTTGTATGTAAGATATAATAGTAAAAGCAAGCCAGTGAAATTTTGTACATATTTATTTTGTAGCTTGATTATTTTTGGTATTGCGGCAAGTCGTTTATATTTGAGAGTACATTATCTTACTGATGTGGTAGCGGGAATCGCATTAGGTGGTGCTTTAGTTTCTGTATTTGCCATTATTCGTAATTTAGCATTTGGTGTTAATTTGCGAAGTCGATTCTCAGCAGAAATTAATGAGATGTTTGAAGCAGACTTTCATGAGGAAAAAAATTAAAAAGAATATAATTACTGTTATAATGAGAATACAAAAAAAGTATTCTTTTTATTAATTTGAGTTTCTCTAATACAGATGGTATAATTATCAAGTTTCACAAAAAAATCTAATGTAGAGAATACATATGATAGAATATTGTAATGGAGAATGTCATGAATAAAGAAAAATTTTGGTATGAATTAATACATGAATGTAAACAGACAGGAGCTAGATATGGGGTTTTGCATACGCCTCATGGGGATGTGGAAACACCGATATTTATGCCTGTGGGAACACTAGCAACTGTTAAGTTCTTGAGTCCTGATGAACTAAAGACAATTGGAAGTGGTGTTATTCTTTCTAATACCTATCATTTATGGATTCGACCGGGTGCAGATGTGATTGAAGCTGCTGGTGGATTACATCATTTTATGAATTATGATGGACCAATCTTAACAGATAGTGGTGGATTTCAGGTGTTTTCATTAAGTAAGAATAGAAAAATCTATGAAGAGGGAGTGCATTTTAGAAATCATTTGAATGGAGATGCGTTATTCTTATCTCCTGAAAAGTCAATTGAAGTTCAAAATCAATTAGGTGCAGATATCATTATGAGTTTTGATGAATGTCCTCCTTATCCCGCTTCTCATGAATATATGAAAGATAGCATTGAGAGAACACTTCGATGGGCAAAGCGTGGAAAAGAGGCGCACGCGAATGCAGATAAGCAAGCATTATTTGGGATTGTTCAAGGGGGAGAGTTTGAAGACTTGCGTGCTTATTCTGCACAAGAAACCGTAAAATTAGATTTTTCTGGATATTCCATTGGCGGAACAAGCGTGGGTGAAAGTAAAGAAGTCATGTATAAAATGATTGACTACTCTATCAAATATTTGCCGAGTGATAAACCTCGTTATTTAATGGGGGTAGGTTCAACAGACGCACTGTTAGAAGGGGTTCTTCGTGGTGTAGACATGTTTGATTGCGTACTTCCTACTAGAATAGCAAGACATGGAACCCTTATGACAAGTGAAGGAAGGATTAATATTAGTAATCAAAAATATGAAAGAGATTATGCTCCATTAGATAAAGAATGTGATTGCATAACTTGTAAAAATTATAGCAGGGCTTATTTGCGTCATTTATTTAAATGTAATGAAGGATTGGGCTTGCGTTTGGCATCTATTCATAATTTGAGATTTCTGATTCGTTTGATGGAAGATGTTCGTAAGGCAATTCGTGAAGATCGTTTTCTTGATTTTAAAAATAATTTTTTTAAAAAATATTCTTTAAATAGTACCGATTCTCGAGGTTTTTAATGAAAAAAGAAGATTTTCATTTTGATTTACCAGAAGCGTTAATTGCACAAAAACCATTAAAGAAGAGAAGTGAGTCACGTTTAATGGTGTTAAATAAAAAAAATAAGACAATTGAACATTGTCAATTTTCAGATTTGATTAACTATTTGAATCCCGGAGATGTTTTAGTACGCAATAACACAAAAGTGCTTCCTGCAAGACTTTTTGGAACGAAAGAGGAAACAGGTGCAAAGGTTGAAGTATTGCTTTTAAAAGAAATGGGAGATACTTGGCTTTGTTTATTGGGAAATGCCAAAGTAGTCAAAGAAGGAACTCTTATAATATTCTCTGATACTTTATCAGCAAGATGTACTGAAGTACAAGAAGAAGGACTGCGTGTGCTTGAAATGATTTATGAGGGGAATTTCTATGAGATTTTAGATGCAATAGGAATTGTTCCATTACCACCCTATATCAAGGAAAAATTAGATGATAAAGAGCGCTATCAAACTGTCTATGCAGAAGTAGGGGGAAGTGCAGCAGCACCTACTGCTGGCTTACATTTTACAGAAGAAATTTTTTCAGCATTAAAAGAAAAGGGAATTCAAGTTTGTGATATTACATTGCATGTAGGGCTAGGAACTTTCAAACCAATGAAAAGTGAAGTGATTGAAGAACATATCATGCATGAAGAGGTGTATTCTATTAGTGAAGAAACTGCAAAAACATTAAATGATGCAAAAGAAAAAGGAAATCGTATTATTTGTATTGGAACCACCTCTGCGCGTACCTTAGAGTCAGTGTGGAAGAAGTTTCAATGCTTTAAGGCAGATAGTGATGTAACTTCCATTTTTATTTATCCGGGGGTAGAGGTTTGTTCATTTGATGGGTTAGTGACCAATTTTCATTTACCTGAATCTACTTTGATTCTTTTAATTAGTGCATTTGCTGGAACAGACTTTATTCGTGCTGCCTATAAAGAAGCAATTGCTGAGAAATATCGTTTTTTCTCCTTTGGGGATGCCATGGTAATTCTATGAGTAAAAAGAAATATCATCATTGGTCACTTGAAAAAATGGAAGAGTTAAAACAAGCTGGAATAAAACCTCGGCTGTTATTGCATGTATGTTGCGCACCATGTAGTGTTTATGTTTTTGATTTTTTAAATCAGTATTTTGAAATCACAGCTTACTTTAATAATGATAATATATTTCCATTTACAGAATATGAACTGCGAAAGGAAGAATTATTGTCATTGATTAAGCAATTGAATCATAAAGAAGAATCAATCATTCAAGTAGTAAATAAAGAATTTCAAGGAGAAATATATCATGAACAGTTAAAACCATTCGCAATGGAAAAAGAGGGTGGGGAGCGTTGTGGTCTTTGTTATCGATTACGGATGGAAGATGCGTATCAATATGCAGTGAAAGAGGAATTTGATTATATGACAACAGTGATGACAATCAGTCGTCAAAAAAATTCAGAGAGAATGAATGAAATCGGGAAAGAATTAGAAAGAAAATATCCTACAGTTGCTTATTTTTATTCGGATTTTAAGAAAGAGGATGGCATATTGAAAAGAAATCTATTAGTAAAAGAATATGGTTTATACAAACAACAATATTGTGGGTGTTTTTATTCTTACCAGCAATATTTGGAAAAAAAAGTACAAAAAGAGTATAATGATTTGAAAGGAGTGGTCGTGTGAAAAAAAGAAATATTTGGTCTACTTTATTAATTTTAAGCATATCACATATCTGTTTAATACTTTTAATAACGATGACTTTTGGTTTGGAGCATCCATTCCGCTTTCTTTATCGTGAGTTATTTCCTTATGCGTATGTGTTGACTGCCTGCCTTATGGTAGTGCCAGTTTATATGTGTGCTGGGTACATGTTCATTTTTGCAAAGAATACAATGAAGAGAGTATTAGATTTTGTATGGCAAGGATGTGCTATTTTTACGGCAGTTTTAGTAATTATCTGGTGTATTTCTTATGTGCTAACAATTTCCGGTTGGAACAGGGAAGCATGGACTTATTATATTGTTGCGAATTATCCAATTGCTTTTTTAATGAATCACATTGATTTGATGAGTTCTGCCGCCAATAATCCTATCTATCTATTGCCTTCCATTGTACCGGGAATTGCCTTTTTCTTTGGTGCAAAACTACGAGTAAGAGTCATTAAAGGAGTCGGTACAGATGAATAATTTTTCCAAGCGTTTTGCAGTCCCACTAGGAATCTTGGTTTTTGGTGGTTGGTCTATTCGAATTCTTCAAAGTATTTTGCAAGGAGAGGACGAGAAATTTATGGTGGCAATTGTAATCGCAATGGTTTGTTTTGCGTTTGGGATTAGTTTAAATCCATTTCGAAAGAAAAAACAAACTTGGTTGAAAAAAGTAATTGTTTCTTTTGTGCTTCTATTCTTTTTGTTATGGAACTTGGGTTATTTAGTGTTACCACAATTGAAAATAATAATGAATCTATTGGCGATTGAAGGATTCATCATATACTTAATATATGTGTTTTGTGGATGGACTTTTTTCGATTAACTGTTTTTATTCAGATAAAGGGTTTTTATGATAAGAAAACTGCACTTCTTGATGCAGTTATTTTTTTTATTTAGAAAGGCTAATTCCCTTACTTTAATATTTGTACTTCAGGATGTAGCATAATTCCTTTTTCAAGATAAACAACGGATTGAATATATTCAATTAGCTTAATGAAATCAGTACTTGTTGCTTCTCCTACATTGATAAGGAATCCGGCATGCTTTGTACTTACCATCGCATCATTGATGCGGTATCCTTTTAACCCACATTCATCAATTAAGGCAGAGGCATATTGAAATTTTGGACGTTTGAAGGTACTTCCAGCACTTGGGTAGTCAAGTGGTTGTTTTGTTTTTCTGCGATTTAGGAAATCATTCATTTTGTTTTCAATTTCTTTTTGATCTCCTTTATGTAATTGAAATCTAGCTTTCACAATAAAACTCTTATGCCCCATGAAATAACTGTGACGATAAGAAAGGTTTAGCTGATCTTTACTATAAGTCAATTGTTCTCCAAAATTAGTGATAAAGGTACAATCTTTTATTATATTTTTAATTTCACCATCATAAGCACCAGCATTCATATAAATAGCACCACCAACAGAGGCTGGAATTCCGTAGAAATATTCCATTCCTTCTAGAGAATGAGCTAATGCAAATAAGCAAACATCTTTTAGTAAAGCGCCTGCTTCACATTCAATCGTATTTTCATCAATTAATCGTATTTGTGAAAAATTCTGGCTTGCATAAAGGATGACACCATCGACTCCATAGTCTAAAGCGAGGGTATTTGAACCATTCCCTAATACAAAATAAGGCAAGTTAAACTCCTTAGCGATATTAATCGCATCAATAACATTTTGTAAAGAATTGATAGTGACAAAATACTTGGCTTTACCGCCAATTTTTAAACTTGTATATTCTGATAAAGAAACATTTGTTTCAACAGCAATTTCTTTGCTGAGAAAAGCGCTACATAAATCCATATATTTTCCTCTCATTAACTAGTACAATGGTATCATTTTTTAAGGCAATTGTTAAGCAAATATGGAAGTTTTAGAATATTAGAATATTTTTAATCTATCTTAACATGGTATAATAATTTTTATTGGGTGAATTGTGAGGTGAAAAACAAGATGCACAATGAGAATAAAAGGAAAATTGAGGCTTTAGTAAATCATATGGTTGAGTGTAATGTTGCACCTGCAGTATCATTGGCTGTAGTTAGTAAAGAAGAAACACTTATGTTTTATGCAGGTTATAAACAAGTAATTCCTGACAAAATAGAGAATACACAAGATGCAATTTTTGACTTAGCATCAATTTCAAAAGTTCTTGTGACTACAAGTCTAATTCTAAAGTTAATGGAAGACGGTTTACTGTCATTAAAAACGAAAGTTAAGGATGTATTAGCGGAGTTTGTTCATTTAGATATAACAGTGAGCCATTTAATCACACATACTTCTGGTTTGCCTTCTGATGTAATAAACTATAAATCAATGAGTAAGGAAGAGATGATAGAGGCAATTTATCATGTTCCTCTTGAATATGAAACAGGAACGAAAGTACTTTATTCCGATGTAGGTTTTATTTTGTTGGGCTTTATTATCATGAAGATAAAAGGTGATTTCGAATCATATGCAAAAGAAGTTTTATTCAGCCCATTAAAAATGAAAGATACAGGATATAACTCTTCTATTGAAGTATTAGATCGAATCGTAAGTACTGAAAGCAGCAAAGATAGAGGTGTGATTCGTGGTGTAGTTCATGATGGGAAAGCATTCAAATTAGGTGGTGTGAGTGGAAATGCAGGTTGTTTTTCTACGCTTAGCGATATGAGTAATTTTGCGAAAATGATTTTAAATAATGGGCGATTTGATGGCAAGCAAGTGCTACATCCACTTTCCATTAGAAAACTAACTACATTATATACTGAAGGATTAAATGAAAAGCGTAGTTTAGGCTGGGTTTTGAGTGATGAAAGCTATCCAATAGGAGATTATGCAAGTGAAAAGGTGATTTTCCATACTGGATTTACAGGGCCATCTGTTTTGATAGATTTTGAAAAAGAAATAGCGGTTATTACACTTGCGAATCGTATTCATCCAAGTAGAGAGAATAAGAAAATAATAGAATTTCGTAATCAAATTCATAATCTTACATTACTAGCGAATACAGAGTAATTGAATGTATGTGTTGGAAATAGTATAATGTTTTCAATGAGGTGTTGAATGGACGAATTTAAAAGCCGTATTATTCGGATAAGTAATATTCCGAGTGACCAAATTATATATGAGGTGAAGTCCAAACCAATTGCAAGTTTTTGTGTAATGGGGTTGATTGGCGTCTTTCAATTGTTTAGTCGTTTTTGGATGTTTGGATTATTTTTTGTATTCATTTCTCTCTATGCGCTTTTCTGTTTTCCAAATCGAACTTTAATGATAATTACAGAGCGATTTTTGGTTTCTTTTGAAGCAGAGAATAAACAAGAATGTATTATTATCTATTGGAATGAAGTAGAGAAATGGACATATATAATGACACGACAACCAACAGATTTAATTTATTTGGAATTAAATGACAGAGATCGAATGAATTTGCCTGTACGCTATCCTAGGAAAGTGATTTCTTATTTCTGTAAATATGCGCAGGGAAAAGGGGTTAAAACCCGCGAGACAAGTCGCTTTTTTAAGAGGTAGTCTAATAAGAGAGGGAGGATATCTATGTTTCAGTTTAATCATTTTAACTTTAATGTAAATAATTTAGAAGAGAGTTTATGTTTTTATAAGGAGGCTTTTGGGCTAGAAGTAATTAGTGAATATGAAGATCAAGAGAAAGATTTTAAACTGGTTTATTTGACGGATCATAAAACAGGCTTTCGCTTGGAACTGACTTATTTAAAGGCGCATGAAACGCCTTATGACCTAGGAGAATTGGAATATCATTTAGCACTTGAAACAGATGATTTTGAAGTCGCTTATCAAAAACACAAAGATATGGGAATCATTTGTTATGAGAATCAAGATATGGGGATCTATTTTGTAGAAGACCCAACAGGGTACTGGATTGAAGTGGTGCCATCTAAGAAAAAATGAAGTTAATTGCGATTGACTTTGAAACCGCAAATAATCATCGTGAGAGTGCTTGTGCTGTTGGAATTACTGTGTTTGAAAGTGGAGAACTAAGTGAAGAACATTATTATTTAATTAAACCTCATTCAAAATATAATAATTTTTCTTGGCGAAATATTGAAATCCATGGGATTACTGATAAAATGGTTGAAGACGCTCTTGAATGGGATAGTGTATTTGAAAAGATTCAGCACTTATTTCGTGACTGTTATGTGGTTGCACATAATGTGGCGTTTGATATTGGTGTTTTTAAATCATTGAATTATTTATACCATATTTCCTTTCCTGCCTTTCCCTATTTTTGTACAGTGGAATTGACAAGAAAGTTGTATCCTCATTTACAAAATCACAAGTTGAATACAGTGTGTGAATATATGGGGATTTCACTAAATCATCATGAGGCAAGTAGTGACGCTCGAGCTTGTGGCTTGATTGTTCAAAAGAGCATGATGTTGATGAATGAATATGATTTAAATCGGTTTTTGAAAAGTTCCAATTTAAAAACATCTATTTGTTGATTATTGTTATATGAAAAGAGTAGATTATTTGATATAATCTCGGAGAGGTGAATTATGAGTGAATTTGAGAATAATGCTTTCTTTTGGCAAAAGTTAGATACGATACTATTTGGTAGTAGTTTTAAGTTGACACAGAACATTGGAGATGTTCATCCTTCATACCATGGTTTAATATATCCAGTATCTTATGGTTATTTGGAGGATACTACCTCAGCATCTCAAGGAATACACGCATTTCGTGGTTCTGTAAAAGGCGAAGGGATTCGAGCAATTATTATTGTTACAGACATTTTGAATAAAGAAGTTGAAGTAAAACTTCTAATTGATTGTAGCAATGAGGATGAAGAAAGAATTTTACTTTTCTTGAATCAAACAGATTTTCAAAAAACGATTATTGTTAGAAGAGGGTCTAGTATTCCTTCTTGGTCAGAAATTGAATAATCTCCTAGTGAGATTTTTTATTTGAAAGGAATTTAAATGGTTGAAATTAAAAAAATAGGCATTAATGGAGAAGGAATTGGATATATTAACAAAATACCGGTTTTTGTTGATGGTGCATTTCCGGGAGAATTAGTAGAAGTTGAAATAGTAGAGAGTCATCGAACATATGCACGGGCAAAGTTAAAAAAAATCATTAAAAGCAGCGATGACCGTATAAAAGGAACTTGCTTGCAATTAAAGAATTGTGATGCTTGTCCAATGATGCTTCTTTCATATGATAAACAATTGACTGAGAAAAATGAGTTATTGAAGGAAAGCCTTTATAAATATGCAGGGATTCGCTTGGATCATAGGCATAAAATTATTCCTTCAAAAAGTGCATTTTATTTTCGTAATAGTTTAAAGTTACCAGTTCGTGAAAAAAATAAAAAACTGGTTACTGGTATGTATAAACAAGGAAGTAATCAGTTTGTTGCGCTAGATTCTTGTGCAGTGCATGACAAAAAACTAGAAGAAGTCAAAAAAACAATATTAAGTATTTTAAATCAACATAGAGTGAAAGCATATGATATGAAATCGCAATCGGGACTTAGAACATTAGTAATTCGTGGTTTTGGGCGTGAATATCAATGTACTTTTATTACTGGGAAAATGAATTTCCCTCAAGAATTACTAAAACAATTAATGAAGGTTTCTGGGCTAGTTTCTATTTATCAAGGCATTGATACGCGTAAGGATACATATGATCTTTTTCATGAGGGTATTACTTTACTTAGCGGAAAAAAGAATATTGAATTAAAATTGCTTGATTATAAAGTTTCTTTGTATCCTCAATCTTTTTTTCAACTAAATTTAACAACAGCAGAAAGTATTTATCGCTATGCTGTAAATGAAATTACAGCAGGACAGAAAATTGTTGAAGCCTATGCAGGAATTGGAGGGATATCGTTATGTGCTAGCAAGAAAAGCAAACATGTATATGGTATTGAATCAATTCCAGCAGCAGTAAAAAACGCAAAGGATATTGCACGCACAAATAACATTAAAAATGTAAGCTATATTTGTGGTGATTCTGCCAAAGAACTTCGAAAGATTCTTAAAAAGGAAAAAATTCATACGGTTGTGGTTGATCCACCACGCAGTGGCCTTTCAGATGAAATGATGGAAGTGTTATTATCATCAAAAGTGAGGGAAATTATATATATATCTTGTAATTTAAGCACACTTGGAAAGAATCTGAAAATCTTAATGAAGAAATTTAAAGTGAAAAGAATTCAAGGATTTGATATGTTTCCACATACTGCACTAGTTGAAACTGTGGTAAAGTTGGGATTATAAACAGATGCTTGAACAAATAATAGATCCTCTATTAAAATGGTATGCTAGTAATAAGAGAGATTTGCCTTTTCGTAACCATCCCACCCCTTATCATATTTGGATATCAGAAATTATGTTGCAACAGACAAGGATGGAAACAGTAATTGATTATTATAATCGTTTTATTGTTGTGTTTCCAAATGTTTATGACTTAGCAAGTGCAGAAGAAGAGAAACTACTGAAAATGTGGGAAGGATTAGGCTATTATCAAAGGGCTAGAAATCTACAAAAATCCGCAAAAGTGATTGTTGAGCAATATAATGGAGTTTTTCCCAATACCTATGAAGAAATTATTTCATTACCAGGAATTGGTGATTATACAGCAGGAGCAATTCTTTCCATTGCTTTTAAAAGGAAGTATCCGGCAATAGATGGTAATGTGTTACGTGTGCTTTCTCGAATTATTGCGAGTGAACGTGATATTACAGAAACGAAAACAAAGGCATATTTCTATTCATTATTAATTGATTTTATGCCGGAAGACTCTAGTGATTTTAATCAAGCATTAATGGAATTAGGGGCGCTTATTTGTATTCCTAATGGAGAGCCAAAATGTATTGAATGTCCATTGAAATTGCAGTGCAAGTGTCAAGAAAATGAAGCTTGGAGAAAAATTCCTATTAAGAAACCAACGAAAAAAAGAAAGAAAATAAACTTGAGTATGTTATTAATACAAAGTGAAGATTTTATTCTATTGCAGAAAAGAAAAGAAATTGGTGTATTGAAAGGAATGTATGAACTACCTCAACTTGAGGGACATAAGAGTAAGCGTTTTATTGAACAATATTTATTTGATGAAGGCTTCCATATTGCTCATATAGAAAAACCATTATCAAGACTTCACATTTTTACACATCTTGAATGGCATATGAAAGTGTATCTTATTGCTGTTTCAAATAGACATGAATTAGAAGAAGCAAAGTGGTATTCAAAAGAAGAAGTATTAAATCAATTAATGTTGCCTTCTGTGTTTCGGAAATTGATTTTGGAGCTTGTTTGCACAGAAAACGAAATGTAATATGAAAAATAATCCATTGCTGGATTACTTTTTTGTTTAAATAATATGTAAATGCTTGAATGCTTTTAGAATACCACCATCTAGGATATCGTCTGTTATGTAGTCAGCATGCTGCTTAACAAGGTCGCTAGCATTTCCCATTGCCACGCCAATACCAGCTTTTTGTAACATCTCAATATCATTCTCACCATCTCCAAAAGAGATGACTTGATCCCATTGGATTCCTAATTTGTTCATGACAGATTCAATTGTTTTTGTTTTATCGACACCAACGCGATATATATCATAAGCATGATCATAAGCAATTGTTATGACTAGCTCTGGAAACTCTTTTTGTATTTCTTTTTGATATTCTGTTGGTGCAATTAAGAAAATTCCTAACGGGTCTTCTTTTTCCAAATGGCTGTAATCGTAATCATCAAAAATAAATTTCTTTCCGGGGTGGTCAAGACCAATATATGGCTTTATAAAGGCTTCTAAACCAGCATAAGTGCCAATTCCATCTGCATATTTGAAACCTACGGGATACTCATGCTTACGACAATACTCAGCAAAGCGTTTTGCAATGTCCTTAGGGATGTCATAACGCTCTATAACCTTTTCATCTTTTCCGATTAAACAACTACCATTAACAGTAACATAATAATCTGGGCAAATAACCTCTTTTACATGATCAATTATAAAAAAATAAGAACGTCCTGTTGCAATTAATATTTGTATTCCTTTAGCTCGTGCTTCGTTAATTGCTTGGAGTGCAGAGGCTTCAACTTCATTATTTCCTCTTGCAACCAATGTTCCATCCACATCAAATACTAGCATTTTTATGTCTTTCATATCTATCCTCCATAGTGATAATTGTAACGAAATATAGGATAAAATCAAGTATAGTTTATTTTTTAAATGGAGAGTGATATACTATTTTTACAGAATAAAGCGTGGGATTTAATACATTGTGAGTAGAAATAGCTTAAGAGGTTAAGGGGATTTCTAATATTCTTTCTTTATATACAAAGAAATGATGTCCTAATAGGAGGAACAAAATGAATATCGTTGTATGTATCAAACAAGTTCCTGATACACAAAAGGTGCAAGTGGATAGTGAAACTGGTGTACTTTTACGCGATGGCATAGAATCAAAAATGAATCCATATGATTTATATGCTCTACAAACAGCCGTAAAAATTAAGGAGATGGCAACAGGAAATATCATTGCGATCACAATGGGACCTCCAAGTGCCAAAGAAGTATTAAAAGAAGCATTTGCTTTGGGTGCAGATGAAGCTTATTTGCTTACTGATCGTAAATTTGCAGGTGCGGATGTGCTTGCAACTTCTTTTACTTTATCTCAAGGAATACAAACACTTAAAATGAATATTGATTTGATTATTTGTGGGAAGCAGACTACTGATGGGGATACCGCACAAGTAGGACCGGCAATTGCAGAATATTTAGGCATTCCTCATGTTAGTTGGGTATCTGAACTATTACAAGTGAATCAAAATTCAATTTTAATAAAACAAGATTTAGGTAATTTCTATGCAAAAACAGAGATGAACTTTCCTTGTTTAATTACAGTAGAAAAAGGGATTTTAGTGCCAAGTTTGCCATCTTATCGTTTAATGAAAGCAGCAAAGAACAAAGAAATTCATACAATTAGCTATCAAGATTTAGCAATTCAAGATGAAAACTGTTATGGCTTAAGTGGTTCTCCTACTCAAGTAGAGCGCATTTTTGAACCAGAATCAAATCATGAAGTGGAACGTTATGAAGGAAATAGTAAGGAGCTTTCAGAACAATTGTACCAGCAATTAGTAAAATTAAAGTTTGTTGATGCGGAGGGTGAGATATGAGTGGAATTGTCATAGATTATGCTAAATGTATCAACTGCGGAGTTTGTATATCAGCATGTTCTTTTACGGCTTTAGAAAATATTCACAATAAGATAGAAGTAAACGCAAATTGTAAGGCATGTAAAGTTTGTATTAAGCAGTGTCCTGTTGAAGCAATTTCAATGGAAGAAAAAAATACGAATATTGATAAATCTGCCTACAAAGATATTTTGGTATTTGTGGAACATATGAAAGGTGAAATTCATCCTGTTACTATTGAATTAATAGGGAAAGCACTTGAAATGACAGAAAGTTTGAATCAGAAAGTGAATTGTGTTTTCATTGGTTTTCAAATAGTAGAAAAAGCAGACACATTATTAGAATATGGTGTGAACAAAGTGTTTGTATATGATGATAGCGAACTTGAATATTTCAAAGTAGATAATTATGCAAATATTTTAGAAGATTGTATTAAAGAAACAATGCCTACTTGTGTATTAGTTGGAGCAACAACAACGGGACGCTCTTTAGCACCACGAGTTGCGACTCGTTTCCGTACTGGATTAACGGCAGACTGTACAGTGCTTGAAATGCGTGAAAATACGGATTTAGTACAGATTCGCCCTGCTTTTGGGGGTAATATCATGGCTCAAATTTTGACTACTAATCATCGTCCTCAATTTGCAACAGTTCGCTACAAAGTGATGAACACTGCTACGAAAATAGAAATGCCTTTTGGCGAAGTAATCAATTGTAAATTTGATCCACAAAGGGTAGAAAGTAAAATTATTATTCATGATATAGAAGAGAAGAAGATGGAAGTTGATATCAGTAATGCCGACATTATTGTTGTTGCAGGTAATGGAGTCAAAGATGAAAAAGGGTTTCAATTAATTAATGAACTAGCAAAACAGCTAGATGCTACTCTTGCGGTAACAAGACCATTAGTTGAAAAACAATTTGCTAGCTATCTTTTACAGATTGGACTTTCTGGTAGAACAGTAAAGCCGAAATTGATTATTTGTTGTGGAGTTAGTGGAGCGATTCAATTTACAGCGGGAATGCAAAATAGTGAAGTCATTATAGCCATTAATAATGACCCTGAGGCAGCTATCTTTAAAATGGCACATTATGCTATTGTTGGAGATTTATATGAAATAGTACCAGACTTATTAGAGAAAATGAAAGGAGCACAATAAAATGTTTGAAAAAGTAAGGCAAGAAGATATTCAATATTTTATTTGTGTTTGTGGGGAAAAGTCCGTATTTGTTGGAGCTTCTATCCATGAAAGTTATGGACATGATGAAATGATAGAATATGGAATTTTTATGCCTGAAGTCGTAATTGAATGTAAAAATGCAGAAGAAATATCCAAGGTTTTAAAATATTGTAATGAAAAAAATATTCCGGTGACTCCTCGTGGAGCAGGAACTGGATTATGTGGTGGAGCAGTAGCCATTCATCAAGGGGTGATGATATCCTTAATCAAGATGAATCAAATTTTAGAAATTGATTCTGATACCATGACAGGGATAGTTGAGGCTGGGGTATTATTAATGGAGTTTGCGAGTGCTGCTAGTGAGAAAAATTTACTTTATGCACCTGATCCCGGAGAGAAAAGTGCAACAATTGGTGGGAATGTCATGACTAACGCAGGGGGGATGCGAGCGGTTAAATATGGTGTTACTCGTGACTATGTAAAGGGATTAGAAGTAGTTTTAGCGGATGGTAGTGTTATTACCTTAGGAGGAAAAGTTGCTAAGAATAGTTCTGGATATAGCCTAAAGGATATCATGATTGGTAGTGAGGGAACTTTGGGAATCGTTTCAAAGGTATATTTAAAATTATTACCAAAGCCAAAGAAAATGACTTCATTATTAATTCCTTTTACAGATTTAAAAAAGTGCTTAAATATGGTGCCAATAATTATGAATCTCCCAAACATTCCGACCACTTTAGAATTTATGGAAAAAGAGGTTTTGGAAGATGCAAGAGAGTATTTGGGAAAAACATTCCCAAATAATGAACATTCCGCTTATTTAATCGTTTCTTATAGCGGCAATAGTAAAAAAGAGATAGAAGACTATTATAGTGAATGTGCACAGTTGTGTTTAGAGCAAGGGGCAATTGATGTTTTCATATCAGATACAGAAGAAAGACAGGAAACAATTTGGGATGCTCGGGGTGCATTTTTAGAAGCGATTAAAAATTCCACAAGTGAAATGGATGAATGTGATGTAGTAGTCGATATTAACAAAGTCTATGATTTTTTACAATATGTAAATACGCTTTCCAAAAAGTATCAAATTCGGATTCGTAGTTTTGGACATGCAGGGGATGGAAATCTTCACATTTATGTTTGTAAGGATGAATGTGATGATACTTTGTGGAAGACAATTGTGAAGCAATGCATGGATGATATGTATGCGAAAGCAAGAGAGATGAAGGGACAAGTTTCTGGGGAACATGGAATTGGGCATGCAAAAAAAGAATATTTAAGTCAGTCATTAGAACATGAACAAATAGATTTAATGAGAGGAATAAAACAAGTATTTGATCCGAAAGGAATCTTAAATCCTGATAAGATATTCTAGGGCTAGTAAGGCTTCTTTTGTGCTATAATTACAACTATAAAGTGAGGCATTTAAGTAGCAATACTTGATGTTTTAGGAGGGAAAGAAATGAATATTATTACATTGGTAAAACAAGAAGAGGAAAGAATTATTGGATATCGTCGTTATTTTCATGAAAATCCAGAGCTTTCAGGCTTAGAAGAAAATACAATATCATTTATTATGAAAGAATTGGATGCATTTGGAATTCCTTATGTAAATGTTGATAAAGGCGGCATTTTAGCAACCATTGATTCAGGGAAAGAGGGAAATACAGTTCTATTGCGTGCAGATATTGATGCACTACCAATTGAGGAAAGCCCGATCAATGCTGGGGGAAAAGCCAAATCAACTATTAGTAAAAATAAAGGCGTTCAACATGCTTGTGGACATGATGGACATACAGCAATGTTATTAGGAGCAGGGAAGGTTTTAAATCAATTAAAAGACAATTTCAAGGGAAAGGTTATTCTGTGCTTTGAAAGAGGAGAAGAAGCCGCCTATAATATTCGCTACCTGCTTGATTATATGGTAAAGGAAAAAATGAAAATTGATGCTGGTTTTGGTTTGCATATCTCTACGGTTCATCAACAGGGAGAACTAATGATACAATCAGGACCGGTTATGGCAGGAATGATGGTTTTTGATTTCAAAATAATAGGACAGGCTGGTCATGGATCACGACCAGATGTTTGTACTAATCCTCTTGATTGTTTTGCGGCTATTTATAGAGGAATTGCAGATTTGCGCATGACAAGAGTGAACCCTTTTCATCCATTAACCTATTCCATAGGTAGTGTGCATGCAGGGAGTAAAGCCAATATTATTCCAGATGAATTATCGTTTAGTGGAACAGTTCGTTATTACAATATGGAAGAAGCAATTATTCCTTTTAGAACAGCGATGTTAGAAGTAGTTGAAAGTACAGCAAAAATGTATCATTGCAAAGCAGAATACAAAGAGCCTGCAATGTCTTTGCCAAATGTAAATAATGAAATACTAACAGAAATCGCTAGAAATGGCATCAGTAAATTATTTCATAATGATGTAGTGACTGGTGAGCCGTGGATGGGTTCTGAATCATTTGCCTATTATTCATTATTGTTTCCAACAGTATTTGTTTTCCTAGGGACTAATAATGTAGAAAAGGGTATGACCGCAGGAGTACATAATAGTTTGCATGATTTAGATGAAGATATGCTGTATAAGGGAGCATGTGCTCATGTTGCCTACGCTATTGAGTATTTAAATAGTGATACAAATATTGAATATACGCAAACTTCAAGAAATATGAAGGATATTTTTGAAGAGTTAGGGTATCCGATTGTATAGTATTTTATAGAAGAGTATGGCATATAAAAAGGAATCATTGATTCCTTTTTATAACTCATTTTAATTTAATTTTCATATCATGAACGGATTCAATTATTGCCAATGATTCTAGACGAATTCCTAAATCCCTGATTCGCTTGCCACCATTTTGGAATCCCTTCTCTATCACAATTCCACAACCTATAAGTTGTGCTTTTGATTGTTTAACAATATCAATTAACCCAAAAAGGGCATCACCCTCTGCTAAAAAGTCATCAACAATAAGAACTATGTCATCTTTATTAAGATATTCTTTTGCAATTGTTGCAATGTAAGTGTTTTTTCTTGTATAAGAGCGAACCTCACTTTGATATACAGATGAGTTCATATTAGCGCTCGTTGTCTTTTTGGCAAAGACAACAGGACAATCATTAAATTGGTTTGCTACAGATAATGCAATGGCAATACCACTTGCTTCAATTGTGATAATTTTGTTGATTTTAGAATCAGAAAAACGATTCTTGAATTCTGCCCCTATTTCTTTAAGGAATGCAGGGTCTATTTGATGGTTTAAGAAATTATCGACTTTTATAATATTTCCAGTTAAAGCATAAGCTTCCTTTTGAATTTTTTCTTTTAGTGCTTTCATGATTCCATAATCTCAATTTTCTTCATTATTTTTTTGAGATTATCTTCACTAACTGCCACATATTGATAGCTATCAATTAATTGCCCATTCGTATGATAATGAGTAGTTGAAGAATCAATAAGCATATGTTTTGCTGTCATGTGGATTTGATTTGTCTTGGTTAATGATAAAACTTCTTGAACATTATGTTCCCTAACACCGCCACCGGGAAGAATTTCAATTTGATCGCCATACTTTTCAATTAAGTTCCCTAATAGTTTGCAGCCATCTGAAATATCAGGATAACTAGCTCCACCACTTGTTAAAACCCGATGAATGCCACAATCAATTAATAATTTTAAGGATTCTTCTAAATTGTTAGTGGAATCAAAAGCTTTATGGAAAATGGCTTCTTTAGGATGTATTGTTGCAACCATTTTTTTTGTGCGTTCAACGTGAATACTACCATCATCATGTAAAAAACCAAAGACAATTCCGTCTGCTCCATATTTAATCAAATTTTTTGCGTCTATTAACATGGCTTCAAATTCTTCATCAGTGTAAGAAAATCCTACACCTCTAGGACGCACCATACAACAGATAGGGATAGTGGTATATTTTTTTGCCTCAGTCAATGTCCCAATTGAAGGGGTCAATCCTCCCATTTCAAGAGCATGGTTTAATTCAATTCGATCAGCATTGCATTTTTCTGCAGTGATACAGTCATTAACTGAACCACAACAAACTTCCACTTTTATATTGTTTATCATAAAATCACCTCATCTTTATTATAAGTGAAATGCTGTCAAAAAATCAAAGAATTTAGGAAGTAAGTAATTTGGTGCATATTCATAAGGTGGGTGAAGTAAAATGATTTGGAAAACAGTACTATTTCTACTTTTATGCCTATTTTATATCGTGATTATTTTTCAATCTAATTATGATGTAAATGTGGACTCAGATTTTTCCTACTCTCAAAAAGAAACAAAAGGAAATTTATTAGAATATCAAAAAATTAATGAAGAAACGCAATTAGTTCTATATTTTTCTGATCGCGTGATTCCTGTTGTGCAATCAAAGGATAATCGAGATTATGTCAGAATGAATCTTTTAAAAGAAGAAGATTCAATGGGGACTGCAATGATAGATTACAAAGCAGCCAATTCTGAAAATCTTATTATTCATGCACATAGCAGTGATAAAAATAATGATATGTTCACTCCGTTTAAGGATAGAGAATATCTTATTTTAAATGAAAGATTCTTTGTAGAAGATGTGAATGGTACTCATGAGTGGCAAATGGTTTCTTATTTATATCTGGATATTGAAAATAGTGAGGATTATTTCTTTTTGGAAACTTCATGGCGGAATCAAATTGAATTGAAAAGACATATTCAACAATTGATGGATCAGTCATTAATTACTTTTGTCGAGGAGTTAGAAAATATTTCAAATATGATGACCTTAGTAACGTGCGATGTGACGAATAATCAATATCGACATGTAGTAATCGCTATACCTATAGAATAAAAGGGGATAAAAAATGAAAAAATATATTCAAATTGTTTGTTTAATGATAATGGTACTATCTATGTGCTTTTCATCAGATATAATGGCAGAGGAACTAAGTATTTCTGAGGAAGAGTATCATAATTATTTTAATGGTGACGAAGTAGAAGTGGCAGAATTTAGAGATTTTTTAATAAAAACAACGCAATCAAAAGCTCACTTATTTCGTAGTTTTAATTTGGAAAGAGTGAATAGAGTTGTACAATTTGGAGATGGTACAAGATGGATTAGTATTTTAAAAGTAAACGGGCGCATTGTGTTTTGTGCAAATCCTTATATTACTGCTGGAATTGGTATGGGTTATGATGAAAGTTATGATTGGGGAAATCTGTCATGGGAGGCTCAATGGCGGATTTGGATGATTGCACGTTTTAGCTATCAAGTGGAGCCAACAGATGCTATGTATGTTGCTGCACAAACGATGATTTGGGAAGCATTGGGCTTTTATGAAAGCCCATGGATGGATATTTCGGTAGAACGTGAGAGAATAGAATCTAGAATTTCACAGAGAAATAAAAAGGTATCATTTTCTGGGAATGAATACCAATTGAGGCTGCAAGAAAAAACAGTATTAGTAGATACAAATGATGTTTTACAAAATATGGTGATAACTTGTCCTGAGGGAATGACATGCCTTAAAGAAAATAATGAATTGCATCTTACAATTAATCATCCAGATTTCGTGGGAGAAAGTCAGAATATTCGTATCTATCAAGAGGGAAATTTGGACCCCACATGGGTAGGAATAGTTTATACTAAAAATGAGTATCAACCTGTTCTTGCAGTGACAGATTGGATAGATCCAGGGAATGAAGCATATATTAGTGTAAAACTGGGAAAAGGAAATCTTATAATCGATAAAAAAGGCGAATATGGAAAATTATTGAGTGATCAAAAATTTTATTTGGCATATGATGACTTATTTCAAGATATTATTGATGAATATACCACAGATGAAAATGGGAAAATTCTGTTAGAACATTTAGTTGCAGGAACTTATTATCTAAAGGAAATTGAAACAACTGTAGAGTATGAATTAAATCCTAAAGTATATAAAATTCAAGTCAACCCCAATGAAACAATAACAATTGAAGTAATCAATCACTTTAGGAAAATTGATTTGATAGTTGAAAAAGTTGATGAAAATCAAAAGGGTGTGTATTTAAATGGCGCTACCTTTCAAATATTTCAACTAGCAGAAGAAGAAACATTCCTTGGAGAGTATATTTCTGGAGCCTTATTTATTAAGGGGCAAGCAGGGGTAAAATATAAAGTGTATCAAAAGGGTGATGATTTTAATCTTATGAATCTTAAATATGAATTTGTTACAAATGACTATGGAGAGATTCTTGAATATATTGAGGAGGGGGAATATATTGGAGGGGGAATATATTATTGAAAATGAGGAAGATCAAACGACAATTGAATATGCAGTTGAAAAAGGAAGAGTTTTTGTATTTGGAATTGAATATGGAAAAAAATTAAAAGTATGTGAAGTAAAAGCGCCAGCAGGGTATTTACTCTCTAAAGAGTACTGTCAGTTGATTGAAATCACAGCAAGTGAGCAGATTCATGAACTCCAACTTTCGTTTGAAAATGAGAAGGTAATAATTCCCAATATGAGTGCTGAATAAAATTGTCGACAATTGAAATGATGTTTGATATAATAACACAAAGTTAAAATACCGTATATCCTTGTGAATAGGGCACAAGAGTTTCTACCTAGCTACCGTAAATAGCTGGACTACGATAGAAGTGAAGCTTCTTTCGTAACGGAAGTTTTTTCTTTACTTAAAAGGAGTGAATGAAATGAACATGTTTTTTTTAACTAAAGAAAATGGAAATGTGTTATCTCATGTGCTAGTTTGTTTTTCTTGTGATTTAAGTGTTAAAGGAAGATTATTGAATCTTTCTTTTTTATTAGGGGAGGTAGTATGAAACAGTCATTTAATGAATTGAAAAGATTAAAAGAAGGGGCAGCTCTTAGGACAGAACTTGATTTAGTGGTCAAAAATGTGAATTTAGTTAATACAGTTACTCTTGAAGTGCATCCAGTAGATTTAGGAATAATTGATGGGGTGATTGTCAGTTTTAGTGCAAAGAGCGGAAAAGAAGTTATTGATGCGCATGGATTATACGCATCTCCTTTGTTGATTGATTGTCATATGCATATTGAATCGACACTGCTTACACCAGCAAATTTAAATAATCTATTGTTACCAAGAGGAATTGGAACATTGATTGCAGATCCTCATGAAATTGCAAATGTAGCAGGAAAAGATGGAATCCAATATATCTTAGATGCAGTAGAAGATTTAGATTTGGACATTAAAGTAGCATTACCATCTTGTGTTCCTTGTACTGGGTTTGAGCATTCAGGCGCAGTATTAAAAAGTATTGATTTAAAGGAATTTTATCAGAATGAGCATGTTATTGGGTTGGCAGAGGTAATGGATTATTTTGCAGTATTAGATGACGATGATATGCTGCATAAAATATATGATGCACAAATGCATCAGCGTACAATTGATGGGCATGGATCAATTCTTGATCATACAGGGATGGATGTCTTTGCGACGATTGGAATTAGGAACGACCATGAGTGTGTTACATTAGAGGGCGTTTTAGATCGAATGAGAAGAGGGATTTATACCTATATTCGTGAAGGAACAGTGACTAAAAACTTGAAGGAGTTATTGCCTGCAATTAATGAGTGGAATTATAGATATGCTTGCTTTTGTACAGACGACAATCATCCAGACGATATTGCGACAAGAGGAGGAGTTGATGCAGTAGTGCGTTTAGCGATTGCTGAGGGCTTGAATCCTATTCAAGCAATTACAATGGCTACACTAAATGCTTCTGAATGTTATCAATTGAGAGATAGGGGAGCATTATTACCGGGTAAAATTGCTGACTTCTTCCTCTTTGAAGACTTGAATGATATGCAAGCAAAAATGGTGTTTCGAAAAGGGAAATTAGTAGCAGAAAATGGGAAGATAATTCAGCAAAAATATAATGAAAAGAAAAGTTTAAGTCCAAGAATTACGGATTCTATTAATATGAAAGAAGTTGTCTTAGAAGACTTACAAATTGATTTAGTCGATTCAACAGGCATGAAAATGATTGGTGTAAAATCTGGTAATGTTTTAACCGATTTAATTGTAGAAGATGTAAATAAAAATGAAAATAATCATTTTGTTGCTAGTGGTGCAAAAGACCAAGCAAAACTTGTAGTAATTGAAAGACATAATGCTACAGGAAATATAGGGAAATGTGCAGTAAAAGGATTTGGCTTAACAAGAGGAGCCATTGCTACAACGGTTGCTCATGATAGTCATAATGTTATTTGTATTGGTATGAGTGATGAGGAAATGTTAATTGCCATTAATGCATTGAAACAAATGAAAGGTGGATATGTATTAGTTGTTGATGGTGAAGTAAAAGCACAAGTACCATTAGAAATTGCAGGGTTAATGACAGAACAAGAAGTTGATATAGTAAGAACTTCTTTAAAAGAATTTCATAGGTGTGCCCAAGAGATTATGACACATGATGACTTTAATCCATTATTGATGTTATCATTTATATCATTGCCAGTTATCCCAGCAGTAAAGCTAACAGATATGGGTTTAATTGATGTTTGGACAGGAACAATTTTAGATGTTTGTGCAGATAAATAGGAGGGAAAAGTATGGATATGTTAAACGGAAAATTATTGAAGGAAGGGTATACTTTTGATGATGTGCTGCTAGTGCCAGCGATGTCAACAGTAGTGCCAGCACAAGTAAATTTAGCAACAAGATTAACGGATAGAATCACATTGAATATTCCGGTTGTTTCTGCGGCAATGGATACAGTGACAGAAGAAAAAATGGCTATTTCTTTAGCACTTCAAGGTGGATTAGGATTCATTCATAAAAATATGAGCATTGAGGCACAGACCCAAATGGTTCATAATGTAAAGAATTATGAGATAGAGAAAGGGTTTGTGAATGCATGTGTTGATGACAAGGGAAAGTTAGTTGTTGGGGCGGCAGTATCTGTAAGTGAAAATACACTGGAGCGTGTAGAGGCATTAGTTTCCGCAGGCGTAGACATAATTGCAGTGGATAGTGCCCATGGACATTCACAAGGCGTAATTAATACGATTAAAAAGATTCACGAGCAGTTTCCTGATTTGGATTTAGTGGGTGGAAATATTGTAACGGCACAGGCGGCAATTGATTTAATTTATGCAGGCGCTAATGTCGTGAAGGTTGGAGTAGGACCCGGTTCCATTTGTACAACACGAGTAGTTGCAGGTGTGGGTGTTCCACAAGTAACGGCAGTTAATGATATTTATCAAGTTGCGAAAACTTACAATGTGGGAGTAATTGCAGATGGTGGTATCAAACTATCTGGAGATATTGTAAAAGCACTAGCAGCTGGTGGAGATTGTGTAATGCTTGGAGGATTGTTAGCAGGATGTGAAGAAACGCCTGGTGAAGTGATGGAAGTATTTGGGAAAAAAGTGAAAGCATATATGGGAATGGGTTCCCTTTCTGCTATGCAAAGAGGGTCTAGTGATCGCTATTTCCAAGGAGGGGAAAAAGAATTAAAGAAATTAGTTCCAGAAGGAATAGAAGCTACTGTACCTTATAAGGGACCGATTCAAGAAGTAATCTATCAGATGATGGGAGGATTGCGTTCTGGAATGGGTTATTGTGGTTGCAAATCTATTAAAGAATTGAAAGAGAAAGCTCAATTCATTAAAATATCAAATGCAGGGTTAAGAGAGTCACATCCACATGATGTTGACAATGTGAAGGAGGCACCTAATTATAATGGGAAATAAGATTTTAGTATTAGACTTTGGTAGTCAATATAATCAATTAATCGCAAGAAGAATTCGTGAGATGGGAGTTTATAGTGAGTTAAAATCTCATGATATTTCTATCGAAGAATTAAAAGCTGATAAAGAGTTAAAAGGAATTATATTTTCTGGAGGACCAAATAGTGTTTATGAAGAAAATGCGTTTACTATTCATCCAGAGATATTTGATTTAGGAATCCCTATTTTAGGGATTTGTTATGGGATGCAGTTGATGTCTTATCTATTGGGTGGAGAAGTAAAAGGAAGTGAAACGAGAGAATATGGTGGCAAGGATATTACGCTTACCGCAAATTCTTTACTATTTCATGATTTGCCAAAAACCCAAACTGTTTGGATGTCTCATGGTGATCAAGTATCAAAGCTACCTGAAGGGTTTGAAAAAATGGCTTCTTCTGAAGAGTGTCCTTTTGTAGCCATGCAAAATGTAGAAAAACAGTTTTATGGGTTACAATTTCATCCAGAGGTCAGAAATACAGTCTATGGTAATGATATGTTAAAGAAATTTGTATTTGATGTCTGTAAATCAGAAAAAGATTGGTCAATGGAAAGTTTTATGGAAGATCAAATTCAAAAGATTCAAGAGCAAGTAAAAGATAAACAAGTGTTGTGTGCGCTGTCTGGTGGAGTTGATTCTGCAGTAGTAGCAGCATTACTTCATAAAGCAATTGGAAAACAATTAACTTGTATGTATGTTGATCATGGTTTTATGAGATTGAATGAATCTGAACAAGTAGTGGATACTTTCCAAAATCACTTTGGTATGAACTTAATTCATGTAGATGCCAGAAAACGTTTTTTGGACAAAATAAAAGGAGTTAGCGATCCTGAAGAGAAAAGAAAGATTATTGGTAATGAATTTATTCGCGTTTTTGATGATGAATCAAGTAAATTAGCTGATATTGTTTTCTTAGCACAAGGGACACTATATACGGATATTATTGAATCAGGCACTAATACTGCACAAACGATTAAGTCTCATCATAATGTTGGTGGTTTGCCAAAAGATATGAAATTTGAGCTAGTGGAACCATTGAATATGTTATTCAAGGATGAAGTGCGGGCCTTGGGATTAACCTTAGGGTTACCAGCTGACATCGTGCATCGTCAACCATTCCCAGGACCAGGACTCGCAATTCGTGTCATTGGAGAAATTACAGAGGAAAAACTAGATTTGGTTAGAAGAAGTGATGCGATTTTAAGAGAAGAAATTAAAAACAATAATTTGGAATCAGAGATTTGGCAATATTTTACTGTATTAACCAATATTAGATCAGTAGGGGTTATGGGAGACCAAAGAACCTATGACTATGCGATTGGTATTAGAGCAGTGACTTCTATTGATGGTATGACGGCAGATTATGCTAAGATACCTTATGAAGTGCTAGATATCATATCTAGAAGAATTGTAAATGAAATTAAAGGTGTTAATAGAGTTCTCTACGATGTGACTAGTAAACCACCGTCAACTATTGAATTCGAGTAGTGCTAGGAAGTTTATTGAATGAGTGAAAGTCCTTTATTTAGGGACTTTTTTTCTGTAGTTTCCTTGAAAAACTCTAAAAAACGCCCTCTGTGATACAAATATGATACGCATTTTCTTGAAAAAAATTTAAAGAGTGATTTTTTCAAGAAAGAAAACAGGATTTTACACCTGTCTATGTTCTTACAAATGTTTGTAATTATTACTGTTATTCTTTTCTAAAATCAATTTGTTCAATGGGTCTATATTCAATCACTTCTAGCTTACTGTCTGTTGGAAGAATTGGAATTGCATTGTTGACAATCACTTGATCCATGTAATCGGCTAGATGTATGAGCGTCACATGCTCTGAATAAATGTAGTATTTTCCGTTGCATTCACATTTTGTTTAGCAACTACTGATTGTTCTGCACCATAGTATTCATCTAGTCGAATAGTAACTCTTTCATATATTTGAGACTTAGAGTCGACTACGAACTTAACCATATGTTTAATAAAGGCTTTATCTAACTCCTGCTTATAATTTATGTATTCAGGTGTATTAAGAATTTTGATATTGCTGGTGATTTCATAGGGACTATTTAATTGCTCCCATGAAATTTCACTTTTGAAATTGATTGCTTCAAGGTATGGAAGTTTTTTATACCCAGTACCTAAGTCAAAGATGCCCATCGTGTCTTCGGTGTGGAAATGCTCATATGGTTTATCATTTGATAGCATAGAAGAAGCAAGGCTATATCTTATATCGCCATCCAGATCTAACTCAGTTAATATGTTTTCTATTATTGATACATCATCACTTTCCAGCTCTTGATCAACTAGTTCTATTAAACTAGAAATGACTGTCTTGGTTTTTTCAAAAATGGATGGGACAGTTGATTCACTAAGTTGTTTTTCAAATTGAAGATAATAAACATCTTCAATCCATTTTGGATTGATACTATGTGAAACTATCAAAGATTCAACTTGTTCAAATGAATTAAGATTTTCTTTGTTGAAACTATCTAAGAAACTAAGGTCATAGTTTTTTATTAATGATAAAAGATGAGTGTAATCATAGTTCTCATCGAATTCGTGCTTTGTTAGATTTCTCATTAATAGACATTCTTCGTGTGAGTAGCCATGGTTATACACATCAAGTCTTACTTTGTCATCCTCTAGAAATGCTGAAACGTGTTCTTTAATAAACATTAGTTCTTTTTCTGTTGGTTCAACGATAGCAACACTACCAATTTTTTCTTTTCTTTTGAAATCAACATATTTCATATCAAAGTCATAGCAGTCAGATACATCTTCAAAACTAATAAGAGTCAGAAGATTATCATCGAATGGGACACTCCTTACAGAGTGCATCTGCTCTGCAAATTCGAATACATCTTTTTCATATCCAAGTGAGAATAGTTTCTTTCTTGAATCGGATAGAGAAACTACATATTCTTTGGCGAATTGCAACTCATAATTGGTTTGTGTTCTTGTAAGGTTTTTATTGTTTCTAATTTGTTCAAATATTTGTATATCTAATTCTGAATAGGTATTTCCATAACGTATTCTATCTATAAGTTTCATTTTTTGTTTACCCTTCTATTCATTGTTGTCTTGTTGGAACTTAACTACTTTCTCGAGTGTGACTGTTCCTATGGATGATTTAACATCGTTAACACATTTACCTCTAAGTCTTTTTAAAGTTTCATCATCTATATCATAGTTTGCACCAACGATATTC